>ERZ836760.61-NODE-61-length-170449-cov-8.307886_pt1 | contig 170449 bp, 132 predicted proteins | sample MGYA00519941_ERZ836760 | MGnify/ENA primary metagenome ERZ836760 (study PRJEB31850, sample SAMEA3708807) | human gut metagenome | biome: human gut; feature: human-associated habitat; material: faeces | place: China | collected 2014 ... | reverse complement strand
GGTGCGCCTGTTCGTGGGCGATGAGCCACTGCTTGCGCGACAGCCCCCCGCCATAGCCGACCAGCCCTCCATCCTTGCCGATGACGCGGTGGCAGGGCACGAAAATGGAGATGGGGTTGGTGGCATTAGCGGACGCTACAGCCCGGACAGCCCTCGGATGATGAATGCGGCGCGCCAGCTCTGCATAAGAAATGGTGGAACCGTAAGGAACTTTCATCAGTTCATGCCAGACTGAGTTTTGAAATTCCGATCCGGTAAATACAATGGGTATATCAAAGTCTCTGCGTTCCCCCTGGAAATATTCACGGAGCTGGCTTACCGCCTGTTCAATAACCTCGGAAGTTCCTTCTTCATATTCAGCGTTGAGATGCCGGCAAATGCGGCGGTCTATCGTGCCGCGGCGTTTTTCCTTCGCCCAGTCGCAAATGCAAAGATTGCCGCCATATGAGCCAATCATCATTTCTCCAACGGGCGACAGATAACGGATTATTTTAATTGCCTCCATCTTCTTGTCCTTGTTATTGCATAACGCTCTTTCATCCATCCCCTGTACGGCTGGGAAACATTGCTCCATGCCTGCCTGTTCATGTCCCGAAGCACAATGTTCCGCCCCAAAGGCTCTTCTCCGGCAGCCTTTAGCACATTTCCTTGCTGTCTGCAATCTTTCTTCCGCATTTGCTTTTTGTTTCCAATCGGACATGAATCCCAAGTTATTCGCCCTCTCCGGCCGGACACCGATAATCCGGATACCTGCTTTTCCCTTGAATCATTCCCCATTCAATCAACCATGACGATACCTCGCGCAAGAGAGGCAAAATCCCTGCGTTTTTAATGCTGATGCAAGGCCCTGAATAATATTGGGTGGCGTCCCCGGCAGGAATCGAACCTGCATCTAGTCTTTAGGAGAGACCCGTTCTATCCATTGAACTACGGGGACCGGACATGGCCCGTGCATGACAATAAACGGGAAGGCCTCCGCGCTCAAGCAAAAAGCAGGAGGAGTATGCCATGCATCGTGATTTTGAACAGTATTCACCAGGATAATTTTTACGGATTTCTGAAACTTCCCGTTTCCCCGCCTTTCTCCGCGCATCCCTGGCCGAATACGGCCATTGTTCCGATTACCTGCCGGAAGCGGCCCAGAATAATGAAATAACCGTCTTCCGCTGGCCCCTCGGGGCCGGAAGGCGCCGCCACTCCCGCAGAGAGTCATTTCCGCTGAATCTTATCGTCAAAAAACAACGGAAAGAAAACAATCCTCCAGAAAGCTCCGTCCAGATGTGCCAATGATGAAAAAACAGAGAAGAACAAAACCCCTGCATGAGAGAATATCCTCCGGAACAGCATCCCCCCCTGGAAAGGGGAACAGGCCATACAAAAATCTTGAGAAGGGGGCGGAAGGGCCGTAGCGTTGCCGTATCATTCCCGCCATGCTCAACTTCGTTTACGATAACAAAACCACTCTTATTTTCGGAAAAGGCACCCACCATGAAACGGGAACCCTTCTCAAGCCGTTAGGCAAAAAAATCCTGCTTCATTACGGTAGCGGCAGCATCAGACGTTCCGGTCTTTACGATGCCGTCACAGCATCCTTAAAAGCCGCCGGCGTGGAGTATGAGGAACTGGGAGGCGTCCAGGCAAACCCTACGCTGCCCCTGGTGTATGAAGGCATCCACCTCTGCCGGGAACACGGCCTGGGCCTCGTGCTGGCCGTGGGAGGAGGCAGCGTGATTGACTCCGCCAAAGCGATTGCGCTGGGCGTTCCCCATGAAGGGGACGTATGGGAACTATACCTTTCCAAAAAACAGCCTCAGTCCGACCCTCTGCCCGTCGCAACCGTGCTGACCATTCCAGCCGCGGGCAGCGAGAGCAGCCCGAATACGGTCATCACCAATGAAGAGACCAGAAGAAAACTGGGGTACGGTTCCCCCAAACTGCGCCCCGTATTCAGCATTATCAACCCGGAATTGTTCTTTACGCTCCCGCACCGCCAGATGGCCAATGGCATCAGCGACATGATGAGCCACATTTTTGAGCGCTATTTCACCAAAACCCTGCATACGGACCTTTCCGACAGCCTTTGTGAGGCCACCCTGCGCACCATCATGAAAAACGCCCGCATCCTGAACGGGAACCTGAATGATTACAACGCCTGGGCGGAAATCGCGTTTTCCGGCAACATCGCCCACAACAACCTGTTGGGGGTAGGCCGCGAACAGGACTGGGGCTGCCACGCCATGGAACACGAATTGAGCGCACTGTACCATGTGGACCACGGAGCAGGCCTGGCCGTCGTCACCCCGGCCTGGATGAAGTATGTTTCCCCCAAACACCAGGAAATATTCGTGCAGTTCGCCGTCAATGTGATGGGAGTGGAAGGTTCCTTCCGGGAACCGTCAGCCATCATCCGGGAAGGTATTTCCCGTCTGGAACGTTTTTACCGGGAATTAGGGCTTCCGACGACTATGGAAGAACTGAACATCCTTCCCGGGGATTTCCCCCTGATGGCGGAACAGGCCGTCAGTGTGCGCGGCCCCGTCGGCGGACTGGAAAAGCTGGATGTCCGGGACATCCAGGCCATCTACCGACTGGGTTGCAGTAATCTGCAGCACGCATGACGAAAGGGGAAAAACGTCTGATCATGGAATACCCCTTCCCTCACTCCCGGCCTTGTTGACAGCGTTAAGACAATCTCCCTTTTCCCGCAGCCTACTTGCAACTTGCCAAAGATTTTACTTGGAAGTAGTCTGGCGGAATGAACAGATTCTTTTCCGCTCTTTTTCTGGCGGCAGGATTGCTGGCCTGCGGAATGCCGTCCCCGGCGGACGCATCCACCCCTCCGCAACAACATGCCCTTGCGGAGGGTAAAAATTCCCCTGTTTCCCCGCAGCAAAGGAAGCAAGCTGTTGAAAACCTTGAAAAGCTTCTGGGCAAAAGGCTGTTCAAGAAAGCGGCGGAACAGGCCCTGAAACAACTCCATGAATATGACGACCAATACAGCGGGACAGATCTGCTTCTTTACTACCAGGCTCTTACCCGTCTCAATGCCCTGGATGATTCCATCAATCTGGATTCCATTTTGCAGGAACAGATGAAGCTCCACGGCGCCAATCCCCATTTCCTGAGGGACGCCGCATTCCTGTACCAGAGTGCCTGCCATACGTTCAAACTGGTGGACGGCGCCTATATCCGCGGCGCCGGGCCATGGGATGGAGAATATTCCGGAGAAGCAAGGGACCGTGTGGAAGCCCTGCGGTGCCTTGTCAAAGCCATGCAGCTTGCGGAGAAGGGCAACAACATGAAACTTCTGGGACAACTGCGCTTCATCACGGCACAGGCGTTGCCGGTCAAAGGAAACCGCTACGCTCCCCTTTCCGCCTTCCAGTCTTACGCAGCCCTGGGGAACCTGACCAACCTGAAGGAATTGCCGGATTACGTCTCCAGAGAGGAAGCATCCCCTTTTCGAAACGTCGCCACCGTTCCCGTCATGGTCAATGCCGGAACAGGAAAGCCGGAAGTTATCTTTTACCATGCCTCTTCCTCCTGGGAAACAGCTAAAAACGACGGGGAACGCATGCGCTGGCTGCTGGACGCCGCCATTCAGGCGAATCCGGAACTGGCCAACCAGGTCAATTATTTCACCGCCTCCTGGTGCCGCCGGCTGTTTTCTTATGCCAATACGGCGCCGGACCAGGAATTCGTGTACGGCCCCGGCAACGCGGGCATGGTGGCGGGCATCAACCCTGCGGAATTAAAAACGGACCAGACCATCGTTAAAACCGACCGGACGGGCAACGGTAAATTCCTGCTCACCAACCTTCCCCCGGATTATGACTTCATCCGGATTGCTTCCGCCGTCCGAATAACACCGGACCCGGATTACTACGTTAACGCCGCCAATCTGGCAGCGGACGAGTTCCTGGCCCGCAACCAAAGACCCGCTGCCGCGCAGTTTTTAGGAAAAATCCTTCAAACCTGGAACGCACAATCCTGGAACAAAAAGGACAAGGAGGAATTTCTGGACGTGGCGGACAATCTGAAAAAACGCATCGCCTCCATCACGGAACCCAACGGGACATTTGATACGGATAAAAGAACGCTGCTGGCGGGAGAACCGGTGACTGTTTCCTTCTCCTACCGGAACGCTTCCCGGGCCTGCGTAGCGGTCCGCCCCGTGGATATGAAACGGTGGCAGGAAGAACGCATGGACAAGGTCCAAACCTCCAAAACGCTGGGAAAAGCTTACAGAGACAGGTATTCCAACCTGGGGAACCTGCTCTTCAGCCTGTTGCATGACTCATCCTATGCCCGCTATCTGGGGGAGGAAATCAAGGGGGATGAGATAACCCTGACTCCCGGAAACCGGCACCTGAACCACATCGCTCACATTCCCGTACCCACCCGCAAACCCGGCTGGTACCTGCTCACCGTCACACTGGAAAACGGCTACCGGTTCCATCGCTTTCTCACTCTGTCAGACATGGTGCTGGTACGCCGTTCCGTTCCGGAAGGCAATCTCTGGTTCCTGGCGGACGCCGGAACGGGAATGCCCGTGGAAGGAGGCAGCCTGCGGCTCCTCCGCTACCGGCAGGATAAAACGCTCCAAAAACGCCAGGTAAAGGGAATCACGGACAAGGACGGAGCCATGACAGAAACAATCCCTCACCGCCATTCCAGCGCCCCTCCCTGCAACATGTTCCTGGGCATCGCTTCCAAGGGGGACAGTTATGTGCTGGCGGGAATATCTGACTACGGCTGGGAATCCGGCAATTACCTCATGGATACGGCCAACAAGGCCTCCGACTCCTATTCCTGCTTTTTCCTGGAAAGCCAGCCCGTGTACCGCCCCGGACAGACGGCCCGTTTCAAAGGCGTCCTCTTCCGCCCGGACATCGCGAATCCCGGAACAAAAGACTGCGCCGGAAAAAAACTGACGCTGACCATTGCCTCTCCAACAGGGGATGAGAGCATTTTCCCTCCAAAGACCGTCACGACGGATTCCACAGGCAGCTTTGAACTGGAACTGCTCATTCCCGCGGACGCCCCTCTGGGCCAGTATGGGGCCAAGCTGAAACTGCATGACTCCGCAGATCCGGATTTCCGGCTGTATGCCCCCCTTTTCCGGATGGAAGAGTATAAAAAGCCGGAATTCTCCGTCAGAATGGATGCCCCCGCCAAACCTATCCGGCTGGGACAACCCATTCCCGTCGCTATTCAGGCGGATTATTACGCGGGCGGCCCCGTAAGCGGGGGAAAGGCAACCATCACCATCACCCGGACGCTGGGGGCGAACATCTGGACGCCTTACTGGAAATGGAGCTGGCTGTACGACAGGTCTTTCAGCCCGTACTACATTCCCTTTTTCCCGGATGCACCTCTGACCGTCCTGGAAAAGACGGTGCCGCTGGACAAGGACGGAAAAGCATCCGTAGAATTACCCACGGCGCAGGATGCCCGGGATTTCCCCTCCAGCAACGTCACCTACCGCGTTTCCGTCAGCGTGACGGACACCTCCCTGCGGGAAGTTTCCACTTCCGGACAGGTCATTGCCACTTTCCGTCCGTTTAATATCTTCATCACCCTGAACCGCGGCTATGCCCCCGCCGGAACGCCGGTCCAGGCATCCATTACCGCGGCCACGGCGGATGGCGCCAAAATTGCCCATGCCAGGGGAACCTGCGTCCTGCAGCATATCCGTGCGGACGGCAGACGGGAAACGCTGGAAACCTGGGATATCGCCACCGGGAAAGATGGGGAAGCCTCCCTGTCCTTCCAGACCGGGGAATCCGGCCTGTATGCCCTTTCCACAACTCTGGAGGACGGGCATGGCAACAAGGTGGAAGAATCCTTCCAGTTCCTTTCCTACGGCAAGGGCAAACAGAATCCTTTTAAAATCAATCCTCTTTCCATCCATCCGGACAAAAAGGAATACGCTCCGGGAGATACGGCCAGGCTGCTCGTCACCTCTGATTATCCGGACGCCCGCGTCTGGACCTTCCTGCGCAACTCCTGGAAAAACGAATCCCGCCGTCTGGTTTCCCTGGACCGGCAGACAGCCCTTGTGGAATGCCGCCTGACCCGGGAAGATATGCCCAATATGGGAGTCAACGCCTTCACCGTCAGAAACGGAGAACTTCATGAGGCTTCCGCCGAACTTCTGATTCCGCCCGCCGGACAGCTTCTGGCTCCTTCCGTAGTGCCGGGCAAATCCCAATACCGGCCCGGTGAACAAGGCAACGTCACCATTCAGGTCAAGGGGCCGGACGGCAAACCCGTCAGTAACGGCATCGTCGCCCTGGCCGTTTATGACAAGGCTCTGGAATACATCGCACGCCCCAATATTACGGACATATCCAAAACCGTATGGGGCAGACTGAACGAAACCGGCTTCCTCAGCCTGAAAAAAATGACGGCTTCCGGCACGCAGCAGGATCGCGGTCCGGGCCAGCCCTCTTTCCAATCCCTGCTCTACAGAAATTACGGACCTATGGCGAGAAAGGCCAAAGGGACCGTTAACGGCTTTGCGGAGGCAGTGTTCGATTCCGGTGCTGATGCTGCCGCAAGCCGCGCATTGGCTACAGGAGCGGCCGCCCCCGCCGCCGTTCCTGTCATGGCCATGGCCGCGGACAAAGAAAGTGCAGAAAGCGAGTCCCTTGCAAACGGACAGGGAAATGCGGACGCCCAGGAAAACGGTTCCCCGCACATTCAACTGCGCACCAATTTTGCGGACTGCATCAAGTGGTGCGGCACGCTCAAAACGGATGAAGAAGGAAACGTTGCCGTACCCGTGGAAATGCCGGACAACCTGACCACATGGAAGGCCTCAGCCTGGGTCATCACCCCCGGATTGCAGGTTGGGCAGGCTTCCGCGGAATTCCTGACCACGAAGGACTTCATGGTCAGCATGCAGACCCCGCGCTTCTTTGTGGAAAAAGACATCGTGATGCTCAGCGCCCTGGTCCGCAACCGGACGGGAAAGGCTGTCCGCGCCCGCGTTTCCATTTCCCTGAAAGACGGGTGCCTGGAACTTCTCCCGGCTGACGATCCGGCCGTGAAGGGGCTTTCCGCAGATACGGATAATTCCGCCGTGCGGGAAGTGGACGTTCCTGCCCAGGGGCAGGTAGTCGTCAACTGGTGGGCTGCCGCCGTCAGGGAGGGAACCGCCGCCGTCGCCATGGAAGCATCGGCTGGCTCTACCGGAGACGCCATGCAGATGAACTTCCCCGTACTGGTGCACGGCATGAAGCAGCTCCATGCGGAAAGCGCCGCAGTGCTCTCCGGAGAACAGGAAAAGACACTTTCCATTTCCCTGCCGCAGCAGCGGCGCAGGGAGGAAAGCGAACTGGTCGTCAAGGTCTCCCCCAGCATCGCCCTCAGCATGGTGGAGGCCCTGCCCTATCTGGCGGAATACCCCTATGGCTGCGTGGAACAGACGCTCAACCGCTTCCTCCCCGCCCTCGTCGTGACGGACACGCTCAAGCAGCTCGGCCTGAATCCCGGAGCGGCGCTGAAAAGCCATCGCAGCCTGAATCCCCGGGACATCAGGAACAAGGCCTTCCATGACAGCGTCATGAAAAAACTGGAACGCAACCCCGTTTATGATGAAGCCGCGCTGAAAAAGATGGCTGCCAGGGGAATCTCCTCCCTCCGGGAAAAACAGCTCTCCAACGGCTCCTGGGGATGGTTCGGAGGGGCGGAAGAGGGAGATCCCGTCATGACGGCCCACGTGGCTCACGGCCTGAAAATTGCTTCAAACACGGTCAACGTGCCGGAAGGCATGCTTTCCGGCGCTGTCCGCTGGCTGAAAAACTATCAGGAACGCCAGACAGCTCTTCTTGAACAAGGAGACAAATTCCGGAAACTGGAACAACTGCCGGACGGACCTGAAAAGAAGGAAGCTCTCCGCAAACTGGGGAATTACCGCCTGACGGCCTCCGCGACGGATACCCTGGTCTACTCCGTCCTGGCGGAATGCGGCGTGAAAAACCTGCCTATGGAACGCTACCTGTTCCGTGACAGGCTGGAACTTCCCGTCATCAGCCAGATTCAACTGGCGGAAATCCTGCTGGACGCCCACCGCATGGACGACTTCAACAAGGTAATGCCTGTCATCTCCCAATTCCTCCAGCAGGACGATTCCCTGCAAACCGCCTGGCTGCGCCTTCCCAATGCAGGATACTGGTGGCGCTGGTACGGCAGCAGCGCAGCCACGCAGGCGGCCTACCTGAAACTGATGGCCAAGAGCGCCCCCGGCAATCCCGTCACGGCGCGCCTGGCAAAATGGCTGCTCGACAACCGCGCCAACGGTTCCTACTGGGACTCCACCAAGGATACGGCGGATTGCCTGGAAGCCCTGTCCGCCTACCTCCTCCAGACCAGGGAAGGCATGGAGGACATGGAAGCGGAAATCCTTTATGACGGCGTTCCGGTTAAAACGGTTTCCTGCACGAAGGAAACCCTGTTCACCTTTGACAATGCTTTCCGCATGAGCGGGAAAGCCCTGGCGGACGGCAGCCACGTCATCACCATCCGCAGGAAAAAAGGCAGCGGGAACATCTATGCCAATTCCACGCTCAGCTACTTCTCCCTGGAAGACCCCATTCCCGCCGCTGGCAATGCCGTCACCGTGGAACGCTCCTATTACCGCATCCGGAAGGAAACGGTGAAAAACGGCTCCGTGAAGGACACCCAGACGGATGCAGGAGAGCTCGTCTCCCAGGGCAGAGACCTGACACGGCGCACGCTGTTGAAAAACGGGGACGTCATCGCCAGCGGCGACATCATTGAAGTGGTGATGACCGTGAAAACGAAGAACGACGTGGAATACCTCATGCTCCAGGATCCCAGGCCCGCAGGCTGCGAATCCCGGGAAACCGCCAGTGGCTACGCCCGGCTGGGAACCGTCTTCGGCTACAGGGAAATAGGGGATGAAGAAATACGCCTCTTCCTTTCCTCCCTGCCCATGGGCCAATACCAGATCAGCCACCGCCTGCGCGCGGAACGTCCGGGACGCTTCAGCGCCCTTCCGGCCGTCATTGAGGCCATGTACGCCCCGGAACTCCGCGGCAACAGCAGGGAACATAAAATCGGCATTTCCATGCCTGTTGAACAGAATAATGACCAGCCGCAGTAGCACCGGGCAAAAACGCCACGATCAACACATATCCGAAAAAGGGCAGGCATCAACCCAAGGGGGAGTTATTTTTGTACCTCCTCTCCAATCCACAGCAAGGCTTGGGCAAGGAAACAAAAATGAACTTTAACGACGGAAACAATATGGAGTCGTTATTTTCCATTCAGGAGAAAAGCCGGAAACGACGGGGAAAGATGAGTCAGAATAACGAGTCCTTCCAAATGCTCCGGATAGACACGTTTCCCCTGTATTCCACGCTCCTTCCCGCACTAAAAACTCTTGCAATCCGCTTGCGGAAGCGGAGAATGTGCGACCCGCCGCGCAGCGGGCCGCACCATGCCATCAGAAGCGCTGAAAGGACATATCGCGATGGGAGCGGCGGCCGTCATCTGGGGCCTCATGTCTCCCGTCAGTAAACTGGTCATGCAGCAGGGAGAAGTAAGTTCCGCCTCTCTCGCCACATTCCGCCTGCTGGGAGCGGCCCTCCTGTTCTGGCTGGCCTCCGCTTTCGTGCCAAGGGAACCCATAGAGAGGAAGCATCGGCTGCCCCTGTTTTACGCCTCCCTGTTCGGAATCATTTTCAACCAGATGGCCTTCACGGTGGGCGTAGGGTTCACTTCCCCGGCGGATGCAGCCATCATCACCACCATTACACCGGTATTGACCATGATTCTGGCGGCGTTCGTCCTCCGGGAAATGGTCACGGGGAAAAAAATCATCGGGGTCTGTGCCAGCGCCATCGGAGCCATGCTGCTAATTTCCGGCAGCGGTGCGCATGCGGCGGCCCTCCCGGGAGACAACAACCTGCTGGGGGACATTCTCTGCCTGGCTTCCCAGTGCAGCGTAGCCGTTTACTTTGTTTTCTTTAAGAACCTGATTGGCAGATACTCTCCCGTCACCCTGCTGAAATGGATGTTTACGTATGCCGCAGCCGCCTGCCTCCCCTTCACCTTCCGGGAAGTGGGTTCCATCCATTATTCCGCCCTGCCCGTACAAACATGGCTGGGCATTGCCTATGTGGTGGCTCTGGCTACCTTTGTCAGCTATATCTGCCTGTCTTTCGCCCAGCAGAGGCTGAAACCCACCGCCGTCAGCATGTACAATTACTGCCAGCCGGTGATCGCATCATCCGTAGCGGTGATGTGGGGCATGGACCACTTCGGATGGATGAAAGTCCTCTCCGTCCTGCTGGTCTTCACAGGTGTGCTTCTGGTCACCGGAACCAGGGGAAAACGGGCCGTCCAGGAACAATAAACACGCCATTCCTCCGAATTTCCGCCTCCACACCCTGCCGGAAAGGCAAAATAATTCCTCTCTTCGCCGCCAACATGCGGCCCAATGCCGGCTCACCTCACGGCACGCCATGCGCCGCCCCGGCAATAATGAAAAAAATAGATGGGAAATCCCGCCATCCTGATGTAGCATTCCCAGGTAATTTTCCGCTTTCCCCCTTTCCGGGGAATCCTGCTTCCCTGCCATGAACCGATTCTTTCTATCCTGGGACAAACCGGCCTGCCGTGCTGTGGCGGAACGCCTGCTTTCCCTGGGAAATGGCTTCCATCGGCATCTGGTGCTGGTTCCCACACGGGAATCCGGAAGGCAGCTGAGGGAATACCTTGCCTCCATTTCCCGTACACAGGCAATCTTTGCTCCCCAGGTCATTCCGGCAGACCAGTTCCCCCGGATGGAAGAAAAGGAAGAAACGGCGTCCGCTCCGGAAGAACTGGCCGGGTGGCTCCTGGCCCTGGGGAAAACGCCTCACCGCCTTTATCCCCGCCTGTTTCCACGCACCATGCCGGAGGATTTTTCCAGCATGCTGGAAATGGCCGGCAGCCTGCAAAACCTGAGGCACGCCATGGCGAACCAGGGCGTCTCCTGCATCATGGCCCACCATGCCTGTGCGGGCAGAGACGAACGCTGGAAGGACATGGAAAGGCTGGAGGGACAATGCACGCAACAACTGGAAAGCTGGAAGCTTGAAGACAGGACCGCCATGAAGGCGGAAGCCCCGCCCCGGCTGCTGAATTCCCTGAGGGAAACAGGTGGAAACATTATTCTGGCCTGCACAGCGGAGGTGCCGCCCCCCCTGCGCCATGCCCTCCAGCATGCGGAAAGAAATGGCGTACCCGTCCAGATATGGATACATGCGCCGGAAGAAGAAGCCGCCTCCTTTGATTCCTGGGGATGCCCTCTGCCGGAAGAGTGGTCCCGGCGCCCCATCCCAATCCGCGACGGTCAAATCAGAATTGCGGCCAACCCGGCGCGGCTGGCTGAAGAAACGTGCCGCATCATCGCCCGCACAGCGGAAGGAGGAACGCCGGACATCGCCCTGGGCGTTTGCGATCCTGACATGAACGTCGCCCTGGACGCAGCCCTTCGCCAATACGGCTGGGGCCTCCACAATCCGGAAGGGAAGCCTTTTGCCGGAAGCGGTGTCATGGACCTGCTCCGCAACCTTCGGCGGGCACTGGAAGAAAAGGGGACGGCGCGCCCCGTCTATTCCCTGGCGCGCTCCTCCCTGCTCTGCGCCTCCCTGGGAATAAAAGGCCAGCAGGGTTGCTGCGCCGCGCTGGACAAAATCCAGCAGAAATTCCTTCCGGAAACGGAAGAATACCTGCTTTCCAGGCTGAAAGAGGCTTATCCCGGCGCCTTTCCTTCCATCCAGGCCATTCTGGAATGGCGGAACCGGATGGCGGAACCGGGAATGCTGGGGGAACGGCTGATGGAATGGTTCCCGGCTTTGGCAACCATCTATGGCCCGGAGACGGAAGCCATGGAAATGTTCCATTCCTGCCTTTCCGGGCTCATGCGTCTGCAACAGCGCTCCACCGCGTTTTCCAGCCCGGAGACGGCTCTCCTGCTCCTGATGAAATGCCTCCAGCCGCTGCGCGTCAGAAACAGGAGAAAAGCTCATGCGGCGCTGGATTCCCTGGGCTGGATGGAAGTTCACTTCCGTCCGGAAAAAAACCTCATTCTCACGGGACTAAACGAAGGGACCGTACCGGAAGGAGGCGTTTCCGACCAGTTTATGCCGGAGGAACTGCGGGAAACCCTGGGCATTGATTCCTTTAACCGGAAAAAAGCCCGGGACAGTTTTCTGCTGACCGCCCTGCTCCATTCCCGCAAACGGGAAGGCAGTCTCACCGTCCTTCTCTCCCGGACCAGCAGCAGGAACGATCCTCTGACCCCTTCCTCCCTGCTCATGCGCTGCCCGGAGGCGGAGCTGCCGCACCGCGTAGAACGGCTTTTCCAGGAAATCAGCGATGTGCCCGCTCCCCTGCCCTACCAGCGCGGAAACTGGCATCTTCAACCCGCGGAAGGCTGGAAGACCGCTGAGGACATCGGCTTGATGGCACCCGGCTACAAAAACCCGTGGAAGGAAAGAGGGCTGGCCTTCTCCCCCTCCGTCCTCAAAAGGTTCCTGGCCTGCCCCATGCGCTTCTGGATTCGGGAGGCGCTGCACATGAATGAGGAAGAATTCCTGCCGGACAAAGAGGACATGGCTGTCAACGAACTGGGTACCATGCTGCACGACGTGCTGGAATGTTTCTGCCGGGAACACGCCGTCCTGAAAGACGGCATGAACGCAGCCTCCTTTCAGGACGCTATCACGGAAATACTGGAACAAACCTTCCGGAAACAATACGGCCCCTCCCCCCTCATGCCCCTGCTGCTGCAAAAACGCTCCATGGAACAGAGGCTTTCCGTTTACGCCGTTCAGCATTTGCAGGCCCTTCAGGAAGGATGGTCCTGCATTGCCTTTGAGCACCAGGTAGAAAACTGGATACTGGGCGGCTTCCCCATGAAATTCCGCATTGACCGCATTGACCGCCATGCGGACGGGCGCATACGGGTCATTGACTACAAAACGGGAGCGGCCTCCTCTTGTGAAAAAAAGCATCTGGAACCGCTCGGACGGCCGGACGCCCTGCCCCTGCTTTCCCCAGCCCTGCATCCCTACACCAAACGCCTGAAAAACGGGAAACTGTCGCACGCGCGCTGGAAAGACCTGCAGCTACCCGTTTATGTGCTGTGGGCCTCGGAAACCTACGGGGGCCATCCCTCTGCGGCTTATTACGCCCTCCCCGCCAATCCCATGGACATCGGAATCTCCTCCTGGGACACCCTCCACGACACCATGCCCGGGTATGAGGAATGCGCGTTGGACAGCGCCTGTTCCTGGACGGTGGAGCTGATGAAACTTCTTCATGAAGGACGCGGTCTCATCACTGCGGAGGAACTGGGCTGGACACCGCCCTCTTATGACGTATTCAAGGACCTGATGACTTCCCGGAGGGAAAACCTGCAGGATCTGCTGGGCCTCCGCCTCACCCCCCACCTGCCTTTCTAAGATGCCGCCCCTGACCAACATGCTGATCTCCGCTTCCGCCGGAACGGGAAAAACCTACCAGCTCTCCCTGCGTTTCCTGGGGTTGCTGGCGCTGAACAGCGGCAACCACCCCGAACGCCTCATCGCCATTACGTTCACCCGAAAAGCGGCGGGAGAATTCAAGGACCGCATTCTGACAGACCTGGCCGCAGGGGCCACGGATGAGGCAGGCGCGGCGCGGCTGAAAGAACGGCTCTGGGCGGTTATCAAGGGAACGGACGGGGAGCCCGGTCTCTGGCCCGGCGCTCCGGAGGCATGGAAGGAGGAAAACCTGCATCGGGAACGCTTCCTCCATTTACTGCACATCCTGGTACAGAATTTGGCGCGACTCAACCTCTGCACCATTGACAGCCTGTTTGCCCAAATTGCCTCCGCCAGCACCTTTGAGCTGGGAGTCAGCGGCTTCAGTATGATTGACCCCACGGCAGAGAAACTGGCGCGCCGTGAAGCCCTGCTCTCCCTGTACCGGGAATGCTCCGTAAACAGGGAGCGAAGGAAGGATTTTGAAGACGCTTTCCTTTCTGGGGCGGATTCTGACGCGGAAGCCGCAGACGCGGAGAAATCCATGATGCGCCGCCTGGGTACCTATCACGAACTTTTTCTGGATGTGCCGGATGCCGGGATGTGGGGAAACCCCGTCACGCTGGGCTTCACACCGGAGGAGCTGGCGCCTCCCGTCTCTCTGGAACAATTTGATTCCGTCCTTCATTCCCTGATTTTCCAGGTTCAGCAAACTCCTGCGCCGGAAGGGAAAAACGGCGTAAAAAACAAAGAACTGTTCCTGCGCTTCCTGAACGGATTTTCCCAATACGCCAGGCTGGGCCGCGTGCGATTCCGTACAGAGGGCGGTTCCGCCTGGGCTATTACCGTGGAAGAGGCGCGGGAAAAATTCCGGGATTTCTGGACGCCTGCTCTGGAAGAACTCATCCAAAGCTGGCTTCGCATGGAGACCCTGCACACGCTGCGCCGCACCCGCGCCACGCACGGGCTGATGCTCCTGTTTGAGAGCAAATATTCCTCCCTGGTCCGCAACAGGGGGAGATTCCTGTTCCACGACGTTACGCGCATGCTGGGAGGGGGCACCATGACGCCGGAACTCAAACGGGACCTGCAATACCGCATGTACTGCCGTTATGACCATTGGATGCTGGATGAATTCCAGGATACGTCCCAGTCCCAATGGCACGTCATCAAGCCTTTTCTGGATGATCTGGCGGAATCCAAGACTGGAAATGAAGGCAGCATTTTCGTGGTGGGGGACATCAAGCAGAGCGTGTACCAATGGCGCGGCGGAGACCCGGAGCTTTTCCGCTCCGTTTCTTCACAGCTTCAACTGGAACAACGCGGCATGTCCACTTCCTACCGTTCTGTCCAGCCTGTGCTGGACCTGGTCAACGATATTTGCGACTATGCCCGGACAGCGCCCGGGTGCGAACCCGCCGCCCTGGAACAGTGGGGAGAATATCCGGCGCACCGGTGCGCCCCTCATCAGGAAGACCGTCCCGGCACCTCCCAAATCTGGCAGGCGCCCAAGGCGGAAAACGTCTCCGCCAACGACCTGATATGCCAGGCGGCGGCCGATATTCTGGAGCGTACAGGGGCCCTGCGCCGCGGCCTGGAAACAGCGATACTGGTCAGTACGAAAAACCAGGCTCTTGTCATCAAGGGCTGGCTGACGGACCACGGCATCCCCGCAGAAGTATGTGACGACGTTCCAGTAGGTGTGGACTCTCCGCTGGGAAAAAACCTGCTGTACTTCTTCCGCTGGCTGCTGATGCCGGGAGACCCCTTTGTCGTCGGCCTGCTCACCCACTCCCCTCTCCGGCCCCTCATCACGCAGGGAGGCCCGGAAAGCATGGGGTGGAAGGAATGGCGCCTCCTGCTGGAACGGGACGGTTACGCCGCCGTCATGGAGGAACTGGAACAGCGCCTGCTCCGGGGAGGGGCGGAACTGACGGACTTCCACCGCGACCGCCTGGCCGTCTGGCAGAATGAGGCGGAACAGGTGGACGAACAAGGCGTTTCCCTGGATGAATGGATCAGGCGCATGGAAGACCTGACCCGCCGGGAAGACCCCTCCGCGGGAATTGTCCGCATCATGACCATCCACAAATCCAAAGGGTTGGGATTTGACATCGTCATCCTGCCCCAGATCGGCAGGGATACACCTTTTGCGGACGGAAGGCATCTGACCCATTTTATCAAAAAAAACGGGGAGGGCGGTGTGGAAGGCATTGTCCTGGCCCCCTCCCGGCATGTCTATATGAATATCCCGCAATTCCGGGAACTTTACGGGGAATGGCGCGCCCGGCAGCAATTCGACGGATTTTGCAAGCTGTATGTGGCGCTTACCCGGGCCAAGCGGGCTACCTACGTTATCCTCCCGTACCGGGAAGACAAGGAAGAAACGGAGGCAGATTCCATGTGGAAAGTAGTCCGTTCCTCTATCCGGCCCCTCAACCGGGGAACGGAAGACATACTTCCGGAATCCGGAGCGTCATGCCTGTACTCCCGCGGTCTTGACGGGTGGTATGAGGAATTCCCGGAAAGCATACAAAAACGCGCGAAGAAAAACGCGCTGGAATGGCCTCCGCAAAAACCGTTGGCCAGAGAACGGATATCCCCTTCCGGCCTGTCGGAGGAAGCCTCCCCGCTCCAGGGAGAAAAACACGCAGGCGCAGGGAAAGCCGCCGCGCTTGGTTCCGCCGTCCATGCCGTGTTTGAACGGATTACCCGCTGGGATGATGAAAACAAACCGGCGTGGGCTCTCCACCCTGCCACGGAGGCGGAACGCATCGTAGCGGAGTGCATGGAAATCCCATCCATCCGCGAACTTTTCACGCCTCCGAAAACGGCGCGCATCATGAAGGAACAGCGTATTGAAGCCATTGACGGGAATAACTGGATTTCCGGCATCATTGACAGGCTGATTCTTGATGGAGGCGGTGCCCGCATCGTGGACTTCAAGACGGACCATGCCGATACCCCTGAGCAACTGCGCGAGCGCCATGCAAACCAATTGAACGCTTACGCCCGCATCGTATCCAGAATCACCGGAATACCGCTGGAGCGCATTACGCGCACTATCGTCTCCACCTGCCTGAAGGAAACCGTCCCCATTCAATAACCCCCTCTTCCCGGACAACTCCGTTTTCCCGCGCCTTATTCCCATTCCGGCTCTTCTCCGGAATGGGGTAGGCAGTGCTCCGGCCAACAGGTCGGGATAGAAACGACCTGCTGCATAGACAGGGAAAGGAAAAACGCCAAATAAAAAAACCGCTCCGCGTGAATTACGGAGCGGCGTTGATAACAAAGGTCTGTTCTTTCCGGTCAGTCCCTGCGGCGGCGCAGGAACAGGGCAGCAGCGCCCAGCAGACTCAATGCTGCCGTAGCGGGTTCCGGCACCTGCGTCAGGGAAAGGTAATTAAGGGCTGTAAGGCCGTACCCCTTGCTCCCATCCCCCTGAATCGTAAGAGTAAGCGTCCCGTCTTCCCCTACCACGACATTCTCTACCGTAGCATAAAGCCCTTTATTGGCAGTAGCGCTGGAAGTGGAAGCGTTCGCCGGAGTAAGGACTCCGGAATTATCACCCGTCACGGAAGAAACTTCGGCCCAGTCCCCGTTGGCGTCTGTACCGAAGCTTGTCCAGACGGCATTGGAAGCATCGGCGTTTCCGATCGTCCAGGTTTGACCGGCAAATACATCCTTGCCTGTGAAACCTCCAAAGATGGACAAGGCATACTCCCCGGCGGCAAGACCGCTGAACGTTACGGTGAAAGAGCCGGACCCGTCGGCCGTCTGCGTTAAAAGACCGTCACGAAAAGTGTCCCCCAAGCTGAAAGGCATGCTGCCGTTGAAAGGATTTTTCCAATCGGCTTCTTCCTCAACTGTCTTGGTGGTGGTATGGCCATTATCCCCTACAGGCCATTCTGCCGTACTCCATGCCAAAGAAACACTTCCCGGCATGCTGCCCAAAGCGGCGGAGGCACTATCATAATTCATATTGAGCACGCCGTCCGTCGTGGCGTCACTGCGTCCGAAATCAATTTGCACCGTTGCCGCCTCTACGGCAAGCAAGGTACTTGAGATTAAAGCTAAAGACAACAAGGATTTCTTCATGGCAAAACGAAGTAAACCGAATTAACAATCCGGTGTCAATGGCAAATCATGAAAATTTAATCATGTATTACGTTTATTTTTTTGGGATAAATCATCTTCCATCAATATGATAGAAATATATAACATATTTAATATGAATAAAATATGTTTTTATTAAGACAACTTGGCATTCATCGGATTGTTAATCCGCGGACATTTGCCCGCATTCAAATAAAAAACGGAAAGGATTTGTAAAACGGCCAGAATAAAGCAGTCACGGTTCCGGAACAGCCACCCGGATGCTTTCAATCCCCAAATACCGGGCTACGGAACGATTGATAAATTCATCCGGATCCTCGCTGCTCATACGCCACATAACGGAAACATAAGGGGCCAAAGGAACGGAATCATAAGGAGGAACCGTAATGTTTTTCTTGCCTTGTTCCAATTCATGGCGGATGAACATTTTCCGTTCCTCGCACTGGCGGTGGATACGGGGAAAAGCATCCAGATATCCGGAGCATACCCACAGGGCCGGACCAGCCGCCGCCAGCAGCACGCAGAATGGGAGCCACCGCCTTCGCACGGCATCCATCCATACCCCGTACAATCCCAGAATTCCCGTCATCATCAATACCGTGGCGGAAAACATGGCGTGCCATGCCGGAATCACGCGTACAAAAAAGCTGATTGCCATGGCATGAGCCACCAGAATAAACAGCAGGGAGACGCACATACGCCGCCCGGCCTTCCCCCGCCAGGCGTTTATCCCTGCTTCCACAGTCAGCAGGATCAGAGCGGCAGCGGCAACAGCCAGCAAAATTTTAGGAATCGGCATGAATTCATAAAAGGCGTTTACCAATTCCGGAATGGCGCTGAAACGCTCCCCCCAGGAATGGAGAACGGCTGCGCCGCCCGCCGTCTCCGAATGAAGGCGGGCCGCATTGCCCGGAGCCAGCAGAAGAAAGGCCCCTCCCAGCGCATGGAATCCCCAGCCAATGAAAAACCAGCGGGGGAGAACCATTCCCCGGCAGCGGGCGTAACACCAGTACACGAACAGCATGCCCAGGGAAGCGGGAATCTGGTTCTCATTCGTCATGCCGGCGGCAAAAGCCATGACGCCTATCCAGAGCCAGGAAAAAGGAGTGTCCCTAATCCGGGAAGTTCCAGCCCATAAGGAGCGGTACAGGCACAGGAAACCCAGCCAGATGGCGGCCGACCAGGCGTAATTGGTCCCTCCGGACAACCAGAACATCGTGATCCCCGGCCTGGATGAAGACGTAAGCAAAAGAAGCGCTCCCACGGTAAACAGCAGCACATCCCGCCAGTTTCCGGAATTGACCCTTCTTCCCCGCGCCAGGAAAAACATCATCAACGCCAGGGAAAGAAGCACGAAGGGATTGAGGGCCAAAAAAAGCCATTTTCCCGCCGTAGCTGTAAAAATAGCGAGAAACTCTCCCAGCCGGGGATTCCAGTGCATGTATGACCACCAGCACCGCTCCAGCACGGGCTGAAAAGCAAGGCGGTGGTCCGCCCCGAACACAGAATGCATAAAGCTGTCCCCAGTGAAAGGAGTCCACCAGGTAAGCAGCATGGCATACACAAGAAACGCCAGCACCACCGCCCGGAACAGGAAACGCGCCGCCAGTGACTGCTTCATGGAACAGGCCGGGATAAAAAACACCGTCCGCAACTAATCCGCGACGGCCTTGAATACCGGGGTGGGCAGCTTGTCCGGCTTCTTGCCAAAGAAATCCCCCACATCCTTGAATGTCACAAACAGGAAGAACCCCATCAGCAGGAACACAAAGCCGAACTGGACGAATTCCAGAACTTTTACATTCAGGGGACGCCGGAAAACCAATTCAATGGCATTCATGACCACATGGCCGCCATCCACTACCGGAAGAGGCAGAATATTCAGAACCGCCAGGTTCACGTTCAACACCACGGAAAACCACAGGGCCAGCTTCCACCCTTCCTCCAGAGAGAACATCTTGTAAAACTGATTGGCAATTCCCACAGGTCCGGAAAGATGCTCCACGCCCACGCTGCTGCCGGGAGCCACCACCTTCGCCAGGGTATCCCCCATCCATTTCAGACTCTGCTTGATCTGCGCCCACGGAGAAGGATGGACGGTAACGTCACGGCCCACGGAACTCAGGTCCCAGCTCACGCCCAGAATAGGCTGGGCCCCCTTGAGCAGGGAACCATCCGCACCATTGTGCCAATTCTCCGGAAGCTTCCCCTGAATATTCACCTGCCTTGCAACCCCGGCCCTGTCCGTCACATCCAGCAAGAGCGGTTCATTCTTCTTCAGCAGAACATCCAGTGCTGCAGGGTTCCAGAGGCGTTCTCCATTGGCGGCCGTAACCTCATCGCCCGGATTCAATCCGGCCAGGGCGGCAGGAGAATTGGGGATCACTTCCCCAATCACGCAGGGCATGGCCTGCATCAACCCCACCTGACGCATGCCGGAGCGCTGCCACCAGGACGTTTCCGGAATCCGGAATCCGCAGGAAATTTCCATCTCTCCTTCATGTCCAGGTCTCTGCACCGTAAAAACCACCCGGTCATGCTCGCCCAGCATGATCAATTCCCGCACGCCTTCCATATTGCCCGCCCACTTGTCCACAGGATGGCCGTCCACTTTCACAATCTTGTCGCCGGGAAGAATGCCGGCCTGAGCCGCAGGGCTGTCCGGAGCAACAAAACCGACCGTAGTCACCCCCATCTCCACATCCGGCTTGCCCACCATCCAGACAGCCACGGCAAACAACACAGCCAGCAGAAAAGAAGCGGCAGGCCCGGCGGCGGCCACGATAATCTTGTCCAAGGGAGTAACCGGCTTCAAATCCTTGGGAAGCTCCGCACGTCCTTCAATGGCCTCCATAGGAGCCATCTGCGGCAGGGATACAAAACCTCCGGCCGGAATCCACCCCAGCCCCCACTGCACGCCGTTAACCGTTTTTTTCCAGATGGGACGGCCAAACCAGATTTGAAACCTGTCCACATACAGACCACGCCAGCGGGCAGCGAAAAAATGACCAAGTTCATGAATAAAAATCATGAAGTTAAACAACATCACCACGCCGAAAATAATGGCGATGGTGGCAAGGACGGAAAGAATGCTATCCATGGTAGTTTTTGCCGTTTAACTTACCACGGGCCTCTCCGGAGAACAAGCTTCAAAGATGTCCTAATGACAAAGTGGATGCTGATATTCCAAATGGATTTCAAAAGGTGCCTGACAGCCCAGAAAACAGCCTTTACCTTCCGGGAATTTTGAAGCCGCAAGTAAAAGACCGCGTCCCCTTTTTTCGAGCGGTGCCTCTGGGAGAGGCGGCATCATCCCGCCCCGGAACCTGGACGAATAAAAGCGCCTTTTTTACCAGGAGAAAAACCGGCGGGGCATCAAACGCCGCAGCCCGCTTTTCTGTCCGAATCCCTGAACAGCCTTTGCAATAAATGCCTCCGGAATTGGAAGCAATGATTAAAGAGCCATTGTGTTCTTAACAAAAATGCGCACTGGCGGAAACAGGATTTTTCCCAGCCGGCATGGGAAAATCGACGCTGCAATAAGAGAAACTGGCTGGCGCACTAAATGATGAACGTGCGAACACCTGCTCCATAAGGCATTTACAGGAAAATGCCAACGGCCGGAACTGTCATATCCGGACATGAAAACAGCCTCCGGAAAATTATTTCCGGAGGCTGTCGGTTAACGTTTACTGAACAGATGGAAACTCCCGCACATTCAGGCGCGGAGAGCGGCGCCATCCTTGGCTTCAATGGCCTTCTTCGCTTGAGCGAAGATAGCGTCAAAAGCCTTTTCGTCAGAGACGGCCAAATCGGCAAGAACCTTGCGGTCCAAATCGATATTGGCGGCTTTCAAGCCTTCCATAAAGCGGGAATAGGTCAGACCGCGGTCGCGGACGGCAGCGGAAATACGGGCGATCCAAAGACGGCGGAATTGTCCCTTCCGACGCTTGCGGTCGCGGTATTCATACTGCCAAGCCTTGTAAACAGCATCCTTGGCGTAGCGGAAGAGTTTGCTGCGGAAACCGCGGAAACCCTTGGCACGCAAGAGAATGCGCTTACGACGCTTGCGAGAGGCCGGTCCATTAGTGGCACGTGGCATAGCTTATTTCTATTTCTATCTTGAACAGACTGTTCTTCCTCACCTCCCTGCAGTCTCGCCTGTTCTTATCTTCTCATCGGAAGAAGGCTGCATGAAGGCCCCCCGTTCAGCGGGGGGAAAGCTCGGCATTAGTCGAGCGTTTCCGCGGTTTAGGCGAAAGGCAGGTTCTGCTTGACTGCCCAGACTTGCGTCTCGTCCACCAGAGCCACCTTGCCAAGCTGGCGCTTGCGCTTGCTGGACTTCTTCTGGAGGATGTGGCGCTTGCCCTGTTTACGGCGCAGTACCTTGCCCGTGCCGGTTACCTTGAAACGCTTGGCGACTGCCTTGCGGGTTTTATTGATACCACCTTTGCGGGTCATGGTGGAAGGAGATTACAGGCTTTTTCCAAATACGCAAGTATTTTTTATGCAAATCTTTTCTTCAGACGATGGCAAATGGGCCCTTCCTGACCATACATTGCCCGGCGCCTTTGACGCAGCCGGCTGCATCAAGAAATAAAATGGGGAACATAACCGGCAAAGGATAATCAGACAGCTACTGCTGCCAGCCTGGGAATCCTCTGTCATCCGCCATACCCTTTGCCACTTCGGCAAGTGCTTATCATGAGAAATTCTTATATATAAGAAAAGACTGGAACAAAGAGCCCTTCATATACTTCCCCATCGGTGTAAGGCCTTCTTAGAATATTTCACGTTGACAGCGGACTCCGGTCCGGAACACTGACGTCACATCAGCAGAATTCTTTAAGCAATTAACTGTTAAACCCAATATCCAAATCACCGTCAAATGACGGCCAAGAATAAGATGGACAAATATCACGAAAAAACAGCATGCCATCCTACCAGAAAGCTCATCCCCAATTCATCACGCCGGATATTATCCCCTGCCTTTTCCATATTCTCCACGCATCTGCCTGATTTCATCCCGAATCAAGGCGGCGCGTTCAAATTCCAAATGGGAAGCAGCCTCCTTCATTTCCGCCTCCAGCCTGGCAATGCGCTCTTCCAAACCATACCCGGCTTCATCCTCCGCTACGCGGAAGGACTCTTCATCATCCTCTGCGTACAACTTCAACTGCCCCTGTTCGGAACGGCTCACCGTCTGGGGGACAATACCGTGTTCCCTGTTGTATTTTTCCTGAATACCCCGGCGGTAATCCGTCAGCTCAACCAGCCGTTTGATGGAATCCGTCATCACATCCGCAAACAAGACGCACTCTCCATTCAAATGCCGCGCGGCGCGGCCCGCCGTCTGCACCAGGGATGTCTCATTGCGCAAAAACCCCTCCTTGTCCGCATCCAGAATGCACACCAGGGAAACCTCCGGCAAATCCAAACCTTCCCTAAGCAGGTTAATGCCTACCAGAACGTCTATCTTCCTGGCTCTCAAAGCACGTAAAATCTCCACACGCTCAATCGCATCCACATCCGCGTGAATATAGGACACCTTCAATCCTACCCCTTTCAGGTACTCCGTCAAATCTTCCGCCGTCTTCTTGGTCAGCGTCGTGACCAGCACGCGTTCATTTTTGGCAACGCGTTCATTGCACATGGCGATCGTCTCGTCAATCTGCCCTTTCAATGGACGGATGGTAATCTTCGGCTCCAGCAGCCCGGTAGGCCGGATAATCTGCTCTACAATCAGGGGTGTAGAACGCCTGGTTGGGTCAAATTTTTCTACCGGTTCCGTGGATGGGCTGGGAGCAACGCGAATGTCCTTGGGAGAGGTAAACAAAATTCCTTTGAACCCTTCCGGAGCCTTTTCTCCGGATCTGGCGGCACGGCGCACGGGAATATACGTCTTATTATCCGCACGGCAATTTACCAGTTCAAATGGCCCCGGAGTAGCGGAAGCATACACAATCTGGTTCTGCCTTTCCATAAACTCATGGAATTTCAAAGGCCTGTTATCCAGAGCGCTGGGCAGGCGGAACCCATGCTCCACCAGAATATTTTTGCGGCTTCGGTCCCCCTCGTACATGCCTCCCAGCTGCGGCACCGCCACATGACTTTCATCAATCAGGGTCAATGAATCCTTGGGAAAGAAATCCAGCAGGGTGGATGGGGCGCTTCCGGGCAGGCGGCCGGACAAATGGCGGGAATAATTTTCAATCCCCTTGCAGAAACCCAGCTCTTCAATCAGTTCCAAATCATAATCCGTGCGCAATTTAAGCCGCTGCGCTTCCAGCAGGCGCCCATGCTTCTCAAACCAGCCTACGCGGTCCTCCAGCTCTTCCCGGATAGCCTTTAACGCCGCCGCCCTTTTCTCCGGAGCGGCCACATACTGCTTGGCCGGGAAAAAAGTGTAGCTCCCAAGCCGTTCCCTCACACGCCCGGTGGCGGAGTCAATCAAAGAAACCCGTTCCACCTCGTCGCCGAAAAACTCTACGCGGATTGCTTCACCTTCCGAATAAGCGGGAAACACCTCCACCACCTCACCGCGCACGCGGAACGTGCCGCGGGTAAAATCAAAATCCTGCCGCTCGAACAGGCGTTCCACCAGTTGCTTCAAAAACACGTCCCGGTCCATGACATCCCCCTCGCGCATGCGCAGCGTCAGGTTCCTGTAATCCTCCGGAGTGGACAGGCCGTAAATGCAGGAAACGGATGCCACCACAATCACATCCCTCCGTGTCATCAGGGAATTCATGGCATTCAGGCTCAGGCGGTCCAACTCGTCATTAATGGCGGAATCCTTTTCAATGTAGGTGTCGGAACTGGCGATATACGCCTCCGGCTGGTAATAATCGAAATAGGAAACGTAGTAATCCACCGCGTTATTCGGGAAAAAACTCTTCAGCTCCGAATGAAGCTGTGCGGCAAGCGTCTTGTTGTGGGAAATCACCAGCGTGGGCCTGTTCATCCGGGCAATCAAATTCGCCATGGTGAATGTCTTGCCGCTCCCGGTCACTCCCAAGAGCCCCTGGTGCTTGTTACCCGCCTCCAGAGACTTGAGCAGCTTGCCGATGGCCTGCTCCTGGTCGCCGGAAGGCTTGAAGGAGGAATTCAACTCAAAAGACGACATACGCAATGCCGTCAGTATATTGCTCCTGCCCCGCCGGGCTAGGACAATGTTTGACAATTTTCCCCTCCTGACCCAGTATATGCGGCATGTACATTCCCACACAGGAAGAACGGTATGCAAAAAAAGGGGTTGTTTCCCTCACCCTGTGCGTTGTAGTACCTTCCTGCCTGTATGTCTCTCTTCTGTCCAAGCAGCTGATGATGGTACGCGGGCATGAATGGGAAGCTGTCATGAAACTCTTTCTGGCATTCACCTACCCGCTGGCGGCCCTCTTCGCCATGACGGGCATTCCGTTCTTCTGGTGGTCTGTGGGCATCTCTCTGGCGGTTCATGCCGGCATCGTCGCCTGGCTGAAAACAACGCCTCTCCTGTCCCCTAAAAAAGCCGTCTGCATCGCCTTGTGCCTGGGGATGCTGGACTTTCTGTCCGTGAAACTATTTCCTTTTCCGGCACAAATCATGGGATAAGCCTGCCCGGGAAAATATCTGGGATTTTCCATTCTTTACCGACAGACAAACCAGGACGTATTCAATGCCTCCCCCTTCTAATCCGGAGTAAATGTGCCTTTGGGGAACCAGACATCCGCCCATGAATGGAAAATGCCGCCAGAAAGCAGACACCCAACAGGGCAGCTAACTTTCCTATGGGTTCTCACCACAGGCGCTTCCCACAAGCGCGTCAAAGGTAAAAACTCCTGTTTAATCTTGAACGCCAGAGCCTGGTATGGCAGAGTACGTCCGCCCATTCGTTGCGCCTGTGGCGAAATTGGTAGACGCGCCAGACTTAGGATCTGGTGCCGAAAGGCGTACAGGTTCGAGTCCTGCCAGGCGCACCATTTCACAATATAGGCATATCATTAACAGTGATTACCTATATTTCTTGAGGAAAGGGGCAATGAATGCCGTCCCCAGTCCAACCAGGGCAATCAGGGAGAAAGACCACCGGAGGGAGGAAGCATGGGCAATATGACCAATGACCGGCGGCCCCATCAGGAACCCCAGAAAGCCGATGGTAGAAACGGAAGCCAGCGCCATGCTGGGAATCATTTTCCGGGATTTCCCGGCCATGCTGTAGCAGAGCGGGACAATGGAAGAGGTGCCAAAACCCACCAGCAGAAAGCCCAGCGTGGCGGACCACAGCATCGGGAACAGGACGGAGACGAGCAATCCGGAGGCAATAAGGATGCCGCTGGCGCGCAGAACCCGCACAGGCCCGAAGCGCATCACCAGGCGGTCTGCCGTAAAACGCCCCAGGGCCATGGTGCTCATGAATGCCACGTATCCCATCTGCACCAGCCCCGGACCGGGTTTTACCACGCTTTCAAAGTACACGCCGCTCCAGTCAAACATGGTTCCTTCGCTCACCATGCTTCCGAAGGCGATCAGCCCGATGACCAGTACATAAGCATCCATGCTCCGGAACATACCGCCTCCCTGGGAGGAGGAACGCCGGGCATCCCTCGGCAGAAGAGAGGGGGAAAAAACGGCCAGAATAATCATGCATATCAGGAAAATGGCGATGAAATGCGTTTCCGCAGAAATATGCCAGTCCACCATGGCAGCTCCCAGCAAAGCTCCGAAAAAACCCGCCAGGCTCCATAAACCGTGGAACCGGGCCATGATGCTGCACTGGTACAGCCGTTCCACTCCCACTCCCTGCGTATTGACGGATATATTCGTCAGATTTGCGGCTACCCCAAAGAAAAATAACCCGGCCGCCAGTTCCCAGAAAGACCCCGCCATACCCAGGCATACAAGCACGGCAGGATAAAAGACGGATGCCGCCATCAGTATTTTCCGGCTGCCGCAACGGCCAACCAGGTAACCGGATAGCGCCATGGCGGACATCTGCCCCACCGGGACGGCAAAGAGAACGGACCCCAAGTCGGCATCGTTCAACCCCAATGCACTTTTGATGTCCGGGATGCGGGATGCCCAACTGGCGAACACCAAACCCTGAAGAAAATAAAAGGTACTGACCGACAGACGATAAACACCTTGCGTCGTTTTAGGAAGAGGCATATTCATGATGAATTTCCTGATCGCGCAAACGCTATCCCTATTCCACTCTTCTGGCAAGAGAAATCATCTTTTGTACAATATGATTTTACACGCAAACAGGCATCCGGAAAAAGGACAGGATTTACGGATATTTCTCCCCCGCCATTTTCCAAGGCAATTTTTCTTTCACATAAAAAACGCCGTACTCCTCATGGAACACGGCGTTGGTAAAAGGGAACAAAAACGGTCAACGGGGATCGTGGTGCCAGTTCAGGGCACCCTTGCCCAGCGCATACAGGTAGGCCACCAGCAAAATGCCAATGAAAATGCACATGGCCGTGAACGATTCCGGATTCATCATAATATAGTCCCGGAAATTGACGGCCCAGGGGTAGAGGAATACCACTTCCAAGTCAAAAATGACAAAGAGCATGGCCACCATATAGAATTTTACAGAGAACATGGGGGCACCTTCCCCCATGGGAATCATCCCGCATTCGTAGGGAATGTCCGCCGGTTTACGCACGGAAGAACGCTTGCCCATCAAGATACTGAGCAACAAGATCATGCCGGCCAGCCCCAGGGCGGCCGCCACCTGCACGAGCACTGAAAAAAATTCCTGATTCATGACGTCTGGCACGGGTGTACCACAGACATTGCGGAAAAGCAAAACTAAAAAGGACAACAGCTTTCATGCTGACGGGAGGGACGGTAAAATTCCGTCTCCCGCCCTGTCAAATAGTACAAAGGCAACAGTCCCTTCCATGGGGACGCCCGGCATTTCATATCCCTGGGACTTCCTTTCTGCGGGGCTCTGTCTTCCAGGGCATCTTACGGCAAACGTCTGTTTATCACAAAACTCCGCTATCCGGTTTTAACACGCAGAATCCAGGCAGGATGCAGCCTTCCACTTCAGCATTCGGCAATGAACCGGCAACAACAGCAGCCGGCAATGACCAAGCTATCAGAAAGCCCTCCCCTCACGGAAAGCGTACAGGAATCCCCTTCATTGCCGGGAATAACGGACTCACGCCCCCATCAAATGGGAAATCCACCTTCCGGCCGCTTCCATCAGAATAATACACCCCGCCAATATTCCGAAAAAAATTCCCGCCAATTTAAGCAGCAGAAAGCCCATTCCCAGAAAAACACCGCCAATGCAAGCGAACACGGCCATCGCCAGCATATTAAAAAAATCTGACAATAACATCAACATAACCCTGATTTTATTCCATTACCCGGCAATTAGAAACGGGGTTTCCTGCAATTCCCGGACCTTCCCTGCGGAGAATGGGCGTCCAACATCTTTCCAAGCACCTGCATCACTCCGTTTTCCTCATTGGACGGCGCCTCAAATGCGGCCATGGAACGGATTTCCGGCACGGCATTCGCCATGGCATAACTGAAACGCGCCTGCCGCATCATTGGAGCGTCATTCATCTGATCCCCGAAAACCATCGTCTCCTCCGGAGAAACTCCCAGTTTCCGCTGAATCAATTCCAGGGCGGCCCCCTTATTGGCCCCTTTCCGGCTGATATCCATCCATTTCTCTCCAGAGACAGCCACCTGGAAGCCATGTTCCAAATGTTTCAGCCGGGGAAAACTGTTTTCCCCGGCTCCCAGGAAGTCATATACTGCTATTTTCAAAAGTTTGTCCCCCCGCACGTCCAGCAGGTCCCCCACTTCTTGACAGCGTGTGTAATATTTGCGGGCCTCCCGGACGAATTCCGGCTGTTTGTCCTCAATATATGCGGAATCCCGCCCTGCGAGGACGATGCAGGTTCCTTCAATGCGCCTGATCCCGGCAATCAAACCGGCTACCGTTTCATGATCCATGTCCAGAAGCAGCCATTCTTTTCTACCCGCCGCCGCATAAGCGCCATTCTCGGCAATAAACAGCATCCGGTCCGCCACGGGGGCAAAGGTCCGGAGCAATCCGTCATACTGGCGGCCGCTTGCTGCCGCAAAACGAATGCCGCGAAGCTCAAGTTCCCTAAACAAGGGAAAAAACGCAGGGTCCAATTCACCTTTTCCATTAAGCAGCGTCCCATCCATATCGGACGCAATAAGTTTGACGGAATCCATAACGCTGCCAGAATCATCGTTTATCCTTACTTCCAGGGCAAGAGCGGCTTCAGACAGCATGGAGCGGACAGCGAAAGGAAAGACCAGGAGGCCAGCAGCAAGGATACAGTTCTCTCCATCATTTTACGGAAGAATCTCCATTTCTTCCATAAGTTTCAGCTTCCTTCATTCTACCGTGAGTGCAGCAGCGGCAAATGCAAATAATTTGAAACCATCCGCACATCCGCAATATTTAGCGTATCACACCGAATTGCAAATTCGGAGGAGAATTTTTTTCCTCTTCATCTGGGAAAAAAGCTCGTGGATAAAGAGAATTACGAAGGAAACGGAAAATATGGTGTCATGGGCCGGACTTCACAAAAATTATGGAGTTTATGGCGTGGATCATTTAACTCCAATTATTTGAATTGTATCCGAATTTGCAATCCGCCACCCGAATTCCCACATGGTTTGCCCCGGGCATTCTTTGCTCATACTATTTTTTCATTGCCCGGAGTTATGGATTCCTGCATCATGGCCTTTCGCAGTACCCCTGCTTATGATACACATGACTTTAAGAAAGAAAACTCTCTGGTTTCTTGGAGCTTTGAGCTTTTTTGCCTCTCTTGCCGCGACTTTCGCCGTTTTCTGGCTGAACAGGAATGATTCTTCTCCCGCGGAATGGAATTTCAACCCTATCTGGACAAAAGCGGAAAAAGAACAAATTCTTACCGCAGCGAATTTCACAGCCCATCGAAGCCCGGAACGTTTCATTTACCGCGGGCTTTCCCTCAATTCACGCCATATTGACTGGCACATGTTTTCCGAAGTTTCCATGCGCCAATATATGAAGGACGAAATCAGGGAACGGCTTCAGATGATACGGGACACGGCGGAAAGCGCAGACGGACGCTGCATCACTCCATCCCATGAAACCCTGCTGCATCTTGCCGCCGGGCTCGGAGAAGTGCAGTTGCTGAACCGCCTTTTACAGCGCCATGCGGACCCGAACGTCCAGATCATCCTGCCGCAACAGGCCTTTCCCTCCATTCCGGACTCCGAACAGGGAAATACCCCCCTGACTTACGCCTGCCAGCCAGGCATGGACGACTCCACGCCCCTGCCGGTGCATAACAGGATCTCCTGCCTTAATCTCCTGATTCAATACGGTGCGGATGTGAATAAACCGGGGCTGCTGGGCTGGCCGCCCCTCGTCATCACCTGTGTGGCCGGTATTGGAGGAGCACCCTATGAGGAAGCAGCCCTGTTTCTTCTGAAATGCGGTGCGGATATTTCCCTCCAGCCTGAATTGAAAGGTAAAAAAACAAGTCTGCTCACATGGGCCACGGCCGCCGGATACCCCCTGCTGGTCCGCAAGCTTTGCGAAGCCGGGTACGATCCCAATTTCCGCGGGGAAATGGCCCCGCCCCTTCTTTCCCTGAACCTGAACACTCCGAACGCCGCACTGCAAATTGCACATATTCTGCTGGAATACGGAGCGGACGTGAATGCGGCCATGCCCGCGTCCACCACCCTGCCGGAAACCGCGGGAGACACGGCCCTGCTGAACCTGTGCCGCCAGCTGGCTTTCATTGATGTGTCCTGCCTCCCTCAAATCAGGGACCTGGTCAATCTCTTCATCAAAGAGGGAGCTGACGTCAACCATCAAAACGCCGCCGGAGAAACTCCCCTCATGGCATGCTGCCGAGGCATGCTGCTGGGAGACGATTCCCTGGACCGGCTGAAACTGGGTATTGCGCGTCTTCTGCTGGACCACCACGCAAACCCATCCCTGAAAGACAAATACGGACGCACAGCCCTCCAGAGGATAGGCAACCGGTCAAACGAACATCTCCAGATGGTGCTGAAATACCTGCCGGAATTAAGCGCTCCGCCGCTTCCGAAGAAGGAAAACCATTGAATCCCACCGCTCCTTACTTCACCCGGGCATTCACCGTATCCAGCAGAATGCCGGCATCCGGTTGGGACCCGGTGCTGATGAAATGGATATAACTGGCTCCATTGGGGGACTTATTAGCCATTTTCAACGTTCCGGCCTTCTTTCCGTCCAGAGACACCACGGCCTGCCCACCCTGCCAAAGAAGGGAAATTTCATGCCACGCGCCGGGCGTGAAAGGCACTTTTTTCATCCCCAGCAACAGATGGGGCGCAGGTTTCAGCCTGATCGGGAAGGTAAACAGGGCATAATCCTTCGTAGTGGAATCACAGGCATTGAACAGCCGGTCCGTCAGAGAGACCTGAAGGCCGGAATCATCCGCCTGCTCCCCGTCCGCTACACGGAAGCGGAATTTGACCAGCCCCGTGGTCCCGTTCGGAAAGTTCCAGGTAGCTCCGCCGTTCCGGTAATCCACATTGGATTTTTCATTGACCAGTTCGGGATCATCCAGACGCTTGATTTGCAACACCTTCTTCGTGCCCCCGGACGGATCCTGAACCAACTCGGCGGAAGGCTTGCGGTTATAACTGCAATGGCCTTTTTTCTGGGGGATATAAGTGTGAATGGTCCACTGGGAATCCAAATCTTTCCCCGTCTGCGTGGCACGCGTCTTGGCCCCTACCCAGCGGCGGTCCACAATAACCAGGCGGCGGTGGTTTTTATGCTGCCCCAGGGAAATAAGGATGCGGTTTTTGTCCAGCTGCACCATTTCGCTCTGGTGTTTGCCGCGGTCTTCCGGACCATCCAGCGTAGCATAGCCGGGATGGTTGCGGTGTTCGTCCAGGATAATCTCCCGGAACCCGTACCAGGTTTTGCCCTCGTCCCCGGACATAGCAATGTGGTGGGAATCACGGTTGGTGAATACATCCTCCCACGTTCCGTTGCCAGCTGTGGCGTTTTCAGGCAGAGCCATTGTATTCGTCCACAGGGAAACGATAGTTCCGTCATCCAGGCGTCCCAACGTGTTCATGGTCAGGGTGCCGAAAAAGCGGGAAGGCTCCGGTTTGCTCCACGTTTCCCCGTAATCCTTGGAAAAAGCCTGCCACGCCTGGTCCTGGGAGGTGCGGGCAAGCGCCCACAACGTACCGTCTTTCATTTCCAAAACCGTGGCTTCCACGGCATTGTTGAACCATCTGACGCCCTGGTGGGGGGGCCTGGCTTCATGTCTGGGGGAAGTAACACCGTTCCTGGATACATGCCAGGTCAGCCCCCCGTCATCGGAAATATGGAACTTGGTGCCGCCGCCCATGTTGTGGAACGGCACGATCACCCTGCGGCCCTTGTTCACAAAAACGGGGGTCCGCATGATGCCGCCCAGTTTTTTCAGGTTTTTCCTCTTTTCCGGGTCTTTCCAGTCTTCTTCCAGTTTGCCGTCATTCGTGACGGCAAGCCACTTGCCGTCCAGCCCACCCCTGGAAAGAAATACAAAGCCTCCGATAGGCTGCACACGAATGAATTCCCTGGTCAGAGGGTTGCGCACAATAGCCGGAGATTCTTTGGGAATGCCACCGTAGTTGGGAGGGTAGCCAGCCGGAGCGGCCTTCATTTCCCATGTTTTTCCGTTATCCCTGCTGACCAGGTAATCCGGTTCCTTGCGGGTACCGGAATAATGGCGTATTTCACGGGAGTCCACACGGATAAGGCCGCGCCCCGCATCAGCCGGCGGAGTGGCGACAACTTCAGGTTCCGGAACGGGTGCGGCCTTCTGTTGGGCATAACAGCAACAAAAGGAACCGGTCAACAATGCAAACAACAGGTTTTTCATAAACTAAATATCAAAGGCCGTATATTTTCCTCAACCGGGGCTTTCCCTTCAAGCAAAATCCTACCTTCCATCAGAAGACGATCATCAGGAATGCTTTCCCGCCTGCTTCCCTCCCCGGTATTTTGCATCAAGCTTTTTCAGGAGTACGGCCAGTTCCTTTTCCAAAACCTCGTACCCCCTGGCATTGGGATGCACCACATCCTTCATGAATTCATTCTGCGGAGAAGCACCGTCTGCGGAAAGAAGCGCCTTTCCCGGATCGGCAAAGAAAATGTTCTTTCCGTTATGCAGTTCCGCCAACAGTCTGTTCGTCTGCTTCACCGGTTCCGCCAGGTTTTTCTCCTTCCGTGGGAGAACGCCCAGCAACAGGATTTTGGAAGAGGGGCACTTCCGGCGCACCAGGCGGACAAATGCCCTGATATTGTCCGCACATGCCTGCGGCGTATCCTTGCGGTGCCCCAGATTATTGGTCCCCAGCAACACAATGATGACCCGCGGAGAAATGCCGTCCAGCTCCCCGTTTTGGACACGGTAATAGGCATTATCCACATAATCAAATCCAAAGCCCATATTCGTCGCTGCATGCGGACCGAATAATTTCTCCCAGGACCCCGATCCCGTATTTTTTCCGTCCCCGGAAGGCTCCCCTCCCCAATGGTGGGTAATGCTGTCCCCTATCATCACGTATTCAGGCTTGACGGCCCGGTTTCTTTTTTTAACGGCTTCATGCCGGGCATTCCAATCATACAGGTCCCGCTGATGGGGCTCCGGCTTCAGGGTAGCGGGCAACGCGGAGGCCGGAATGGAAGGCGCAGAAAATGCCAGACTGGAACTCCCCAGCAATATGGCGAGCATGTAGGAGAGGAAATTCATAATCAAAAAGTAAAACCGGTTTTCAGTTTAAGCAAATTCTGCCGTGCATCAAGATCGCAGGCGTCACTTCCTCCGGCAGAGTAAAAAAGACCACTGCCCGTCCGGCAAATCCTGCCGCAACCACGGCCAGGCGAGCACCGTGTCCGGCCTCTTCCAAGGCGCGCTCCATTTCATCCATCCCCCGGCCTCTCCCGGAACAGGAACGCCCTCCCCCGTATTCATCTACCGGGGAGCGGGCAGCTTGCCGTACTTGTCGTCCATTTTCTTCAGCAATACGCTCAACGACTTCCCCAGTATGTCGTACCCCCTGGCACTGGGATGCAGCCCATCCTCCAGCAGCCCGGGTTTTGGGGACACTCCGTCCTCCCCCAGGAATTCCTCGCCGGGATTGGCGAAAAACACGCTGTTTCCGTCAGCCAGGCCGGATATCATTTTATTGGTTTCCCTAATCAGGGGAGCCAGCTTTTTTTCCTCCCTGGGGAGAATGCCCAGCAACAGGATTTTGGAAGAGGGGCACTTCCGGCGCGCCAGGCTCACAAAAGCCTTGAGATTGTCTGCGCAGGCCCGGGGAGCATCCTTCCGCCCGCCAAGATTATTGGTTCCCAGCAGCACGATGATGACCCGCGGAGAAATGCCGTCCAGCTCTCCCAGCTGCAAGCGGTAATAGGCATTATCCACGTAATCGGAACCAAACCCCATATTGGTTACCGCATGGGAAGAAAACAGGCTATGCCAGGCGGTTTTTCCTGTTCCGAGAGCCCTGTTGTCCCCGGAAGGCTCGCCGCCCCAGCGGTGGGTAATGCTGTCACCAAAGACGACATATTCCGGTTTGACGGTCCGGTTCCGCTCCATCACTGCTTCATGGCGTTTTTTCCAGTCATACACGGCCCTCGGGTTCACCTGGGGCTTCAGCGTGGGCGGCAATTCATCAGCACAGGCACCGGAGAAACAAGCAACGCAAAAAACTCCCGCCAGCAATAAACAAAGGCATGCATAAGATTTCATAACGGTAAGCGTTGAGATACTGCAATAGAGATTAGGAAAGTAAAGAGAAATAATCTTCCGTCACTTTTCCGCAATCGCATGTTCCCCTCATTTTCCGCTCCGCAACGGACAGACAGGTGAAACATGCCAAAGCCAGCGCACCCGCGTTCTCTTCGCAAAGAATTAGCCTTGTTGTCCCCCGGAATTCACGATATAATTACGCGGCGCGGAGTTTTGCCGTTTCCAGCCTTTCAGGGGCTGCGGAACGTTTTTCTCCAGTCTTCTTCACTACATTCTATTTATGATCAGCATAGTAAAAGACTTGAAGGAGTCCACCGCCCTTCCGCAGGAATGGCAGGGATTCAAGCCGGGAGCATGGACGGAGTCCATTGACGTACGGGATTTCATCCAGCATAACTACACGCCCTATTCCGGCAATGAAGAGTTTCTTTCCGGCCCCTCCCAGCGCACGCTTCGTTTATGGGACGAGCTGAAAGTCCTGCTGAAACGGGAAATAGACAACGGCGGCGTGCTGGATGCTGATGAAGAAGTGGTATCCTCCATCACATCCCACAAGCCCGGCTACATTGACAAGGAACTGGAAGTGGTCGTAGGCCTCCAGACGGACGCCCCCCTGAAACGGGCCCTGATGCCCTTTGGCGGCTTGCGCATGGCCCAACAGGCCCTGGAATCCTACGGGTTCAAGATGTGCGAGAAAACCGCAGACATTTTCAAAAAGATACGCAAGACGCACAATGAAGGCGTTTTCGACGCCTACACTTCCGATATCCGGGCGGCCCGTTCCGCCGGGATTATTACCGGCCTTCCGGACGCCTATGGCCGCGGCCGCATCATCGGGGACTACCGCCGGGTGGCCCTGTACGGCACGGATAAGCTGATTGCCGAACGCCGCAAGGACCTCAAAAACCGTGAACATTCCCCCCTTACGGATGAGCTGATCCGTCTGCGCGAAGAAATGAGCGAACAAATACGCGCCCTGGAAGAACTCGCCCAGCTGGGCGCCTCCTACGGCTGCGACCTCACTCGCCCCGCCGCAAACGCCCGCGAAGCCGTGCAATGGACGTACCTGGGCTACCTGGCTGCCGTGAAGGAACAGAATGGAGCGGCCATGTCCCTGGGCCGCGTTTCCACTTTCTTCGACATTTATTTCACCCGCGACCTGGAACAGGGGCTCATCACGGAAGAGGAAGTTCAGGAAATCATCGACCAGTTCGTGATGAAGCTGCGCATCGTCCGTTTCATCCGCACGCCTGATTACAATAACCTGTTCTCCGGAGACCCCACCTGGGTGACGGAATCCATCGGCGGCATGGGAGAGGACGGGCGCACCCTCGTCACCCGCAGTTCCTTCCGCATGCTGCAGACCCTGTACAACCTGGGGCCGGCTCCGGAACCGAACCTGACCGTTCTGTGGTCCTGGAACCTGCCGGAAGCCTTCAAAAGCTTCTGCGCCAAGGTTTCCATTGAAACGTCCTCCGTCCAATACGAGAACGACGACCTGATGCGCCCGCATTGGGGCGACGACTACGGCATCGCATGCTGCGTGTCCGCCATGCGCATCGGCAAGCAGATGCAGTTCTTCGGAGCGCGCGCCAACCTCGCCAAGTGCCTTCTCTACGCCCTGAACGGCGGCGTGGATGAACTCAAGGGCAAGCAGGTGGCCCCGCCCTCCCCCCGCTACACGGAGGAAATTCTCAACTATGATGAGGTGATGGCCCTGTACGACAAGATGCAGGACTGGCTCGCCAAAACTTACATTGACGCGCTGAACATCATCCACTACATGCACGACAAATACTGCTATGAACGCATTGAAATGGCGCTGCATGATCCGGAAATTCTGCGCACGATGGCTACGGGAATCGCCGGGCTTTCCGTGGCGGCGGACTCCCTGTCCGCCATCAAGTATGCCACCGTAAAAGCCATCCGCAATGAAGAAGGGCTGATTGTGGACTTCAAGACGGAAGGGGAATTCCCCTGTTACGGGAACAATGACCCGCGCGTGGACGACATAGCATGCAGCCTGGTCAGCAATTTCATGGAAAAACTGCGCAGGCTCCACACTTACCGCAATTCCCTGCCCACCCAGTCCATCCTGACGATCACCTCCAACGTGGTGTACGGCAAAAAGACGGGCAACACGCCGGACGGCCGCCGAGCCGGGGAACCGTTCGCCCCCGGAGCCAACCCCATGCACGGAAGGGACAGGAACGGAGCCGTGGCCTCCATGCTCTCCGTAGCCAAGCTGTCCTATGACGACTCCCTGGACGGCATCTCCTACACCTTCTCCATCGTTCCTCAGGCCCTGGGCAAGGAGGAACGTGAACGCCGCGTCAAGCTCGTCTCCCTGCTGGACGCCTACTTTGCCGCTACAGGTCACCACATTAATGTGAACGTACTGGAACGGGAAACGCTTCTCGACGCCATGGATCACCCGGAAAAATACCCGCAGCTTACCATCCGCGTTTCCGGCTATGCCGTGAATTTCATCAAGCTGACCCGGGAACAGCAGCAGGAGGTCATCAACCGCACTTTCCACACCCGTTAACCCGGACTGCAAGCGGATGCCGCAGGTTTTTCCACAAAACCATGATCCGGACGGAGAAAGCTCCGTCACCGGTTTGGTTCATTCCGTGGAATCCTGCGGCACCGTGGACGGCCCCGGCATCCGCTTCGTCCTTTTCCTGTCCGGCTGCAGCCTGCGCTGCCGCTACTGCCATAATCCGGATACCTCCTACGTGCGGAGGGGCCGGCTCAGGAGCGCAGATGATGTCCTCAAGGAAATAGCCCGTTACCGGGATTTTTTGCAGGCGGCGGGCGGCGGCGTCACCCTCTCCGGCGGGGATCCCCTCTTCCAGCCGGATTTTGCCGGTGCCGTGCTGAAAGGCTGCCGGAAACTGGGCCTGCACACCTGCCTGGACACCTCCGGCCATCTGGGCGTGAATGCGGGCGAAGAAATGCTAGCGGATACGGACCTGGTCCTGCTGGATATCAAGGCATGGAATCCGAAACGGTATCGCGCCCTGACAGGCGGGGAACTGCGCCCTACACTGGAGTTTGCGGAACGCCTGGCCTCCCTCCGCAAGCCCGTGTGGCTGAGGTATGTGCTGGTACCTGGCGTTACGGACAATCTGGAAGAAATTGAGGAACTCTCCCGCCATGCGGCGCTTCTGGGCAACGTGGAACGTGTGGACGTGCTCCCTTTCCACCAGCTGGGGAGATTCAAATGGGATGAATTGAAGCTGGACTATACTTTGAAGGACGTCCCGGAAGCGTCCGCAGAACTGGCGGAACAGGTTCGCGGCATTTTCCGGCGGGGCGGCTTTCCGGATTGCGTGCATTAACCGGATTTTCGCGCTTTGGCGCCACCAACCGCAGCAAACCGGACGCAGGCATCCCCCTCTTCCGGATGAGGGGCCCTCTTCCCTCCACTACAGAATCCATGCAAAAAGGAAGACGCATTTCTGGAATTGCTCCGGAATACGGCATTTCCGCAATTCCTTTCGTTATTCCATCATTCTTTACGGCAACGGCAGCATTCCCGCCGTTTTTCCGCCAACGCCGGGGGCGGCATTCCGTCCCTTCCCAGATTATTCTTTCCCGGAAATTTCCCGCAAGGCTTCCAGTACTTCCCGCACGGCAATGTGGCGGTTGCAGGGAACATCCCGGTCACATTCCTTCCGGAAGCAGGGAGAACAGCACTGGTGGCTGTAAAGGGAACGGTTGAATGTGCCCATAGGGCGGTAAACATCCGGAAGCCGGGTGGAAAACAGAGTCACCACCGGAAGCCCCCGGAAAGAACAGAGGGACGGAAAGTCGCCATCCACAGCTACTGCAGCCGCAGCGACGTCCATGACGGGAAAGAGAGCCTCCGGCGCACCCACCGCCAGCTCCACATTCAAATGTTCCGCCAGGGAGGCGGCACGCTCCCGGTCTTCTTCCAAAGCCGCCAGCACCGTCCGTCCCGGCAGAAGGGAAACCAGCTCCCTCCACTGCTCCCAGCTCCATTCACTGGCGCTCCCCAGGCGGGAAAACGGAGCGATTAAAATGGGGGCGTCTTCCGCCGGGGCCGCTTTTTTCACAGGGAACAAAGACGGGGTGGCGACATCCAGCCCATGCAGCCCCCCCAATTGCAGATAAAGCTGCACCCGGTGCGCCGGGGGGGCGGCGCGCAGGACGGGGGCCTTTACCCGGAATTTGTACTTCCGGGCACCGGGATGCGTGTCCAGCCCGGAAAACATCATGGGGCCATACGGTTCCAGCGCTTTCAGGGTTTCCATATCTCCATCCAGCATGACGCCCAAATCCAGCGGTCCGTCATTGTAAAATTCATCTGCTGCCAAAGCTTCCCGAAGCTGCTTCAGGGAGTCGTGCGGCAGCACATGGGTAACTTCCGGCACCGTCTTCCATATCCCCAGCTGGGCAGACGGGCAGACGATGTTCACCTGCATGTCGCACCGGACGGTTTTCAAAGCACGAATCAGGGGAACAGTCGCCAGGGCTTCATCCAGCGCCCTGGGAACGGCTACCAGAATGCGGTACGGCTTCAGCTCCATATTTTCCAGGATCGCAGCCGTTTTTTTATCCTGCGGGGCAAATCGGTCAACGGATTTCCAGCGGTGGTGCATCCAGAACACATCCAGCACGGATTCCCGGATCAACGTTTCCAGCCCCCTGTTCACTTCAATCGTGTCCCCCGCCAGAGAACCGTCCGACCTGGAAAAATCCACCACATTCCCCATATCCGCTATCCAGTGGCCGGGAGCATCCGTGCGCACCGCTATGGCCACCATGTCCGCGCCAGCCCTTTTTCTCAGCAGAGCGGGCAGCGGAGTCGTGCCGGTCACCTTGCCAAAAAAGGGGACATACACCCCCTCCCATACAAACTGGTCGCTCAGCACGCCCAGGGCCCCCCCTTCCTTGAGCATTTTCATGGGAGCCTTGATGCCTCCCTCCTTGGAGAACATCTGAGTTCCACGTTCCGTGCGCCGCTGGTACACGTATTCCTCCATCAGCGGATTGTCAAACTGGCGGTACATGGACCCGTAACGCTCCACCTCCGGGTAAAATGCGCGTATTCTCGCCAGCGCCTCCCAGTTGCCGGAGTGGGCTATGGCGCAAACCTGCCCGCGCCCTTCCAGCACAGGCGCGGCAAACTGTTCGTGCCCTCCGACCGTCACGCAATGCTTCAACTGCTCATCCGTCAGGGTGGCCGTCTTCGCGGAACACAAAAAATTGGCAATGGTCCTTTTGAAATTTTCCCGGCTTAATTTCTGCAGTTCCTTTCCGCGCAGGGCCGGATCCAAAACGATGCGCAGATTCCTTTCCACAATGTTCCGGCGCTGGGGAAGCAGATGCCACGCCACGGCCCCTGCCGCGCGCCCCAGCCGGTACAGCGTTTTCATGCCCACGAGCTTCAACAGCCCTTCCATGAGCAGAAACCCTTTCATTCCCAAATGATGGGCAAACGTATTCCGGGAAGCCGGGGAGGAATCAGGAGAGGAAGAATCAGTCATAAGGAAAACCGGAAAAGATGTTATACGAATCCCCTCCGGTCCACAAACCCTTTATTCCCCCGGCAGAGGTCCCTTCCCGCATTTTATTTTCCCGGCTAAATGACGTCTTCCCTAAATTTTTCCGCCGGCGCGGAATCCAAAGCCATCCCATGCTTTACTGCATCTTCCTCATAAAAGCATCTCTGCGGAGACGGCATCTTACTTTTGGCAAAGAAATGACTTTACAATTCTTAACTAACCGGTATATTCCGTCTCCCGAACCGAACACCAAACCGGAGTTATACACCATGAAAGTTCTTTCTTCCTTAGCCTCTATGAAGCGCCGCCACGCAGACTGCCAAATCGTGAAGCGCAAGGGCACGCTGTATGTGATCTGCAAGAGCAATCCCAAGTTCAAGGCCCGCCAGGGCGCTACGGCAGGCACGCGCCTTTCCAAAAAGGGCGTCAAGTAATCCCTGGCCCAGCACAGATTTCAAGAAGACCGCCGCCCGCCGGGTGCCGGTCTTTTTTTGCTGACCAAGCCCCTTTCCGTACATCCATGCAGCTTCCTGCCGTCCAAACCAAATTCCTGGATCTTCCCAACTCCTTCTCCCTGAGAAATGGAGCTACGCTGGACAAGGTTCGCGTCGCCTACGAACAGTACGGAACCCTGACGCCGAATAAAGACAACGCCATCCTGCTGTTCCATGCTCTTTCCGGCAGCCAGCACGCCTACGGTTACAATCCGGAAGTCCCGGGCATCGGTTCCCTCTGGAAACCGGAAAACCACGAGGGCTGGTGGAACAGCATCATCGGCCCCGGCAAACCGCTGGACACAAACCGCTTCTGCATCATCTGCGCCAATTACCTGGGAGGCTGCTACGGCACCACAGGCCCCGCTACCCCCTGCCCTGCGGACGGCCAACCCTACGGCTCCCGCTTCCCGCATGTGGAGGCCGCAGACCAGGCACGTCTCCAGGCCCTTCTGCTGGACAGCCTGGGCATAGAACGCGTTCATCTTATGGGCCCCTCCGTGGGCGGCCTGATCGCCCTCAGCTTCGCGTGCCAGTTCCCGGAACGGGTCCGGAGCTTCATCTCCATCGGCTCCGGCTACCGGGCTTCCATTGAACACCGCCTGTCCCTGTTTGAACAAATCCTGGCCATTGAGCTTGACCCGGATTTCCAAGGCGGGGATTACTACCGGGGACCGGCGCCAAAAAAAGGGCTGGCGTTCGCCCGTATCATCGGCCACAAATCATTTGTTTACCAGGAAGGGCTGGAACAGCGCGCCAGAAAAGAGGTGGGAGGCAACTACGGCCTGCTCACGTGGATGACCCCCACCCGCAGCACGCAAAGCTACATGCTTCACCAGGGAACCAAGTTCGCGGAGCGCTTTGACGCCAACGCCTATATCCGTATTGCGGATATGTGGGCGGAGTTCGACATCCGCGACCACACCCCGGACGGAACATTTCAAACCGCTCTGGAAGGCTTCCGCCGCGCAGGGATTCCCGTGCTTATCTTTTCCATTGATACAGATTGCTGTTTCCGCCCGGCGGAACAGCAGGATTTCGCGGCGCAGCTTGAAGCCGCCCATATTCCCACGGAATTCCATACCATCGCTTCCACCAAGGGACACGATTCCTTCCTGCTGGAGCCGGAACTTTATGCGGAACCCATCCGGCGCATTCTGGAGGCAAGGAAGCCGAAGGGGACGGCGTAAGCTTTTTCCCGCCGCAAGAAGACACGGCGGAGCAACGCTTAAAAAGAAGTGATGCCGGGAACCGGAAGCAAGAGGGAAAAATCAACCATGTCATGAAGGAACGGCCAGGTTCCCTGCAAAGCGGAACTTCACGGCTCTTCAACGTGAAAATAACCTGAACCGGATGAACCCGAACAGGGTTTTCGCTGTCACACCTTCATGACTGATCATTATTACACCTCCGAAACGGAGAACGTCGGACAATTCCGCTGCGAAACCACCTTTATTCCTTCCAACGTTACGTTTGCCACGGACCTGCCCGCTTCTTTTGAAGGCCGCGCAGAATTCCCCTCCCCCGGAGTTTTGCTCGGTTCCACGCTCGCCTCCTGCATGATGAGCCTGGTTTCCGTGGTCGCGGCCAGAAAAGGAGTGGATTTGAAAGGCATGCGCGTTCTGGCGCGTGCGGCGGAATCATCCAAGGGAATTGAAAAAATTGAACTGAAGGCAATCATGCCCCTGGAAGGCAGCCACCCTCTCCGCGCCATGCTGGAAAAAACCGCCTTGTCCTGCCCTGTGCGCCAGGCGCTGCGGCCCGATCTGGAAACGCCCATTGAATGGGAATGGAAGTAAGCAGCCATCAGGGACGTCAACCCAAGCTTGAAGTTATCCTTAAAGAAATCCCGCCCATTCATGAAAAAAGCCGCTGCGGAATCATCCGCAGCGGCTTTCCAATTGGCCGACGTTTTTTCCTTTAGAAGTTGTAGCGGTAGCCGATACTCCCGTTGATGGAGCTGGAACCGCTGCGGATATCCGCATTGCCGTCCACAAAAATGACGCCCTGGGTGCCCACGGGAACGCTCAGCCCCGCGCCAATCTGGAAGGCCGTGCTTCCGACCTTGGCGCCATACACCGGACGCGTATAGGAGGGATCTGCCAGGAAGCCCACATTGGCCTGCCCGCGGCGGTCTCCCATATCCTGGGAAACGTTCACCCGTACTTCTCCCAGCGCCTCACGCCCGAAGACATTGGACCCCATAAGTCCGGAGAGCCGGGCACCCACAGCGACAGCAGCCGTAGTCAGTTCCTGGTCTTCCACCTTCAGTCCGGCATTTCCGGCAGAACCGCTTTCCCGATAGCCGTCCATGCGGGTCGTCACGATGGAAGCGTTGAACAAAGGCTGGAGAATCACGCTCCTGTCTTCATTGAAAGCGATGTCATACGCCAACTCGTACATGGCGCCGAAACCGGCTCCCGTCGTATTGCCGCGGGCCTGGTAAGACCCCGTACCGTAATTCACCGTGCGCGTCAGCGAGGCATCATTCCAGCCGCCCGTCAGAATCAGCAGATGGGACCATTTACGGTACTGGTAGCGGGCGAACAGATTGACATAGTAACTGTCCAGGTCTCCGTCCGCCGTATCCGCCGCGCTGGCCGTCAGGCTTCCGTAATTGGCTGTAAACGCAGCTCCCGCAGTGAGGCGGTCGTTGATATCCACGTCCATGCCTACCGTGCCTCCCCAGGTGGTGAGTTCGTAGCCGCTTTCATCCCCCCTGGTGTCCAGCTTGGCATAAGACCCGGTTCCCTGCATCCACATATGGAAGTAGGGCATGTCTTCATGGACATATGCAGGGTTAACGCCCATCTGCGCCACGCGGTTGCGTATCCAGCCCATCTGGTCGCGCAGGGAGTCGCGCTGGGCGATGCCCAGGCTGGTAACCGTGCTGCCGGCGGCGGCGGCCAGTTTGCGGGCGGCGCCGGAATAGTCGCCTGAATTCTGGGAAAGAAGAACAGAAGTATAGAAATCGCGCAAGGCAGAGCCTTCCTCCATGTGATAGCGGGAATTCCAAAGGATGTCCGCTCCAGTGGCGGCATTCCGCGTCAGGGAAGAGTCACGGAAAATGTTTTCCGTGCGCGCCGTACCGGTGAGGATGATGGCCGTCATGCTGTCATTGGTGGTCAGCTCCAGGTTTTCATACATGGAACCAAGAATCATGTCCTGGAGGGTGACATTGTCACCCAGGGACACCAGCGCGCCGTCCGTTGTCTTGAACAATTCCATATTCAGCGTTTCCGAACTCCCGGAAACCAGGGTATCCAGATTGTTCATGACCAGCGTGACTTCCCCCGTCCCGTCTCCCAGCGTAATATTTCCGCTGGAGGTGACAAAGGGATTGCCCAGGCCGTCCACCGTTGTGGAGGAAGTGGTAATGGCCACCGTGCTGTCCCCCGTCACGCTCAAGCCGTCCGAGCCAAGCGTCAGCTGGGTTTTGGGATCGTCCGCGCTGCCGATATTGAGCGTGCCGCCGTTCACGGTAATCCCCTGATAGGAAGCCTGGGCGGGATTGCCGCCCTCCCCTGCCGCTCCGGCCAGGGTCAGCACGCCGCCGTCACTCACATTCAGGTGATAACCTGCATTGCCCGCACCCTTGATAGTCTGGACACTTCCGTCGTTGCCGGATTTGACGTTGAGCGTTCCGGATGCCCCGTCCAGCGTACCGGTAAAGGTATGGGAATCGGAAGAGCTGATCGTCATTTCCGCACCGCTCAGCTTCAGAGCTCCGCCGCCCTCCAGTCCGGAAACGGTATTCACGGAACCGGTTGCGGCGGACAGGGCGGACCCTTCACGGATATCCAGCAGGACACCGTTCAGGGAAGAGCCGTTGCCCAGTGTCAGGGAGGAGTCTGTTCCCGTACCACCCAAGGTCAGCGTACCGTCCCCGGAGATAGTCACTTCCGTGACATGGCTGCCGGCCTGCTGGCCGGTAAGAACCATCTGGGCTCCGTTACCCAAATTCAGGGTTCCCCCTCCCGCGCCGACAGCCAGCGTTTCCACCGTGGTTACACGGGAGGCGCCGTCATTCCGTCCGCCCAGCGTTATGTCTCCGCCCGCGAGTTCCAGCGTAGTAAGGCTATTGCCTGCACCGTTCAGGATGATATTTCCCTCCGAGGAACTGAGACTGGAGTCATTCCCGGTGAAGTTTCCTTCTACGGTGAGGGTTTCCGCACCTTTCTTGACAAAATCCACATGGTCCCCGCTGATGGTTCCGCCGTAGCTGTTGCCGCCGGCGTCAACATCCTGAACCAGATCCACCACGACGTGGTTGGAGGCCGCATCATCCGCCGTATTCGTCACGGTCAGCGCACCGTCGCTGCCAACTAGATTGCTGACTTTCAGGCCGTCCCCGTTCCGGGAGGCTTCCGGAGCCCCGTTCAAGCTCACATGAAGCGTGGTGCCATTAATGCCGACAGCCTTGTAGGGATCCAGCGCGGCGTAATCGCTAATATTGGGGTTGTCTGAATTGGGGGTGGTGTCCACCAGATAGACAAGATCCGTATTGCCGCTGACCATCAGCGTCCCGTCCGCACCCAGGACTTCCGTCACGGTATAGCCGAGGGAAGCCAGGAGAGGAGAGAATCCGATTTGCTTGAAATTATCCACAGCCAGGGTTCCCGTTGTCAGTACAAGCCCTACGCCGTCAGTGGAATCCCGGTTGGCGGCAAGCAGGTCCAGAACACCCTGGTTGCTGAGGTTGATGGTTGTTGTGGCGGCGGAAAGCGTCAGGCTGTCCGCATCAATAACGCCCTGTCCGGTAGTTCCGCCCGCTGTAAGGCTGCCGGAATCCAGTTTCAGCGTCACCGTCTTGCCCGTCATGTCCAGAGCACCGGAAACGCCTGTAAGCCGGGAGTAATCCTCCATGACGATGGAGCCGACCATGGAGCCGGACAGGCCGCCCAGATTGATGGTATTCAGGGCTCCCTGCGTTCCGGCGGAAGCGGCCACTTCCACGTTTCCGGCGGTTTTGGCTTCCGCGTTTGCCAGGCTTCCCTTCGTAATCAGAATAACGTTGGCCGCATCCAGGGAGGACAGATTGAGAACACCGTTATTGACGGTGACCCGTCCGGACCCCAGGGAGTCGGCCCCCGCCAAGGTGACGGTGCCCGTTCCGGAGAGCGTCGTGGAACCGGTGAACCCGGTGTTGCCGGCCGCCAGCGTTATCTCTCCGGCAGTGTCAATAACCAGGGAACCGGCTCCGGAGAGGGACCCGGCCCAGGCACTTCCGTCACCCAGCCGCGCCGTAGCGCCGCCCGCAATGGAGAGTGCGCCCAGGAAGGTGTTCGCTCCGGTGAGTTCCAGCGTTCCGGCGTTTACGGATACCGTGCTGCCGGCCGTACCGCTGATGACGCCTCCGTAGGAGAAATCGCGGGCAAAGGCCAGCGTGGAGTTGTTCTGGATGTCAATGCTGTCCCCCAGCTTGGCCACATCGGCGGAATTCACGGTAACCGTGCCGCGGTGCACCTTGAGCTGACCGTCCAGGTTGACGCCGCCCGCCAGGGTAATATTGCCCGCTCCCTGGGTGGAGAACGCCGTTCCGCTCAAATCGCCGCTGAAGGTGAAATCCTTGGTGGCAAAGACCTGGTTGCCCGTAAAGACAACGTCATTGGCAAAGGTTCCTCCGGCTGTTCCGTTCCATTCCGTACGGACGTTGGAATCCGCCAGTTTCAAGATGCCGTCCGCCCCCATCGTTACGTTATTCAATTGGAAATAGCCGGATGTCACGGACAGGATCCCCTGGAATTCCGTGCTCATATTCAGGACATTGGCCCCATAGCTGGTTCCCAGTCCCACGGAAACGGTACCGGAACCGGAGGCATTCAGGTTCAGAGCCGAGTTATCATTAGCCCCGCTGACCGTCAGTACGGAACCGTCCGCCAATTCCACGGCTTTTCCATTGGCCAGAGCCTTGGCGACGGTGGCGGCCACTTCCTCGCCCAGAGTCATGGAACCGCCCGTCCACGTCATGTTGTCTGCGGTAAACGCCGTGGCAAAAGAGCCGGAAGCCAAATTGAGGCGGCCGCCCTGCAGGTTGATCATGCCCATTCCCGGTTGAACGTCCGCCGTAGCCAGAGTGAGCACGCCGTCCGTAACGGTAATGGCTCCGGATCCCAGGGAATTGGCGACCTGGGCTACCAGTTCGCCCTGCTGGACAGAAATATCCCCGTTCCAGCCCGTGTTGTCCAAATTAAGGACCAGCTTCCCTTCGCCGCGCTTGGTCAGCGTTCCCTGGGCGATTTTTCCGGTGCCGTCGGAAACGAAGACATAATCGCTGCCGGCAGCATTGTTGACTGTGATGGAAGCAGGATTCACCGCTCCGGACAGGGTGACGGTTCCCGCCCCGGTACTGTTGAAGATCAGATTCTTCTCGGCAGCCGTATCCGTGGAACCTTCAATGCCCCACATGGCGCCCGTGTTCGTATCGCTCCAGGTCACTCCTTCCGCTCCCTGCCAGATCCATACGTCCCCGGCGGAAGTCACTACCAACTTGAGGGATGTTCCCGTCTGCTCCAGTTCATAAATCAGCGTTTCGTCCCCGGTATATCCGGCCCAGTTAAAGACGGCGCTGGCGGCATCAAGACCGCTGGCGGCGGAAATCAGGGTATATTCCCCGGCATCCGTAATGCCTTCAAGCCCGTTCAGCGTAAGATTGAACGTTCCAGCCCCGAAAGCGCCGCCCACTTCGAGGGCGGAGCTGATATCCAGTGTCAGCGTAGAGTTGGCCGCCAGGTTCAGGGCGCCCGCAATCGTCATCCGCGTATTGGCCGCCATCGTGATATTCCCCAGGGACGTAGCCCCGGAAGCAGTAAGAGCGAGCGTTCCCCCCTGAATATCCGTCAGCCCCGTGTAGCTGACCGTCCCGCCCAGCGTCAGCGTTTCCTCGCCGACCTTGGTCAGAGACAGGACGCCGGATTCGTCATACGAAATGGAAGTGGCTCCGTACCCAAGAGCAACACCACGGTCTGTGAGCGTGCCGTTGTACGTGCCGGCCCCCACCGTCAGCGTGCGCGCACCGCCTACGGCTCCCACCTGGGAATTTTCCGTTCCGTCCAGAGAGGCAATTTCAACATCCCCCAGCACGCGCATGAAAGCGAATCCGGTCGTGTCCGTTCCGGATGTCAGGGTGACGCCACCCTGAGAGATGGAAGTGCGCAGATCCAGCCCGGCGCTATAGCCGTTGGAAGCATTCATGGTGATCATTCCGGTAAATCCGGAAGCGTCTCCGCTGATGATGAGCTTTCCGTTGGAATTGTACCTGCCGTCGCCCGCTCCGCGGCTGTAAGTCAGAGAGCCGGCTCCAGTGAGCGTTCCGGTGAAGCCCATTTCCTTGGCCCAGTTGTCCCTGCCCACCAGGGAGACCGCCCCGTTGACGGTAACGGTTCCGGTGAAGCTATGCTGATAGTCCGCGGCGCTTGCCTGGGAGGCGTCCACCCATTTCAGGGAAACGGCGTCGGACGCGTTTGTTCCCAAAATCAAATCGGAGTTGATGGTATGGTGGGAGGTTCCCGAACTGTTGCCGGCAATAATCAGCGACGTGCCGTTTTCCAGGGTGACGGAAGAACCCGCGCTTCCCCAGCGGATGGATGAGGTTCCGTTCCCTATCTGGAGGTTGCCCTCCTGCACCACGATGTGGCCGGAGTTGCTCCCCGTCAGTTTCAGCAAGCCCGTGCCGGTTTTCCGGACAGTTCCTTCCCCAGTAATGGCATTGCCGAAAACGATGTCGGACGGAGTCGCCAGAGTGATGAAAGAGTTGGCATCCGGAGAAAGGGAGAATACCGGGTTAGTGACGGTTCCCAAATCCACCGTCACCGTCGCGCCATTGGCCGCACCCAAAAAGGAACCGGCCTCCCAGGTTACCCCCGTGCCGGGAAGGGCCGTATCATAACCGAATGCCAGAACACCCTGCGACACAGCCACAGTAGTACCCGTGCCGAGTATGGAAGAGGTGCCGAGGACCAACGTTCCCGTGCCTTCCTTGGTGACGGCCGTATTGGTAATTTCTCCCGTCCCCGTCAGTTCATAACGGGTGGTGGAGTTGCGGACAAGCATGGAACTTGGCGAAACCTCAGAATCCAGCTGTACGACAGAGTTAGCGACTCCGGCCTGGTCCGCAAAGGAAACCGCCATACCATCCGCATATGTGGCGGGAGCGCCGCCGTCCGTCCAGACATGTTCCGCGCTCCAGACGCCGTTTTCACCCCCCTCCCACAAAAGGAGGGTTCCCGCCGTATAGACAAGGTCTTTGCCGTTGTCGGAAATGGTGATGGACCCAGCCACACCGTCAGCAAAGGAAGCCTTAATGGAAGATATATTGGACAGGCCCGTAGTTGAAAGGACGGACATGCCGTCTGTCAGGGTTCCGAATTCGGAAAGCTCCAGGTTCAGTTCCCCTTCAGCGGAAAGAGAGAACGAGCCGTCCAGATTGATTCCCGTTCCTGCCCCTCCCGCCAGCGCCAGCACGCTGGAACCGGTCATGTTCAGATTCCCCGTAAAGAAAGAATCCTGGAACATGGTCACGATGTCGAAACCGGTCACAGCCGTATTGGAGAAGGAAATGGCGTGATCCGCCGTATTGCCGTAACCTCCCAGCAGCAAGGAAGAGGTGCCGCCTATCGTGCCTCCCGACGCATTCAGCGAGCTGCCCGTCCGGAATACTGCTTTCTTAACGGTAAGGGTAGCGTCCCCGTTTACGGAAGACCCTGTTCCTCCGCCACCCGCGTAAAGAGCACCCGTGTACGCACCGCCATCCAGCGTCAGGCTGGAATTGCCGCTGACGGTGGATGTTCCTGATGAGCTGAACCCGCCGCCGTAAATAGCCCCGGTAAAGACGGCGTCACTGGCGGCGGTAATGTTGACGCTGGAATCGCCTCCAACCGTATATGCCCCGGAACCTCCCGAATAGGAACCGCCCACGATGCTCTTGACAAAACTGCCGGAGGCCGTTCCCAAATCAATCGTCACATTGGTGCTTCCGGTAATGGCGGCACGGGACGAGGAATTGGCTTCATAAGTGCTGCCGCCAATGATGAAGCCCCGGACAACGGAGTTGAGCGAAATGGTTTCGTCCGTGACGCTTTGCATGCTGCGCACGACGACGTACGTGCTGCCGTCAAGGTTATTTACGGAATTATGGGCTGCCGTGCCGCCGCCTATCAAACTGCCCTTGATGACGGCATTCCCGTCCACGGATACGTAAACGTTTCCCGTGATGCCTGCCGCCTGGCCGTCCTTGTAGTTGCCTCCCACAACCCAATTGACGGCAGTGTCCCCCTGAATCTGGGTATGGACGTCTCCCGTAACGTTCCACTTGCCGGAGCCGCTCCAGTTATTGGCATAGCTGCCGCCGATAATCAGATTGTAATTGCCCCCCAGCACATCCGTCCAGATGCCGGTGGTGATTTCCGTAGCCGTGGCACTGGTGGCAGTATTGTAGTAGCCGCCGGCCAGGGTCACTCCTGTCAGGTCTCCCGTTCCGGTGACGGCATTCACGGAACCGAACCCCTCCTGCATGGAAGAAGCCCGGATGCCGTACAGGGACAAAGACTGTTGGTTTACCAGCGTACCTGTTGCGGAAGAGGGAGCTTCTTCCAGCCCCCAGGCAGGGTCCCAGACGGTCTCATGGGCGCCGGAAGCCGTAAACGTGATGACTGTTTTTCCGTCCACGGTGCTGATTGTGTACAGGGACTCGTCAACATCCGCCAGAGTAAAGCCGTTCCCCAAATCAACGCCCAGGTTATAGGAGGTGTTCACCAGGGCTTCAGAACCGAACAAGTCCTGGAATTCCTGAAAACCGGAGAAATCAATGAGGCCGGAAGTCAGCGTCACGTTCTGCAGCACGCTGCCGACATTGTCCATGGAAGTATAATACAAACGGCCTCCATCCACCGTCACATTGCCCGTGATCGTCCCGGAACCGTTGGCGAGGATGCCCATCGTTTCCCCTACCGTGAAGGCGTTCTGGAAATTCATGGTGCCCGCAGAGGCGGAGATGGTGCCGTTTCCCGACAGTCCCGTCACGGTCATGGTTCCGGCGCCCGCATCCAGTCGGCCTCCGGCAAGCGCGGCGTTAATGGAACCGGCCCTAGAGAGGACGGCGCCGGAATTGACGGTATAGGTTCCCGTAAGCGCCACGTTCTCGGAAAGATGCACCCAGCCCGACTGGGCGACGAAGTTGCCTGCCCCGGTGATGGAATTGTCAATGACATCCGCCACATCCCCCGCAGTGCCGTAATAGGTCAGGTACTGGGAGTTGGCCGAAGTAGTAACGGCGGCAGTCCCAAGGGAGCCGGAAGCACCGATGCCCAGAGAGGCAAAGCTTCGCGTAATGGCGATCGTCCCCCCAATTTCATTGGCGGTGTTGAGCAGGTTGTAATAGGTATATTCATTCGCGCCGCCGCTGATGGAAAAACCGCTTGCCGCCGTGAGAACACCGGAAAATTTTACGTTCTTGCCCCAGCTGGATGTCAGGTTGACGCCGCTACCGAGAGTCACCGCTCCGGAAAAATTAAAACCGCCGCTATTGATGGAAGCGGCATTGTAGGAGGCAGCACCCGTCACGGGAGGTCCGTCCTGAATATTCAGTGTGGTACCGTCACCCATGACCAGTTTTTGGGACCAGGTGACATTTCCGGAGAACAGGGAAAGAGTGCCTCTGCTGATTTTCAGGGTTGCGTTCGGAGATGCCGCGGGAGAGAGCGCCGTATTCTTGTCGGAATTGCCCAGGGTGAAGGTGCCTCCCCCCGTATAGTCCACCGTTACGGTGCCGCCGAAACTGCCGCCGTAAGAGGAAGAATCCCCCGTGATGGTCAGTGTGGTCCCCTCCCCGGTGATCAAAGCCGCGGCATTGTTGTGCTCCAGCTTGCTGATGGAAGTGTTCACGCCGGCTTTCAGGACGGAAGCACCCGTCGTATAACCGTAACCGCCCAGTTTGATCGTGGCGTATTGGGCGGCCTGCGCATGGTTGAGGTTCAGGATGTTGTTCTGAGATCCCCCCGTCGTGTTGGAATAAAGGGAAATGATTCCGTTGAAAGTGCCTGCCCCGTTCAATGTCAGGGTGGAAAGGCTGGCGCCCCCGTTGGCCACCCGGTTTACCGTCAGGATGGCTTCCGGAGCCGTCCCGTTCAAATTGGTGATTGAGGCCGTACCGGCTCCGGCAAAATTCAAGGTAGTAGAAGCCGTAACAGTACCGACATCATAGGAGGCCGAGCCTCCCGCCGCCACATTCACCTGGGTTCCGTCAAAGGCGACATCCGCCGCATAAGACTGTGATGCTGTCACCAAAAGACCAGAAACTCCTGCCAGCGTGGCGGTGCCAAGCGTTACTCCGGAAAAGGAGGTCATCAAGGCAGCCAATAAATTCAAAGGGAGGTGTAATTTCATGAAACGTTTGATAATTAGGTATTTAATGAACAAATAAGAGCCTTTCCCACAACACGGCAAGGGAAATATGATTGTGAATATAAATAAGGAATTCGCAATCCGCTGTCAAAGGAAAAGAATCAGTTACAACGGTTTTCCGGAATACCCGGAACGTTTTCTCCGTCAAAAAAATCCGGGATTCCCGCCAGCAGATTATGTTAAAGATATGTAACATATTCATTATCAATATAATAATTCTGTTAAAAATTGAATAATATGTGAATAAAAGTGAAGCGGATTGCGAATCCGTATTTTATCCGTTCATTACCAAATAAAATAAAAATGGCCTGCACAATAAGTTGTGCAGGCCCATCCTTAAAAACCAGAGAGAAACATCCAGTTCAACCTCTGGTCCATTTTTCCAAAAATTCCCCGGCGTCCTTCCCTTCTCCAATGTGCCTGAGCAGAGCACTCCCAAGCACGGCGGCATCCGGCCGGGCATCTTCAGGCAGCGTCTCCAGCTGGTCCGGCGTCTGAAGCCCGAAGCCCAGCGCCAGCGGCACATCAAAAACGGACCGGGCACGGCGCATGGTTTCCGTAACGCTCCGCTCCAGGTTGGCTTTCCCACCGGTGGTTCCCAGCACGGAGACCACATAAACGAAGCCGGAAGTATAAGGTTTGTATTCCCGCATGCGTTCCACGGAAGTATTGGGAGCCACCAGAGTGACAAGCGTCAGGCCATGGGGGCTGAAAGCCTCCCGGAACATTCCGGATTCCTCCAGCGGCATATCCGGTACAATGAAACCGCTGACGCCCGCCTCCTCCGCATCCAGGGCAAGCTGTTTCAGGCCATACCGGTAAAAGGGATTTACGTATCCCATCAGCACCAGTTCGGCTGAAAAACCGCCCTTACGGGCTTTCAGGCCGTCCAGAATCCATTTCAGGCTGACGCCGCGGGCCAGAGCATCCCGGGATGCCTGTTCAATAACCGGGCCGTCCGCTACGGGATCCGAGAAGGGAACTCCTATCTCAATAATATCCGCCCCGGCTTCGTCAATACGGGACAAGTGCGTCCAGAAGGATTCCTTGTCCGGGAATCCGGCGGTAATGAAAGGGATAACGGCACGCCTGCCGAGGGCATGGGCCCTCTCCACGGCTTTCTGCAACGGTGATTTCTGCATATTATTCATGGAAGAATGCGGCTTAAAGATTCAAATATTTTTTAACGATTCCCAGGTCCTTGTCTCCGCGGCCGGAGAGATTGACCAGGACGTCCCCCCCCTGCGGCAGTTCCTCCGCATGGTCCAGCACCCAGGCCACGGCATGGGAGGATTCCAGCGCAGGAATGATTCCTTCCTCTCTGGTGAGCGTCCGGAAAGCGTTTAAAGCAGAGGCGTCGCAAATCACACCGTAATGGACACAGCCCGTTTCCGCCAGATAGGCATGTTCCGGGCCTACCCCGGGATAGTCCAGCCCGGCGGAAATGGAATGGGACGGCTGTATTTGCCCGTTCTCATCCTGTAACAGCATGGTCACATGACCGTGCAGCACGCCGGGGCTGCCCAGATTGATGGGGGCGGAGTTATAACAGCCGGGCTCACCGGTGCCTCCCGCCTCAACCCCTACCAGACGGACGCCTTCATCCTCCACAAAGGGATGAAGCATGCCGATGGCATTGGAGCCGCCGCCCACGCATGCCACCACCACATCCGGCAGCCTGCCTGCACGCTCCAGCATCTGGGCGCGGGCCTCCCGCCCAATGACGGATTGAAGCTGCCTGACCAATGTGGGGAACGGATGGGGGCCCGCCGCCGTACCGAAACAATACAGAGTATCCGCCTGATGGGAAATCCAGTAGCGGAGAGCCTCGTTAATGGCATCCTTCAACGTGCGGGAACCGCTCTCAATCGGAAAAACCGTCGCTCCCAGCAATTTCATGCGCATAACGTTCATGGACTGGCGTTCTACATCCTCTGCGCCCATAAAGATGGTGCAGTCCATTTTAAGCCGGGCGGCCGCCGTAGCCGTAGCCACGCCGTGCTGCCCCGCCCCGGTTTCCGCAATAAGATGCGTTTTCCCCATCATTTTGGCCAGAAGGGCCTGGCCGAGGGCGTTATTGATTTTGTGGGCTCCGGTGTGCAGCAGGTCCTCCCGTTTCAGCCACAGGCGGAAGCCCAGTTTTTCCGAAAGGTGGGGACAGAACGTGAGGGGAGTTTCACGGCCCGCGTAATTGACCAGCAGATCCTGAAGCGCATCCCGGTACTCGCGGGACGGCATGATGGAGTCCATGGCTTCCTCCAGCTCCATGAGCGGGGGGCGCAGCGCTTCCGGTACGAAGCGGCCGCCGAAATTGCCGAAATATCCTTCTTTCTTCATGCGATGTGGTAAGGAGTGTAAGGGGTGAGTGGTTTGAGGGCCGCCAGCAGTTTTTGCGGGCTTTTCTGGCCGGGGATGGCTTCCACGCCGGAGTTCAGGTCTATGCCGTCCGGAGAGCATTGTTCCAACGCCCTGTTCAGTGAGGCGGAGGAAAGGCCGCCCGCCAGGAACCAGGGCCGGGGGGAACTAAGAGACGCCAGGGAGGTCCAGTCAAGGGAAATGCCGTGGCCGCCGCCCTGGCTGCCGGCATCCAGCAGAAACCAGGCGCAGCTGTCCGCCCATAGCTCCATTTCCCTTTGCAGGGCATCTACGGATTCATACCGGTCCGGCCACAATACGCGGATCACTTTTTCCGGACCGATGCGGCGCGCGCAGTCCAGAGAATGGGCGCCATGAAGCTGGGCGAATTCCAGACGGGCCGTTTTCATGATATCCATGATTTCCTCCGCGTTCTGGTTCACGAAAACGCCCACGCGGCGGATCAGGGCGGAGTCCAGGGCTGCCGCGCGCGACGGCGCAATATAACGCGGACTTCCGGGATGAAAGATGAAGCCGCAGAAATGGGCCCCCATCCCCATGGCGGTTGATAAATCGCTCTGGCGGGTAATTCCGCACACCTTGATTGCAAATGAATGCTTCTTCATATCGTTTCTTCTAAAATTGCCGCCAGTTTTTCACCCGGCCTTCCTCCGTCCATCAGGGCTGTTCCCATCAGTACGGCCTGAAACCCCGCTTCCGCGGCTTCCCTGAGATGAGCCCCTGCGCTCATGGCGCTGGCGGCGATCCACACCTCCCCCTCACGGCGGGATTTCGCCATGTCCAGGCAGGCCTGCCTGTCCGTTTTCAATGTGTCCAGGTCACGGGCGTTTACCTGGATGATGCGCGCGCCGGAGTCCCTGGCAATTTCCAGATCCGCAGCGTCGAACACTTCCACAACGGCGTGCATGCCGTAAGCCTCCGCCTGCTCCCTGAGAACACGGAGCGTCCGTGCATCCGGCGTCAGACGGACAATGAGCAGCAAAGCGGAAGCCGGCGTAGAAGCCGTCTCCATCACCTGAAGCTGATGAAAAATGAAATCCTTGCGGAGAAGCGGAAGCCCGGCGCGGCTCATGCGTTCCAAATATCCGATGCGGCCGCCGAAAAACTGTTCTTCCGTCAACACGGAGATGCAGGAGGCGCCCGCCGCAGCGTATTGTTCAGCCACTTCCTCCGGTTTCAGCCCGGTGGCGATGACACCGCGCGACGGAGAGGACTGCTTGAACTCCGCAATGACCGCCACGGGCTGCCCGTCCGGCGGTTCCGCAATGGCTTTCAGGAAATCCGGCCGGTGCCCCTTCCACGGGCGCGGCAGTTCCCGGCGGGAGGCCATGTCCGTGAGCAGGGCTATTTCCTCCGCCTTGGCTTCCCGGAACCGGTCAAGCAGCATGAAGCGTTCTCCTTCCTATGCCGGCGCAGACGGCTTCCCGTGCTTTCGCCATGCAGACGGACAGGTCCATGTGCTCCTCCAGCAGGAACATGGCTACCCCCACATTCAGAATCACCATGTCCATCATGGCACGCGGGCCATTCCCCGCCAGGATGTTTTTCAGCACGTCCACGGCTTCCGACTTGGAATGAACGGCCAGTTCCTCCGGATTGCAGGGCTGGATGCCGTAATCCAGGGGATCCAGGGACATGGGCGTCAGCCTGCCGTTGTGGATGATCATCATCTTGGTGGGCCCCAGCGGCGTCACCTCGTCATATCCCCCGGCGCCATATACTACGGCAGCCTTGCGGATGTGGGACTGGCGGAGCGTTTCCGCCAGCAGCTCGACGAGTTCCGGACGGGCCACACCCAGCAGGATGTGCGTGGGACGCGCCGGGTTGATGAGGGGACCCAGCAGATTGAACAGGGTGCGGATGCCCAGCTCCCGGCGGATGGGGCCTACATTGCGGAAGGAAGGATGAAAATTAGGCGCGAACAGGAAAGCGAAGTTCCGCTCGTCCAACAGGCGCCGGACATCTTCCGGAGCTACGTCCAGCGGGAATCCCAGGCCTTCCAGAGCGTCCGCAGAACCGCAGGAGGAGGACACGGCGCGGTTGCCGTGCTTCACCACCCTGTATCCCATTCCGGCCAGCGTCAGAGCCGTGGCTGTGGAGCAATTGAAAGAGTTGCGGCCGTCTCCCCCCGTGCCTACCACGTCAATGCAGTCGCCTTCCAAACCTTCCACCCGGTTGGCGCGGCCCAGGGCAATGCCCACGGCGTGGGCCATTTCCAGCGGGGTTTCCCCTTTCATGCGGAGCCCCATCAAAAAGCAGCCCGCCTGGGCCGGAGTCATGCGGCCATCCATGATGTCCGCAAAGCCTGCGGCAGCCATATCCGCCGTCAGGTCCTGTCCGGCGGCCAGGGCGTCCAGAATGCGGCTGATGCGCTTTTCCTTCTGCCCCGAAGACACGACGTTATCCGGGAAATTGCCCAGAAGCTGAAGCCCGTTCGGCGTCAGGATGGATTCCGGATGAAACTGGATGCCCACCCACGGACGGTCATTGTAGCGCAGGGCCATGACTTCCCCTTCCGGCCCGCGGGAAGTAACGGTAAAGCGGGGATTCGGCTCGTCCTCCTTGGACTGGACCACCAGGGAATGGTAGCGGCCCACGGTCATGGGATTGGGAAGCCCGGAAAACAGCCCAGCGCCGTCATGGATGATGTCGGAACTCTTGCCGTGCATGACATACGGAGCGCGGGAAACCTCCGCCCCGGCGAAGTAGCCCAGAAGCTGGTGCCCCAGGCACACGCCCAGCACGGGAACGGAAGCGGGGAGGCGTTTCAGGAACTCCAGGCACAGCCCGGCGTTGCGCGGATGGCTGGGGCCGGGGGAAATGCACACGGCTTCCAGCTCCGGGCTGGTCGCCAGTTCCAGAATACGAGGATCGTCATTCGCATGCACCACGGGCTTGCGCCCCAGGGCATAAAACGCCTGCACCAGATTCCACGAAAACGAATCGTAATTATCAATGAACAGAAACATGGTCTTCTCCTTTCAAAATAACGTCAATAATCTTACCCTTGTTCATGCACTCCTGCCATTCCGCGGCCGGATCGGAATCATACACGATGCCGGCTCCCGTCTGCCAGTGGATGCGCCCATCCTTCACCCACATGCTGCGGATGGTGATGCCGGAATCCATGTGGACGCCGTTTTTGTCCAACCCCAACCATCCGATGCATCCGGCGTACGGTCCGCGCGGCAGAGGCTCTTCCTCCGCCAGGATTTCCATGGCGCGCACCTTGGGGGCTCCGCTAACCGTCCCGGCCGGGAAGGCAGCGCCAAGAATGTCCAAGACGTCCAACCCGTCGTTCACCTGGGCGGTCACGCGGGAAGTCATATGCATCACGTGGGAAAAACGTTCAATCTCCATCAGGCGTTCCAGTTTCACGGAACCGGGTTTGGCGACACGGCCCAGGTCGTTGCGCCCCAGATCCACCAGCATGACATGTTCCGAACATTCTTTCGGATCTTTCAGGAGATCGGCAGCCAGAGCGGCATCCTCCTCGTCATCCCTGCCGCGCCTGCGCGTTCCGGCAATGGGGGAAAGCTGTAGCTTGCCGTCCGTGCAGCGCACCATCAGTTCCGGAGAAGATCCGAACAGCGTCACCTCCGGCAGGCGCATGAAAAACATGTATGGGGAAGGATTAATGCTGCGCATGCGGCGGTACAGCATGAAAGCGTCTCCGTGGAACTCCGCGGAAGCCTGGGAGGAAAGCACCACCTGGATGGCTTCTCCGTCATGCAGCAGCTCCTTGATATGCTCTACCCCCTTCATGTAGGCTGCCTGGTCCGGTGTGCGGGAAACTTCCCCGACGGAAGGTTCCTCCGCCCCATGGAGCGGGGCATGGGACAAATCCCGGTGTTCACCCAGGCTGAGTTGGGTAAGGCGATTGTACAAATGGTCAAAAACAATCACGGTGCCGGCCAGCACCAGGCAGGACTCTGCGGAAGAAGCCGGAATGGCCTGCGCCAGCCTGGGCTGGAACAGGGCGGCGGTTTCATACCCGAAATAGCCGTACAAAGCCCGCGTAATGGGAGCCTGCCTCATATCGTCCCCCACCAGCTCCAGACGCTGCATCAGAGAGCGCAGTCCATCCAGGTAAGGCATGCCTTCCAGCTCCTTCAGGGAAGCCAGACGGTCGTCTTTGATGGAAAGGGAAAGCCTGGCGTCTACACAGGAAACGGTCATCAGATAATCGCAGGCGATGATGCTGTAGCGCCCCCATCTGCCGTCCACTTCCGCGCTTTCCAGTAGAAGTCCGGGAATTTTGTTCTGAGTCAGGCTCAGAAACAGGCTGATAGGGGTCTCCAGATCGGCGCTCAGGCGGCGGCTGCGCTGTTGGAGAGTGATCATGGATGGTGTTTGCATGGATGATGATGTAAGTTGAAAATAAAAAAACTGCTTTGACTCTCGGAGGAATCAAAGCAGTTCTTGAAAAATGGTCATAGCTGAATGCTATTACTGCACCTCGGGATTCCCCCGTCCGGACATGGGTACGCGCCACCAATAACCGTTGCCATAATAACGGTTCTTGCTAAAAAAGGGCTGTACAGTGCTGAAATGCATCTGCGCGTTTATTACTCCTCTGCCCCTTCTTTGTCAAAAAAACTTTCCGTCAATGGCGAAAAAACCGTATTGGCTTCTCAATCTGCCCAGAGAAGACACGACGCCTCTCCGGCGCTTCCAAACTTTCAAAGGAAACGCCCGCCCCACTCCCACTGGCGGAACGGAGCTGCCAACTGGCGCAACACGTTTTTCTTTTCCTTTTTTACGAATCCAGAATTCCCTTTCCAGAAACCGGTTATTGCAAGCCTTGCCATCGGACTCGAGCCTTCTTCACTCCCCCCGGTTTCCGGCATATCTTTTCACAAAAAGGAAAGGGAGAAAGAGCGTCTTGAACATTCGGGGCTGGACTCCATCACTTCTTTTCCCTGTAGAGCTTGTCATGTTTCTGACGATGTTTCCCTTTATAAAGGAAATCCGTCTTTTCGTCCCTGCCCACGGTGCGGTCAATCAAACCGGGGATGTCTTCTTTTGAATATCCGGCTTCCAGAATAAAATTCTCAACCTTGCCGTATTGACCGGGGAATTCGGAAACAAGCAGTTTCATCAAGGCTTTTTCAAGATGCTTGACTTCGTCTCCAAATACTTCATTTCTCGTCTCGATAAAAGAACGGTGGCTTGAACCTTCACGCATCAGTTTGAGGACTTCCTGAACGGGGAGACGTTTGATTCTTTCTATCTCACGCTTCCGGAATTCCTTTTCCTTGTCGGAAAGGGGAGGGACGGGATTTCCCTGGGCATCCCTCCGGTAGGGATTGAGCTCCTGCGCGTTTTTGTACTGTTTCAGGATGCGCGCGTAATAGGGAAGAAACAGGTGCCGGATGATCTGATTTTTAACGGGTTCCTTGATTTTATTCGTCTTCCAGACCAGGCCGATATATTTTTCCATGAGGAGGCAGACTCTGGATTTGTGGTGAATATCAGCCCTATCATCGCCCATATCAACATCCGGCTCGATTTCCCGGTACGTTTTGTAGGTAAAAAGGGGTGCCGAGGCTACCAGATAACAATGCCATATTTTCTCTTTCAGCACGGTATCAATGTTATCCTGTGTCGTCAAACTAAAGGTGAGCGTATGTTTCCTGGCCCCGTTATAGAAGGATTTGAGCCGCATGTCCTTCAGCAAACCGGAGAGTTCCCGAATGGTTGCGGACGGCTGTTTGTACTGGTCGATGCACGCCGGGCTCTCCAGGGGAGAATCGGAATAGGCCTGATTGCCCTTCCCGATCATCAGGCAGACGGCACATGCGCATAAAGGAGGTAACAGGTTCATTGTTTTTTAATCCTCATTGCTGGTTCTTGTAAAGGTGATGCCGAATTTCTCAACAACCGTTTTTGTGGTATTTTGATCAATGGCTTCAATACGGTATTTTTGATTTGTCGTTCCTAAAAAAATGGAATCCTGTTGTTCACTGCCTTTCCCTCCCTTTCCCCAATGAATATGGAAGTTGCATACAAACCAAAATTGTTGAGGATTATGTTTGGACCGGCGAATCGTTTCAAGAACTTCCTCAATATTGCGATTGTCCCCTACCATATCATAAAAATTATTTTTATCCTGAATGGGAGCGGCCATGTTGCAGGTTACATGCTCGGCTGCCAGTTCCGGTTGAGGCCGCGGGGGAGTCCCGTTCTTTCCTTCCCACATGAGTCCCCCATCCCGCTCAATCACCTTGACTCCCTTAAAACTGACGTCAGTAGGAAAAAGCGTCACTTTAACAAATCCCCAGACACCGTGTTCCCCCTTGGATATTTTAAGATCGGCCGTATTGGCGGAAAAGCCATCTCCCAAATCCATGTGTCCCTCATATTTTTCCTTCGTTATCTTCTTGGGAATCCTGATATTGACGGTGATTTTAGCTTCTTTGCCTTCACCGGTTTTGGCTGTAATGGTGACGCGGGTATCTTTGGTTAAATCTTTTCTGGCGCTCAGGGCGATCTTTTGTTCACCTTTAAATGACTCATTATCTGTCGGTTGAAATCCGTCTCCCTTGATACTCCAAATAAGTTCCTTGATATCTCCCCTGGGCTTGCCGATCAGAAGAAAGGAGATATTCTCCCCGACTCCTATATTTTTTCTTTTTCTATCGTCTTCCTTGTCCTGTTCAATTCCTCCCTTGATATAATAATCCGCAGAGCACAACTCTGTCTGAGATTTAATCTGGAGGGGGCCGCAGGCTTCCTCTTCCGTCTCCTTCATGTCATCATCCGGGCCATCCGAGGCCCACAAGGGAACAACTCCGGAAAAAACTGCCAGACAGCAGAATAAAAACCGGAAGGAAGAAAAAGCCAGCTGGTCTATTCTGTCAGTCATTTTGTTATTTTTTATAATAATAAAAATAAAATCTGATACAAATAAAAATATGATTTAAAAAATCATACTTACCCCCTCCCCCCTATTAGGAACAGTCTTTCAGAGAGCCTTTGAAAGAAGCGGAAATTAAAAAACCGCTCACCAGTGGACGGTTCCCTTCAGCCAGAAAAAAAGGGAGTCCGCCAATCTTGCGGACTCCCTCCGTTTTCCGTGAAAGAATCTTTCTGTTTAGAACAGGGTCACGGCTATATTCACGCCGGCGGTGACGATAGCCACCATGCTCATGAGCTTGATCAGGATGTTCAGGGACGGGCCGGACGTATCCTTGAAGGGGTCGCCCACCGTATCGCCGATAACGGCTGCCTTATGGCTTTCCGAGCCTTTGCCGCCCACATGGCCCTGCTCAATATATTTCTTGGCATTGTCCCACGCTCCGCCGGAATTAGCCATGAATACGGCCAGCACAAAGCCGGAAGCCAGGCCGCCGGCCAGCAGGCCGAACACGCCGGGAACGCCGAAAACGATACCCATGCAGATGGGGGTGATAACCGCCAGTACGGACGGCCAGATCATCTCATGCTGCGCTCCCGCCGTGGAAATTTCCACGCAGCGCACGTAATCCGGTTCTGCCTCTCCGGTCAGGATTCCCTTGATTTCCTTAAACTGGCGGCGCACTTCCTTAACCATTTTTTCCGCGGCGCGGCCAACGGCATTCATGGTCAGCCCGCAAAACATGAAGGACATCATGGCCCCCACGAAGAGCCCCATGAGCACCTTCGGGTTCATCAGGGTTACCTGGAAATAGCCCATGAAATCAGACAGGGAAGCAGTGGAGATTTTGGAAACCTCCACACTCACGGCATCATTAATTTTGTAAATGGTATTGCCCGTGGCCTCACTCCAGTGAAGGATGGAAATTTTCAATTCTTCAATATAGGAGGCCAGAAGCGCCAATGCCGTCAGAGCGGCGGAACCGATGGCAAATCCCTTGCCCGTGGCGGCGGTCGTGTTGCCCAGGGCATCCAGGGCATCCGTGCGGCGGCGCACTTCCGGGTCCAGCTTGCTCATCTCCGCATTACCCCCGGCGTTGTCGGAAATGGGGCCGTAAGCGTCCGTCGCCAATGTCAGGCCCAGCGTGGAAAGCATGCCGACGGCGGCAATGCCGATGCCATACAGCCCCTTGCTCATTTCCACCCCGGTGAAATGCCAGTCCCCGGAAGCCAGGCCGTAAGCCAGCACAGTGCCCACGACGACAGTAATTACGGGAATGCAGGTGGAAATCATGCCGATGCCGATGCCGGAAATAATGACGGTGGCCGGCCCCGTCTTCGCGCTGTGGGCGATTTTACGGCAGGGATAGGAATCATGGGAGGTGTAATGCTCCGTGCTCTTGCCGATGACGATGCCCACCGCCAGGCCGGTGACGATGGCCCCCCAGATGCCGGCCCAGTTATCCAGGCCGATGAGCTGGAGCAGGAATGCGGAAGCAATGGCAATCAGAAAGGAACTCAAGTTGATGCCACGGTTCAGGGCTGCCATCAGCTCCGTTTGGGAAGCGCCGCGCTTCACGCGCACCGCGTACACGCCCAACAGGGAAAGAATGGTGCCGAGGGCGGCGATCAGCATGGGTGTAAGGACGGCCTTGATCGCCATTTCAGGAACGGCCATGTAAGCTGCCGCACCCAAAGCGGCGGAAGCAAGAATGGAACCGCAGTAAGATTCGTAAAGGTCCGCCCCCATGCCGGCCACGTCCCCCACGTTATCGCCCACGTTATCCGCAATGGTGGCTGGGTTGCGGGGGTCGTCCTCCGGAATGCCGGCCTCCACCTTCCCCACCAGGTCGGCCCCTACATCCGCCGCCTTGGTGAAAATGCCGCCGCCCACACGGGCAAACAGCGCCTGGAGGGAAGCCCCCATGCCGAACGTCAGCATGGTGGTAGTAATGACGACCAGGCGCATGGAAAGCTCCATGTCCCCGTAAAACCAATCCAGAACCCAGTACCAGGCACCGATATCAAGCATGGCAAGGCCCACGACGGTCAGGCCTAGCACGGCGCCCGAGCGGAAAGCTATTTGCAGCCCGGCATCCAGGGAATGGCGGCAGGCATTCGCCACGCGGCCGGAAGCATACGTAGCCGTCTTCATTCCGATGTAGCCGGCCAGACCGGAGAAAAAGCCGCCTGAAATGAAAGCGAAGGGAACCCAGGGGTTCTGAATGTGGAGGCAGTAGGCCAGAAAAGCGAAGACAACAGTAATGAGCACAAAGAAAATAGCGACAATCTTATACTGCTGCCGCAGGTAGGCCATGGCGCCGCTACGGACATGCCGGGCGATCATTTTCATGACCTCGTTCCCCTCATCCTGCGCTTTCATGCGGTAAAAAAAGATGCCCGCAAAAATGAGGGCCAGCACGGAAGCCGATGGGATGAGCCAAAATAAATCCTGGATGGTTATCATTGTCAGTACACTTTAAATTAAAGTAGTAAAAACATAACACCAGCTCTACTTTACTCCAAGAAAAAACCTGTGTCCGGAACGGGAAATGCCCCTTCCAGCAGAAAGACCAGCACCACGGGAAAAACAGTGCCTATCTATCCGCATCTGCGTCAATCAGAGAGAGCTCCTCCGGCGTAAACGGCGCACTATCCAGTGCTTTCAGGCAATCCCTGATTTGCGAGGGGCGGCTAGCTCCAATCAGGGCCGTGGTCACTACGGGATCTTTCAGCACCCAGGCCAGAGCCATCTGGGCAAGGCTCTGGCCCCGGCTCCGGGCCAGGGCGGCCAGGCGGCGAATTTTATCCCCATGCTGAAGAACCCGCTCCTTTGTTAAAAAGACGGAGGAACCCGCCGCGCGGGAATCTTCGGGAATGCCTTCCAGATAACGGTCCGTCAACATCCCCTGGGCCAGGGGAGAGAAAGCGGCGCACCCGGTACCCGTTTCCCGAACAGCCTGAAAAACGGATTTCTCCGGTTCCCGATTAAACATATTGTACCGGATCTGATGCACCAGGCACGGAACGCCGGCCTCCCCAAGCATGGAGCACATCTGCCTGGCCTGTTCCGCCGGGAACTTGGAAATACCGGCATACAGGGCCTTTCCGGAGCGAACCGCCGTAACAAGGGCTCCCGCCGTTTCTTCAAGGGGAGTTTCCGGATCATACCGGTGCGCGTAGAAAATATCCACATAATCCAGCTTCATGCGGGAAAGGGACTGGTCCAGGCTGGCAAGCATGTGTTTGCGGGATCCCCAATCCCCATACGGGCCGGGCCACATCAGATGCCCCGCCTTGGTTGCAATAACAAGTTCATCACGGAAACGGGACAAATCCTGCATGAAAATACGGCCAAAGTATTCTTCCGCCGAACCGGGAGGAGGTCCGTAATTATTCGCCAGGTCAAAATACGTGATACCGGCATCAAACGCGCCGTGAATAAGCCGACGGGCGTTCTCAAAATCATCCGCAGCGCCAAAATTATGCCAAAGCCCCAGGGAAACGGGAGGAAGCAGCAACCCGCTGCGCCCGCAGCGGCGGTAGGCTGCGTGGCTATAGCGGCCGGGATCTGGAAGATAATTCATCGGAAAGAAAAAAGGGGGGGAATTACCGTGGCTGAGACGGACGCCCATGCCGTACGCCGGAACGCCATGCTTCCGTACGGTATTTGGAAGCCAGCAGTTCCTCCACGCGGGCATTCATGCCGGGGAACAATTCCGCGTCCACGCACAGGGAATGCTTTTCCGCCAGGCGGGCGGCCAGCAATTCATCCCATCCGGAAGGGAGAAGACAATTCTGGATGCTCCCCTGGTGAAGAACGCCTCCGCGGACTCTTCTCTGGCCGCCGCCAGCCAGTTTTTCCCCGCCGGGAAGGACAAGATCACTCGTTACGGGGCTGGAAAAACAGGCCCGCCCTCCGTCCGGGGCATCCCCGTCCAGCATCACGCACTCCACCCCGCAATCCCTCAGGACGCGGGCCAGCGCCCCATGAATCCAACGGTACAAAACCGCGCTGGAAGGACGCTCTTTTTCTCCCTTGCGGTGCATGGCCAGAGTAAAGGGAATATCCTGCCGATGGTCTACAATCCCCCCCCCTGTCCAGCGGCGGACAAAATGAAGCTCCTCACCCGGAAAAATGGCGCGCGCCGTGGCCTCCTCATCAAAATAACCGTAAGTCACGGTCGGTTCCGCCCAGCGGTACGCCCTCAGCACAGGCTTCCTGCCCCATTCCAGCAGAGCTTCGTCCACGGCCATGGCTTCCTCCCCGCTTCTGGCGACAGGATCGCGCCACAGCACTAATTCCGGCAGAGGGGATAAATTGCCGACGATATTTGTGAAACCCAACATATGGCAACTACAGAACAATTAATGGCAGGAACGCTCCAGGCAAAAAGCAACAGCGGACGTTCCGCCCTCCCCGGTTTCCCGGATACAGGCCTAACGGTTCATCGGCAATGCAATCCTCTGGGTGAAAGACCGGGTATAACGTTCGAAAAATTCTTCAGGAGAAGGAGCGGGACGCTTTTTCTGCCGGATCTGGTCCACAAGAGCCATGCCTTCATCCGTCACCACCGTCATGGAAATTGTCACGGCAGTAACGCGGCCGGATTTCAAATCATCAATATTCACGCTGCTGCCTATGATGTCCAGGCGATTGCCATACACATCCATCTGGGTGCAGGAGCCGAGACGGTTGGCGCCCGTAGTCATGACCGGAACCAGCACGGATGCTCTTTGCGAGGCATCCTTGTCCGATTTGTTGCTGCCGGAATTGCCGATCTTCTTCTGGTAATCCACTTCAAAAATCAGCGTCATTTCCACAATATTCTCCACCAGGAAGTTGGAAGGGACGGTTTCATCCTGCTGGTACCGTGCATAAGCGGACCATAGATCCTGCTGGCCCAGAAGGTTACGCACGGTATCCTCCGCGCTGATTAAGTTGCGGTACAGGGAATAAACGGGAAAACCGACAGACTCCGCCGTAGCGTCCTGGTCCAGAATCTGGTCACGGTAAAGAAGCTTGTACCCCACGCAATTCACATCACCGATGATGCGGTCATTCCTCATGTCCATACTGGACTTGGCCGGATTGCGGTCCGTAGCCGTGGTAAAGAAAACCAATTGGGAGGCATTCGTGATTTTGGCGCCTTCCGGCCCCATGGTCATCAGGTTCACGCGGGCTTCATTCAGGGAGGAGGAGCGGCCCTTTTTCCTGGAAACCTTGGTCTTTCCCGCACGGGAAACCAAATCGCTGTCCCGCTGCACCAGCATCCACTCAAAGGGATTCCCGGAACGGAACTGCATGCTTTCAAAATCCTTGGTCATGGTATCCATGGCCGTGCGGGCAAGCGTCGTGGTCCGCACATCCTGCAGCACCCATCTCCAGATATCCACCCCGCGGGAAGTCAGGGCCACAATTACCAGAACCAGCACGGTAGTGATGGTCATGGCTGCCAGGAGCTCAATCAGGGTGAACGCGCCGGATTTGATTTTGGCAAATGTCTTCATGTTTTTTCAGAGGTCTTCAGATAATGCCCGCTAACGGCGGAAAGCGAGATTGCGCGTAAACACGGGAGTCTTTAAATTTTCCCACGTCAGATGTTGTAAACGCTCGGGGTCCGTATTCAACAGCTGGAAGAACTCCGCCTGGTACAGGACTTCCGCCCCCCACGGCAAATTCAGGCCGCCGCCTTTCTCCGGCGTATAAACATACAGGGAAGGTTCCTTAATCACCTTGCCGCGGTTGTAAGGATTATAAATCGTCCCGTACTTGGGAGCCAGCTTGTACCCGTAGGAGCTTGAATCCATGCGCTCCACTACCAGCTGGGTCATGCGCACGGCGAAGACGGGACCGACAAGGGCCTTGAAATCATCCCAACGCTCTTTGTTGTTCGCCAGGCAGACCCCTGTCACCACCGCAGTATTTTTGCCGGGAATGCTTCCGCCATCCTCCAACCAGGGCTGGGGAGTTCCGTCTTTGCGGGCCCCCTTGGTCAAATCCGCCCTGTAATTGTAAACAAGAATGGTCGTAGCGGGCCTGGACGTGAACTGCATCCAGTAAAACGCCTTGTCAAAAGCGGAAACATATCTGGAGGAGGAAGACTTTCTGGCGTTGGACGCGGCACGCTCGGAATTGCGGAGTTCTCCAAGTTCCGCCGTCAGGGCGTGGACGATGCGGTCCGCTTCACGAATAGTCAGGGCGGACTGAACCGTCCTTCTGGCAGGAATAAACATGGCCATGAACACTACAATCAGCACGGCCACCACGCCGATCGCAAGCACCACTTCCGTCAGGGTAAACCCCTTGGCACGAGACTGTTTCATACACTTGGTCAACATAAAATGGGAAATCCGGTATTATATCACAGAAACTAATTGGGAATCACCTGCTCCGTCGTCCTCAGACGGCTGATATTGCCTTTGGGATAAATCACAATGCCGCCTACCAGACCCGGTTTGCCGTCCACCATCGGGGTTGGCCTCTCCTCCTTGCCGTTTCCGGCGGAACCGGCAACCACCACCAGGCGGGTGGGGGCGTTCGGCTGGGACATGCGGCCTTCCTCGTCAAATTCAATGAAGTAAATATCCGTCATTCTGTTGCCGGGAAGGTTGACGGTATCCTGCCCGTCACGACTGGCAAAACCGCGGGCCGTGGATTTCTCGCCTCTGGCTTTCTTCGAGCCTTCCAGAAGGGTGCTGTAGGCCGGACTGACGTAAAAACCGGCGGGGAGAGTCTGCAAACGGTTCACCAGATGCCATTTCCCGGTGCGGGTATTTTTGGACATCACGCCCAAAGTGCGCATATTGCGGGCTTCGTCATCGGGAGTGCTCACAATAATCAGGCGGCTCCACGTTCCTTTGCCCATGGCATCCAGCCGCGCCTCCTGCACCATGCCGTCCACCATTTCAACGGCGGCCTGAAGCCCCTGCCCCCTGCCCCCGCCCCTCAACATGCTGGCGGCCAAGGCCATCATGGCAACCATAATGGTAATGACAACAATCAATTCCACCAGGGTAAACCCCTTGCTCCCCGGCGAGGAACAGCGCGGAGCCATTCCGGAATGCTTGGAAAAATATCTCATACAGATGATGCAGGATTGAACAACGATTTTTGGCATGCTACCCGTTTCAGACGGACACGGCAATCATTTTTTGAGGAACTGGAATGCCTGATATGTTCCTGTCCAACAAAATTCCGGCAAGGAATCGCCATGCGGAAATCCCTGCTTCCGCCATCCTTCCGGAAAAGAAAAACATCCGGTCGGTCCAACTCCCGCATTTCAAGAAGGATAAGGCCGGAACGACAAGAAAAGAATTTTTTGTCCTCCTTTTCCAAAGCCTTCATTTTTTCCCTTTCCATCTCCCCTGCTGAAAAAACATCAGGCCCTGCTTATCTTAATTCCACCCACACGCCGCGGTGGTCGCTGGCCTGGAGCGAGGGGGGAGAGTCAAGGATGCCCATGGGAGGCTTGCGGCCGAGGCGCTTTTTCAGAGTATTGTTCAGGAAAAGATGGTCGAAGGAATGGTAGGTGTCACCGTCTTCATAGTAAATGGTCCAGGTCTCACCACGAGAATCCCTGGGCTTCAAACGGTTCAGGCGGTATTCCGTTTTGGCCGGCCCCTGGATGACCTGCACGGCGCTGTCTGACGGGCCGTCATTAAAATCTCCGTACAGAAGCAGAGGCATGCCGTCCTGAGAGGCAAGAGCTTCATTCAGGTAGTCCCGCAGGGCGTAGGCTTCCCTTCTCCGTGTGTCCTCTGCGGAACCGTCACGGCTGAGGCGTGATTTCAGGTGAATGCCCACCAGGCGGAACAGCCGTCCGTCCGGCATGCTGACCGTGGCGTCCAAAATGCCCCGCAGCATTGTCTTTTTCCGTTTCGCCTCTCCGGATACAGGCATGTCCGTTACGGAACGGTCATCCGCGATGCAGTATTTGGAAAGAAGGGCCAAACCACGGTCCTCCCCGTCCCGCATGACAAGAACTTTGTACGGCAAATGAACTCCTTTTCTTTTCAGCCGCATTTGCAAGTCACGAACGGCAGCCTCCCCGCCCATTTCACACAGCCCCACGATTTCCGCCCCCGATTGGCGAACCAGCTCCGCCACGGCTTCACGGGCTTCCACAGGCTTGTATTTTACCTGAAAATTGCTTCTCCTCGGGTCTTCCGGCACAAAGTAGTTGCCGGCGTTCATGGTCAGCAAACGAACGGGCTCCCCCTTGTCGGGGATTTCCACCTTCTCCCGAACCGTCTGCCGCTCTTCCCTCTGGCGGGAGGGAACCGCCTGCGGTTCATTATCCAGCGGCGCCCACTCCGTCAAACCGTACCCCACCACCGCGCACAACGCAATCAGGGCCGCAATGACGGAGGTTCCCCTGCGTTTTGACGTTTTCCTGATCATGTCCGTTTCCCTGAAAGATTTTTTCCACGACGGACGTAGTGAATGAACAGGCTGGACCGTGCAGAATTTTCCGGCCTATTACTCGGCTTTCGCTTCACTTCCATCCGTAGTTCATGATAAACCATGAATGTGCCCCCATTGCAACCCCATAACGAGTCCCAGCCTGACGAGCAGACACTTTCCCAATACGCGGAACATACCAGGAAAAGCCTGATCGCGCGTTTGGAAAACTGGGAAGACCAGCGTACCTGGGATGAATTTTACCGGACATATTGGCGGCTTATTTATTCCGTCGCCCTCAAGGCCGGATTAAGGGAAGACGAGGCCTGGGACGTGGTACAGGAAACCATTCTTTCCATCGCCAAGCAGAGCAGGAAAAATATTTACAAACCGGAACAGGGTTCCTTCAAACTCTGGCTATGGAACATGACCCGCTGGCGCATCAATGACCAGTTCCGCAAGCGGAAAAAGGACACGGCCATGCTGATGAACCCTGATGCCACGGATACCCTGGAACACCCCATCGACAAAATCCCGGATGAAGGGAAGAATAATTTTGACCAGGTATGGGAACGGGAATGGCAGAATAACCTTCTTCAGGCGGCTCTGGAACGCGTCAAAGCAAAAGTGTCGCCCAAGCAGTTCCAGATTTTTGACTATTATGTCCTGCGGGAGTGGGACGCGGCCAAGGTCCGCCGGCAGCTCGGCGTCACGATTGCCCAGGTCTATCTGGCAAAGCACCGCGTAGGAAGCGCTTTGAAGAAAGAACTGCAATTTCTTCAATCCCAGGAAAAGGAAAAAGAAAAATAGGAGTCCATCTTAAAAACCAGCCGGTGTCCTTCATACGCGTTCCCCCGGCCAGGCCTCCTTTCAGAAAGGATTCCTTTATTTTGCCTCTTGCCAAGACAGCGGTTTTATCGTTAGATTAAGGGCAACTGCAATGCCGCCCTCACGCAACAGACATTCCGCCCAGAGAGTTTTTACCTGGGACAAAATCAAAATGGCCCTGGCGGCGGCGGAAGAAGGATTTTATATCTGGAATATTAAAACGGGCGTCATTCATTACACGGACCGCTGCCTGACCATGATGGGGGCCAGCCGCAAGGAGAAAGCCCCCAATATCTTCACCCAGCCGGAGCTTACCATACACGAGGAAGACCAGGCTTTTTTTTCCCAGGAAGTGCGCCGTTATCTGGACGGCCACTCCCATGTGCCCATGCGCATTGAAATCCGGATGAAGAAGCTGAACTCCAAAAGCTGGAGCTGGGTCCGCGTCAACGGACTCGCCCGCAGGGACAAGCAGCGCCGGCCCGTTATGCTGGTGGGCGTATGGGTCAATATTACCCGGCGGAAAACGGCGGAACTGCGTGCTGCGGAGGACAGGGACCTGTTTCATACCCTGATTGAACACATTCCCGACAGTATCTATTTCAAGAACCGGGAATCACGTTTCGTCCTGGCGAATACCGCCACAGCCAATAAGCTGGGCGTACCGACGCCGGCAGACCTGACCGGACGCACGGACGATTACTTTTTTGACCAAACGATGTCCGATATTTCCCGCAAGGAGGAAATGGACATCATGGTTACCGGACGCCCCATCCGCGCCCGCCTTCATCATGAGACATGGCTCCACAAGGATGATTCCTGGAGCCAGATCAGCAAGTTCCCGTGGTACGGACGCAACGGAGAGCTAAAGGGAATTGTAGGTATTTCCAGTGATGTCACCAAACTGGTGAAGACTGAAATCAAGGCCACGGAAACGGCCCGCATCCTGGAGGAACGCAACAGAACTCTGGAAAAGGAAATAGATTTGGCCAGGGAAATCCAGTTCGCCCTGCTTCCCTACGAAATTCCCTCCCGCTCCCATACGGAACACGGCCTGACCCGCCATGCGGATTTTCACCATATTTTCACTCCTTCGGAGGGGGTTGCAGGAGACTGGTTCGATGCTTTTCCCGTAGGCAGTTCCGGCGTCGGCGCCATTGTCTGCGACGTGATGGGCCACGGCATCCGCGCCGCCCTGATCGCCTCCATGCTCCGCGGCCTGATGGAACAGTTGTCCCACCTGGCGGATAACCCGGCGGCTTTCCTTACTTCCCTCAACCACCAGCTCGCCAAAATCCTGCAACGGGCGAACACCACCATGTTTGCCTCTGCCGTTTATATTTACCTGGATCTGGAAACCGGGGTCATGACGGCTTCTACAGCCGGGCATCCGCATCCCATCATTATGGGACCGGACGGAGTCGCCCGCAAAATGCCGCTGCCCAAAGGAATCGCCCTGGGGCTGCTGGATGACGCTACGTACCATAATGCCCAGTTTTCGCTCCTGGCGGGGTCCCGCATCCTGATGTACACGGACGGCCTGACGGAAGCAGCCAACCAGGACGGGGAAGAAATGGGCGTGGAAAGGCTGATTGACTATTTCAATAATTCCTCCCCCCACAGCACCAAGGATTTCGTCCATCAGGCCCTTACCTGCGTAGCCAAATTTACCGGCTGCACCAATCAGGCCGACGATATCTGCATGCTGGGCATCAGCTATTCCGAACACGAGGCAGAAACGGACGGCTAACAGCCGGTTCCTGCTCCTGACGTTTCCCAAACCTGCTTCCTCTTCCCTGGCCGGCTGCATCCCGGAATTATCCGCGGGGGGGAAACCCTACATGCACCCCTTTTCCCCGCAGCATGAGGACCGACAGTCTTCCCCTGCCGCAAATGGAAGGGAAGGCGCTATGTCGTCTCCGGACAATCATCCGGAGAAAATTTGAAATGACGCCAAAATGGAACGCCCAGCATCCAAATGGAAAACAAGGCTTCCAGCCCCCCCGCCACGACAATCGTCATCTGGACACCCCAGGCATCCACCACAGCTCCCCACCCCATGGCCGCCAGCGGCTGCACACCGATGGTGACAATGCTGAACAGCCCCAGAATGGCCGACTTGCGTTCCGGGGGCGACAGAAGCTGCACGGCGGATGAAGAAGTAACAAAGAGGGAAGAAGTGGCCAAACCGGCAAAAAAGAAACAGAGGGCCTGCACTTCCACCACCGGGATGGCGCCTGCCACGCACAGTGCGCATCCCATCCACAGGGTGCCTGAGGAAAGCTTGGCTCCCACCCTGTCGCTTTTGCGTGCAAACGGCAGGACAAAGAGGATGCTCACCATGGCTCCGGCTCCGACCGCGCCCAGAATGAGGCCGGTATTCCTGGGATTTCCGTGCATCAATGCCGGAACAATCTGATAGAGAGATTGCCCGCAGATATTCTGAATCAGAGCGCTGATCATGATGAAAAGCAGGCTGCGCGTGGCAAGCACCGCCTTGAGGCCGGATGCTTTCCTTCCTGCGCCGCGCTGTTTTCTGGGAGCGGAGGTATCCGCAACGCGTCCCTTTAAGGCAACCAGGCAGCCAACCAGCGGAAGGCTTGCCGCCACATTGCCGCCAAAGGCGGTTCCGGCGCCCCATTCCGCAATAATGTAGCCGGCAAGCGCCGGCCCTATAGCCCGGCACGTATTAAATACCAGAGAATACATGCCCACGGCCTCCTGTAATTGCCGGCGCGGTATCAGGTCTCCCACAAAAGCCTGCTGTGTGGGAAAACCCACCGTCTGATTGACGCCCATCACCAGCCCGGCGGCGTATAAGTGCCACAGCTGGAGCATATCCAGCACAGTCAGCAGAAACAGGGCTACAGCCACCAGCCACTGGACGCACTGCACGGCTATGAGGAGTTTCCTCCGGTCAAAACGGTCCCCCAGCCCGGCAAGCAGCATGCCGCCCAGAAAGAAAGGAAGAGCGTTCAAGGCAGCCAACACCCCCACTGCCGTGGCGGAGCCTCCGGAAATATCGTACACAAGAATACCCATGGCCGTCACCTGCAACCACATTCCAATCAGGGCCGAAGCCTGCCCTGACCAGAATATTTGCAGGTTCCGCACCTGAAGGGGCTTGAAAAAGCCCAGCCAGTCATTCAGCCATTTCACAGCTCCGCCATCCTAGCCCCAGCCGGCGGAACCGTCCAGAAGCGAGTGCGGCAACGCCTCCTCCCCCCTGTTCCGGAACCTTCTTATTCCTCTGCGGTATAACAGGCCGGATAATCCTTGGAAGGAAGCCAGGCGGGAAGGTCTTTCATTCTGCCCGCAGCGCGTTCGGAAACCGGCGTACGCCAAATCTTAAAGAAAGGCCCCATGTTCTTTCCCGTGACCTTGGAAAAAGCGTTCATGACCCATTCCCATTTCTTTTCATCACTCAGTTCGCCGTTGTCATAAGGCTTGTCATGGAATTGAAGAGCCACCTGGCGGAAGGCGTCAAACCCCAGATAGTACATCAGCTCCACCCAGAAGAAGAGCTGCACCTTGTTGGGAGCCTCATTGTAAGTCTGGGTGCCTGAAAAATATTTTTTCATTTCCGCGCTCATGCCGTACGGCCCCATGCCGTCGCCCCAGCAGGATTCAAAGTCTTTTCCAGTCCCCATCACTTCACACACCATGGAGAATATGTTGACGGATACCTCCGTCTGGCCTTCCATCGTAAAGGGAGGGGATTGGTGGTTATGCCCCAGTTCATGCCACAAACCCCAGCTTCCGGAATGGATGATGGAACCGGTGGCAATGGAATTCGTCCAGTCCTTCGTGGCCATGGCGGGATAACCGGAATGTCCGGCCCCGGCGGATATCTGCCTGTCCACGACAAAGCGCATCGGATGATGCAGGCGGTCCGGCTTGGTATCCCATCCCATAATCCAGTCCTGAAGAGCCATGTTTTTTTGCAGAAATTCCGCCGTCTTCTGAACATCCGGACACTGTTTCAGCTGTTCCACGGGCATCGTGACAATAAGCCGGGGCATGCGGATTTCCCCCCACGGGGCCTTGGTATTTTCCAATTGTTCGGCCCATTGTTCCGGAGTGGTCTTCCCCATTACGAACAGAGGTGAAGGCACGGCTCCGGAAATCTGAACCTTGAAGACCTTTCCCCGTCTGGGACGCTGGCCTACATTCACATAAACAAGGCCGCCCATCGGATTCACCATTTTCACGCGCCCACGGCCAGCCGGAACCTGCATGGTTATTTCCGGCACTCTCTTCCATTCATCCAGCTTATGAAGGCTGTCCGTATGGCATCCTATGCGGACGCTGATCGAACCGTCTTTGGGAGCGCCGGACAGGGAACACGAAATTTCCGCCCCGGGCGGCGCATACAGTCCCGTACTATGCCAGCCTCCAATATTGGAATCTATCTCCACCGTCCGCCTGACCGTCTGGGCCCCATTCTCCGGAACGCCGGGAAAATCCTTCGCCGCCGGGCACGCCTTCAGCGAGGCAAGTTTGGCATCCTTCCATTCCCGGCATTTTTCCAGAAGCGCCTGCATGCGTCCGGCGTCTTTCCCTTTTTTCCACGGAGAGGAACCCGTGGGGAATTCCTCCATACCCTCCATTTTTTCCGCCTTGTCCCAGGACCATGTTTCCAGCAGCTTGTCTTTTTCCGTCTGGATATCATCCCTGCAAGGAATAGAATAAACGGAAAGCTCCGGCATCCGGTTTTTCACGGGTTGGGGAAAACGCCCTTCCGGTTCAGGCTCTTCCTCCACAGGAGTATCTTCCTCCTGCCTGCGGGCCTCTTCCTCACGTTCGCGCCGTTCCAGCTCCTCCCTTCTCCTTTTTTCCCGTTCTTCGCGTTCGGCCTGCTCCTGAAGCTTACGGGCCGCTTCCGCCGCCTGCCGCGCCTTCTCTTCCTGCGCTTCCTCATAAGCCTTCTGGGCCGCCAGCCGTTCCTTTTCCTTCTTCTCCCTGATTTCCCGTTCCCGTTTTATTCGCTGTTTCTCCGCAGCTTCCCTGGCCTTCTTCTCCTTCAATTTACGTTCGGCGGTCAATTCCTGGGCCGCTTTTCTTTTTGCCAGGTTATCCTGGTAAAGATAATATCCGGCTCCGGCACCGCAAACCAGCAGCAACACTAAAAACCAGCCCACGGCGGAACCTCTGGAAACGCTACGGGAAAAAGAGGGAATGTTCATGTAATCGGGATTGGGAAAGAATCTTTCCCATTTCTGCATTGCAGGCATTCCTTGTCAATACGATTCTTCCCCTTCCGGGAGCGCCTTGATGAAAGAAACATGTTGAAAGCCGATCTCCCGTCAGCATCCGAAAGCTCCGTTTTCAAATATCCTCCTTCAAAACCTCCGCCTTCATCCCGAAATAAGGGAACACTCCATGTGCCAGGCCGTCCAGAACGCCCCGGGTGCGCGGTTCCGGGCTAATGTATCCATGGCCGCGGGCAACCATGTCTTTCACTTCCTGCGCCGCATTGGAAGGGCAGCACCGGAATGCCTCCGGCAAGTGCCGCATGGCGTCCAGATCATTGTGCCCGTCGCCGAAAATGGCGACATGGGAAGACGGAATGCCGAACCGGGAGGCAACAAAGGAAAGGGATGTTCCCTTATTGTAATCACGGTGGCTGAAACGCAGGTAGGGACCTGCCCTTTGCGTGACAATTTCCTCATACGGACCAACCGTATCCTGAATGACGCAGGAAACTTCATCCAGGCCGCAGGCATCATCCACCACCAGGGAAAAAGCGTCATTGTCCTGCCTGCGAAGTCCCAGCCCGTAAAACCGGCTTTCCAGCTGGCCCATCAATGATTCCAGCATGCCGCCGTAACGGGTGAACAAGCTGTCATGGGCAACAGCGCAGTCATCGTTCCACGCGGCGCCGGGCATCAGCCTGCCCTCCGCATCCGCCAGATGAACATTCCGTTCCATCGTCACCGTAAAATCCGGGGCAAACGCTTCCGCATCATCCCGGAACATATCCGCCAGACCTTCCCTCAGGTAGACAGGGTCGCGCCCCGTATTAACGCCCCAGAGAACACCATACTGCGACCGGAGCATGCGCATGGTTCTGAAAAAAATGCTCCTTTCTTCCGCAGGGCCTCCAAGAGTGAACAGAGTATCGTCAAAATCAAAGGAGAAAAGATACCGGAGCCGTTCGGGTTTCGGCAGCGCCCGAACCGGAAGGACACGCATCAATTCCATCTCAATCCGGCACCTCCCTTCACTATGGCGCGGCTCCCCGCACACACGACGGGTTCAGCCAGCGGGATGTCATCCTCTACCGGCTCTGCCGAAGGGATGCGTTCCTCCACAGGCTCTGCCGAAGGAATCGTTTCCGGAATGGGTTCCGCCTCAGGAATTACTTCCTGACGCAGCGCAGGATTTTCCCGGCGTTCCGGGGAGGCAGAAGATGAACGCCCTGCGGGGGGCGCTTTCCTTTCTGCCGCGGAGGAGGGAATTCCGGCGCGGGCGCCCACTCCGGCACGCACCTGGCGGGCGACAGGGGTGCTCATATCCACCGCATACGTAAGGGGCAGGCTCCCGGCGGGTATTTCCTCTCCCGGCTTGCGCATGTGGATTTCCACCCTCCGGTTGGCGGCCTGGGCATCCCGGTCTCCCCTGATGGAAACGACGGGACGGGAAGAGCCGCAAGCGCGTATGTACAATCTGCATTCCCCATTCGGGCGCGTCAGAGCTATGCCGTTATCCTTCAGCCACTGGCGGACGGCATTAGCACGCATCAGGGAAAGCACGGCATTATATTCCTCGGAACCAAAGCTGTCCGTATGACCTTCCACAATGAAAATCGTATCCGGATTTTTCATCATCAGTCCCGCAAGCTGAAGCATGCTCAGCCTGGCGGAATTTTTCATCACCGCCTTGTTGTATTCAAAAAGAAGATCCGCTCCCAGCCTGCTGTACCCGCTGTCCTTGCCCAAGGAGGACTGGGCCATGAGCTGGGAAAGAGATTTGCTCCCATCCGGCAAATGGGAATCATCCTGACCGCCCGCCCCTTTGAGCTTATTGTTATACCATTCATCCGGATTCACCATATCCGGTTCAGCCGTCTTGATTGTAACCGGACTGGCGGAAGATTTCAGCATCTCAGGCGGAGAGGGTTCGGGCAACCCCTTCGCGACGGCATTCATGTCCACCTGCGGCATTTTCGGGGAAAGGGATTCCGGGGGGGAAGGACTTACCGGATCTGCGGAAAAGCTGGTTTCCCCCGGAGCAATCACTACCTGCTCCGGAAACATATCCTCTAAATCCGGCAATTCCGGGGGAATCTCTTCAAGTTGCTCAATATCCGGTTTTTCAACGGCTTCCGCTACATCCGGAGCAGGACGGTCGTCCGCCTTCAGAACTATTTTTTCAGGCAGAGGCTTTCTGTCCTCCTGGACGGCGGAGGCTTTGTGCACATGAATGCCCAGATCAAACCAGCTCAGAACGATAAACCCCAGGTAATGCACCAGCACGGCGGCAAGGAGAGCCCCTGCCGCCACAGCTGCCAGATGGCGAGGCGCGGGCAGAATAAAACGGCTGCGCCTGCGGCGGTTTTCGCGGAGTTCTCGGTTGTTGTCCTGATTCGCACTCACGGGATCATCAGCAAAAGGAAAGGAACAATTCATGAACCGGAAGGAGCGGTACCCGTAACGGGCGCACTGTAAGACTCATGAGGCAACACCCTGGGCATGGGCATACGCGTATTCTCATGAATCCATTCCGCAATGCCAGCCTGCAGCTCGTCATCCCCCGCATAGACGTTGACCTTATAAATTTTTTCAAATTTTTCCCCCTTCTTTCCTTCAATGGAATGCAGGAAAGTCCGTTCCCGGGTGCCATACGGTTCCCCTTCCCGGATGGATTCATAAAGCTGTTTTTTCTCATTTTTCAGGGAATCGTAAATGCTCAGGCAATCTTCCAGCGTGGAGAAAAAATATTGGTTCGTACAAACCACCATGACCGGATAATCCAATTTCAGGGCATCATCCACGGGAGCCACGTCAAACGTACTGAACCCCGCACGCCAATCCACCCCGGCATCCAGCAGCCAATAAGCGGCATAGCACAGAGGCTTGCCCCAATCCTGCTCCATCTCCCGGACAGCCACGGTTTTCAGGGAAGGAAAGCAGTCCATGCTGACCATGCAGCGGATGCGGGGATCTTCAGACGCGGCTTTCAACAGCACGGCCGCACCAAATCCCTGCCCCACGGCAGCCACGGGAGGCAATCCGCCCTGCTTCCGGGATACGGCGTCCAAAAGCGCCGTTACATCCGCATATTCCCTTAATCCGTACGTGCAGAATTGACGGGTATTGTTCTTCCCGCGCGGATTCCATATCAGGCTCGTGTAACCGGCTCCTGCCAGCCCTTCCGCCAGAGGGAGGGAACTTTCCACTCCCTCATTCCAAGAAGCGGCTATCACAACCAGCTCCGGTTTTGCCTCCAAATGCGGCATTTTCCCGCGCAATTTCAGAGTATCCCGCACGCGGCTCTGGCGCGGAGACAAAGCCTCCGGACGCCCCGGGCTCACCAGATAACCTTCAATAGCCGTGCCATCGGATGAAACGGCTTCCACGGGTTCCATCACCAGGGAACCCGCAACGGGAGAAGAGGCGGGTTCCTCCCCTCCCACGGGAATGAGCAGGGGAGTGGAGACGTACCAAGCAAACCACGCCAGAACACCCGCAGCAGCCAGAAAAAACAGAAGAAACAATTGAACAAGACGTTTGAACATGGAAAGGCTGTTGCCGGGAAACAGTTGTCAGGAAGATTTTATCTCATCCAGTTTACGTTGACAACAGCCAACTTCTATCAGGCGGAACATCTCCAGCAGCCACTTCCTCCCTTTAAGGAGCGGAACCGCACTGAGGTTCACGAAGCAAGCACATACATGCGGTTCAGGCAGCCTTTTATCCCTGTCCGGCGGCCAAATAACGCTTTATTTCCCGCTCCCGATCTGGCATTCTTGCCCCACCCTCTTTTTTCATGGCAATCCAGGCCCGACATTTCCGCCAATGGTCCGCATTTCTCCTCCTGCTTGCGCTGGGAGGAGCGGCAGCCTGGTTTCTGATGCCCCGGGAATGGTCCCAGATGCAATGGGAAATTCCCGGTACGCCGTCCGAATATCCCCTTTCCCAGCTCCTGCGGCCTTGGCTCATCCTTCTGGGCTGCTTTCTCCCCGCGCTGGGAATGTTCCTGTACAACCGTTCGAGCATCCTGGACAAGTATGTGGCGCGCACCTGGTTCACGGCCTTCATCATGTGTACGGCCATCCTGACGCTGATTTACATTATCGGAGATTTTGCGGACAATGTGGGAGACCTGATGAACCTGGACGCACCCCTCATGGGCACGTTCCGCTTTTACCTGAGCCAGCTGCCCATGATCCTGAACCTGATTCTGCCTTATACCCTTCTCCTGGGAACACTCTGGGCGCTTACCAAACTTTCCTCATCCTCAGAAATCACCGGCATGCTGCAGTCCGGACGGTCCCTGCTCCGAATCAACACCCCCATCATCATCGGCGCCGTCTTTGCCTCCATCTACTTCGGCATCTTCGGGTTCCACTGGGCACCCAACTCCGCCCTGTACAGGAAACTGATGTTCTCCTCCCTGAGCCAGAACAAAAATAACCATGCTTCCCAGAGCACCATCTACAAAAATGATGCGGAATCCCGCATCTGGTATCTGGGCAATCCTCCCGGAATTGATTCCCCCGGCAATCCTTTCCGGCAGGTGCGGGTGGAACAGTTCAGCGCCCCCGGAAAGATGAAATACGAGCTGTTTGCCGATGAAGCCACCTGGGATCCGGCCTCCAGGACATGGACCTTCCGGCAGGCCATCAAAAGAAATTATTCCCAGGAGGAACCCCGCCAGCTCCATGATGTTCCCGTTTTTGCCGGACAGGAATACCAAACGCTGAAAGAGCATTATCCCGAAACACCCTGGCAACTGATTTCACCCAACGTCCGCGTGGATACACAGGGAACCCCGGCCCTCCAGGAACTCATCAAGTCCGGCACGACAAACGCCAGGTACCTCAGAAGCCTGCAGACGGAATGGCACGTCAGGATCGCCCGCATATTTTCCTGCATTATCCTGACATTTATTGCCATCCCCTCCGCCATCACGTTCCAGAGGCGCTCCGCCATGTCCGGCATCGGCATTGCGTTGTTCCTGGCGGCAGCCATGCTGTTCCTGTATGAGTTTTTCCCCACCCTGGCCTCCGCAGGCTACCTCCCCACCTGGCTGGGAGCATGGATGCCCAACATTATCTACACCATCATCGCCATCCGCCTTTTTCAAACCAAGCTGGCTCACAGAAGCTTCTCGGAATTATTGAGAGGCTTGAAAAAGACTCCCGTCCATGACCATTCCTGATCACTTTGCCGATTCCCGGGAAGCCGTTCTGAAAGCCCGTGAACTGCTCCGGCGGGCACACGCCGTCATTTTTGATTTTGACGGATTGCTGGTGGATACGGAATATGCCATTTATTCCTCCTGGGAACGGGTTTTCGCGTCCTGCGGCCACCCTCTTCCCCTGGATTTGTTCAACCAATGCCTGGGCAGCGGCTACACCCACTGGAATCCCGGAGAACATCTGGAGAAATTGACGGGGCGCACTTTCGACTGGGAAACCGTCAACAGCCGCCGCCAGGAGGAAATCGTCCGGGATCTGGAACATGCCGGCCTCCTGCCCGGCGCCGGAGAACTCATCCGGAACCTGGGGGAAGCCGGAACCCCTATGGGAGTGGCCTCCAGTTCTTCCCACCGCTGGGTGGACGGCTGGCTGAACAGATTGGGCATCATGCCCTATTTTCAAACCGTCGTCTGCCGCGACGACGGCCTCCCCGTCAAACCGGATCCGGCCCTGTTCCTGAAAGCCGCGGAAAACCTGGGTAAATCTCCGTCTGAATGCCTGGTGCTGGAAGACTCCCAGAACGGCACTACAGCCGCACACCGCGCAGGAATGCCAGTCATCTCGGTTCCAAACAGGGTAACGGAGCAGGCGGATTTTTCCCTGGCGACCAGTATCATCCGCTCTCTGACGGAACTTCTTTAGAAATCAGGAATTTCTATTCCATAACGCCTGTTTCCTGACGGAATTCCTTTCATGCCTGATGCAGGGGGCTGCGCCGCCAGGAACGCCTGGCGCGGCTCAGAGCCTCGGCTTTCATGCTCTCCTGCCGGCCTCCTAAAAGCGGCCTCCTGTTTTACCTCATTGCCCTGATTCTTCTGACCTGAGGAGCGGCGCATTCCATCATGCCCGCACTTTTCCTTATATGGAAACCGCTGTTCGTGCCCGCCATCGCTTTTTTCATGGGAACGATGCTGATGTTCATGCATCTTCCCACCGGCGGCATGAGGAAAATGCCCGCGCAGGAGCAGGGCCGCTGGCACGGAGGCAGGCATTTCCCCTGTTCCATGGGATATTGCCTATTTGACGGAACCCCGCCATGAACACGCCAACAAAAAACCGCCGGCTCCCTAACGGGCCGGCGGCTTACCCCCTTTTATTCAGGGAAATTATTTGTTCAGCTCCGCAACGGCGGCTTCCAGGCTGGGCACGTCTTCAATGGAGATGACCGTAGCTTCCTTGCAGATGCGAGCCATCATGCCGGCCAGCGTCTTGCCCGGCCCCAGTTCAATGAAAAGGCGGTGGCCCTGGTCCACCAGCTTCTGCATGGAAGCCGTCCAGCGCACGGATCCGCATACCTGGTGTTCCAGCATGCTGCGGATGTCGTCCGGACCTTCCACTACCCGGGCTTCATAATTGCAATAAACAGGCATGGACGGCGTACCGAAGGAAATATTCTTGAGTTCTTCCGCCAGCTTTACCATAGCGCTGTGCATCAGACGGGAATGGTAGGCGCCCGCCACATTGAGCTTCTTGGCAATCTTGCAGCCGGCGGCCTTCGCCCCTGCTACAGCCTTGGCCACACCTTCCTCCGTACCGGAAACGACTGTCTGGCCGGGGCAATTGAAATTGGCAACATCCACGTCACATTCCTGCGCCAGCTTAATGACGTTTTCATCCGTGCCGCCGATCATGGCGGCCATAGTGCCTTTCGTGGCGTTGCATGCTTCCTCCATAAACGCGCCGCGCTTCTGGACAAGGCGGAGGCCTTCTTCAAAAGAATAGGTCCCGGCAGCGGCATGAGCCGTGAATTCCCCCAGGGAAAGGCCGGCGGCAGCCACAGGATTCAGGGAGGGAACGAGCTCCTTCAAGACGGCCAGGCAGGCAAGGCCATGTACGTAGAGGGCGGGCTGACAGTTGCAGGTACGCGTCAGTTCTTCGCCGGGGCCTTCAAACATGACGGCAGAAAGGGATTCTCCAAGCGCCTTGTCCGCCTGTTCAATCAGGGCTTTGGCGACGGGATACTGGTCATACAAATCTTTGCCCATGCCTACTTTTTGGGCACCTTGTCCGGAAAACAATAATACTGCGTCCATAGTTAAAGCTGGATTATAACGTTCCGGCAGGAAAGAAGCAAGAGCGATATTATCGCCATAACTTCCTTATTGCCAATAAAAAATCCGCTCCGGCCTCACAAAAGGCCGGAGCGGGGTATTAACAGGATGTTCCAGAGGTGCGTCTTAGGCGGTGGCTTCCGTGGTGGCGGGAGCTTCTTCCTTTTCGGCAGCCTCACGGGGCAGATCGATAATTTCGATCATGGCCACAAGGGCGGAATCAGTCAGACGCTGGCCCAGCTTGACGATGCGGGTATAGCCGCCCTTGCGTTCCGCGCAAAGAGGAGCGATTTCATCAAACAGCCGCTTAACGGCGGTCGTATTATGAATGGTAGCGGTAGCCAGGCGGCGGGAATGCACGTCACCGCGCTTGGCAAGCGTAATCAGCTTTTCCACATAGGGGCGCAGGGCCTTGGCCTTGGCCAGGGTGGTGGTGATGCGTCCATTGAGGATGAGGCTGCATGCCTGGTTGGCGAGCAGAGCCCTGCGGTGAGAAGCATTGCGCTGAAGCTTGGAGGTTTTTACACCGTGTCTCATGATGATATTTTTCTATGTGTGTTGGTTTTGTGAGATTTAGTCGTCGTCGTCTTCGATGTTGGCGGCAATCAGGTCTGCCAGGCCCACGGGGCTTTCCTCTTCCAGACCCAGGCGCGGCTTGGCCTGCGGCACGGGACCGGTAAGCAGGGAGGGATCCACCTGAACGCCCAGGGAGAGACCCAGTTCCAGCAATTTGTCCTTGATTTCGTTGAGGGATTTTTTGCCGAAATTGCGGTACTTGAGCATTTCGCTTTCGCTCTTCATGGCAAGCTGGCCAACGGTCGTGATATTGGCATTGTTGAGGCAGTTGGCGGCACGCACGGAAAGCTCGATTTCGTTGACGCTCATGTTGAGCAACTTGCGCAGGCGGGCCGTTTCCTCGTCCTGGACGGCGGAAGGAGCTTCCTCAAAGTTGACCTGCTTGTCGTCATAGTTGACGAATACGTCCAGATGATGGCGCAGAATGGCGGAAGCCTGGAGCATGGCGTCTGCGGGGGCGATGCGGCCGTCCGTCCAGACTTCAAGGATCAGCTTGTCGTAGTCAGTCATCTGCCCCACACGGGTATTCTGCACAGAATACTTCACGCGGGTAACCGGAGAGAAAATGGAGTCGATCGGAATCACGCCGATGGGCATATCCGGCACCTTGTTTTCATCGCCGGTGGCAAAACCGCGGCCCACGCGAACCTGGAATTCGCATTCGAACATGGTGTCCTGATCCAGAGTGCAAATGATTTGATCGGGATTGACCACCTGGTAAACGGTGTCGTCGGCAATATCGGCAGCAGTCACAACGCCCTGCTTATGCACGCGCAGAGAGAGCAGGCGCGGTTCCTTGCCGTTATGCTTGAATTTGACCTTTTTCAGGTTCAGCACGATTTCCGTCACATCTTCCACCACACCGGGCAGGGAGGAAAATTCATGCTGCGCACCGGCGATGCGGACGGAGGTAATGGCGGCGCCTTCAAGAGAACCCAGAAGAACGCGGCGCAGGGAGTTGCCAAGCGTATGGCCGTAACCGTTTTCAAACGGTTCCGCCACAAAGGTCAAATGATTCGCATCATTCGGATCTTCAATTTTTTCCAGACGGCTGGGAACCTCAAAACGGGCCAGCGTGGTAACGGCGGTTTCTTCTGCAGTAGTGGTTTCGTTTTCCGACATAATCGTATGTAATGTACCGGGTTTCCCCTCAACACGGACATGGCGGCCAATGCGCCTGAAGGACCAACGGCATGTTGTGGGAACGCCCGTGCGGGGAGCAATGTAACGATCTGTTTTCAACAATCAACTCTTTTCATGCCCGCCGGTAAATTTTCTGTGACTTAATGTGCGTCATCTGGCATAGTAGGGCAAACCTATCATACCAACTCATGAAGCATCCTGATTTTTTGGACAACAGGGATTTTACAGGTGAAGACAAGAAACGCCCCTCCACCATGTCCATGGATTCTAGCTACCAGACTCTGGAAGGCGCCGTTAAAAAGCTTTCCGAAATAGCCTCCACCAGGCACGATCCCCGCTACCTCCAAGAGTATATCAAAACGGGAATCAACATGGCCCAGTCCGCCGCCTCGGACCATGATTTTACCGTCCTGATCCGCTCCGGGCGGGAGATGTACCGCGCCAACTGCGTTTTCGCCCCGTACCGCCACATCCGCAAGATTTCCGTCTTCGGTTCCGCCCGCATCAGGAATGACGAACCGGCGTATGAAACGGCGAGGGAATTCGCCAGGGAAGCCAGCGAACACGGCTACATGGTCATTACCGGAGGCGGACCGGGCATCATGCAGGCAGCCAATGAAGGGGCGGGAGAGCAACGCTCCTTCGGCCTGAACATCACCCTGCCGTATGAACAGACCTCCAACCATGTGGTGGCCCACAGCGACAAACTCATCAATTTTTATTACTTTTTCGTCAGAAAACTGAACTTCGTGGCGGAAAGCGACGCCATGGTGGCATTCCCCGGAGGCTTCGGAACCATGGATGAAGTGTTTGAAACGCTCACTCTGATCCAGACGGGAAAAGCGACCATTTACCCGATCGTCCTTCTGGATTCCCCCGGCAAAACCTTCTGGCTGAACTGGCTGGCCTTCATTCGCGTGGAACTGGTGGATTCCGGACTGATTTCCGCAGACGATCTTCATCTCATCCATGTCACTAAAAATCCGGCGGAAGCCATGGAACACATCGACCGTTTTTACCGGATTTTCCACTCCTACCGTTTTGTCGGAGATTCCATCGTCATCCGGCTGAATGCGCAGCTTCCCGCCCAGTGGGTGGAACATCTGGAACGGGACTTTTCAGACCTGATTCTGCCTGGGGGAAAAATGATCCAGAGCGGCCCCCTGCCGGATGAAGCGGACGAACCACACCTGGACCGCCTGCCCCGGCTCGTCTTCCCCATCAAACGCGGCAACTACGGCAGGCTGAGGCTACTGATTGACCGCATCAACCAGACGCCCAGCCGAACCTATTCCCCGCCCACCCATGCCTGACGCCTTTCCCGCATGGGTGATTCCCGTGGTTTTCGGCCTGATGGGGGCCTGCATAGGTTCCTTCCTGAACGTGGTTATCTACCGTATGCCGCGGGGCGTCTCCATCAACGATCCGGCGCGTTCTTTCTGCCCGGAATGCGGAAAACCCATTCCCTGGTTCCTGAATATTCCGGTTCTGAGCTGGCTGGCTCTCCGGGGTAAATCCGCCTGCTGCGGAACGCGCATCAGCTTCCGATATTGCTTTGTGGAGCTGCTCACGGCCCTGCTCTTCGCGGCCATTGGCTGGAAATACGCGGACGCTTCCACAGGAGCAGCCGTCCTGCTCTGCCTGTGGACTGCCATGGCCATTGTCATCATGTTCATTGACGCGGAACATCTGATTGTCTTCCGCTCTCAGGCATTTATCGGCGCCTTGGCCGGAACGGGGGCCTGCGCCCTTTACCCTTTCCTCCTGCCGGACAGCCATGTCATGACCTGGACGGACGCCTTCACGGCATCCGTGCTGGGAGGAGCGGCAGGGTATGCGGTCATCAGGCTGGTGATTGAATTGGGGAAGCTTCTGTTCGGCACCTGGAAACAGCATTTTGACGTTCCCGCCCCGTGGAGTTTGAGGGAACCGGAATCCGAGCGGGAGGAACTTCAGCTCATCGTCAACGGCCAGCCTCACGACTGGTCCATGCTTTTCCACCGGTCTACGGACAAGGCCGTCCTTTCCGGAGGTTCCGTCACCATTGACGGCAAAACGCACCCTGCCTGCTCCGTCACGTTGCGGTACGACAGGATAGAGATGGAAAACGGGGACGTTTTTCTTCTGGAAAGACTGGAAAGCGTGGAGGGAAATCTGACGGATATCCATGCCAGCAGGGAAGCCATGGGATCAGGCGACGCCTGGATTCTGATGATGGCCGGATGCGCGTGCGGCTGGCAGGGCGCCCTGTTCAGCCTTTTCCTCGGCTCCCTGCTGGGGATTGTACAGGCTGCCGCCTCACGCATGGGGTTCGGCAGAAACCTCCCCTTTGGCCCCGCTCTTCTCAGCGCCGCTCTGATCTGGCTGCTGGGCGGCAGCCAGTGGTGGCAGGCCTACATCCGTTTTATTTCCGGCGAATAATTTTTTCCGCTATGACACGGGCGGCACGCACTCGCGCCCGATTGCTGTATTCCCTCACTGATTTCCTTCATATTCAATGGGTTCACCCTTCTTTACCCCGGAAGAAAACAGGTGTCATAAAAACAGCGGCGCACCCCCTCTCCGACGCATTTGCCTTTTTATTTTGCAACCGGAATGAATTCCAGGGGTTCCTTTTAGCAAAGGGAGACGTTTCCGCCTGTTTGAAACACCGCAGCGCACGCTCCTTTCCGAAACGCATCAAACCTCACCATTCAAAGATATGACCAAGCAAATGATTATCGCCGCGGCTTTCGCCGCATGTTCCGCGTTCGCTCAGGACGCTCCGCCGCCTCCCGCTCCGGAGGCTCCTTCCGATGCTCCTGAAATGCAGCCCCCCCCTGAAAGAAGGGGAGGTCATCGCCACCATGCCGGAGGCAGAGACCGCCAGGGGCCAAAACGGGTTCAGATGAAGAGAATCGATCCCGGTATCATGATTGTCGGAGAAGAACTGGTATTGGCCAAATACGATACCGACAAGGACGGAAAGCTTTCCGACGAGGAAATAGCCGTTCTGCAAGCCGACGTCAAGAAGGCCCAGGAAGCCAAGAAAGCCGCCATCCTGAAGAAATTTGACAAGGATGGGGACGGCAAGCTTTCCAAGGAGGAAAGAAAGGCTATGCAGGAAGAATGGCTTAAGGACCATCCGGAAGCTGCCAAACGCATGGAAGAAATGAAAGCCCGCCAGGAAGCCAGGAAAGCCGAAATTCTTAAGAAGTACGATAAGGATGGCGATGGCAAGCTTTCCGACAAGGAAAAGAAAGCCATGCGGGAAGATTGGGCAAAAAACCATCCGGAAGCTGCCAAGCGCATGGAAGAAATGAAAGCCCGCCAGGAAGCCCACGCCGCCGCCATGATCAAAAAATTTGACAAAGACGGCGACGGGAAGCTCTCCCCGGAAGAATTGCAGTCCATTCCCCCTCATCACGGCCAGCCCGGCCCGCACCATGCCGTTCCCGGTGGCCCCAAAGGACCGAGAATGCCCAACATGGACGGTCCGAGGCGTCCGGGAGGCCCCAGAGCTGAAGGCCCCCGCGCTCCCAGAGGACCGGAAGGCCGCAGAGGCGGTGAAGGACGCCGTGAAGACGGTAACCGGGGCCCCCACGGCAACCGCCCTAACGGTCCCCGTCCCCAGCTTGACCCCAACCGCGCCCCGATCATGGCTGCCGGATGGATCCTGATTGAAGAAAAGTATGACGCCGACAAGGACGGAAAATTGAATGAGGCTGAAATGGCCCAGCTCAACGCTGACGCTTCCAAGGCTCTTGAAGCGCGCAGGGAAGCCAGAAAGGCAGCCCGCGGCAACAACGACATGCCTCCCCCTCCCGCCCCGGCACAGGAGGAAGGGGATGATGAATAATCTCACCCGCAGAAATACATAGCAGGAAACCAGAGATACGGCCCCGTCTGCCTAACGGCAGGCGGGGTTTTCTTATGCCTGAAATAAAAGAGGGAGGAATGCGAGACAGAAGAGCCATGCGGAAGCCGTAGCCGCATATGGTGGAAACAGGAAAAGCGAAAGAGGCGGACGGGGAAAGAACACGGAGGTTATTCCATACAGAGCCTTTCCCTCTCTTTCCAAGAAACAGACCGGGGAAGGCATTCAGCCTTCCCCGGTCAGAGATTTAACGGCTCAACGCCAAACCTCAGGCTCCGGCCTTCATGGCCTGTCTGACTTCTTCATGCAACCCATGCTTCCGGGAGAAGAAAAGAGCCGCCGGAGAAGCGATGAAGATGGAGGAGTACGTACCAATCAAAATGCCTGCGGAAATCGTCCAGGCGAAGTCTTCCATGGAAGGACCTCCAAAGAAGTACAGGCACACCAGCACGGCCAGCGTGGAAAGAGAGGTCAAAATAGTACGGGAAAGCGTCTGGTTAATGGCTTCGTTCATGATTTGTGAAGCGCTTTCATTCGGGTCGGAGAAGCGGAGGAATTCGCGGATGCGGTCAAATACGATAATTTTGTCATTGATGGAGTACCCCGCCACCGTCAACAACGCGCCAATATGAATAACATTCAGCTCCGTTCCGCTGACAATCACCAGGCCAAGCACCAGCAGGACGTCATGCGTCAGGGCGATGACCGCACCAATGGCGAAGGTCCATTCAAACCGCACCGTCAGGTAAACCATGATTCCCAGAATGCCGAAGAAAAGGGCCCATGCGGAAGTAATGAGCGTATCGTACCCCATGGACTGCCCGATGGTTTCTTCACTGAACGGAGCGTTGTCCAGAACCGGAAACGCATTGTCCAATGCCGTGGTGATAGCCTCCTTGTCCTGGGCATGGTCGGAGAAATTAATCAGAATATTCACTTTGCTGCTGTCCGTGGACTCCGCCACCTCCTGCACCGTAGCCTTCTGGGTCAGGGACAGCTTGTTGACCACGCCTTCCACTTCCCGGAAGGAGATGTCACCCTTGTTCACCAGATAGGAAATGGAAGAACCGCCCGTAAAGTCCATGCCCAGGCAATCCTTGCCCTTTACGGCGCCAAATACAATGCATATCATCAGCAGAATGGCGGAAAGAGAGCAGGACCAGATTTTCTGGCTCATGAAGTCGATGTTCGTCTTTTTCTTGAAGAGGTTGAGGAATTTAAGATCCTTCATCATGCCGACGGTATCCGCCCAGTAGAACAGGACGCGGGTAACGAGAATCGCCCCAATCATGGAAGTGATGACGCCTACTGTCAACGTGACGGCAAACCCCTTGATGGTGCCGGTTGCCATCCAGTACAGGATGACGGCGGTAATGAGCGAGGTGATATTGGAGTCAAAGATGGCGGAGAACGCCTTGTCAAAGGAGTTGCGGATAGCCACGCGGAAGGGGCGCCCCATTTCCTTTTCTTCCCGCAGGCGTTCATAAATCAACACGTTCGAGTCCACCGCCACGCCCAGAGTCAGCACAATACCGGCAATACCCGGCAGCGTCAGCTCAAACCCGAAGATAGACATGGCTCCCAGAAGAAGCAGGGCATTGATCGTCAGACCCATGATAGCCACCAAACCGGCAAAGCGGTAGTAGATGATCATCATGATGAAGCAGAGGATCAATCCCGTAATGCCAGCGTATTCCCCCTGAAGGAGGGCCGTATGCCCCAAAGAGGCGGAAATTTCACTGGCGGACTCAAAATTGAGCTTGTTGGTAAGGGGGTTGGAAAGCACCTTCGTCAGGGCTTCAGCCTCTCCGGGAGCATCCAGCCCGCTGATTTCAAAACTCTTCGACAGAATGGCCTGGACCGTTGGGGCGCTCTTGACCACATCATCCAGCACAATGGCCATGCGGTCGTGGCCCAGCTGCATGCGGGAAGTCAGGTTATACATCTTGTCCGCCCCTTCGTTGCTCAGGGTGACGTTGACGTGGCCGGGACGGGCCAGATCCACTCCGGCGCGCACGATATCCCTGCCTGTCAGCGATTCACGCTTTTCCAGGAATATTTTTTCCGTGACGTCCTCACCCTTGCCGTTTTTGAAGGTATATTCATACATCCTGTAGCCGGGAACGCGAATGCGACCCTCCGCCACCAGTTCGTTGTTGCGCGGGTGGACAGGGAGAATCTGAAGCTTGGCTACTTTGGTCAGGATGGCCTTGGTTTCCTCGCGCTTGGCAGGATCCGCAGCGGGGATTTGAACTTCTATAAGATTCAGGTTGTCTTTTTTCTTCGGGCGGATAATGACGTCATTGGCCCCGGTACTGTTAAGGCGGTCCGTCAGGATCACGCATGCCTGTTCCATGGCCTGGTCCGTCAGGGGAATGGGCTTGCCGTCGTCTCCGATATTCGGTTCCACGCTCAACGTGAAGGAGACGCCCCCGGCAATGTCAATGCCGTATTTCAACCCCTGCTGGAAGAGGGAGAACAGGGAAAAAGACGCAATGCCGATAATGAAAATCGTTCCGGCATTGCGCTTGACCTTGTCCTGGTCGGAACCCAGGTACCAGAAAAACACACCCAGCAACACCAGACCGCCAATGAAGATGAAAAGAGGGTTATTGAAGAGATCGTAGATGAAGGCGAGAGGAGCGGACATTCCGCCAGGTGCGGGTAGAGTATCGGCAGATGCCAGGAGATTCATAGACATTTCAATCCGGATTGGGTGTGAATAATACGGCAAAGGATTGTGGAGAAATTCACCAGCAGGTCAAGCCTTCTGTGCGTGTGCCCGTTAAGGGGAAAGCCTCCTTTCCGGGGCGGTGGGAAAAATGCTCCAGAAAGGCAATGAATAACCCGGTTTCCGCAGGGAAACCGGGTTGAAAGGAAAAGGAAAAACACCGGGGATTACATGCCGGCCACCGTCTCCGCCGGAGCGAGAACAGGCTCCGCGGGAGCCACAATCGAGGGAACGGCAAGAGGAGAAGAATCCGGAACAGCAGGAGCCGCGGGCATGGAAGGAGCATGGCCGGCGGCGGCACGTCCTCTCCTGATAAGTTCGGAAACGGTCACCAGTTCATAGCCGCGGTTTTTCAATCCCTTCACAATGGCGTCCACCGCCGCCACCGTAGAAGCGTGAATGTCATGCACCAGAATGATGGAGCCGGGTTTGGCGCCGTTCACGGCGCGGGCGGCCACCACGGAGGAGCCGGGCTTGCGCCAGTCATTCGTGTCCACATCCCACATGACCGTGGTGAAGCCGAAGCGCTGGCGGGCCCAGGACGCCACGCCTGCATTCGTATAGCCGCCGGGGGGGCGCATGACCACGGGGACAACGCCGCAGGCGTTGCGGATGGCTTCATTAGTGCTCTGGAGCTGGGATTCCGCTTTTTCGCGGGGCACTTTGCTCAGATAAACGTGATTCCATGTATGGTTGCCTACTTCATGCCCCTCATTGACCATGCGGCGCACTACCTGGGGATGAGCCTTCACATTGCAGCCCTGCATGAAGAAAGTACCCTTGACGTTATTGTCGCGCAGGATGTCCAGCACCCTGGGGGTCAGCGTTCCATGGGGACCGTCATCAAAGGTGAGGGCCACCACCTTGTCCGGCACAGCCACACGGTTGACCGTTACCCCCGGAATGCGCGGGGAAAGAGGAGTATTATTATAGGACGGGCTTACGGAAGGCACCGGAACGGACTTGGGAGGCAATTTCACGGCCGGCCGGTCCGGCTTTTTCCCAGGAGCAGTCACGGGAGAAATGGTCGTTTTCACCGGAGAACCGGACTCCGCCGGCTGCTCCTGGTGCTGGGAACAGGCGGACATGCCGAACGCCAGGGCACATGCAAGGAATAAATGTTTCTTCATAACAGGTTTTTGGAGGATTTACGCCCATCCCGCCTTCTTGTCACGTCCTAAATCATCCATCCGTGCGGCATGAAAAGGAATCCGCCCCCATGCCCCGGAAAGAATAATCCGAAAGCTCCGCGGGGAATGGAACAGGAACCGGAAGGCTATTCCGGGCTGTCCATATCTATGTAGCTGACGGAGACCGTTCTGCGCGGATTGGAGGGATCCCGGACCTCCACCTTCATCCGTTTGAAAAACCAGGATCCGTCCTTCAATTTCATCACGGAATCAATCATGAACCTTTTAGCCAGCTCTCCGCGGCGGTCAATGCCATCCACCTGCCACATGGCGCCGTTCTCCTTATCAATCCAGACGCGCACCCAGGCATATTGCCCCACCCCGGAATTAGGATTCGGTATCTGGACAATCCAGCAATCCCGCCCCTTGACGGTGCTCGCCGCATCATCCCGGACAATTTTTGCCTGGGGCCAGTACAGGTAGCGCATGGAAAGATCTTCGTACGTTACGTCCGTCCCCGCAATGGGCACCGCATACTGGGCAACCGGCAAAACACCGGCTTTCCCGTCCTTCCAGGAAAGGATCTCCTGGCCGCGGTCCTTGAATTTCAGATCGAACCTGTTCCAGACATTATTGAGCTGGTACTGGAAGGCTATCAGATTGCCGCGCAGACTCATGGAAAAGGGAATTTTGACGCTGCGTTTGCGTATTTGCCCCTTAATGTCCTTGTTTTCCTGAAGAGTTGCCCCCTGGCGCACCCTTTTCAGCAACTGCCCGGCATCCGGAGGAGCCTCCTGGGCCAAGGAGGCAGCAAAGGAAAAAAACACGGCGGCCATTCCCGCAAAAAAAGTGGAAAGTAAAGAATACCTGCGCAGCATGAACTGCTCATATCACTCCGGAAAGGCGGAAAAAAACCTTTTCTCAGTCACCGGGCGGCGTCCGTGACATTTTACGCCAAATTTTGCTCGACTAGGTAATACAAAACGACAAGATGTCCCCAACGACATTTATTGATCCATCAATTATGGAAACGCCAGCATTCTTGAAGCCTATCCAGTCCTATCCCGGAGAAATCGTCCAATTCATTGAGAGAATTCCGGGAGTAGACGTCACCGGAGACCGCGAAACCGTGCTGGAACGGCTGGAACCGTACCATAAGGCGGAAGTGGAAGCCCTGGGCTGGCGGTGGAAAGACCTGCGCCGCGCCGAACAGGTGCACGGCACGAAAGTTGCCCTGGTGGGGGACATCGGCTCCAATTATCCTGTGGAAGGCGTGGACGGCCTGATTTGCTCCGGAGTTTCCGACTGCGTGCTTGCCATTTACGTGGCGGACTGCGCCGCCGTGTGGTTGTACGACAAGGAAAACTGCCACCGTTCCCTGATTCATTCAGGCAAGGCGGGAACCGCCGGCAACATCGTTTCCAACACTATCAAGTCCATGAAAAAATGCCTTGGGGTGGAACCGTCCAACCTGATTGCCGTCATTTCCCCCTGCATCCGCCCGCCTCATTATGAGGAAGACATTCCTACGGCCATTAAGGCACAGCTCATTGAAGCGGGGGTGCCGGAAGAACAGATTCATGATTCCGGGCTGGACACGGCGGCGGATACCAAACGTTTTTACTCCTACCGCATGGAAAAAGGGCAAACGGGCCGCATGCTGGCCCTTTTCGGCCCGGATCACGCTACACGGCCGCACGCAATTATTCTTTAACAGCGGGAAAGCGGAGCTTTTCATTCCTTATACAGCGCATCACGATTCTGCCGTGGTGCGCTTTTCTGCCTTGTAGTCCATACACGTTAGCGCTGGATGGGACCGGCCCGCAATCCCGCAGGGGACATGGCCGCATCCCGCTTGCGGCAGGACCGCTCCGGTTATTCCGGATCCGATAATCCAAATTGCCGTTCCTGCATTCAAACTATCATTATATTTGCAATCATGGCAGTAACTATCAGCGATAATTATCAGGTAAAATACACCAGAAAATGGGGCACCCTGCTCCAGCAGCACGCCTCCCGGCTGGACAAGTATGTCAGCGTCATGCGCGACTTGAGCGGCAAGGTAGTATTTCTGGATCAATTCGGCATTCTGGACTTCACGGAAAAAACCACGCGGGTGGGGCAGACCGTTTTGAACGAGGCTCCCACCACACGCCGGTCCATGCGGCCGCGCACGTTCACCAAAGCCATAGGCTACGATGAATTTGACGCCACCCGCCTGGGAGACATGGACCTTCCCGTCAGCAAGACGATTGAAGGTCTCCAGGCCGCAGCAGGCCGCCGCATGGACGACGTGATGATCTCCGGCTTCCTGGACACGAATTACGTGGGAGAAGACGGCATGACCGCCGTTCCATTCAAGGAAAGCCAGCAAATAGCCGTGGATCACGTGGACAGCGGCACCAAATCCGCCAGCAACCTTACCGTGGCCAAGCTGCGCGCAGCCCTCCAGCTTTTTGAGGAAAACGAAGCCTGGAACCAGGATGCCCCGCAGTTCGGAGACCAGCTCGTCATTGCGGTAACCAGTTCCCAGATCATGAATCTGCTGCGTGAAACGGAGGTCAGCAGTTATGACTTCAACAATGTAAAAGCCCTGGTGGAAGGGAAAATAGACACCTTCATGGGATTCAAATTTATCCGCACCCAAAGGCTTCCCAAAACAGAAGAGGGAGTCCGTTCCTGCCTGGCCTGGGTAAAGAGCAAGGCCCAGTTTGGCATATGGAATGATTTCAAAGTGAAGCTTTCCGTGCGCGACGATATGGAGGAAGCCCTGCAAATCCGGGCCAAGTTCGCCTGCGGCGCCACCCGCCTCCAGGAGGAAGGCTTTGTCAAGATCCTGTGCGACGAAGGAGCCAGCTAACCCCTCTAATATCACGGCATCCTCCCTCCGGAAAAAGGGAGCCGCCCCGGACCGCCTGCGGTCCGGGGTTTTGCTTTTGAGATGACGGGCGCACGGAACACCCTATTTCAAGCTCTGCCGTAAGGCGGCAGCCCCAGCCATGCAGACGTTCATCCCCCGCAAACGGTAATCCGGCGAAGCCGGAGCAAAACGCATCCCAGAGGTCTCACCCAAGCCTTTTTCTGCCGGAAAAAATGTTCACGTTTTTCAGCCAGCGCCATGAATTGACCGCCGGATTCACCAGATAAGACAGATCCGTATATTTGGTGCGTGCATTATTGAAATGGCCCAGGGATTTGCAGAGGGAGGGCATGGGAGCGCCCTCTCCGCAGGAAACGAACGCAGGGGAAAGAGCATACAAATCACCATAACGTCCCAGATACCGGGCAAACCATTCCTCCAGAGAACCATAATACCTCAGCCATGGCCAAACCCGCTGATCTGACGGAAGAGATAAAAGAATGCGTTCACATAAGGAAAGGTCCATCACATACGCAGCTGATGCCGCCATATCCGTTACGCGCAGCAGGATGGATTTTTCTCCTTTCGCCACGGAGCAGGCCGTATGGGGAGACAAACGCGGCTCACTTAAAAACAGAGCAGTTCTTTCCCGGCAGCCTTTCAGCAGCTGCCCAAGCATCCGCGCCGTGGAACCTATTACCGGCAGCCTGAAACGGCACTCTTCCTCCACAATCATGAAACGGGAGAAATGGAAGGAAGAAGCCAGCGTTAAAGCGGCCTGGTGACCCAACACCCGGGCAGCTTTCCGTCTTTCCTTACGAAACCGCTCCTTATCCCAATCCCCTTCCGGAAGAGGAACGGGCACCGGAGGCAATTCATGAACCGGAACGCCATGCGGGACATACGCCTTCCAGGACCATTCCGGATGTCCGGACGAATCTTTTTCCGTCTTCTTGTGTCAAGTAGGAACTAAAAAATTTTTGAGATTTTACAAGCCGTTCATAGGTGGAAGACCACCCATGAACGGCTTGTAACATTCAGCCTATTAGATTTCTGCATCCTCAAAGATGTCTTTGAACTTCCAGACGATTTCGATGCTGTCATGCCCATGAACATAGATAGCGGAGATTAGAGCATGAGCAAGCTCGTATGTAAGCCCTTCGCCTTTCTGGTATTCGCCGAGCACCGCATCAAGCCTTTCATCCGAACAGGGATGTTCAGAATCAAGCTCCTGCATCCGCTGATGACCTCGCTGGATTGCTTCTTCATTCTCAGACATCTTCGTGTCTGTTTCTGCTTTCCGCTTGAGATATTCGGCCTTTGTGATGCTGCCGGAAGTGTATTTCTCATACAGCCGGAGCTTCACTGCCTTGAGCTGTTCGTACTGTTTCTGCAAATCACGGATTGCATCCGCGCATTCTGAGATGGCAGATTTCCTGCGCTTGCTGATCTCGTGTTCTTTGACAGCTTTCTTTTCAACCAGTGTGAGCATTTGCCCAATCGCTTTGTAAGCAGTGTCCTCAATCCATGCCTCGCTGTATCTTTCACCAACCGAACAATCCGTATCGCGGTCATGTGTTGAGTGGGTACACTGATAGAAATATCCGCTCTCATTTCGGAGCTTTCGCCGGGTAAGGGCGCGTTTGCAGTTGCCGCAGCACACAAGACCCTTGAGGGGATAATAGCGCAGATTCCGTTTGGGATTCTTCTCACCGCCCCGGATGACTGCCTGAGCCAACTCAAACTCTTCCTTGCTGACAATCGCTTCGTGCATCCCTTCGACGATGATCCAGTCCTCTTTCTTTTGAGAAATAGTTTTCCGAGAACCTACGCCGCCGGATTTTCGCTTGTGGCCGACCGTTGCCCCAGTGTAAACATAACTCGTCAGGATCTTGTAGACCATAGAGGCTGTCCAGCTTATCTTTTCGCTCATGCGACTATACTTCTTCTTGTCAGGATGTTTGTCTTTGAAATATTGCCCGGGCGTCGAGATGTTATCATCGTTCAAGCTAAGGGCAATCTGTGAGGTATTCCTTCCTTCAAGGGCTTCATCGAAGACCCTGCGCACGACCTCAGCGGCCTCCGGGTCAAGCTTGAGCTTGTTGCGGATTTCCGGGTGAAGCACATAGCCGTAGGGAGCGTACCCGCCCACATACTTGCCCTGCTTCATCATCTGGATTTTGGCCGTTGTCGTTTTGACCGAGAGATCCTTGCTGTACGCCGCATAGATGATGCTGCGCATGACAACCTCAAGACCGCCGGTTGTTCCCTTGTAATCGTCGCTGTCATACCCGTCGTTGATGGAGATGAAGCGAACGCCCATGAACGGGAAAGTGCATTCGAGATAATTGCCCGTCTCGATGTAATCACGAGAAAAGCGGGAAAAATCTTTGACGCAGATCAGGTTGATCTCCCCGTGCCGGACTTTCTCCATCATCGCCGAAAACTGAGGACGATGAAAATTTGTCCCGGTATAGCCATCATCCGCGAACTCAAGCCTCGGATATTTGGAAAGCGTCGGATGATTGTCAAGGTAGCGGTTGATGAGCATACGCTGGTTGCCGATGCTGTCACTCTCGGCCTTGCTTCCGTTGCCGGCATCTTCATCAGCCATAGAGAGGCGGATGTAGATGCCGATTGTGTAGTCTTTGTTCATTTACATCGCCTCCTGAACTTCTTTGATACTCTGAATGGTCAGCTCGTAGATGTCACCGTACTTCATGACCAGTTCCACAGCGCCGCCCTCATGGACTTTGACCAATTCAACAGACTCGTCTACCAAATCCTGAGAGAGCTGCGTTGCCGTGCTGACGGATTTCATCAAGGTAATCCACTTGTTATCGACCGACATAGCTTCGTCGAACTTGCTCCGACGCTGTACTGCCTCGTCCAGACGGCGGGACAGGTCAGCGTATTGTTCGTCATAGCTCTTCTTGGCAAAGGAGTATTCCGCTTCATCCAGAAGTCCCTCGGCATAATCCTCGTAGAGGCGTGTCCGCTTCTTAGAAACGCCGTTGAGCCGCAGATTCAGGCTTGTAATGAGGGCATTCTGTTGATCGCGGATGTTTTTCTCGCCCTCGCTGCCCCTGAGCTTATCCAGCAGCTTGTCATAATCAAGCGCTGCTTCGACTTGAAGCTGGATCGCTGCAAGTACATTCGCTTCAAGCGTGTCCTGCCTTGTGTAATGGGAAGTACAGTGCTCGTAACGCCGACCTACTGAGGTACTGCATTCATAGTAGGCATACCAGCGCTTCCGCTTGTCCTTGTCGATCCGTTTGCGGTGGAAGTACATCTTCTTCCCGCAATCAGCGCAGACGATTTTCCCCTCGAACAGGTTGACAAGCGTTGCCCGGATTTCCTCGGTTTTCTGCATACTCGTCTGGCGAGCCTCAGAAGCCGCTTGGAGGATGTCCTGCACCTTCTGGAAGTCTTCACGGGAAATAAGCGCTTCGTGTGTGTTCGGGAATACAATCCACTTATCCTTGTCCTTGACATTATGGGATTTGATGCCTTTGTAGATCGCCTTCATGGAGCGGCCAAGAACGGTATCACCCACATAATGCGGATTGCTCAGGATGCCGTACAGCGTTGAACTGTACCAGCCTTTGCAGGAGCAGCCGTCGCCTTTGCGGGTTCCGTTCTGGCGTTTCCGCAGCTCTGTATTTGGCGCACCCAGCCGGTCAAGTTCGTTAAGGATCGTCGGGATTGACCAGCCCTCGATTTTCCACTGGAACATGAGCCGCACATACTGCGCTGTCTCTTCGTCAATGACCATGTTTGTATGGTCTTCATTCCACCGGTAGCCATACGGAAGATTGCGCTTCTGGAAGGTTCCTTGCTCCATCTGTGCTTTCAAGGCGGTTGAGACTTTCCGGGAAATATCCTTCGAGTACAAGGCGTTGATCATGTTTTGCAGCGGGATCATCAGGCTCTCATTTGAGCCGTCTGTATCAAAGTTGTCGTAGTGTTCCTTGATTGCAATAAACCGCAAGCCGATCTGCGGGAAAATGCGCTCAAGGTAGGTTCCGGTTTCTATGTAGTCACGGCCAAAACGGCTGAGATCGCGGACTACAAGGCATTTGATCCTGCCGCTCTTGATGTCGGTCATCAGCCGGTTGAACTCCGGCCTATCGAAAACCGTCCCCGTCCGTCCGTTATCCACATAGACATCGACGAGATCAAGATAAGGACACCCTGCGATATAGGACTTGCATATCTCGATTTGATTGGTGATGACATCCACCTTTTCAGATTTGCCGCTATTCTCCACGGAGAGACGGGCATAAATGGCTGTCGGGAAGATTTGCAGCGGTGCTGCTTCGCAAACCGGCTCTGCGGCTGCGTTTTTTCTGCTTTTTCGTGCCATACGCTCATCCCTCCTTTATCCGGCAATGGCAAGTTCGTCGGCATAGCCGAGAACATATTCAAGTGTCTGCTGATACTCGTCTTTGTACTTGAAGACAATCTCTATCGCGTGATCCTCATAAATCAGGATGCGGTCAACCAGCGCCATAAGGACGCGGCGGTTCAGTTCTTCAATGTTTTCATACTGCTTGAAGAGCGTCACCCAATTCCGTTCCGTAGCTCCGGTTGTGACCGACTGCTTCATTTCTTTCTTCACGCGGAGAAGGGCTTCCTGCTTTTCCTCAATGATTTTGGTGTAGCTGTTGCGGAACTCAAAGTATTCCGACTTGTCGATGATCCCGTCCGAGAGGTCTTCATACAGCCGGAGCTTGAGCTTCTGATACCGCTCAATCTCTTCTTCGAGCTTCGCAATCTGTGCCTCATAGTTAAACGCTTTGCGATTCTGGGAAGGAAGCCTCTCAATCATCTCAAGCGCTTTCTCCAGATTGACCACAAGCTCGATCTGGTCATGGATGGCACGGAACACCTTTTCCTCAACCTCTTTTGCGCTGATGCTGTGCGGGCTGCAGGTCCGGCTATGTTTGTTCGTCGAGCAGACATAGTAGATGTATTTCTTTGTCTTCGACGGAACGGTCTTGCGTGTCATAGACTGCTGGCAGTCTCCGCAGAACAGGAAGCCGGAAAACAGGTGTGCCTCATCCTGATCAGGCGAGCAGCGCATATCCCGCTTCATCATGGTCTTGACGGCCATGAAATCCTCATAGGAAACAAGCGCTTCGTGCGCCCCCTCGACCTTGACCCACTCGGTTTCGTCTTTCGGCTGCACAACGCGCACCTTGTAGTTTGGCGTACCGCGCTTGCCTTGGGCAAGGACACCGATATATACCTCATTGGTGAGGATGCGCTGGACAGCCTTGTAAGTCCACTTTGCAGTGTCGCCGGTCTTGAAGACGGTATCGAACTTCAACCCCGCCGAATGCTTATACTCCATAGGGGAAAGCACACCCATCTGATTCAGCCTTGCGGCAATGCGACCGATGGAGAAGCCATCCTTGTACATGGCAAAGATCATCTGCACATACTCGCTGACGGCCTCATCGACGATGAGCTGGTTTTTGTTATCCGGCGATTTCTTGTAGCCATAGGGAGCGAACGCCCCGACGAACTCACCGTTCTTTTGCTTGACCTCCAAGCTGGATCGAATTTTCATGGATATATCCTTGCAGTAGGAGTCGTTGATGAGGTTTTTGAACGGGATGACAAAGGAATCCGACTGCGGATCGCCGGTCAGGCTGTCGTAAGCGTCGTTGACCGCGATAAAGCGGATGCCGAGCTGCGGGAATATCTTTTCCAGATACCGACCGCCGTCGATGTAGTTCCTCGAAAAGCGACTGAGGTCTTTGACCACGATGCAGTCAATCGCGCCTTTGCGGATTGCGTCTTCGAGCTTTTTGAAGTTTGGACGATTGAAGGAAACGCCGCTATAACCATCGTCAACGAACGGCTCACAGACGATTTCCAAATCGTCATGCCGTGCAATGTAGTCCTCGCAAATGGCTCTTTGGCTTGCGATGGAGTTGCTTTCAACTTTGTCCCCGTCTTCACGGGACAGGCGGCAGTAAATCGCCGTCCGGTAAACTTTTCCGGGCATAAAAATAACCTCCGTTTTCTGTTTGGTGTGATACATCAAATCAGAAAGACGAAGGCTTCTGCTTCTTGTATGAGGAAAACACGATAAAGCCACATGACCCTCAAAGGCAGCGGCTTAGTCCGTGTATTCTTTTTTGACCTGACTTCATTGTATCACAGGCTCAATCGCTTGTCCATAGAACCGGGCGAAAAGATTCAGTTTGTTCATAATCAAAGTCCTCTCAGATAATGTTCCAGACAGTCCTCCAAGGTGGTGTCTGTCTTCGAGAAGCTGATCTTCACGACGGTCTTCCCGTCCAGATAGCAATACGGGTTTCTGATCTGTCGGATAAAATCCCGCAGCCGGTCATCCTGCGCAGCCGCAGGCTCAAGCCGGATGCTGTCCCGCTGGACAAGGGTACTGCGGTCAACCGTCTTCGGGTTGACGCTTCTCATGGTTTCTACGCTCATCATATTACAAACACCTCCCTGATGATGTGAACTTGTATTCAGGACAAAAGGATATGGCGGAGCGCCGGTTAGGGACACTCCGCCACATAGTTTTCATCCTGAAAACTTGTATGCTGAATGCAGCTAATTGGTTTGTTTCGTGTTCCGGCATATTTGCAGCTCGCACCCCTGCCAGAAGAGCCTTGCGGCTCCGGGAATGCTACGGACTACCAACGGTTAATCGGTATCATGGGACTCTCACCCCTCCGAGGAACGCTCCGAGCCGCCCCCGGCAATCCGGGGACGGAAGTATCATTATACCCAACTTCTCCATCATGGCGAACAGCCGCACCACACGGCAGTTTAGCCTCTCTGTTGATCGCTCGCTTCCGTGAGGAAGGTCTTGGCGGCAGAAGGCAAGTCGCTTCGAGAAAAGAGGAAAGATCCGCAGCACTGGATATTCTGTTTTCAAGGTACTGTGAAGCCGGTCTTGATTGACCCCTTCACTTTACAACGGACATTTTTTGAGCGAATTAGCGGGTCTCTCAAAAAATTTTTTTGAATTTTTTTCTGATCGCATCCCGCGTGTCTTTGACAGTGGAAAACGAAAGGCCGTTCTGCTTGGCATACGACAGCATACTCATGTTGCCGCGCATACAATTCATGTACACATCAAGCTGCGGCTTAGTCAGGCTGCGGATAAATTCCTGTTCGAGCAAGCCGGTGATAATGTCTTCTTCCATCTTTTCCGGGGACTCCAGCCATGCGGATGCCTTTACATCATCTTCCGGCACAGCGTCCAGCGACAGCACAGTGGAAGGCTGCGCATCCTCGCTGTCTTCGCAGTCAGATGCTCCCCCGGTATCGTAGGAGCGCCGGAGCTTCTTTTCCTCATTGCGGAGTGCTTTCATGACCTCACGGTCAACCTCCGTAGTCTCGCCGGTGGCCTTCACGCGCACCATGCACTTGCCGTCCTCGGTAGTCCAGAGGTCGTAGTCGAACTCAACGGGTGTTTTGGGGATTCTTTTCATTGTCTTGTCCTTTCCGCTGGCTCGGAGCAGCGGATGGACAAGACTAAAAAAGAGCCGCATGACGGTGAGCTGATCTTCCCATACCGATAAAACAGAGCTTAGAAAACTCTGTTCATGCGGCATTAGGAAGACTCACCAATCAGCGGCTCCACAGCACAGCTATAAAATATTGAATTGAATTTGTTATCTCCTTACCTTCTGTGAAGGCGGAGGTATAACCGTCTCATGTTGATCACATCAAATACGGTTTCCCGGCCACAGGCTTTGCACTTGGCCTGTATGTGACCACGGGAATCCTCGAATACAGCGATAGCGTTATGCCCACAATATGGACATTTCACCATACGCATCTTCTGGTTGACAATGGCGCATCGCGCCCTGCGGATTTTCTCCTGCATCTCCGGTGAAGGCTCTGAGACACGAATGTTTTTCTTCATGCCCACACCTCCAAAGGATCGTTGTACTCGCTGCATGGCCGTGTTTCCAAGTGGCCGAGCTGTCTTAGTCGGATGACTGCGGCTGTCTTGGAAACGCCGAACTGCTGGCAGATCATATCAAGGGCAACCTTATCCCAATAGGCATAGGTTCCATCATAGCTGACGAGTTTCCGGCCTCTGGCATAGTACGCAACGGCAAGATCGATTTCACGCTGGGGCATCAGGATGGCCGCGCCTAAGACATTGGCTTGCCATTCATTCCAGTCCTCGCGGGTCTTTAGCTCCCGGAGCGAATAGGCTGTCCGGGCGGAGTATTTCCGCCGACAAGCTTCCCGGATTTTGTCTGTCTCCATCTGGAACAGGATTTGATGGGCGCACTCATGGGCAAGTGTAAACCGCCGTTTCCCGCAGAGCTTGCGAATCTGTGAAGGCTCGATAAAGTTCCTGTCCATCAGGACTTCGTTTCGGTGCAGCGGGATTTTGCGCTGAAAGCCTCTGTCCTCCACGATGTACTCGGTATCGGTGTAAGCGGTCAGGCCGCAGATGCTTCCGTCCTCAGACAGATAAGCGAACGAAACATTCAGGCCGAGATATTCGCGGGCAAACTGGTCAATCGGCGTACCGCGAGGCAATCGCCTCCCATCCGTATCGGGTCCGAAAAAGAACTCGTTAAAATCTTTTGTGACCGCCGCAGCGATTTCTTCAATCTCTTTGTGCGATAAAATCATCTGGCTCCCTCCTTTGCTTCTACAAACCATTTTGTTCCCTCCTGAAAGAGATACGATTCCCTCCCACGGATCATCACAGTATAACGAATACCGCCGCCTCCAACTTTTTTAGAAGCTGCACGGCATTTGTACAGGATTTGGTCAATCTGAAAGATCAGGCCGTTTTCCCAACGGATAAACCGAGGATGACATACTCCTTCTTCGTCAACATCCAAGTTGACCGAGACATACGCCTTTCGGCAATGTGTGTTCGTCATAGCCTACCTCCATGTGCTCTAAAAGTTACGCAAAACCGGGCATAACTTCCGTATTCCTGTTGACATACACACTGTTCGTGTGGTATCATAATCACGAACGGGGCGTTCGCGTTGATAACAGCATAGCATGAACAGATATTTCATGTCAATGCCTTTTGCGAAATTTCTGTTCGTGTCCATAATTGTTTTTAGAAAGAGGTGCCTTATGAGTTTCAAGGATAAGCTGAAAGAGAAAAGGTTGGAAGCGAACCTTACGCAAGTGCAGCTCGCCGAAAAAGTATCTGTGACACCGAGAACCATCCAGCACTATGAGCTTGGCACTCGCAAACCGACAAAGCTCGATATTGTGGAAAAGCTGGCGAAAGCGTTGAATACCACACCAGAGTATCTGCTTGGGCAAAACGGTTTGCTGGTGGTAGCGGCTCATGAACAGGGCGGCTCCAAAGCAGCCAGAGATATTGACGAGCTTGTCAGTGAAGTGACCGGTATGTTTGCCGGTGGGCGGCTCAGTGATGAAGCGCTCGATGGCGCGATGAAGGCGTTGAACGATGCTTACTGGATCGCCAAAGAGAAAAACAAGAAATACACTCCGAAGAAATACCGTAAGGGGACAAGCAAACAGTAAGGTGTTTCGCTGTTTGCGATGCCTCCATCAGCGGGAGGTGAGACGATGAATGCTGAAAATCTCTCGAAGGTCGGCAGCAGACTTGTGAAACGCTGCGGGACACGAGATCCGTTTAGCATAGCACGGCAGCTTGGCATTGAGGTCATGTTCTGTGAGTACTTCGGCCCTCTGAAAGGGATGTACCGGGTGATCAAGCGCAGCCGATTTATTTTCATAAACGAAAACCTGAGCGGACGGATGCAGCGGATTGTCTGTGCCCATGAGCTTGGGCATGACCAGTTGCACCGCAATCTGGCAAAAGGAAGTGCAATACAGGAGTTCATGTTATATGACATGACCACGAAGCCGGAGTATGAGGCGAACATCGTTGCCGCAGAAATCCTGCTCGACACCGATGAGATTCTTGAGTACATCTATGACTATGGCTATACATCCGAACAGATCGCCCGGGCGATGGAAACGGACATTAACCTTGTCGCATTGAAAATCGCCCACTTGGCGGAAACCGGATATGACCTCCGGCGCATTGAACATAAGAGCGACTTCCTGAAATAAAGACTTTACGATGGAGGCGACGAACGATTTGAACTATGACTCCTATCTTGCCCATGCCATAGAGATTTTTAACGACAGGATGGACGCTGGCTTCTCCGGGGATGACATCATCCTTACCTGTTTCATGACTGAGGATCAGAAGGAAATTTTCGAGCAGTTTTGCTCCAAGTATTTCCCTTACCGGCTGAACGACCGGTATCAGGAGGAAGGTTATTTTGACTTTCGGGCATCCTCTTTTATCGGGATGGATAACGGCGGCAAGGACGGCATCCTGCTCCGCACGGACATACCCTATCATCCGGTTGAACTGCTCCACATCTTCCTGCATGAGCTGGCGCACATCTACTGCGCCCACCATGAACTGGACGGGAAGAGCTTCTATGACGAATACTGCATGGACTACGCGCCAACCAAACAAGAGGACGGCATCATCAACGCCGGATATGCGGTTTGGCGGGAGTGCATTGCAGAGATCATCGCCATTGAGCTTGACGATAACTGCAAAATCGTCCCTCTCAAGAAGAAGGCAGATGTACTCCGTCAGCTCAAAAGCGAAATCGAACCGGTAGACGGAAAGCTGGCGGTCAGTGAAATTTTGACGGCTATCATGACCAGCTCAGAGATTGAAGCATCCCAAACATGGGAAGAAGCAGAAACGGCCATCCAAAGCCTGAACCTGTTTGATACCCCGCCGGAGATGGACTTATTCCGCCTTGTCTACGCCCAGCTAAGAACCACCTTCCTTGAGGTCGATGTGGGCTTCATCCATGAGCTGGGCTATCTATACTTAAATGTACTTTCTATGGCCGTCATCCGCAATTTGCGCCAACACTGATTTGTTAAAGTTGGGAGTGAGTAAAATGATGGAGAAAATGGAGAACATTGTGTTCGACCGTAATTATGAAGAAGACGAGCCTGACCCACTGGCTCAAGCTATTTTTGACCGGGTAAACGCCCCCGGCGGCTTCTTAGAAGAATTTTCAAAGAAGATGGATGCCATCCCGAAGGTGATTGTTCCGAAGGATAAGGAAAACTACGAGTATCTGTTGGGAAGATGCGACGAGTTTGCAAAGCGTCATCACGGCAAAATTCATGGTGTCGTTGACTTTGAGCATTGGGACGCCCACATCGACCTGACGCTGCCCATGCTTGAGTTTGACGATCCAGAGGATATGTCGCTTCTAAAAGACATCGGGGAAAAGGCGCATTATTGCTGCATTACCACACAGGAAGACGGCAAATTCCATTTTCATGTCATGATCAATTATTTCGAGGAAATTATGTCAGAGGAATACGGCGACTATCTGAAATTTGAAACGCTTGCTGAGGACGATGAACTGGCGGCTATGCTCAATATGGGCATCAGCGAAGAAGATGAAGCCGTTGTCCGTCTGATTGGGGAAATCCTCGACCGGTTTGACAATGAAACTCATGTGGACAAGACCACCGCATTTAAGGCAGTAGCCAGCTACTTAATGCAGAACGACCCGGATGCGATCAGTTATGAGCTGATTGCCGCCACACTCACCGCCTTATTGGAAAAAGTATTGGACGATGAAAAGCACGAGGAGGACTGAAACAATGAAATATCTTCTCTACCGCTCTTTTGGAAATCTTGAGAAAGATGTCAAGAAGCACGAGCTGGTTGCCGTTGAGTATGGAAAAGACATTGACGATGTGGCCGATGCGCTGATTAAAGCGGCAGCGGATGACCTTGCCGGTATGCCGGAATACGAGCGCTGTGAGACAGCGGCCTATGCACCGGAGCCAATCAAAGATTTTCGGAAGGTCCGGCGCTATCAGTATGAGATGACGGGTATCGTCTATCCGCCGAATGCTGATAAGAACATTCTGATCGACTTTGGCATTGTAGAAACACAAGAATAAATAAGCGTGCTTGCTCTTCTAAATATCTGATATAAAGAGCAGCAAGCCCTAAATAGGAGCAGTGAAACAAAAGTGATTATTTTGATTACCGGTGCGTCTCACACAGGAAAAACTCTGTTGGCTCAAAAACTCCTCGAAAAATACAACTATCCGTATCTGTCGATTGACCATTTGAAAATGGGGATGATTCGCAGTGGAAACACACAGCTTACACCTGTGAGCGCTGATACCGAATTGACGATGTTTTTATGGCCGATTGTCCGGGAAATAATTAAAACCGTGATTGAAAATCGGCAAAATTTGATTATTGAGGGATGCTACATTCCATTTGACTGGAAAAAAGATTTTACTGACGAATACCGCAAAGATATACGAGGCTATTGCCTTGCGATGAGTGAAAACTATATAAGAATGCATTTCGATGACATAAAACAATTTGCAAATGTTATTGAAAACCGTTTAGATGATGAGGATTGTACTTTAGATAATGTTTTGAAAGATAATGCGCGCACCTTGTCTCTTGCGAAAGAAAATGATCTGGACTATATACTGATTGATGGTGAATACAAAATAGATATGGCGTTATTTTGATGACTTCCCATTGTAAAGTTGACAATGAAGATGGGTGATTTTGAAAAGTTGAAAGGCGGGTGGTATTGTGCCCCTTCAAATTGTACGAAACGACATCACAAAGATGGAAGTGGATGCTATTGTCAACGCGGCGAACAGCTCTCTTCTGGGAGGCGGCGGTGTTGACGGCTGCATCCATCGGGCTGCAGGACCGGAGCTGCTTGCCGAGTGTAAGACGCTGGGCGGCTGCGAAACCGGCAGTGCAAAAATCACGAAGGGATATAGACTGCCCTGCAAGTATGTGATCCATGCCGTCGGACCGCGCTGGCGGGACGGTAAACACGGAGAACGGGAAAAGCTCGTTTCCTGCTACCGCACTTCCCTTCTGCTTGCGAAGGAGCACGGCTGCGAGACGGTTGCCTTTCCGCTGATCTCATCGGGTATCTACGGCTATCCGAAAGACCAGGCGCTCAAGGTCGCTATTGACACGATCAGCGACTTCCTTCTGGAAAATGACATGACCGTCTACATTGTCATCTTCGACCGCAAGACATATCAGATCGGCGAGAAGCTGTTCTCTGACATTGCTGCATACATAGACGATAACTATGTGGACGAGCATACCGACAGCCGTTCGGAGCGGTTGCGCCGGATGCGGATGCTTTCGGACGAGCCGGAAGAAGAGACATTCGGTGCCCCACTGGCTGCTCCAATGGCGGCAAGTGCAAAAACACTGGATGATGCACTTTCGCAGATCGACGAAAGCTTCTCCGAAATGCTGCTTCGGAAAATTGACGAGAAAGGCATGACCGACGCGCAGTGTTACAAGAAAGCGAACATCGACCGCAAGCTCTTCTCGAAGATCCGCAGCGACCGGCTTTACAAACCGTCGAAACCCACAGCACTCGCCTTTGCGATTGCCTTAGAGCTGCCGCTGGACGAGACAAAAGAAATGCTCATGAAAGCGGGCTTTGCCCTCTCGCACTCGAACAAGTTTGACATCATCATTGAGTATTTCATTGAGCACGGAAACTATAACATCTTTGAGATCAATGAGGCGCTGTTCGCCTTTGACCAGAGCTTGCTCGGAGCGTAACCGGTTCGCAGCTTTTGCAAACCCTCTAAATGAATACAAAAATAAGGGGGACTCCAAATGGAAGAAATCATTCATGTATCGTCAGAGTCAAATCAAACAAGCAGCTTAACCGATTATACGGAAAGCGTAGTAAAATGCTTCGACAGCGTTCCTGAGGTCGCTAAACCATTGATTGGAAGCGCAGGACGGTTGTTCAATCGCATTGAGAAAACGCTTTACTCTGCTCCAGCGTTTGTCAGCGCTGTCAAAGCTGCTATTCCCGAAGAAGCTTATCAGGTGATCCTCACGGATGAGCAAAAAACAAAAATAGCAAGCGGTGCACTAAAGCTCATGACGAAAAAAGATGGCTCGCTTATGGCAAACCTCATCAACCCCGAAACGAAGAAAATTGTTTCGACCGTTTCGCTCGGCAAGGTCAAGCTGTCTCCTGAGCTTTCACAAGCAATGACGAATTACGCCACACAAATGCAAATGGCTCAAATTGCGGAGCAAATTCAATTTGTTCAAGTCGCAGTTGAAGAAGTCCGGCAAGGTCAGGAGTATGATCGGCTTGCGACGGCGTATAGCTGCCAGCAAAAGCTAATCCAAGCTGCCGCCATTCAGAATCCGAGGTTGAAGGAAATGGCTCTCATGCAGCTCGTGTCAGATGCCGAAAACAGCCGAAATCTATTGATGCAGAGCCAGAGCGCGAATGCTGCGTTTATTAAAAATCAGCCGGAATCTACATGGGGCAAGATTTTATCCGGCGCAACGCCTGAAAAGATAAATGCACGGATGAATGAACTGCGAGAAAGCTTATGCGCCGTAAACATGGTGTCCCTTGCCGAAGCCATCGCTTATCAGGAAATGGGCGAAACCGAAGCGGCAAAGGTAAGTTTGGAGTATTACGCAAAGTTCATCCAGAGAACCTATCTTGAAACAAAGGGTTTTGTCGAGAGGCTGGACATGATCGATCCGTCACCGGAAAACTATTGGACGCAAAAGCTGCCTGAGATAGAGAATCGAATCTTGGCGTTGCCAAGCGACAACCCTGCACTGCGTTTGGAGGAACAGAAAGATGAGCCAGAAACTTTGTAAAAATAAAAAGTGTCAGCGTCCGCTACCGGAAGGGTACAAGTATAAATATTGCGAGCACTGCCGTAGCGAGCGGGCGCAGCAAATAAAAAGAGCTGGAAAAGCGGCGCTTGGCGTCGTCGTAATGGTGGGCGGCACTGCTGTTACCGTTCTTTCCAAAGGGAAAATCAATCCGAACAAGAAGTGAATTGCCATCGCATGACTGCTCCTTCACAAAAGAAAGTCATTACGATGAGGAAGGAGAAACTATGTGGCTAAAGCTTGATTTGAGCGGTATAAAGCTTTCGATGCAGATAAGAAATTATCGCAAGGTCTCCGATGATGACTGGGATTCGGTGTGGTGCAAGACTGACTTTGCATTTGTCTCTGATGAGTGGCTGAATTACAGAAAAGATAATGACGAAGTTTTTCTTGCGCGTGAAATCGAAGACCTTGCAAAATCCCTCGACGATCTTCTGAATGACCGCCTTAACGCTCCAACTGAGTTTAACTGCATTGAGCCGGATTTCAATTTCATCCTCAACCCGAAGAAGGATTTGCGGCTTGATCCTAAGGTCCTATATGTCAGACCGGGCTGTGAAATCGTTGATATTGATATGGAGTGGAAAATCTCGTTCTTGGATGAAGGACTGACAGACAACTATTTGTCTGTCTCGCTTGTCAGATCGGATATTGAATGTCTGTTGTCATATTTACGCCTTGTAATGGGTGAAGTACAGGAAAGTGCCCCTGAGATAAAAGCACTCATGAACAAAGGTGTCGTTTACAGAAATGATATGGATGACGCATGAAGCGGTTCGGATTTCCCATAGAAAGTTACAAACCGAAATACAGGAGGACAAAGATGACAGGACCTAATCCGAATGCGATATACCCGAACGAGGCAATCAAAAGCGTTGTTTTTATCAAGAATGTGATCACAAGACCCAACATCCTCGTTGGCGATTACACCTACTATGACGATGTGAACGGTGCGGAGCGGTTTGAAGACCATGTGACGCATCACTACCCATTCTTGGGGGATAAGCTGATCATCGGAAAGTTTTGCGCCATTGCAAAAGGGATTGAATTTGTAATGAACGGTGCAAATCATCGGATGTGCAGCGTAACGACTTATCCCTTTAACATCATGGGCGGCGGCTGGGAGCAATTCACTCCGGCTTTGGAAGATTTGCCGCTCAAAGGCGATACCGTCATTGGCAACGATGTCTGGATCGGGCAGAATGTCACGGTGATGCCCGGCGTTCATATCGGGGATGGAGCAATTATTGCAGCAAACTCCGTTGTTGCAAAGGATGTTCCAGCCTATTGTATTGCGGGCGGGAATCCGTGCAAGATCATCAAAAAGCGCTTTGATGACGAACTTATCACCTATCTGCTTGATCTGAAATGGTGGGACTGGGATGCCGAAAAAATCTTTAAGAATATGGCGGCATTATGCAGCGGAGATTTGGAAAAGATACGGCATATAAGAGAGTAAAATCAGGAGGAAACGCACGGATGCAGCAAGGACGAATTGTCATTATAACCGGTTCACCCGGGACAGGTAAAAGCACCGTGGCTGATAAAGCCGCTATGGAATCGGATATGGAGAAGTCCGTTTGTATCAGAACAGATGATTTCTTTCACTATCTCAAAAAAGGTGCAATCCCTCCACATTTGCCGGAGTCAAACGCACAAAACGGTGTGGTGATTGAAGCGTTTTTGGAGAGTGCAAAACGATTCGTCAGAGGCGGCTACGATGTATATGTAGATGGGATCGTCGGTCCGTGGTTTTTAGAGCCGTGGCTGGGGGCAGCACGCAAAGGATATGAGTTGCATTACATGGTGCTGCGAGCATCCAGAGAAATAACGCTGAGACGGGCGGTGGAACGGTCGAAGCTGGATTTGAAAACTAACACCGAGTTAGTGGAAATCATGTGGGAACAGTTCTGTGATTTGGGTAAATACGAAGCAAATGTGATTGATACAACTGCGCAGACTGTTTCTGAAACAGTCCAAAGTATCAAGGCACACCTGAAAAGCGGACAAAACCGTATCATGTGAAAGGAGGCAACCGGAGCATGAAGCAGCGCACCTATATCGCAATCGACCTAAAAAGCTTTTATGCTTCGGTTGAGTGCCGTGAGCGCGGCTTAGACCCGCTGGACACAAACCTCGTCGTTGCAGATGAGAGCCGGACGGACAAGACCATCTGCCTTGCGGTCACACCCTCTCTCAAAAGTTACGGCATTTCCGGGCGCGGGAGGCTGTTTGAAGTCAAGCAGCGCGTCAAGGAAGCAAACGCCGGACGGCAGCATGACGCGCCGGGGCGAAAGCTGGAAGGCTCGTCGTATCTCTTCTCCGAGCTGCAAGAGAACCCATCCCTCGCCATTGACTTTATCATTGCGCCGCCGCGAATGGCATACTACATGGAGTACAGCACCCGCATCTATCAGGTTTACATGAAGTATGTCGCACCTGAGGACATCATCGTCTACTCCATCGACGAGGTGTTCATGGATGTCACCGACTACCTCGCCACCTACAAGCTGTCTCCCCATGACCTTGCCATGAAGATCATTCTGGATGTCCTCTCGACAAGCGGTATCACGGCAACTGCGGGAATTGGCACAAACCTCTACCTCTGCAAAGTGGCGATGGATATTGTCGCCAAACATATTCCGGCGGATAAGAACGGAGTCCGCATTGCCGAGCTGAATGAGATGAGCTATCGCAAGACGCTTTGGTCACACCAGCCCCTCACCGACTTCTGGCGGGTAGGCAAAGGATATGCCAAGAAGCTTGAAGAGAACGGGATGTTCACGATGGGCGATGTCGCCCGCCGCTCCGTCACGGATGAGGATTTGCTTTATAAGCTCTTCGGCAAGAATGCGGAGCTGCTGATTGATCATGCTTGGGGCTGGGAGCCTTGCACAGTGGAGGCAGTCAAGGCGTACAAGCCGGAAAGCAACAGCTTGGGATCGGGACAGGTGTTGCACCAACCTTATGAGGCAGACAAAGCGCGGCTCGTTCTCCGGGAAATGGCAGACCTTCTCTCGATGGACTTGGTTGACAAAGGCTTTGTCACCGACCAGCTCGTTGTCACGATTGGCTATGACATTGAGAACCTGACCGACCCGGAACGCCGGAGGAAGTATCGCGGCGCAGTCGTGAAGGATCACTACGGGCGGCAGATACCGAAACACGCCCACGGCACAATCAATCTGGAACGCTACACCTCTTCCACGAAGCAGATCATGGATGCCGCCGGGGAATTGTTCGACCGGATCACAGACAAGAGCTTGCTCATCCGGCGGCTGAACATCACAGCGACCCATGTGATTGACGAAGCCTCAGCCCCCTCTCCACAGGGAGCTTTTGAGCAGCTTGACCTCTTCACCGATTATGCTGCGCTCGACGCGAAGCGCAAGCAGGAGGATGAAAAGCTGGCACGAGAAAAGAAAGTTCAACAAGCCATGCTCACCATCAAAAAGAAGTTTGGGAAGAACGCCATTCTCAAGGGGATGAATCTTTCGGAGGGAGCGACAGCAAAGGACCGGAACGCACAGATCGGGGGACACAAAGCATGAGTGGAGGAAATTTATGGGGAAGTTTTTATCAGATATGATTTCGTTGGGGATCGAAGGCGTATTTGCATATTCTTCTGCGAAGAAAAAGGCAGAGGAAGCAAAGGGAATTTTGGATAGACTAACATCAGGCGACGAGGAAGTTCCTGTCGCCGAATTTCTGCGGATGTACGACTTGAGACTACATGATTTCGATAGTAAACAGGATGATATAAAATTCATGAAAAATTGGGATTTTGAAGGTGTATATGTGCTACATAACTGTTCGAAAAGCATCTATCATATTGGACGAAGCAGTAGAGTTTTGAGAAAGATTGATCGCACTTTTAGAGGATATGAGAAGCAAGAGGTCTATGTGGATTGGGAAAGAGGCGATGACTTCAAAGTTCGCATAGTACGGTTTGAAGGCAGCGGCTTTAGTGATATAAAAGATTTGGAAAAGGAATTAACAAAACAATATGGAACATACCAAATCTCAAACCGTGAAGACGAGACTAAAAAGCCAAAAAAGAGCTTTTGGAAAAGGCTTTGGGGTTGATTGGATTCTGAATGAGGTAAAGGCAATGTATGAAACCAAAGGCAGTTATGAGGACATCATCAATCTCCCTCACCATGTCTCATCAAAAAGACCGCAGATGCCGATGCTGGACAGAGCCGCACAATTCTCTCCTTTTGCCGCCCTCACCGGGTATGATGACGCAATTCATGAGACCGGACGGCTGACGGATGAAAAGATCGACCTCAGTGAAGAGGAAAAAGAGGCGCTGGACAGAAAGCAGCAGATCCTCATGGAAAGGCTTTGCGACCATCCTGCGCTGACCGTGACCTACTTCGTTCCAGACGCAAAGAAGTCCGGCGGGGCGTATGTGACAAAGAGCGGAAGCCTCAAAACAATAGACAAGTTTGAACGCTGGATACTGCTCACAGACGGCACGAAAATCCCGCTGGACGATGTCGCTGACATCGAGAGCGAATTGTTCCGCGATATGTTTTGAATGTCGCTTTCCATGCGACCAAACCGAAGACGATTTCTCCTATACTGTGACTGTAAGCAAAAGCAGTCACAGTTTTTCTATATGGGAGGATTCATCATGAAAAAGAACTTAACCGAGATCGTCTTTATCCTTGACCGCAGCGGCTCTATGAGCGGGCTGGAAGCCGACACCATCGGCGGCTTCAACTCCATGATCGAGAAGCAGAGAAAGGCAGACGGCGAAGCGCTTGTCTCCACAGTCCTCTTCGACAATATGAGCGAGGTGATCCATGACCGCGTGAACATCCACGACATCAAGCCGATGACAGACAGGGACTATACCGTCCGGGGCTGCACGGCTCTTCTGGATGCCATCGGCGGTGCGATCCATCACATCGGCAATGTCCATAAGTACGCCCGACCGGAGGATGTCCCGGAGCATACGCTGTTTATTATCACCACGGACGGAATGGAGAATGCGAGCCGGTTTTACAGCAGCGACCGGGTGAAGCAGATGATCGAGCGGCAGAAGGCAAAGTATGGCTGGGAGTTCCTGTTCCTCGGCGCAAACATTGACGCGGTGGAAACGGCGCGGCACTTTGGGATCGGAGCTGACCGAGCCGTCAATTACCACTCTGACAGCGCCGGGACGCAGCTCAACTATGAGGTGCTGAGTGAGGCAATTTCCGCCGTCCGTTGCAGCGCCCCGCTCGGCGCAAATTGGAAGCGCCGGATTGACGAGGACTACGAGAAACGCGGAAAAGGGAAAAAGAAATAAGCTGCACAAGTACGAGGAAAGGCGCTTTCGAGCGCCTTCAGCCTGTAGAAAAACCTGCTCCGGCAATTAAGCCAGAGCAGGTTTTTTGCTTGGAAACGAAAGCGGAAACGGAAAAAGCATCAAAACAACAGCTACACTTTTCCCCCATCCTGTTCGTTTTCCGCCATCCGGCGCCGGATGGCGGCCATTCCATTTCCAAATGGCCAGCTTTTTCAGATTCATGGCAGCAAATTTAAGCTTCACCCAGTTTGTCACCTGGGCCAAGCCTCTGTACTGCGTGTAACGCATCCCGTGTTTTTCCTTCGCATCGGCAAACACACGCTCAATCTTCTCTTTTCGCAGCCGGTACAGTTCTTTGTACACCGCCATATGCCGGACATGCTCTGCCATCTCCACATAGTCCTGCCAGACATGGCGCAGTACGGTTTTCTCGCACTTGGCGTTCTCGGTGCACATCCCTCTGGTGGGACAGGTCTTGCAAAGATAGCCTCGGCTCTTGTATTCCCGGTAGCCCTCCCGGTTTGTGGTGGAATAATGCAGCGCACGGTATTCCGGACAGATCACATCGTCAAAGTATTCGTCATACACATAGGCCCACCAGGGGTGGCCGTTTTCTTTGGTCTTGGGGCGGGTATAGCAGGTGGAAAGGACGCGGCCGCTCTCAAAAATACGCTTGCAGATCCAGGGTGTTTTGTAGGCGCTGTCCGCCACCACGGTTTTGTGCTCGGGGTAATACTGGCATACTTCATCGTACAGAGGATCAAAGGCTACACTGTCGTGGATATTGCCGGGAGTGACGTGAACACCAACAACAAAATTGTGCTTGTCACATGCTGTGTGCGCTTCGTAGGCAAAGCACTTTTTGTGCTCCCCCTTGTGGAATACACCGCTTTCCGGGTCGGTGGTGGACACCACCGTTTCCTTCTCCTCCGGCGGCTTTTTGTCGCTGTCATCCGAGAAAGGTTTCTTGCCGTGTTCCTCCCGGTCCTTGTTCACTTCATCGAACAGCTCTTTTGCGTACCGCTTTGCCTGCTTGGGGACCGCCTTTTTGGCCTGCTTTTTCAGATTGGCACTTGCCTTAATGTGGGTTCCGTCCACAAAAATCGCTTCTGTGTCCAGATATCCTTCCTCTGCCGCGGCTTTCAACACCCAGCGGAACACATATTCCACCGTGGCGTGGTTGAATCGGTGCTTGAAGTTGTAGCTCACCGTGGAGAAATGCGGTACCGCTTCATTCAGCGGATATCCGATGAACCACCGGTATGCCAGATTCATGCTCACTTCTTCCAGGGTTCGGCGTAGGGAAGAAATTCCATAAATATGCTGGATCAGCACGATCTTGAACAGCACCACCGGGTCAACGCTGGGCCGGCCGTTGTCCTCGCAATACAGATCCTCCACAAATTCGTAGATTTTCTTGAAGTCGATGGCGTCGTCGATTTTCCGCAGCAAGTGATCCTGCGGGACCATGTTCTCCAAACTTACAAATTCCAGCTGCTCTCGATTTTCTGCGTTCTTTACCAGCATTTTTATCACCCTACACCATTATACCGCATTTTCTCTCTCAATACGAGAAAAAGGCCACCAAAAGGTGACCTTTTTCGACAGGCTGAGGCTCCTGTTTCAGACAGGAGCCTTTTGGTTTGCATGGACCGGCGCGTGCCGCGGACCGGTGGGGAGACGGGACACGCGGGACGCTGTCCGGTCAGGGGCTGGAACACAGGGTTATTTGTACATCGCCATGTACGGGCCGTGGGCCTCGATCAGCTCGTCGCACATTTTCACGATGTCGTCGATCGAGAGCTCGGCGGCCGTGTGCGGGTCGAGCATCGCGGCGCGGTAAATGTCCTCGCGTTTGCGCGTGCGCGCGGCCTCGATCGTCATGAGCTGCACGTTGATGTTCGTCATGTTCATCGCGGCGAGCTGCACCGGCAGGCGGCCGACGTGGCAGGGGTTGACGCCCATCCGGTCGATCAGGCACGGCACCTCGACGCACGCGTCGGCGGGCAGGTTGTCGATCAGGCCCGCGTTCAGCACATTGCCGCCGATCTTGTACGGCACGCCGGTGAGGATGGCCTCCATGATGTATGAGGCGTATTCCTCGGAGCGCGAATGGCTGACCTGGCCGTCCTGCAGAATCGAGGCCTTTTCTTCCTTCCAGCCCTTGATCTGGTTGACGCAGCGGCGCGGGTACTCGTCGAGCGGGATGTTGTACGCATCGATCAGCTCCGGGTATCTGGATTTGATGAACAGCGGGTTGTATTCGGCGTTGTGCTCACTCGACTCTGTGCAGTAATAGCCGAGGCGGCGGATATACTCGTAGCGCACCATATCCTTGTGCTTTTCCGCGGCGTTTTTCTCTGCGGCACGGCGGCGGATCTCGGGATACAGGTCGTTGCCGTCCTTGTCCGTGATCTGCAGGAGCCACGCCATGTGGTTGATGCCGGCGATGAGCTCGCGGCGGCCCTCGAGCTTATCCTCCATACCGAGGCCCTTCAGCAGGTCGCGCGAGCAGGTCTGCACGCTGTGGCAGAGGCCGACGGTCTTCACATTCGTGTAGCGCTGCATATAGCCGGAGAGCATCGCCATCGGGTTCGTGTAGTTGAGGAACCACGCGTCGGGGCAGACCGCCTCGATGTCGCGGGCGAAGTCCTCGAGCACCGGTATCGTGCGCAGGGCGCGCATGACGCCGCCGATGCCGAGCGTGTCGGCGATCGTCTGGCGCAGGCCGTACTTCTTCGGGATCTCGAAGTCGATGACGGTGCAGGGCTCGTAGAAGCCGACCTGGATCGCGTTGACGACAAAGTCTGCGCCGCGCAGCGCCTCCCTGCGGTTTTCAACGCCGCAGTAGGTTTTGAGCGTGGCCCGGTCCTGGTTTGTGTTGTGGTTGATGGCGCTGAGGATGATGTAGGATTCCTCAAGGCGTTCCGCGTCGATGTCGTAAAGCGCGATTTCGCTTTCGCAGAGCGCGGGCGTGCACATGCAGTCGCCGAGCACATTGCGCGCAAAGACCGTACTGCCGGCGCCCATAAAGGTGATTTTTGGCATAGCGATTCCATCCTTTCCCCAAAAAGATCGTGATTCGTAAAATCTTTTTGTAGCTTTATTATAGTGGGGGAACGCGCGCGTTCTCAATAGCTTTTGTTTCGGAAAATTGTTGTTTTGTTGTATTTTTGCCGGAAGTATGGTATACTGTAGAAAACGCAGGAGGGGAAGAACATGAACGCCATCAAGCACCGCGCTGAAAATCTGAACAACGGCGGCTCCGTGACCGTCTATTACTGCGGCTATGAGAAATGCGAAAGCGGGCATTTCTGGGGGCCGGCCGTGCGCAACCAGTATCTGCTGCACTATGTGATTTCCGGCTGCGGCACGTATGTGGTCGGCGGGGAGACGTATACGCTGCACGCGGGCTCCTGCTTTCTGATCCGCCCCGGGGAGCGCACGCTGTACACCGCGGACCGCAAAGACCCGTGGGAATACATGTGGGTGGCGTTCGACGGCTTCGACGTGCTCGAGATCCTGCGGCGCACCGGCCTTGTGAACCGGTACGTCGTCGCGGTCGAAAACGGCGAGGAGTTCGCGCGCTATCTGCGTGAGATGATCGAGGAGTTCAGCGGCGGCAGCCTGTTCAAGGTGATGAGCTGCTTTTACGGCGCGATGTCCGTGCTGGAAAAATCGGCGCACGGCGGCGCCTATACGCGCGAGCACGAGTATGTGAACAAGGCGATCGGCTACATCAAGAGCAATTACGGCTACCCGATTCAGGTCAGCGACCTCGCCCGGTATATCGGCATCGACCGCACATACCTTTACCGCATCTTCTTCGCCTCGGAGAGCATGTCGCCGAAGCAGTACCTGATGCAGGTGCGCATCAACGCCGCCAAAAAGATGCTCCTGAGCGGCGCGTACACCGTGGGGGAAACCGCGCTGTCCTGCGGCTTTTCGGACGCCTCCTCCTTCTGCAGCCGCTTCAAGCGCTGCACCGGCATGACGCCGAAGGCGTTTATTTTGAATAGTCGGAATTCGTCCCAAAGTAGCGTGGAAGGAGAATGACGATGTGTGAATTTAGTAGTCCGCAAATTCCAATAACGGATATTGAGAATGCCATGGAACGGATCGGAAGTCCGGTGAGAGAACTCCGCCGCTTGGATGCGGGGGATGACAGCGAAGTGCTGCTTTGCAATGGGCTGTTTGTCATCAAAATCCCCAAACGGCCATCTGTGCGCGTGACACAGCAAAGAGAATTTGCAGTATACTCCTTTCTCAAACAGTATGATTTACCTGCCTTGATTCCGGAAGTGATTTTTCAATGCAGCGAATTTAATGTTATGTCGTTTATCCCCGGAGAAAACTTTGGCTTTCAAGAATATGCTTTGCTTTCAGAAAAGGAAAAAGAAGCGCTTGCTTCAGATATGGCGATATTTTTGCGGAGATTGCATGGTATATCGGTGCCGCTTTCAGAGAAACCGTTCTGTGAAATCTTCGAAGATAAACGCAAAAGATATTTGGAAGACCAAGAACAGCTGCTTGAAGTGCTCGAAAACCGAAAACTCTTGAATGCACCACTCCAGAAAAATATCCAGACGATATACGAGCATATCGGTCAGAATCAGGAACTGTTTAACTATGCGGCCTGTTTAGTTCACAATGATTTTAGCTCTTCCAATATGGTGTTCAGACATAATCGTCTGTATGGCGTGATCGATTTTGGAGATGTAATTGTCGGCGATCCGGACAATGATTTTTTATGCCTTCTGGATTGCAGCATGGATGACTTTGGGAAAGATTTCGGGCGAAAGGTTTTAAGGCATTATGGCCATCGGAATCCACAATTAGCAGAAAGAAAAGCAGAAATCAATGATGCTTACTGGCCGATACAGCAAGTCCTGCTTGGTGTTCAGAGAGAAGATCGGTCGCTTTTCTGTAAGGGATACCGTGAACTTCTAGCCATAGACCCAGATGCTTTCATTTTATAAAAAACACAGCAAGGATCCTTGCTGTCAGCCTGTAGAAAAACCTGCTCCGGCAATTAAGCCAGAGCAGGTTTTTTGCTTGGAAACGAAAGCGGAAACGGAAAAAGCATCAAAACAACAGCTACACTTTTCCCCCATCCTGTTCGTTTTCCGCCATCCGGCGCCGGATGGCGGCCATTCCATTTCCAAATGGCCAGCTTTTTCAGATTCATGGCAGCAAATTTAAGCTTCACCCAGTTTGTCACCTGGGCCAAGCCTCTGTACTGCGTGTAACGCATCCCGTGTTTTTCCTTCGCATCGGCAAACACACGCTCAATCTTCTCTTTTCGCAGCCGGTACAGTTCTTTGTACACCGCCATATGCCGGACATGCTCTGCCATCTCCACATAGTCCTGCCAGACATGGCGCAGTACGGTTTTCTCGCACTTGGCGTTCTCGGTGCACATCCCTCTGGTGGGACAGGTCTTGCAAAGATAGCCTCGGCTCTTGTATTCCCGGTAGCCCTCCCGGTTTGTGGTGGAATAATGCAGCGCACGGTATTCCGGACAGATCACATCGTCAAAGTATTCGTCATACACATAGGCCCACCAGGGGTGGCCGTTTTCTTTGGTCTTGGGGCGGGTATAGCAGGTGGAAAGGACGCGGCCGCTCTCAAAAATACGCTTGCAGATCCAGGGTGTTTTGTAGGCGCTGTCCGCCACCACGGTTTTGTGCTCGGGGTAATACTGGCATACTTCATCGTACAGAGGATCAAAGGCTACACTGTCGTGGATATTGCCGGGAGTGACGTGAACACCAACAACAAAATTGTGCTTGTCACATGCTGTGTGCGCTTCGTAGGCAAAGCACTTTTTGTGCTCCCCCTTGTGGAATACACCGCTTTCCGGGTCGGTGGTGGACACCACCGTTTCCTTCTCCTCCGGCGGCTTTTTGTCGCTGTCATCCGAGAAAGGTTTCTTGCCGTGTTCCTCCCGGTCCTTGTTCACTTCATCGAACAGCTCTTTTGCGTACCGCTTTGCCTGCTTGGGGACCGCCTTTTTGGCCTGCTTTTTCAGATTGGCACTTGCCTTAATGTGGGTTCCGTCCACAAAAATCGCTTCTGTGTCCAGATATCCTTCCTCTGCCGCGGCTTTCAACACCCAGCGGAACACATATTCCACCGTGGCGTGGTTGAATCGGTGCTTGAAGTTGTAGCTCACCGTGGAGAAATGCGGTACCGCTTCATTCAGCGGATATCCGATGAACCACCGGTATGCCAGATTCATGCTCACTTCTTCCAGGGTTCGGCGTAGGGAAGAAATTCCATAAATATGCTGGATCAGCACGATCTTGAACAGCACCACCGGGTCAACGCTGGGCCGGCCGTTGTCCTCGCAATACAGATCCTCCACAAATTCGTAGATTTTCTTGAAGTCGATGGCGTCGTCGATTTTCCGCAGCAAGTGATCCTGCGGGACCATGTTCTCCAAACTTACAAATTCCAGCTGCTCTCGATTTTCTGCGTTCTTTACCAGCATTTTTATCACCCTACACCATTATACCGCATTTTCTCTCTCAATACGAGAAAAAGGCCACCAAAAGGTGACCTTTTTCGACAGGCTGAAGGCGCTTTCGAGCGCCTTTTTTCTCGTCCATACCGCTAATTTCCTCACAAAATGTCCGTTGTAAAGTGAAGGGGATTTTTACGGGGAGAAGCACCGGGAATACGATTTTGAGAGAATAGCAAGCACAGCCGGTGTCCGTACACACGGCGATTTTCGAGTAAGGGAACCCTGCCCTTACTCTTCAAAATGCTTGTTGGGATGTCTCCCAAACCCTCTATCTTTACGAAAGGACAGATTGCCTATGGCAAATAGAACAAGGCCAATACGCATTGAGTTTTGCGTATCGGAAAATGAGCATCGGATCATCAAATCAAAGATGGCGCAGCTCGGAACAAACAATATGGGCGCGTATCTCAGAAAGATGGCGATTGACGGCTACATCATCAAGGTGGACTACACCCAGCAGAAGAAGCTTGCCGCCGCTGTCAGCCGTGCAGCGTCAAATATCAATCAGATTTGCCGCCGTATCAATTCAAAGGGAAACCTTTATGAGGATGATGTCGCCGAGCTGAAAGAGAGGCAAAAGGAAATATGGCAGTTACTAAAATCAAGCCAATCCGAGGAACTGTAAACAAGGCGCTTGCCTACATCCTCGACCCGGAAAAGACTGACGATCAGCTCTATGTTTCCTCTTTCGGCTGTGCAGCCAGCGACGCGGCAGCAAAGGAATTTGAGTGGACACGAAATCTCGCTGCCCAGCAAGGAATGCAGATGCCGAAGGTGATTGCCCGACACCTTATTCAATCCTTCGACATCGGAGAAGTCACGCCGGAGATGGCGCATGAAATCGGAAAACAGTTTGCCGACGAATGGCTGAAAGGCAAGTATGAATATGTGATCGCCACCCACATCGACAAGGGGCATTGCCATAATCACATCATCTTCAATGCTGTCAATTTTGTAGACTACCATGCCTATCGGAGCAACAAGCGGACATATCGGGAAATGCGCCAGCTCAGTGATGAAATCTGCAAGGAACATGGGCTTTCCGTGATCCCACCCTCACAGAGCAAGGGCATGGACTACAAGGAATACACAGAGGCTAAACGCGGCACAAGCTGGAAGCAAAAGCTCAAGCAGACCATCGACCGCTGCATCATCACAGCGAAGGATTACGATGAGTTTATGAAACTCATGCAGGAAGCCGGATATGAAATCAAGACCGGAAAATACATCTCCTTCCGTGCTGAGGGACAGGAGCGTTTTACCCGTGCAAAGACCATCGGAGACAACTACACCGAGGAACGGATCAAAGAGCGCATTCTGGGGCGCGGGAACCGCAAGCGCCAGATGCAGACCTCTCGCCGGGGTATCTCCCTCATCAGCGACATTCAGGAGCGCATCCAGCTCATCGGCAGCAAAGGTTACGAACACAAAGCGAAGCTCACCATTCTCAAAGAGGCCGCGCGTACTCTCAACTACCTGACTGAGAACAACCTTCTGCAATATGCTGACCTTGAAAAGAAAGTCGAGGACATTCACAGCTCCTATGCCCGCACCGGCAGTGAGCTGAAAAATGTTGAAGCCAAACTGCGTGAGGTTCAGCCGCTTATCAAAAACATCTCGAACTACCAGCGGCTCAAACCGGTTTATGATGCCTATATGAAGGCGGCGGACAAACCGGCATACCGTGCCAAACACGAAGCAGAGCTTGTCATCTATGAGGCGGCAAAGAGCACTCTTCTCGCCATACAAGGCGACGGAAAATTGCCGAGCTTGAAATCTCTGCAAGCCGAACAGCAACGGCTCGTGGACGAGCAGCAGCGCCTTTATGACGAACGCGCCAAGTTGAAAAAAGAAGCTCGCCTGATTGACACGATGAAGGCGAATGTGGATGATTTCCTCAGTCCCTCGATGGCAAAGGAACAGGAGAAATCCCGCAGCGGAGAACTCGAATAAGCAAAAGAAAAAGGCTCACCGAAACCTACTGCAAGATTTCGGTGAGCCTTCGTTATTTCAGGGCTTAACTTGTTTTGAATGCTTGATCATCGTGTCGATGACATCATAAATCTGAGAGCGATCCTCCGCAGGAAGTTTATCAAGCTTTTGAGCCAGAAGCGAATCTTTTACCAAATACCCATTGTCAAGGACATCCGCAAGGATCATATCCGCTGAAACGCCGAGAGCGTTGATTATGGAAATCAAGGACTCAAGAGAAGGCGTTTTTTCGCCGCGCTCTATTGCGCCCACATAGTTAATACTCAGGTCGGCTTTTTCCGCAAGGTCCTCTTGACGAAGCTTCCTCATCAGGCGGTATTTGCGGATATTTTTGCCGACGGACTCAAGCCTCATCACAGCACCTCCTATCAGCGTGTAATACACACTAATAGTATAGGTGACACGGCTATCACTATACACATTCTATATGGAAGTCGTCAACGCTAATAGCGTTGATTTGTTCATGGAGTTGTGCTATCCTTTTATTTTGAAGAGGTGTATCTTGAGATGGGAAAAGAAGCGACAGCGACCTTCATTGGTCACAAGGAATGCTACGGTGTCCAAGCAGAGGATGTCCGTCGAGAAGTTGAAAAGCTTATCGCCTCCGGGGTTACTGACTTCTTAAATGGCGGCATGGGCGGGTTTGATTGGATGTGCGCAAGGGTTGTCTTTGACCTGAAAAAGAGCTATCCGCAGATAAGGAACTACCTTGTCATCCCCTACCTCACTTTCAACATTGCCGAGCCAAAATACTTCGATGACATTATCTATCCAGAAGGCTTTGAGAAGTATCATTTTAAGGCTGCGATCCCAGCAAGGAACCGGTATCTCGTTGATAACGCTGCATACGCTTTGTGCTATGTGACTCACGGCTGGGGAGGCGCTGCGCAGACACTCGAACGCGCTCAGAAAAATGGGCTGACAATAATCAATTTAGGAGAGAGGAACGATGGGAGAGATAATCTATGAGAAACACTTTCACAAAGAAACAATAGAGGAACTCGAGAAAGAAAGAATCGACCTCGTAGAAGCCTTCGGAGAAGATGCAAAGCAAGCACCTTCGTTCAACGAAATCATGAAAATGATTTATAGCAATGTAACATACCTTGCCTTGCCGGAACGCGAGAAAATGGCGCAAACTTTCATCGAAACAGCCATAGAAATCTCAAATGACTATGAGCTGGATATTGAGATTGAGGAACATCTGAGCCACATTTCTGCCACCTACTATTTTGATTGCGGCGCGTGCATGGGCTTCCTTAGAAGAATTATTGAGATGTCGGATGACATCTCCTTCTTTGACCACATTAAAGGTTTTGATATGGCCATGTCCCTTGACTTTTACACAAAGGCTGTATTCAAAAGGGAACGGCTTATTCAGCCCCAATGGTCTGACCTGAGCCGCTGAAAGGCGCTCAGGTTTCATTTGCCCCCTAATACTTCGAGAGCTTGCAACTTTTTTGTAAATACTCGAAGAAATGCGTTGTAGGCACCAAGCGTTTCTGCTATAATGTAAACTGTGTTTTTGTACCCGTCACAAACCGCAATATAAGGAGCGTTTGTATGAGAATAAGCTACAAGAAATTATGGGTGCTACTCATCCAAAAAGATATATCAAAAGCGACGCTGCGCAAGGATGTAGGGCTATCCACAGGCACTATGAGCAAACTCAACAAGGGAGAGGAAGTCGCGCTGACAGTTTTAATGCGTCTATGCGACTACCTTGATTGCGACATCGGAGATATTTGCGAAGTGCTGCGCGACGAATAAGTTGTTCCCTACGGTAAAAACAGTTAGATAAAATCCGGGGGTCGTTGGGCATCCAAATGATCCTCAAGTAATGGAGATGAAGATATGGCATATCAAAGCGAAGCAGAGCTTGAACTGCAATTCATAGATCAACTGAATAAGCAGGGATATAGCACCGTTTCTGTTCCCGACTATGATGCGTTGGTCGAGAACTTCAAGGTGCAATTCGAGGCTTTCAATGCGGATAAACTTGATAAGCCGCTCACAGATAAAGAATGGGAACGCATTCTCAATCTGATGCTTGGCAAATCTGTTTTCCAAAGTGCAAAAATCCTCAGAGACAAATTTGTCTTAGAGCGAGAAGACGGGACGAAGGTGTATCTTTCGTTTTTTGACAGCGAGCACACCAAGAATATTTTTCAGGTAACGCACCAGACGACAGTTGTCGGAAAGTATGTCAATCGCTACGATGTGACGATCCTTGTCAACGGACTTCCCTTGATTCAGGTAGAATTAAAACGCAGAGGCATCGACATCCGAGAAGCGGTCAATCAGGTGATGCGCTACAAAAAGCATTCTTACAACGGGCTGTATCATTTCATCCAAATCTTCGTTGTTTCCAACGGTGTAGACACGAAGTATTTTGCAAACTCGGATCGGGAGATGCTGCACAGCCTTGCATTCTTCTGGACAGACTTCGACAATGTGCGGCTTACCAATTTGAAGGATTTCTCGATTGCTTTCCTCGCCCGTGACCATATTATCAAGATGCTGACGCGGTATATGATCCTAAATGATACGGATAAAATGCTTATGGTCATGCGCCCCTATCAGGTATATGCGGTCGAAGCTCTTGTCAGGCAAGCGACATTGACCAACCGCAATGCCTATGTCTGGCATACAACCGGCGCGGGAAAAACGCTGACTTCCTTCAAGACGGCGCAGATTCTCGCAGCCAATCCAAACATTAAAAAGGTAATCTTCCTCGTTGACCGCAAGGATTTGGACTCTCAGACCACGGAAGAGTTTAATAAGTTTGAAAATGGCTCGGTAGATGCCACTGACCGCACCGATGTCCTTGTGAAGCAGATGCAGGACAAAAACCGGCAGCTTATTGTAACCACCATGCAGAAAATGGCGAATGCTGTCAAGCGCCCTCAATATGCAAAGATCATGGATGCGTACAAGGATGAGAAAGTTGTTTTTATCATCGACGAGTGCCACAGAAGTCAGTTTGGCGATATGCATAAGGACATTGTGCGACACTTCCAGAAAGCTCAATTCTTTGGCTTTACAGGAACGCCACGCTTTGAAGTCAACGGAAAAGTAGAAGGAAAAATCACGCAAACCACAGAGATGCTGTTCGGGGAGTGCGTCCATAACTACCTGATCAAAGACGCTATCTTTGACAACAATGTCCTTGGCTTCCATGTGGAATACATAAAGACGATGGAGGGTGATTTTGACTGGGACGATCCCACGCTGGCAGATGCCATTGATGTCAATGAGCTTTATCTGTCCGAAGAGCGTATGTCGCTCATCGCCAATCATATAGTCCAAAATCATAAAGCAAAGACACGGAACAGGCAATACACCGCAATCTTCGCCGTTTCGTCGATTGAGGCGCTGGTCAAGTATTATGACATCTTCAAGAGCATAAAGCACGACTTGAACATCTCCGGTATCTTCTCTTATGGGCAGAACGAGGATGCAGAAGGCAAGGATGAGCACAGCCGCGATTCTTTGGAGAGGATCATCAAAGATTATAACGAGATGTATAGCACCAACTTCTCGACCGATACCTTCGCAGCCTATCACAAGGACATTTCTGACCGTGTGAAGGGCAAGAAGACAAAGCCGTTGGACATCCTGCTTGTGGTCAATATGTTCCTCACCGGTTTTGACAGCAAAACGCTTTCCGTCCTCTATGTGGACAAGGACTTGAAGTATCACGACCTGTTGCAAGCCTATTCCCGCACGAACCGCGTGGAGAAAGAGACAAAACCCTTCGGCATTGTCATCTGCTACCGCAACCTCAAAAAGCAGACGGATGACGCGCTTACTTTGTTTTCAAAAGCGCAAGATACTTCCGGCATTATTGTCCCGGACTATGACTTCTTTGTCGAGAAGTTCAATGAGATGGTCATAAAGCTCAAAGAGATCGCCGCCACTCCCGCAGCCGTAGACACCATGCAGAGTGAAGATGATCAGAAGCTCTTTGTTGTCACCTTCCGCGAGCTGACCAAGTATCTGCAATCGCTGCATACATTTATCGAGTTCAGCTTTGACCAGGATGCACTCACGATGTCTGAGCAGGAGTATCAGGATTATAAGAGCAAATATCTGATGCTCTACTCCAAACAGAAAACAGATCGTGAGGTTGTCTCTGTTCTGAACGATGTGGACTTCTGCATTGAGCTTATGGAGAGCGACCGAATCAATGTCGCCTACATCATGAATCTCATCCGCAACATCCACTTTGATGACGCGAAGCAGAAGGACTATGACATCAAGCACATCAAAGATGAACTTGGCAGGACGGACAACCCGCAGCTGCTCAAAAAGGTTGAGATCCTGCAATCGTTCTTGGACACGGTTGTTGCGGGGCTTAACAGCGCTGATGAAATTGACGCTGCCTACAACGACTTCGAGAACGCAGAAAAACAAAAAGAGATTGAAGCCTTTGCCCATCAGGAGGACATCGACTCTAAGGTGCTCACCGACTTCATCTCGGAATACGAGTTCTCCGGTACGATGGATGCCGGAAACATCCGTGACCGGCTCACAAAGCCGATGCCGCTTTTGAAGAAGCGTTCTTTGGTCAACCGTATCGTGGACTTTATCAGAAAACACGCCGAGAAATACCAATAAGGAGAATAAGAAATGGACAACTCTATTCAGGCTCATCAGAAAGAGCTTTGCAACAAGCTCTGGGCAATGGCAAACGCCCTTCGCGGCAATATGGAAGCCTATGAGTTCAAGAATTACATCTTGGGCATGATCTTCTACTACTACCTTTCGGACAAAACCGAGAAGTACATGGTCAACCTTTTGAAAGATGACGGGATTAGCTATGAAGAGGCATGGGCTGACCCTGAGTACAAAGAAGCTGTCGTAGAGGAAGCTCTGCGTGATCTCGGCTATGTGATTGAGCCGCAATTCCTCTTCCGCAAGATGGTCAAGATGGTCGAGAACCGTTCCTTTGACATCGAGTTTTTGCAGAAGGCTATCAACTCCCTGATGGAGTCCACCATAGGTAACGACTCTCAGGAAGACTTCGATGGCTTGTTTTCCGATATGCAGCTTGATTCCACAAAGCTCGGGCATACTGTAAAGGATCGCAGCTCTGTAATGGCGAAGATTATCTCTTCCCTTGACGAAATCAACTTCGGCGTGGAAGACACCAAAATTGATGTGCTGGGCAATGCCTACGAGTACCTGATCGGTCAGTTTGCCGCGACTGCCGGAAAGAAAGCCGGTGAGTTCTATACCCCTTCGGGTCCTGCCGAGTTGCTTTGCCGCCTCGCTTGCCTCGGATTGACGGATGTGAAGGATGCAGCCGACCCGACTTGCGGTTCCGGCTCGCTGCTGCTTCGCCTGAAAAACTATGCGAATGTCAGAAACTACTATGGGCAAGAGCTGACCTCGACTACATACAATCTCGCCCGAATGAACATGATCCTGCGTGGCATTCCGTACCGCAACTTCAATATCTACAACGGAGACACCTTGGAGCATGATTATTTTGGCGACAAGAAGTTCCGTGTTCAGGTTGCCAATCCGCCGTACTCCGCGAATTGGTCTGCCGATATGAAGTTCATGGAAGATGCTCGATTCAACGAGTATGGCAAGCTTGCTCCGAAGAGCAAGGCGGACTTTGCCTTTGTGCAGCACATGGTCTATCACATGGATGAAGACGGACGAGCTGTTGTTCTTCTCCCTCATGGTGTTCTCTTCCGTGGCGCTGCCGAAGAGGTGATCCGCAAGCACCTCATCCAAAAGCTGAATGTGCTGGATGCCGTCATTGGTCTTCCGGCAAACCTCTTCTTCGGCACCGGTATTCCTGTCTGTGTCCTCGTACTCAAGAGGGAGCGCAACGGCAATGCGGATAACATCCTGTTCATCGACGCTTCCAAAGACTTTGAGGCTGGAAAGAATCAGAACATCCTCCGGCAAAGCGACATCGACAAGATCGTAGACGCATACCAGCGCCGTGAGGACATTGATAAGTATGCTCATGTGGCGACGATGCAGGAGATTGAAGAGAACGGCTTTAACCTCAACATTCCCCGCTATGTTGATACCTTTGAGCCGGAAGAAGAAATTGATCTGAACGAAGTGGCTGCGGATATTCGCAAGCTCCAAAGTGAAATCAAGGACATCGACGCGGAATTGAAGCCGTATTTTGATGAGCTGGGGCTGGATTTCCCGTTTGATGTGGAGGGCAAATAATTATGGCAAATGTATCCTCAAGTAACGGTCTCGAAAAGCGCCCGAAGCTGCGCTTCCCGGGCTCTGATGAGCCGTGGAAAGCTGAAAGGTTATCTGACTTCGCAGACCGTGTAACACGAAAGAATAGCCAGAATCAAACTGACCTGCCGCTTACAATCTCGTCAAAAGACGGCTTAGTGGATCAGGTGAGCTATTTTAATAAGACAGTTGCCAGCAAAGATATGAGCGGGTACTATCTGCTTCTTAATGGGGAGTACGCATACAACAAAAGTTACTCCGTGGGATATGACTTTGGCTCTATCAAGCGCTTGGATCGCTACACGATGGGCGCTTTATCAACACTTTATATTTGCTTTGCCCTTAAAAAGCATGATAGTGATTTTATTAAAGCTTACTTTGATTCTCTCAAATGGTACAGGGAAATCTATAAGATTTCAGCGGAAGGCGCTCGAAATCACGGCTTACTCAATGTTCCAACAGACGCGTTTTTCGAGACTAAACACTATCTGCCGCAGAACCTCAATGAGCAGCGAAAGATTGCCGATTTTATGATTGCTTTAGAGCACCGGATCGATGCACAGCAGTCGTTAGTAGACAACCTCAAGAAGTATAAAAGAGGGTTGCTTTCAAATCTGTTCGGTGAAAAGATAACTCAGGGATGTACAACAAAGAGTTACTATTTCTCGGAGATTGCCCAAAGGAGAAGCGAGAAATATGATCCCACTTCTGGTATTGAATATCCCTGTGTGGAGTTGGAGAACATCGAACAGGAAACAGGAAAAATCCTTTCCACAGTTCCATCAACAGCACAAAGCAGTATAAAAAATATAGCGAAGTCTGGTGACACACTTTTTGGCAAACTGCGCCCTTATCTTCGTAAATATGCTTTTGCTCAAAAGACGATGGCTTGCTCATCGGAGATTTGGGCGCTTATTCCGTCAGATGCCGTTTTACCGAAATTCTTATTCTACCTCGTTCAAACTGAGCAATTTCTTCGAGTTGCCAACATCAGCTCAGGTACAAAGATGCCGAGAGCAGAATGGTCTAATATTGAAAAAACTGAGTTCTTTATCCCTGATCCTTTTGTTCAGCGTAAAGTAGTCTCTCTTCTTGAGGGGCTGGATCAAAAGATTACTTTTGCGGACTCAGCACTCTTTAGCTTGAACAGATTAAAAGCATCGCTGATGCAACAGCTCTTCATATAAAGAGCTGTTGCATCAAGGAGGATTTAACACTGCATAAGGCGGAAAGTAGCTTTTGATGCACTTCTATCTTTGCCCCGAGAAAGGATAAAGCCGCACCGATTTTCTCCTGCTGATCAAGTGGAGGAATCCAAATAGGAATTTCCGCAAGATCATCTGCATTGATAGCTGGATACCCTGTACCTGTACTGCGAAGCATTGCTTCACGGGCAAAATAGTCTGACGAAAGTTGCTCGTATATAAATTGAGTGTCCACCTCTGAGCATCGGATTTGCGCATATCCGGTAGACGCAACTGTTGGATATTCAAAATTCTTTTGGAAATAGTAATTGTTTTTTTGATACGGTCGAACCATTTGATAGAGTAAATCACCTTCCTCCAAAAGCCTTTGTGCTCGACTTGGCGCAGAGTTGCGAGATAAAAGTTTTTTACTATTCAAAACACCTGACTCTACACACTCCAAGTCAATATATATGAACGCCTCTGGAAGCGCTCCGGTTTTGGGATTGATATGAACTACGCTCCCCAACGGTTTCACATCATGCGAATCAATTTCAGAGGGTTTTGAGGACAAATGTGAACGCTTAAAGAAAAAGCGGTTTTGTAATCCTCTTTTATACTTCTTGAGGGCATCGACAAAGGAACGCTGAAGCTCAACTCGTTCGTTCAAGCATTCTAACAGAGAAGCGATTTTATCCTGTTCCTCTTTACAAGGAAGATCAAACTTTGCAGATTTTAACGCTTCGAACGAAAGAACAACTTGACTTGTTCCGACCGCAAGCACTGACAGTTTTTTTCGTGCTCGGGCTGACGAGTTGAGATATTCTGTCATAAAAGTGCTGTTCGCATTTTTGAATCGAAAGACCGGATAGAATTTACTTACAATAGCCTTGTCGCTGATTTTGTTAATGTTGAAGGTAAACCTTCCGTCATCGCTTCTATTTCTATATGTGCAAAAGCCAAGAGGTATAATGTTATAGCCGTCTGTATCGTGCCTTTGTTGAGAGCCAAAATGATCTATTTGTCTTTGAAGTCCTTCACGAGAAGATGTAAGGACTTCAAAGTCATGTTCTCCATGAACTTTCTCTGAATATGGCTCAATAATTGTACCAAGGGTAGTGCGATGCCAGCTTGGAAATTCTCTTCCGCAATCATCTCTAAACGATAATGCTGGACGCTTTTCGAGACCGTTACTTGAGGGCTATTTGGACTGACAAAATCAATACCACTCCATAGCAAAATCCCTTGCAGTAGCAGAGGCAAATCCGCTATTGCAAGGGATTTCGGCGTTCATGGAGCTTTATCTTCGTACTTGAACAGAAGTATAAAAGAGGTGTCATGCAACACATTTTTCGCCGGACTACAACTCAGTCAGTTAAAGCATGGACTTGTGTTCGATTAGGTGATATTTTCAAAAAAGTGTCGCGCCGAAATACAGACGGCTTAGTGAAAAATGTGATAACTAACTCTGCTGAATATGGGCTTATTCCTCAGCGTGACTTCTTTGACAAAGACATTGCAGTCGATGGAAATACCGCAAATTACTATGTAATCGAAAAAGGAGATTTTGTTTACAATCCGCGAAAGTCGAACACTGCGCCGTATGGACCGTTTAATAGATATACCCTCGATGAAAAAGGGATCATCTCACCACTATACACTTGCCTTGTGCTAAAAGCAGATATTTACCCCTCCTACCTTGCTTGGTACTTTAAGAGCGATGCTTGGCATAGATACATTTATGATAATGGATCGCAAGGAGTTCGTCATGACCGAGTATCTATGACAGACGATTTACTTATGGGTATTCCAGTAATCTTTCCGGATCAAGCAAAGCAGCAAGAGTATGCAGATATACTTGATAAGATAGATGCTCGGCTGCAAGCTGCCCAGAAGGTGTATGATCTGCTGATTAAGGAAAAATGTGGTTATATGCAGCAGCTCTTCATATAAAGAGCTGCTGCAACAACGCCTTCTTCATAGCAAGAAAAAGATCCAACTCGCAAACAGCTCTCTTGATATAAGCGTCAAAAGCGGTAAGCATATCTGCAATCTTTTTCTGCTCTTCTAAAGGGGGAATGTCTAACACCATTGCCTTTATTGTATCGGCTGTAACTCCTTTGATAGATGTTCCTTGTGTTTTCATGGCTTCAAGTTTCATCCTGAATGCAATTTGATACGCCATGTAGTGTGTGTTCCCTGTGATAGAAGTTATGTTGGTAAAATCCTGACTTGTACAGAGGCTTTCAGGCATTATTGCGACTTTTCCTACCCCTACTCGTGAGACGATTGCGATTGTGCCTTCGGGACAAAGTTTTGTAGCTGAATTATCAATCGCCGTTTTTGTTATTCTTCGAGTCACGGAAATATCATCAATCCACTCTTCTTGTATGTCGGATGATGAAATCCAGCCAATCTCACCCTCCCAATAAGAAGAAATATCCTTTGAGGGCGTACCCCCTCCGCAAAACGAAGCAATATCATGAAGGGCTGACTTTTCCCAAGAGTGCTTTCGGTTTTTGATAAAAACGAGCTTGTGCAATCCTCTTTTATACTTCTTGAGAGCTTCAACCAAATTGCGTTGTTGGCGGATTCGTTCATCAAGAATGGTAAGAAAACCGACTATCTTTTTTTGCTCAGAATAACCAGGAAAATAGACTTCGCCTGTCAATACAGTTTCATTATTTACCTTCATGTCATGTTTAGCACCTATGTTGACGAGAGGTTTGAGATATTTATTAAGCCTTAAATCGTTCCCAAAATAATAGTCAATATACTCTGCTACTGTTCCTTCGCATGGATGATACACGGCATAAAGCGTTGAAACAATACCCGGAGCACCATTGTTTACCTTAATTATCCCGTAAGGATTGGCTTTGAGTGGGCTTTTGGTATAAACAATATCATTTGTCTCTACAACATGATATTCTGCGACACTCTCCCCGGCAAATGAACGCCCTTGAAATTCGATTTGATTGATAATACCGTATTCACCTGAAACAGAAAGCACATCAGACTTCGTATAAATGAGATTTTTATTTCTTTCTTTGTTTTCAACAAGATATTGAGAAAGATGTGCAGATTTTATAGGCCCATCAAAGCCCGGGAAGCGCAGCTTCGGACGCTTTTCGAGACCGTTACTTGAGGACGATAATGCCCTGTTTGCTCCTCCACCTGATAATGTTCGTGGAGGTGGTCAATATGACTAACAATACACAATTCAAGACGCTGCTGAACACTTGGCTAAGTCAGAAGAAGCCAATGATCACACCGTCAACCCACGCCAGCTTCACGCTGATTGCCGAAAATCATCTGATCCCGTACTTCGGCAAGCGTAAGATTGGCAGCATCACCGAAACGGACATTCAGAGCTACATTTCGTATCTCTACAATGCCGGTCGGCTGGACAACACGGGAGGCCTTACCGTAAAGACCATACGGGATGTCATCCTCGTTTTCAGGCTTGCAATGGAGTTTGCCTATAAAGAGCGGGCTATTCCATTGCTGAATTGGGACTTGATTGAGTACCCAAAAGAGCTGGGTATCAAGAAAGTCAACTCGCTCTCCAAAGATCAGGAACAAGCCCTTATTCAGTGCATCTACATGGACTTGAACAGAAAAACGGCGGGTATTCTGATTGCGCTGTTTACCGGCATTCGGATCGGCGAGCTTTGCGGACTCCAGATGAAGGACATTTCCCTTACGGACAAGACCATCAATATCAACAAGACTGTCCAGCGCATCTACGACAAGCGAAAGGGATCGTCCTATCTCCATATAGGACCGCCGAAGACGAAGACATCTGCCCGAGTTATCCCAGTTCCGTCGTTGCTCATGAACATCATCAAGAAGTTCTACACGGAAAACCCGAATCACTACTTCCTGACAGGCAAAACGAAACCCACCGAGCCTCGTACATACCGGCAGTTTTTCACCCGCTTTCTCAAGCGTAATGGGCTGCAAAAGGTAAAGTTCCATGAGATCCGGCACACCTTCGCAGTAAGGGCAATCGAGATACCGGAGTTTGACATCAAATCGCTCTCTGAAATCCTTGGACACAAGAATGTTTCATTCACGCTGAATGTCTATGGGAGCGCCAATCTCCAACAGAAGGTAAAGTGCATGAACCTTCTGAACGATCTGCTGTAAACAAAAAAGAGCCTCAGCCGACACCCGCAAGGGCATCGACCGAGGCTCTTCGCTTTTGATAGAAATACGACCTTTATTCTGACATTTCAGGCGTTTGGCGCTTAGACAGGAAAACATACGGGGCAATGCGTCATCTCTGCTCAGAGGGCAGGAAATCAGCGATTTTCAACCTTTAATCCGACAGATTTTGGCTTTGTCCTGAGCGCTTGGAGAAGTAATGCGGACAGGCAAGGATAACGGCGCGGAAGCTCTGCTTACAGGGATGAACGCAGCGGCGGCACAGGTCATTGTATTTGCGCCGTCCGTCGCTGCCTAAAAAGAAGCTCCATTCGAGCTTCCATTTCTTACTCCGGCTCATAACTCACGCTCGCTCTTCATCTCCTTGTGGGGAGAAGGCTTATCCGTCTGCTGGGCGGTTTTTGCTGATTTCAGCCGATCCATGATAGAGGTTTTCCCGCCCTTCTCGCTCGCCTTATCTTCCTTCGGACCGTTGTTGATGATCCCGTCAATCATGCCGTAGTCATCCTCAAGCGACATTTCAGCGGCCTTGAGAGGATTCTGCTTTTCCAGCTCGGCCACCCAATCCGCTTTCTCCACACCGAAGATACCGCCTTTGGCGGCGTGTTCCTTGATCTCCTTGGCGTCCAGAACCAGCCCCTCGGTATCGTCGCCGTACAGCCGGTAAATCTGGCACGACTTCATGACCTCAGCCGCAGCATCCTCCCGCATGGGCAGCATACCGCCCCATTTGTAGCCGTACTGCTTCATTTCTTCAACACTGATGCTGTCATCCGGCATCTTCTCGACCGGCATGACCTCCTGACGGAGCAGATTGACTGCGGTTTCATCGAAGCCGTCATAGATATGGGACAGCACCAGCTCGCCGCGCTCATCGACAATGATACAGGAGGCATCGTCCCCAAAGGTGTCGTGCTCCATCAGCCAGAAGGTGTGACCGTCGATCTCTTTATGGTCAATCGTGTGCCATGTGCCGATATGACCATCCACCGCCATGCCGGAGGTGTTTTCGTTGACAATGGAGCTTTTCTCTTCAAGAACGGTCTGTTTCTGCTGTTCTTCGGAAATCATCGGGATAGCCACAATCCTGTCTCCGATTTTGGCAAACTGCTCCGGCATTTTGAACTCCGTCATAAACTGCCGCAACAGATCCGGCGAAAGCGAGCCGAAGCTGTCATCCGTCAGACCCGTAACAAGGAAGGTACCGGCAACAATGTCATAGATTTCACCGCTGTCATCCCGCAGAGCGCGGTTGAGAGGCAAACCGTTCATCTTGCCTTCTTCATTGCAGACAATGGCAACCGGCTCTTCAAAGGGATAGACCGCCTCAATGTCCCCGCCAACCTCATTTTGTAAGGACTCAAGGCTGGAAGGGATTTCTTTCACATAGGGCTTCTTGTCCGGCTCAACCACCAGCACAGCGATCGTGCTTGGCGGCTCCAATTCCTCGCCGCTTCCGGTGACGCGGTACTCATCGGGAATATCCTCAAGCGTCCCGTCAAAGTAGCGGTTCCAGCTATCGCCGGTAGGACGGATGTACCCGGCATTGGTCAGTGTGCCGCCTTCATTGATTGCGCAGTCTTCACCGTACCGCTCAAAGTCGATGTAGTCCACAAAGCTGCCGAACTTGTTGTCGATGTTGTACCCACCCTCAAAGAAGTAGTAACGACCGAGATCGTCATAGTCCTTGATGTCGGGAATAAAATCATAGTTGTCGAGATTGTAGGTCAGGTTGATCAGATCGTCGAGGTCATTTACTTCATCGCAGCCACTATCCATGATTGCCACGAAATGCTCAAGCTCAGAGCGGGACATCTCATCCAACCGGGCGGCGAGGTAGTTGAGCTTATCGAGGTTTTCGTATTCGCCAAGGAGATTGCTGACTCCATGAATGGAGCAGTCGTAATCCGTGATAAACCATTCCTCATAGACCTGTCCGAACTCGTCCTTTGAGCCGATGCCGATCCGCTCGAAGACCTTCTTCATTTCCTCTTCGGTGGTCGGGAAATGAACCCACTCACCGACAAGCTCGCCTTCGTTGTACTTGCCGAGATTGGTCACGAAGGCTTCAAAACTGCCATCCAATACGGGCATAGGCATTCTCCTTTCAATCGTCCATCATACTGTCCGGCGCGATGTAGAGCTGGGCAAACGCCTCGTCGGTGATGCCCTCAAGCTTCCGAACGGTATGGAAAAGCAGCTCCGCCATCTCATCGTCCAGCTCGTTGATGGGCAGCGACTTCATTTCAGCAATCAGCCTCTTGCGGCTGGAAGTGTCGAAACAGCACATCAGGTTAGTTTCTTCCACGGTAAAAAACATAATCACATCTCCATTTCTTTTGATTTTGGTTTCTTCGTGTGCTCAGGTTTCTTAGCGCCTTTATCTGGCGCAGTCTGGGCGTGTTCTTTGAGCTTTGCGAGGACAGAAGTCTTCTTCTGAGAGGGATGCTCTCTGCGATCCATTGCTTTCCAGAGGCTTTCTGCCGGAGCGTCCTCCACATAGGAACGCACAATAGACATACGCTCATGGAATGGAACGGGATGCTTCCTGTCCGTGATGTCCGTCAGGCTGACTTCTTCATTTGGAAAATCCACTTTGTCAACGCGGACGGTTTTGCCGTCCATATCCATCACCATGCCAACAGGGATATAGTCCTCAGCGAGAAGGTGCTTGACGGTTTCCTGTCTACCGTCTTCACCGGATTGCGTGACAAGGACATCGTTGCCTTGTCCCCACAGAGCCTTTGCCTTGGCAACCCACTGATCTTCCCGAAAGCCGGTCACGGCGACCTGTCCGCCGCCTTCCAGCTCTTTCATCAGGAGCTTTGTGCCGAGCGCGGGCGCTGCCTTCTTCGCATCTTCGCCGTAAATCTCGAAGTAGCTGTTCTGGGCAAAGCAGACAATCGCTTCGGGATGAGCTTCCTTGACGGCATTGTAGGCGGTCTGCACTTCAAGGGGCAATATGCCCAGCTTTTCTGTCACGCCATGCTGGACGGCAAGCTTGTGAATGTGATCCTTAATACTGCCGGTTTTCGCATGGAAGCTCGTTTTGAAGCGTTCACGGCGGAGGATCATGTCAAGCTCAGTCGCATTCTCAGGCAGATAACTCACCGACACAACCTCGCCGTGCTCTTCTTCCAGCGGGATCGCTTCGCGCCGGTAGCTGCGGAAAGGCAGATAAAAGGTGGCATCGTCCTTAAAGGAGACTGCCACTGTCTCAACCGGAACGGTGAGCTTTTGCATCCTCTCCACATGGGCGGCATAGTCCAGCTCAATGAGGTCGCCTCTGACGGTATCTCCCTCTACGCTTTTGATCTCAACCGCGTAGGCAAGTATGGGATCGCGGGTTTGCTCATGGTAGAACTCCCACACTTTGTTTTCGTAGGAATCCTCGACATAGACTTCACGCTCAGGCAGGAGGTAAGTGCCGTTCGGACGGGACATCCAGAGAAGGTGCTTGTCCTCGGAGGATTGGGAAGCGGCAAGGCTGTGAAGCAGCCCGGCGTCCAGCTCAAAATCCTCCTTGTAGTTCTGGGTGTGGATGTCCATAATCCGGCGAAGGGCATCCACAAGATCGATGTTTTCAAACTTCATAGGCATCACTCCAAACCGACATCGTGGGACTTCTGCTTAACCGGCGTTTTCCGCTCAGGCTGGCTCTTTGCCGCAGCACGGAGCTGTTCCCGGATAGAAGGCTTTTCCCGCGCTGCTTCCTGAGTCTTCTCTTTTCCGATATATTCAAGCGTCGGTGTCAGCTCTCGATAGCAGCCTTGCACCTTCTTGGCAGAATGGCGGCGGTGAATGGTGAACATCGGCTCGCCATCCCGGGTAACGGTGTTGCCCTCAATCCTGACCTTGTACTCCACCATCACCTTGAAGGACTGATTGGACGAGCGGTAGGTAGACAGCATCCCGTCGTTGCGACCGGCGATCTGCGCTTTGAGCGTGTCCATGACGGCTTCCTTAATCTTCTTTTCCTCCGGTGTGAGGCGATGCTTCACCGGTGCCGCCTGTTCCGGCTCTTTGGGAGCCGGAGTTTCGGGACCTTCCTCCGGGACAGCCGTTTTGCTCTGTTCAGCCGGTGTCTGCTCCTGCGCCTTACCGATAGCGGTCTGCCGGACGAACTCTTCGGTGAAAAGACTGACAAGCCCCGGATTTACACTGTCAATAATGAGTTGAGTTGCATGATCCGGGCTGGCATCCATGCCCTTTGCCCATTCCTTGCAATCACGGGAGATACGCCCGTCATGGTCTTTCTGCTGGATGGTATTCGCAAGGACATAAGCGACGCGCTCAGGCGAGAATTTCTCAAGGATACTCTTAACGGCGGACTCCGCCGCAAGGCGGTTGTTGCCGTAGTAGTCGTTGATGGTCTGCTCAATCGCCTCTTTACAGTCCATGTTCGCTTGCATCGAAGTACGGTAAGCACTCAGCTCACCGGCTTCAAAGGCATACATCGCAGCTTCCCGATAAACCGGAATCGCCGCATCCCGCAGCGGCGTAGGGGCTTCCTGTTCTTTCACGGCAAGCCGCTCTTTGAGCTTTTCATCAATACCGGTGATCATCTCAGCCGCCGTTTTGCGGATGGTTTCCAGCGAGCCTTTCAGCTCCTTGGTCTCCTTGTCGGAGGACCAACCGGCGATATAGCCGAAGGAATAATCAGAGGTTTCAATACCGTACCGCTGGCAGACGGTATAGGCGACGCTTTCTGCCTCGACCTCCTTAGTGCGCCGGTCTTTCTTGTCCTCGGGAGCAACCTTCTCGCCGGGAGTGACGGCGTGAAGCTTGGCATGGGCAATCTCGTGGATCGCCGTCTTGATGGTCTGGATTTCACTCATGCCCTCCTGAATGGCAATGCGGTTTTCTACATGAGAGAAGTAGCCTTTTGCGCCATCGGTGATGTTTTCAAAGGCAATGGGGACCGGAGACAGCTCTTTGAGAGCATCAAAAAAGGCGGCGTAGTTTTCCACGCTGCCTGTCAGCTCGTCCACGGCAATATCGGGAAGCTCTTTGCCATCCGTCTGGGACACATCGAACACGCTCACCACCTTGAAGGCGGGACGGGTCACTTCAACCGTCTCGGTGACCGGCTTGCCGTCCTTATCGAGAACGGGCTTCTGCGTTGCCGGGTCGAGTTTTTCCCGCTCTTCCTGCACCTTGTAAGGCGCGGGGGCAAGGATTTTGATGCCCTTTTCGCCCTTCATCACATGGCGGTCGAAGTTGCGCTGCCATGCCGTGTAACCGGCGATCAGCGTCGCATCCGGCTTCTGCATGGCGATGAGAAGCGTATTGTTAAACGAGTAGTTGTAGAACTTGGACATCGTTTTCAGGTACTCTTTGAAGCGTTCGGATTCAAACAGCTCCTTGAGTCCCTGTTCCAGCTTGTCGGTGATTTCCCGGACTTGCTGGGCGTTTCTGTTTTCAGCCATTCCCAACCTCCAATCTTACTGATTTGAAATAGAAAACTCCGGCTGAGATTTGCCCCAAAGACGGGCTTTTACCTCAGACGGAGTTTCCGTTCTGGTCAATCTGCGATGATACAAATTATCTGTATGTTCCCATTCAATCAACTTCCCAAACAAGTCAGGGTGACGGTTGACCATGTGGGAAAGCTCAGAAGTCGATGCGTTCGGGCAGAACCAACAACCGTTGCGTTTGGAATGTTGGTAACAGGGAGAGAGCATATCGTATTTCTCGCACAGCCGCCAAGCATCCGCTTCCGTCATGCCATACTTTGCAAGAAGGCTGATGTCCTTCTCCTTATTCAGTCTGGCAAGACGCTTTGGCTCGTCCAATGCAATACCTACATAGCTGCGGGTGTCATCAGGTTGAGCCTTATGGTACTTGCGGAGCGGAGGCATTTTACAGTCCCGATTTACCGCGCACTTTCCCGGCCAGACAAAACCTCGGAGCAGCCCTTCATAAGGTCCTCTTGTGATAATGTGATGGAACACATCATCGTAAGTTTTGTCACTTCGCAGAACCGTGAATTTGCAGCCAAGCTCGTTTTCCACAAACGGTTTGAGCTTTTGGTGGATAAAGTCCCGATGCTCCGGGACTTCTCCACTGATCTTCTGATCGAACATCACCTCACTGTAAATGACCTCATCCAACGGCTCGTTTTTCTCCGCAGCAAGAAGAATTGTTGCCACGCTGTCCTTGCCTCCGCTGCATGAGGCAATGTATCGCGGGCGCGTCATCGGTCGAACTCCATCTTGAAGCTGACATACTTGCCGCCTGTGTCATCCAGACGGATCACCGCATCATAGAGCTGCGGGCGTTTCGGCGTATAAAGTCCGGTTACTCTGCACCACCCCTTGTCCAGCAGCTCGGCGGCGATTTTCTTGGTCAGCTTCTTTTTCTTGCTCGTAAAGAACTTATTGTCCTCCCACATACAGAAAGAGCATTCCTTGTTCGAGCAGTAGTAGTTGCCCTTGCCTACATAGACCGGCGATCCGCAGCGCGGACATTTGCCGATGGACTCTCTGCCGGTATCGAAGCGGTTTGCCTCGGTGTCAGAGAGGAATGGATAGGCTTTGACCAGCTCGGAGGTCATCCCCACAATGCCGGAAAGAAACTTGTCCGCATCCGCATTGCCGCGCTCAATCTGCATCAGAGTATTTTCCCATTCCGCCGTCATGGAAGGAGAAGTGATCTGCTCCGGCAGGACGCATACAAGGTTGTTGCCGTCCTTTGTAGGCACGAGAGATTTGCCTTTGCGCTTAACGAAGCCGCCTTTGACCAGCTTTTCGATGATACCGGCGCGGGTGGCGGGAGTGCCAAGCCCTTTCTTTTCGGTATCATCGTCGAACTCAGCATTCCCCGCAGTCTCCATAGCCGACAGAAGGGAGTCTTCGGTGTAGGGCTTCGGTGGGGATGTGTAATGTTCGGTGACGCTGGAATCGACAGAAGAGAGAATATCCTTCTCATTCAGAGATGGCAGCGAGCGCTCCGGCTCGTCCTTTTCCTTGCTCTTGAGTGTTTCCTTGAAGCAGCGCTCAATGGCTTTCCATCCATCCTGCACGACCGTTTTGCCCTTTGCCTTGAACTCGTAACCCTCACAGGTGAGCGTGACCGAAGTCTCATCATAGATGTGCTTCTCACCGGTAGCGCTCAGAAGGCGCATGGCGACAAGCCGGATAATTTTCTGCTCCGACTCCGGCAGCTCGGCGAGGTCCTGATTTTCAAGTTGGACGGTGGGGATAATGGCATGATGGTCAGTGACCTTGGCGTTGTTGGTAATTCGCCCGATGTCCGGCTCATGGGTAATGCGCTGGAAGAGAGGCAGCTTGCGGGAGACAATGCCGATCACCTGACGGGCGGTGCTCTCCATATCCTCAGTGATGAACTGACTGTCCGTTCGGGGATAGGTAAGCAGCTTTTTCTCATAGAGGGACTGCACCAGATCGAGCGTCTGCTGGGCGGTAAAGCCATAGTAGCGGTTGGCTTCCCGCTGCAAGGTGGTAAGATCATAGAGCCTCGGCGGGTTGACCGTCTTTGTCTCCTTCTTAAGAGAAGAAACGACGGCTTGCTTTTTGTCGCAAGCCGCCGCAATCGCCTTCGCCTCATCTTCTGTTTTGACATTCTCCAATTCCGCCGTCAGGTTGTCTTTGCTGATATGGACATTGAAGTATTTCTCCTTGTGGAAAGTGGAGATTTTGCCTTCTCGCTCCACCAGCATTGCCAGCGTAGGCGTTTGGACGCGCCCGACCACCAGCTTCTTATGATAGAGCGTCGAGAACAGCCTTGTACCGTTGATCCCAACAATCCAGTCCGCCTTGGAACGGGCAAGGGCGGCTTCGTAGAGCCGGTCATACTCGCTGCTGTCCCGCAGATGGTCAAAGCCCTCTCGGATTGCGCTGTCTTCCAACGAGCTGATCCACAGGCGTTTGAAAGGCTTCGTGCAACCGGCTTTCTTGTAGACCAACCGAAAAATCAACTCGCCCTCGCGCCCCGCATCGGTGGCGCAGACAAGCTCGGTTACACGCTTATCGCGCATAAGGTCACGCAGCACCTTGAACTGCTTCTGCTTGTCCTTCGGGATTTCAAACAGCCATTCCTCCGGGACGATGGGAAGATCGCTGTACCGCCACTTGGCAAAGCGCTCATCATAGGAGCTTGCGTCTGCAAGCCCCACCAGATGACCAACGCACCACGAGACGATGTAGTTGTTTCCTTCGAGATAGCCGTCCTTACGGGAGGTTGCGCCCAGAACCTTCCCGATGGCGGCTCCAACACTCGGTTTTTCCGCAATCACTAAGATCAAATCGATTCCTCCGTTTCTTTGGTTTCAGCCTCGTCATCCTCATCGTCTGCAATGACAGGCTCTTCATCCTCGTTGATATACGGCTCTTCCTCATAGCCCTCGTCATCGAAGAAATCCAGATCCTCGTCCTTCTGCTTCTTACCGCGAACGAACTTGATGTAGTAATATGCACCACCGCCGATGCCGACCAGCGCGATGATACCGATGATCAGGGCAATGTTCGGGGAAGAGCTTTCCGGCTCTTCGGGCGTTTCGACCTCCGCGTCCTCGACCGGCTCTTCCGGCTCAGGCACAGCGCCGGTACACTCGCTCATGTTTGTTTTGCAGACAGGGCATTCCGTATTGACAGCTCCGGCTTCGCAGCGGGTATCGCAGTTACAGGTAGTAAGCGAAGATGCCGTTTCCTCATCCAACAGGGCAAGCAGATCGGCCTCGTCCACCATGTTGAGGAAATAGGTCTGATACTGTTCCTCTTCCTCGTTGATGGGCGCATCGTAATCGATCACGACATAGAAGGTGTTGCCGGTCTTGGTCTGTACTGTGATGAACTGCTTATTCGTCGCCTTGTCATAGAGCAGATCACGGGTATAAGCGTTGCCTTCACCGTCAATCGGCTCGCCCTCATACGGTTCAGGCTCTTCGGGTGCTGCGGTTTCCGGTGTTGCCTCGGGCTGGGTCGCCTCCGTGACCGGAAGGTCCTGCTCGGTATCATCCGCATAGGCGAATGCGGGTACAGTGAACGAGATACAAAGCGTGAAGCACAGTGCAAGTGCCGCCAAAAGGCGGATTCCTTTTCTCTTAGTCATTGTCCGTCACCTCCTGCTGGGTAGTGGTAGGCTTTTCCGCCTTGCTGTCCTTCATCGCGGCAAGGAATGCCATGATCTGATCCTTGTCCATGACCATTGCACGGACGGTGTTGACGATTTCAAGGTTTTCCAGCTCGGTTTTCTTGTCGTACAGTTCCTTGAGTTGCCCCTGCAGGTCCTCGACCTTCTTCTCGGTTTTGGCGATTTCCGCGCAAATCTTCTGATATTTCGGGTTCATAAAAACGCTCCTTTCGCTTAGTAGTTGGGTCTTCCAAAGGCATAAAAGTGGGACTGCCAGTAGGAAGTGTTGATTGATGTGTACTGGATGGGATCGCCGCAGTGCAACATCACATTGTCGCCCACATAGATTCCCACATGGGAAACGCCCGGTGTGTCGTATGTGCCGACAAAGAAGACAAGATCCCCCGGCTTCACATCAGCGCTGGAAACAGGCGAACAGACATCGTAAAGCCCCTGCGCACCCAGCCGCCCGGTGTTGACAAGTCCACTGTTTGTGAGAACATAGCTGACAAATCCCGAACAGTCAAAGGAAGTGGATGGATTTGAGCCGCCCCAGACATACGGGTAGCCGAGATATTTTTCTGCCTCCGCGATGAGTGTGGCGAACTTCTCGTCTGTCAGATACGCCGCATTGACCGTGTAGTCATCAGGCGGGTTTTCAATGTACTTGTCCACATAGCCAGAGCCGGGGAACAAATCCTCACGGTTGCCCAGCGTTGACATATAGGCTGAGTACATGGAGAGCTGGTCTTCATTCATGATGTAGACCGGCAAATGGGAGAGGTCAAAGTTTTCCAGCGTAACGGTACAGATGTAGTAGTTGTACGGGACTTCGACTTCGTAAGTGTAAGTTTCCGTGCTGGTCTCGCCGGTTTCGGGATCGGTGACAGTCGTTGTCCCCGTCCGGGTCTCGGTCCGGTAACGCACCTCAACCTCCACATCCTCAGTGAGGATGTATTGCCGGTCAAAGAGCGTTTGAAGAAGCCCCTGAACTTCGTCCAGTGTGAACTCTCCCTCATTGAAGGCGGATAGAATGGAGATCAGCACATAGGGATCGTGCTCAATCGCGTCAAGGTCAAAGTGGTACTCGTCGTAGTCGTGTGTGCTCTCGTAGTTATCCAGATACGATTGCAGCTCCGCCTCCATCTGACAATACTGCGCCTCCGCACCGGTCATGGCATCGTCCTCACTGAGGTAGGAAGTGGCGATGACAGACGAGGTAGTAGAGGTGAACATTGCTGTGCAGGAGCTAATCCCGGCGGACAACAGAATCAGGATCATTAGTCCTACGCCCAGCCACGCAAAAACCTTCTTGTTCTTGGAGATAAAGTCCTTGACCTTATCCGACGCTTTCTCCCGGACGGTTTTACCGGTGGACTTGGTGGCGGTGGAGGCTGTTTGCGCCCCGGCCTTGCGAGCCGCAGCGTATTCCTTCTTGATGTGCTGCTTCTGGTAGTGCTTATTCATATTGGCACGGGAAGTCTTCATCTCAGGATTTTCGGCGACCGTCTTCTCAAAATGGAGCTTCCGATCAGCGGCCTCGGCCTTCTGCTCCAGCTTGGACACCTTCTCGAACGGCTTGTTTGCACTGCGCTCTGTGTGATGCTGGTAGTGGCGGACAACGGACTCGGCGGCAATCTCCGTCTTATGGGCAGCTTCCACGCCGGAGTTTTCCTGCTCCACCTCATGGATTTTGCCGTGGATGCCAGAGGCAAGCGTATCGCCGACCTTGCGGACGGTCTTGTCTGCCTCAAACTGCAATTTGCTCTGTCCCTTGGGGACTTTCAGCTCGTCTTCAAAGTAGAGGCGGGTTTTCCCTTTACCGGTTTCCTCGTCAAAGACGCGCTCTTTTTTCAGCACCTTCTTGGTGGGCAGCTTCTCACGGGCGGCATCCAGACGCTCATGCGCCTTCTGAGATTTTCGCTCCAACCGTTCAATCCGGCTGGAAGCAGGGGCATCGCCGCCAAGGTCCGGCATCTCTGCGGAGGTTTCCGCCGCTCTTTCCAGAACGGACTCTCCATCAATCTGCCTTTCAGCGCGAGGTCTGCTGACCTTACCGGTAACAGCGGTATCGGCAAATGCTTTTCCGTAATCAACGGAATGGGTGCGGTATGTCTCAGAGTGCAGAGTGTGAGATGTGGGATCATCGCTGACGGGTAGATCGCCCGGATTGTACTCTTGCGCCGCATCTGCGGACTGTGTTTCGGCTTGAGCCTGACTCACTGCGTCTTCCAGCTCATCAGGACGAAGCTGCCGCCGCTTATTGACCTCTTCGGCAATATCGCCGGTTTCCGTGTCATGGGGCGCGACAAGCTGGGCGTCCTCAAGCCGTTTTGACACTTTTTCTGAGGTGCCTTCGGTGAGGTTTTCTTCCACAGCGCCGTCTCTGGTCATCCGCAGGACAACCCGGTCTTTTGGCTTCAATTCATCATGAGGCATCAAATTTCACCTCCAATCCGCGCCTCGGCAAGTTCTTTATATTCAGGATTTAACTCGATCCCGACATAGTGACGGTCAAGCTGCTTTGCGACCATGCCGGTTGTGCCGCTTCCCATGAAGGGATCAAGGACAACGCCGTCTTTCGGGCATCCGGCAAGCAGACAGGTTTCAACCAGTTTAGGCGGGTATGCGGCATAGTGACCGCCTTTGAAGGGGACGGTGTTGATAATCCAGACATCCCGCTTGTTGCGCAGCGGGTTTATCATGCCATCGGTGATCTCGCCATGTTCCCGGCAAAGATTGATGGTTTGCTGCTTTGCCTGTCCGGGGATAGGTTCCCCGTATTTGTTGCTTCCCTTGACCCCACGCTTGAGCCTGCTCGCTGTTCCGGGAGCAATCGGCTCGGAAATGGCCTTGTAGTCAAAGAAATACTTCCGTGACTTTGAGAACAGGAAGATGTGTTCATAGCAGCGGGCGCAGCGGTCTTTGACACTCTCCGGCATCGGGTTTTCTTTCATCCAGATAATGTCATTGCGCAAATACCAGCCGGAGTCGCGGAGCGAAAAGGCCAGCATCCACGGGATGCCGATCATGTCCTTGGGCTTGCAGTCCTTAACCTTGTAGTTAAGAGCCACAGCCTGACCATTTCTGCCCTTGGGATTTTTTGCGTCCACATAGCCGCCCTGATTGCCTTTCCCGGCATAGGTGTCGGAGATGTTAAGCCAGAGCGTCCCATCTGAGCGCAGTACGCGCCTGACTTCGGCGAACACTTCCGTCAGGCGCGAGATGTATTCCTTTGGCGTTGCCTCTCTGCCGATCTGCCCGTCCACACCGTAATCGCGCAGCGCGTAATACGGCGGGGAGGTGATGCAGCAATGGACGCTTTCATCGGGCAGCGTTTTGAGGACTTCGAGACAATCGCCGGTGTAAATGTGATCAAGCTGTATGGGGACTCCCTCCTTTCTGCGAGACTTGATGCGCAATCAGTCGGAGAAATACTCGTCCGGCTCGTAGTCCTCGTCCAGCTCATCCTCCCAGCGGTCGATGATGGACTCGGCCTCCTTTGCCGCCTCGCGGTACAGGGAAAGGCGGTTGCGCTCGTAGGCCGCATAGGCCGGGATGAACTTGCCAAACTCCTGAATGGTGCGGACATCCTTGGTGCGCATATCCGATACCATGTCGATCAGCTCGGCCATCGTCAGCAGATCCTCAATCATGCTGTCATACTTCTCCTTGGGGATGGTGACGAAATCATCCTCATACTCGTCTTCCTCATCCATATCAAAAGCGGAAGGAGTGCCGGACACACGGTAGATGTGTTCTTTCTCCTGAATGGAGTCAAGAATACCGCCGATGACCTCCGTCGCCTCATTGGCGCACTCGGCGATTTCCTCGCGGACATGGAGGTAAGCGCGGTGGTGCTTTTTCAGCTCGTCCTCCTTGCGGATCAGGTTGACCAGCTCCACGGTCAGCCCCATCAGGCCAAAGAAGCTGTCCATGCCTTCCTTGACCTCGCGGAAGCTCATCTCAACCGGCGTATCGCCGAAAATCTCGGTCATATCGTCAACGGTGATCTCAAAGTTCTCATTCATATTCTTTTTCATAAAGGTAGTCCTCCTTAATTCTGCAAGGTTTCTTCGGGTTTGGTGGTCATGTAACGATAGAGCATCGTGTCCTTCGGGAAGTCATCCTTGAAGGGGACGATGGTCGAGCCGTAGAAGATCAAGCCTTCACCGGCGTTGGAATTGGTGATGTAGTTCTGCTGGCTGGGCGAGATGTTCAGTGCCTTTGAGAGGATCTGCCGGTCGCCGGATGCCTGGTTCAGAAGGTAAACGAAGTCGGAGTTCTCAAAGATGTTCTCAATCTCACGAGAAGCCAGCAAATCCTTGACATTCTGGGTGATCCCGGTCGGAATCCCGCCCCATTTTCTGAACCGCTTCCAGATTTCGACGGAATAGGCGGCTGTCTGTTCTTCCTTGAGCAGAAGGTGGAACTCGTCCATGTAGTAGCGCGTCGCTTTGTGCTGGGCGCGGTTGATGGTCACACGGTTCCAGACCTGATCCTGCACAATGAGCATCCCAAGCTTCTTGAGCTGCTTTCCGAGCTGCTTGATGTCATAGCAGACGAAGCGATTATTCACATCCACATTCGTCCGGTGATTGAAGACATTCAGCGAGCCATGCACATAGATTTCAAGGGCAGTGGCGATACGCTGTGCCTCCGGCTCACTCTGACTGCGCAGGATGTTGTAGAGGTCTTCGAGAATAGGCATCTTCTCAGGGACCGGATCGGCAAGATAGTCCTGATACACCTTGCGAACGCTGCGGTCGATGATGGTCTTTTCCACCGGTTGCAGCCCGTCCTTGCCGCCCACAATCAGCTCACACATGGAGAGGATGAAGTCAGACTTCAAAGTCAGCGGGTTTTCCTCTTCCGAGTAGTTCACATTGATGTCCAGCGGGTTGATGTAGTCGGTGCTTACCGGCGAGATGCGGATGACCTGACCGCCGAGCTTCTGCACAAGGGGATAATACTCCGCCTCGGGATCGCAGACGATGATGTCATCTTCTGTGATGAGGAAGGCGTTGGTCATTTCCCGCTTCGCTGAAAAGCTCTTGCCGGAGCCGGGGGTGCCGAGGATCAGACCGTTCGGGTTTTTGAGCTGTTTGCGGTCAACCATGATCATGTTGTTGGAGAGCGCATTCAGCCCGTAATACAGCGCCTCGCCGTTCTGAAAAAGCTCCTGCGTCGTGAACGGGACGAACACCGCCGTCGAAGAGGTGGTCAGCCCGCGCTCAATCTCGATCTGATTCAGGCCAATCGGAAGAGAGGACATCAGCCCTTCTTCCTGCTGGAAGTCCAGCCGCTTGAGCGCACAGTTGTATTTCTGGGCAATGGAAGCCGTCTGGAAGATGGCGTTTTCGAGCTTCTGGCGGGAGGCAGCGGTATTCATGATGAGGATGGTCACAAGGAACATTCTCTCGTTGCGCGTCTGAAGGTCCTGCAACAGGCGCTTGGCCTCACCGCCGTAGGTGGCAAGGTCGGACGGGATAATTTCCATGTCATATCCGCTTCTCACGGCCTTCTTCTGCTCTTCAATTTTCATCTTGTCGAGGTCAGTAATCTTCATCTTGATGCTCTTGATGGCTTTCGCCTGATCAATCGTGCGGATATGAAGATTGACCGTGATGTTGCTGTCCATGTCGAGGAAGTCAGCCAGCATCCGGTCATTGAGTTCCGGCGCGAGGATTTGCAGGAAGCTCACTGCGCCGATGGCCTTGCCCATCTTGAAGCACTTGCCTTCACGGAAGTCGAAGGAAGTGGGCGCGATGAAATCTTTGCTGCTGAGTCCCGTCCGGGCTACCATGTCAAAGGAGAAGCGGAACGGCTCGTTCGAGTCCATGTTGAACACATCATGGAGCACTTTCAGCCGTTCGTAGCCGGACAGCGGCTCGGTCTTCACACCGAGGGTTTTGAAATTGTTGAGGATGTCCGTCTCAATCCGATCCAGCTTGGCCTTCGCCATACGCAGGGAGTCGGCCTCAATGCCGAAGGTAATGTACTTGCGCTTGATGAGGCCGTTGTTGCCCTTCGTGAGCTGGTTTTGCAGCATCTCGGAATACTCGCTGCGGATGTCGTTGAACTCGTCATCCTGCTCCGGGATGTTGATCTGCTTCTTGAACTCGCTGATGCTCGTCCTCTGGTTGATGAAAGAGAACTGGACAAAAATCGAGCTGTCAAAGTAGTTCAGAAAGTCGCACCAGTTCTCGAAGATAGCCGTCTTGTCCTCGTTCTGGGCGAGCTGATAGTTGATGTCGTTGAAACGGATAGTCTTTGTATAAAGACGGCTGTTGACCTTGCAGATGCCGTCGCGGCACATCTCCACATAGGGGATGGTCTGCTGCGCCGATTTGCGGACTTTCTTTGCCTTCTTGTCCTTTTTCTTCTGCAGGACCAGCTTCTTCTTTTCCTCAGCGGAGAGAAGATCGCCGTACACCTTGCCGTTTTTGGTAAGCCGCTTAGGCTCTGCGGCCTTTTTCGTGCTGCTGTGCAATCTGCAATTCCTCCTTCTCTTTGATTTCCTGCTGGATCGCAGCGTATAGGTTGTTCGTGCGGTATGGCCGCACTTTATCCCTCAGAAACATGGACTTGATCACATGACCGAGGATTTTTTCAGCCGGTTGCCCGTCCTTCTCATAGAGAGCGAAGAAGATAAACGGGAGCATGATGACCACCATCAGCATTGCCGAGGTGGAGATGCCGAGGCTGGGCTTAGTTAGGAAGAAGATCGGGACACCCGCTGCCGCAGCCAGCGCAAAGCAGATGAGCTGCCGCTTTGTCAGGTTGAACATGACCTTCGTCTTGACACGATTCAGATCCTTCGGAACCGGTACAAACGCCATTGGGAACCTCCTTTCCAAGAGTGATGCTGCATTCGACCTCATTGCCCCATACATCCCAGCCTTCGGGGGACTGGCGGGCGAAAAGTTCGATGCGCGGGACATCGCCCATGAGCTGGACGATGCGGTTTCGGGCTTCCTCCGGTTTCTTGGAGTGCTCTTCAATGTGGCTCATGATGACCTGATGCACACCGGGGCTTGCCCGTTTGGGATGGCCTTTCGTTGCAAGGATGCAGAGTTCAGCGTTTGCCCGTGTCCAGTACCCCATGCCCCAAAAGAGACTGTCGGACACCCGGTTCTGCTTGATCCAGACAAAAGCCGTCGTTTTGTATTCAAATCCCCATGCTTCAAGGACTTGGAACGCCTCCTGCATACAGGGGAAGGTAATCCACATGAAGAGCGCACAGTCTTTTGCTGCAAGCTCTCCAATAGGCAGAGCCTTGATGTCTTCAAGGCTCATGGTCGGGTAATGGCTTTCCGCTGAGCGGCCAAGCCCCTTCTTTGAGTAGACCTTGTACCGCCACGGAGGGTCGGCGTAGATCACGGAGTATTTCTTCAAGTTGACCCTCCTTTCTCAGTGGGCATTGAATAGTGACTTTGCAAGCGAACCTGTCTTGAACAGGGAGAAGCAAAGAATGACCGTATAAGCTGCCACCGAGAATAGCGCCGAGTGGATATTGGCTGCGATGATCATGTTGTTGATGAGCACGGCATAGATCGCAACGCACACCATGATGAGGAAGCCTTGGAATGCCAGCGCGAACAGCCCTTTGAGGTAGTTCGTGCCGATGCTGCCCCATTCGCGGTTGCTCATCGTCGCAATGGGAATGGGCGCGATGCTCACGGTGCAATAAATCTCAATCATACGGCCATAGAGAATGACCGTGATGAGAATGGACATGATCTTGAGGCACAGGCTGATCAGCAGCGTCTCTATGGACAGGCCAAGCAGTTCGCCAATACCCATCGTTTCCATGCTGGCGCGCATTTGTTCAAGAGTGGATTCGATGTCGATGTTCGTGTCGCCGCTTATGACACCGGCTGCACCGGTTACGACATTCTGACCGATGTCGAAGACCGCCATCACAATGTCAAAGGTATTGGTAACGAGGTAGATCGCCACAGCCGCCTTGAAGAACCACTTGAAGAACATCCATGTGTCCATGTCATGCAAGTTGTTTTTCTCGGTGATCATGGAGATCAGCTCGTAACACAGGACAAAGGTGATGATGATACCAGCGATGGGGACTATCACATTTTCGGATAGTCCCCGGATCATCTGGTATATGCTGCTATCCCATGAAGAGGGCGTTTTGCCTACCTCAGCAGCTATCGTCCCTACCTTGTCGTTGACATCGGTGAACATATTGGTCATGTTGCTTTCAATCCAGCCGATCAGAAGCTCTTTTATGGCTTCCTCGATTTTTTCAAGGATAAATCCCAATATTTCACCACCTTTCGGTTATGCTGGGGCTGCCGGATCAGAACAGGCCAGACAGGAGCGGGATAAGGGTCGTGCCGATGAGTACCACACCACCACCGGCCATCAACTGCTTGATTCCTTGGCTCTTGGCACCGGGATTGTCATTGCCGTACCCCTCCATGAGGTTGACCACGCCCCACACGGCAAGGCCAGCGCCAAGGGCGACAACGAGGGTCTGCAAAACGGTAACTGCCTGATTGATAAATTCCATAAATGACCTCCTTATGTTGGAAATTGATTAAAAATGAAGGGAGAGCGCGGCATTTCGCGCCCTCCCATGTGGACACGCGAACCGGTGATCAGAACAAACCGGACAGCAGGGGGATGAGGGTCGTGCCGATGAGTACCACGCCGCCACCGGCCATCAACTGCTTGATGCCCTGGGACTTGGCACCGGGATTGTCATTGCCGTACCCCTCCATGAGGTTGACCACACCCCACACAGCCAGACCGGCACCGAGGGCAACAACGAGCGTCTGAAGGACCGTAACCGCCTGATTGATAAATTCCATAGAGTGACCTCCTTGATTTTTGAGTGTGAATTATTGAAAATGGGTAAAAAAATAGAAGCCCCGTCATTGTTCTGCTTTGGGCATTGCCCATGCGCAGTGCATGACGGGGCTTCAATCGGCTTCAACCTCTCCCATGTCATAGAGGTCGAAGGTTTGGGTGGGCTTGACTACCAGCTTGTGAGAACGGTATTTCTCGATGTCAAAGGCGTTGCGCTTATCGTAGTCGGACAGCATTTTGTATTTTGGATGCTTCGTAATGTCGTACTTGTCACTGAGAAAAGGTCTCACGCCTCTAAGCTGCAAAATACATTTGCCGCCGTCCATGACAGCGATTTCGTCCTCCGACATGAGCTGCTTGCCGGTCTTCTGATAGTTCAGGCCGTATGAGTTGTTGGTCGAACGGGTTTCTGATGTGTTATATAGGTCGATTGTCTCCTTTCCGAGGATTTCACTGAGTTCCTTCAAAGTGGATTTTTCCTTGCCGCCGAGGAAGAGCGTACAGTCGCAGTTGCCGACAATCGTGTCCGCCGCGTCCTTGTAGATGGTCTTGAGCTGGCTCTGGGACTGCAAGATGATGGATGCTGAGATTTCCCGGCTTCGGATCGTAGCAATCAGTTTGTCGAATTTCGGGATTTGACCGATGTTCGCAAACTCGTCGAGCAGACAGCGCACATGGACGGGAAGCCGCCCATTGTAGACATCATCCGCCTTGTCGCAGAGCAAGTTAAAAAGCTGGGAGTACATAATCGCCACGACAAAGTTGAAGGTATCGTCGGTATCAGAGATAATGACGAACAGCGCCGTCTTGCGGTCGCCGATGCAATCCAGCTCCATCTCGTCGTAACTCATCAGCTCCCGCAGCTCCGCGATGTCAAACGGGGCGAGCCGTGCGCCGCAGCTAATCAGGATCGACTTGGCGGTTTTGCCAGCGGCTAACCTATATTTACGGTATTGCTTGACCGCGAAGTGGTCAGGGTCGCGCTCTTCCAGTTCATCGAACATGAGGTCAACGGGATTTTTGAAAGTCTCGTCATCCTCTCTGGCCTCCGAAGCGTTGATCAATTCGAGCAAGGTAGTGAAGTTTTTCTCGTGTTCTGGCGCTTCGTACCAGATATAGCCGATGAGGGCGGTATAGTAGAGCTTTTCAGCCTTGACCCAGAAATCCTCCCCGGACTTATCGCCATCTCCCTTCGTGTTGACGATGATCGTATTGACCAGTTTGAGGATGTCTTTTTCGCTGCGGATGTAGGCGAACGGGTTGTAGTGCATGGATTTTCGGAAGTTGATCGTATTCAGCGACTTGATGATATAACCGTTTTTCTCAAGCATCTTTCCGCATTCGACCAACACTGTACCCTTGGGATCAGTGACCACATAGGAGCTGTGCATCTGCATCAGGTTGGGCTTCACGAAGAAGCGGGTCTTACCCGAGCCGGAACCACCGATGACAAGGATGTTCTTATTCCTCGCGTACTTCGGCTGCTTCGGACGGCTGTTCATGGTCAGCCCTTCGGTCTGGGTGAGAATGACATTGTTGGAAAAGTCATCATCCATGTAAGGCCGGATGTCTTCCGGTCGTCCCCAACGCGCTGACCCGTATTCCTCCCCTTGGCGGAATTTCTTGCGGTTTTTGCCTTTGATGTAGACGGCCAGCTTGAGCAACGCGCCTCCGGCCACACCAATGAGAAGGTCTACTGGATGAAAGCTGGGGAGCGGATTAGCGAACGCTGCGCCGAAATTGGCAAAGCCGCCGGTGAGCTTGTCGATGAACTCTGTGCCGGGAGCCAGCCGGAAGACTGCCGCCAGCTTATCCACAAAGTAGAAGGCGAACACATACGGGAGATTGAGAAGGACGAGCTTTTTGATGTCGAGTTTCTTTTTCATAGCTCAACGCCCCGATCCTTCGTCTTAACCTTGACCTTCTCCTTGTGCTGGGCTTTAGACTGCTCCCTGCTGCGGGAGAGCTTCTGCTTGAGGGATTGCTTTTCTTTCTGCTTGACCGTCTTGGCGGAAAACTCCTTGAACGCCTGAGTCATCACATCCACATCCCGGCCTTTGAAGAAGACGAGATAGCGCGGCGGCTGCTCAGAGGTGTCTTTCTTGAGCGCGTAGTCGATCCCGTACTTGTTCGCTGTACGCTCGAAAGACTTGATGTTTCCGTCGGTCACTTCGATGTTGCTGATTGCGGCGTTCTGCTCGACAAGGTGCTTGATGGACTGCTTGCCCCGGTAGGTCTTGGGCTGAGAGGCTTGCTTTTCGGCCTTTTCAATTTCCTCAATGAATTTGGCGAGCGCCTTTTTCAGCACTTCCGCAGTGATCCTGCCGCCCTTAATGGCAATCGCAACAACTTTGGTATTTACTTCATCCTGCATGGGGACCTCCTTTCTGAGATTTGCGGGGCAATCCCGTCACTAAGGCGGGACACCGTGTAAAATGTGGATCATGTTTTCATCTCACCCCCTTGAAGTTGATTAAGAATGCTTACGCATCAGCCTTTCCCGTGAAAATCGTAGTTCACGCGGGCTGAATAGTAGTTGTCTATGGTCAGCGAAGCGTTGTATAACGCCGTGAGCAGATATGCCCGGATGTTCCGAATGTCGGAAGGGCAATCGTTCATCGCTTGGAGCACATAGTCAATGTGGCCGCTGTCCAGCTTGAGGAAGCGTGATTTGACCACCGGCTGCGGCATATCTTCTCCGTTGATACGGATGGTGGGGCTTGTGGAGCAGACGGCATCCAGCATGATCTCGACAATTTCATTTACCCGGTCAAGGTCATAGTGCCTGTCCTGAGAGCGGATGTCGATCTCAAGGTTATCCCGGATCAATTCCCTGTATTGCTCCCGTTCATCCATCCTGTCCATCCCATCAAGATTGATAGATTGATACTTATTCAGAGAGTTATTTCTTTGGTTGTTAATTACTTGATTGGTATTTAATTGTGCGGGATTTTCCCCATGTGGGTTTTCCATGTGTGGATTATCCATATCTGGATTATCCACATCTGGATTTTCCCTGTGTGGAGAAACCGGTTGTGGCTGTTCGTAAATCTCAAAGACCGTGTTGCTCATCCTGCCCTTGGCGTCGCGTTGCCTGTGACGGATAAGGTAGCCGTGATCTTCAAGCTCCCTGAGAGCTGCCAGAACAGCATCGGGGCCTTCCTTGCAGATCGCCGAAAGACCTTTCGTTGAGAACTGCCAGCCATCGTTGAAGGACAGCATTTTGGAGAGTAGCCCCACGGCCTTGAGGGACAGGGTTTTATCCCTGAGATGGTAATTTGCCATGACCGTGTAGCCACGGTTTTTGTTGACGCGATAGACTGCCATGCGGTTATCCCTCCCTTGCCATCACCGGCTGACAGCGCAGCGTTGACAGCTTCACCGGGGAATAGGGACATTCCTCGAAGACACAGGTTTGATATTTCCAGTAGGGACGATGGAAACAGCACGACCGACATTCCGGGCAGATCCCGTCGCATCCGCTGTCATAGTGGTTGTGGCCGGGTACCTCCTTCATGAGGGCTTCAAAGGCTTGCAGCTTACCGGCTGTCATGTAGCTCATTTTGTTTTCTCTCCTTTCCTCGCCGCACCGCCGTCATCTGCAAGAGGCAGATTGTTCCAGCTTTCGGGCAACAAAAAAAGAGGGTTTGCTTCATGCTCCGAATTGGAGAATGAAACAAACCCTCTTAGCTTTTCAGATATTCAGATGATTTCTCGGATGGTATGGATGATGCCGAGCAGCAGCCCAACAATCAGGGCGAGTCCGCCGATAAGACCGCCGATGATGATGTTGAGTGCGAAGATTCCTACTGTGCCGGATATGCCGTAACCGAAGGGGACGAGCCAGAGACACATCCTGCGGATGCCGAATGGGAAGCCGACACAGAGCCACATCAGGAAGTAGTCACATACGCCGTCCGCCATATAGACCGGCTTGAAGAATGCGGCAAGACAAAGGGCAATCAGCAGAGGAAGCAGCACTTCCTTGAGAAAAGTCTTCACATCCTCACCCTCAATCCCTGCAAATCGTCCGTGCGGATGCCGACCAGATACCAGTCCGCAGCCATTTCGATCCGGGTGGGTTTCCACTTGCCCCTGACCATGACATCGAAGCATTCCCCGCAGTGCAGACCGCCGTAGTAGCAGTCAAGGTCAAAGCGAATGTCGTACCGATCCGTTGCGTGGTCATAAACCAAAGTTCCCTGTTTCATGATGGACTCCTTTCGTTGTGGGCAGCGCAACGGGAAGGGCTTATGCAGTGTACCTCCATAGCCACCGCCAGCCGGTTTTGATCCTGTGCGCCGATTGTTGAGCGATTGTTCCTCTTTTAGGTCAAAAAAGAAGGGACTAAGCCAGAATCCCTTGATTTTCAAGGTCTTTCTGATTTAGTCCCATTATCGCACAACAATCCTTACCACCAGCACGGCATCCAAAGCCGCCCAAAAGGGATTCCGCCCCATCCGCAATAACCTTGACCAAAGCATATTCATGGCCTTCACCTAGCTCCATCCGAACTCCCTTTTCAAGCCGGACCTCCATTCTCAACATGTTTTTAACGTGCAGAGGCAGGAAAATAACGCCCTCCGCCACAACAAGGAAACGGACCATACGAAACAGCCCTGCCGGCATCTTGAACGGCAGCCGGCGCCAACATCCGTCAATCCGTCTGCCGGGAAACCGGTCAACAGGGCTGGCACAGGAAGAAAAACACAGTTCCAAAAGGGGAAAAGGCAGGCGAACTGACATACTCGGCCCCAAAATGAAGTGGAACTCATCAATAGAAGATTGACCTTCCTTCCTTTGCTGGGATAGTAGGATGTATGCAGCAGATTGTACGTGAACATCAGGCCTATCCGCCGAAAATCGTTGCGTCCGTTACCTCGTGGGAGCTATGGAAAACGCTGAAAGGAAAAGATTTAACAGACCAGTGCGATCTAGTGGAACTGCGCGTGGATGCCCTTCCCCCGGAACTCACGACTGAACAGGTTATGGAGTTCCGGCCGGAGATGCCCCTGCTGGTCACCGTGCGCTGCCATGAGGAAGGAGGGCTGCGCAGCATCCCGGAAGAAGAGCGCTTTGCCCTGCTCCGGGCCTATATGCCGTATGCCGCCGCCATGGACATTGAAATCAAGGCCATGCGCCACGCCAGGGAACTGGTTATGGAAGCGCGGGAGCGGGACGTCATCATCATCGGCTCCACCCATGATTTCCAAATCACTCCGGGTGTGGATTACCTGCGCGAACAGGAAAAAAAGGCGCGCTCCTACAAGGCGGATATCGTCAAATTTGCATTCACGCCCTGCCTGGCCTCGGACATCCAGACAGGAGTACAGCTTTTCACCAAGCCCAAGGGGCCGATCGCCGTCATGGGAATGGGGCCCATGGGACCCGTCTCCCGCCTGCTTTACTCTCAACTGGGTTCCTGCCTGGTATATGGCTACCTGGGAGAAGAGGAAACGGCCCCCGGGCAATGGCACGTCTCACTCATTAAGGAAACCCTCCGCCGCCTCGGCCCCATTCTCCGCTGATTACGGAGCCTTCCCTCACATGAATATCATTACTTCCGCCTTTCTGGCGGCACGCCCCAAGACGCTCACCGCCTCCCTGATTCCGGTATGGGCAGGCTGCATGGTGGTGCAGAAACTGACCGGCAGCTGGAATGCGTCCCTGGCCCTCCTGACACTGACTTCCTGCCTGTGCCTCCAGATTGCCTGCAATTTTTTCAATGACGCCATTGACCATGCCAAGCACGCCGATACGGAACGGCGGACCGGGCCCGTGCGCATGACGGCCAGCGGAGCCCTCTCCCACAGAACAGTCATGCTCATCGGCCTCTTCTTCCTGCTGGGAGCGTGCCTTCTGGCCTTTCCCCTTATCGAACTGCGCGGCTGGCCCATCCTCGCCATCGGCATCCCGTCCCTCTATTTCACCTATGGCTATACGGGAGGGCCGTGGCCGCTGGCCTACAAGGGCCTGGGGGAAATATTCGTCATCCTCTTCTTCGGACTGGTTGCCGTACTGGGAACCATTCTGGTGCAGATAGGCACGGCACCCGTCGTGCCCGGCACGCTGGTGGAATCGCTTGCGGTGTACAATGCCGGCATCGTAACAGGCATTCAATGCGGCCTCCTGTGCGCCGTCATGATATCCGTCAACAATATCCGCGACAGAAAGGAAGACCTCACTACGGGCAAGCACACGCTGGCCGTGCGGCTGGGGGAAGGAAAGGCGCGCGCCATGGCCCAGTCTTTCATCCTGGCTGCCTACATCACGCTGCCCACATCCAGCCGGGCCCTTCACCTGAACCTGTCCCATACGTGGTGGATGTGGATACCCTCCATCCTCTTCGGCGGGTATCTGATGCTCCTAATCCGCAAAACGCCCGCGGACAGCCGCATGAACAGGGTACTGGCACTCTCCTCCCTCCATTTGCTCCTGTATCTGGCTACCTACACAATTCTTCCCACACGCTGAAAAACGCTTAACCCCGCCAGCGTAGTTAACTACGTTCATCATGAATCCGCTTCCATTCATTCCCGCTTTTCTTATTCTCCCTGTCCTTTTCTCCTGCACCCAAAAAAGCAATCTGGAAATCGCCACCGGCAAAGTGACGACCATCAAGCTGGGCAACGTGGTCCGCATCAAGGAAATCAACGTCCTTACCTCCACGGACGACGGCACCTTTGCCAACATGGCCGGAACGGCGGCGGAGGCCATGACTCCCGGCATCATCGGCATGGGGACCTCAAAACTGGCTTCCGCCACAGGCTCCATCGTGGACGGCAGGGTGGAAGCCGTCAAAATGATCCGCGTGCGCGTCAAGCTCAAGGATACGAACGAACTTGTGGAAGTACAGCAGGAAGTAACGCCAAACTTCACCCTGAAAATAGGCCAGGAAGTCGTCATTACCCAGGGAAGCACGCCCGGCAATGTCTGGCCCGATTAACGGATATATGAACCACGCCGCGGCACCAGCCCCGCCGCCCCGGGGCCTCCTGATTAAGAGCACGGGCCTCCTGACGGCCGTCTCCCCCCTCTGCACATGGCTCCTTTGGGACACCCTCCCTGCCGCCGCATTGCTGGCCCCCCTGTTTCTCATTTCCATATTCGCAGGAACGGCACGGGCCATGAAAAAAAACATCCATGAAACATTCCTGCCGGTACTTCCGGCGGTATGGCTCACCCTGGCCGCGGGGCTGGCCTTCACAGCCGTCAGCCTGTTTTCCCAGGCGGTTTTCATCTGGCTTCCCCAGATACTGGCAGGAACGGCAGCCATGCCGCACGCATGGCTCATCCCGCTGGGGCATCTGAATCTGCTGGCCATCCTGAGCTCCCTTCTCCTGCTGACCCTGGCGGCGGCTTATGCATGCCTGCTCTGCATCGGAAAGAAAACCACCCGACCGGCTGCTGGAAAAACGCAAGCCACAGCCTGACCCCTGCCTTTCCCGGCGGAACAACGCACCCCCGCCTATAAGGGAATGAAAATCCCTCAGCTCTCCCGCATCAGCCGGAACACGTCTTCCGGCCGCATCCCGGCGGCACGCATTTCCTGAAGGCTCAGGCTCCTGTCCCTCTTGGCAAGCCGCTTGCCGGAAGCATCCTTCACCAGCCGGTGATGATACCACTGCGGAACAGGAAGCCCCAACAGGGCCTGGAGCGTCCGGTGGATGCCCGTCACAGGGAATAAATCCTCACCACGGCTTACATGGGTAACTCCCTGGGCGGCGTCGTCCACAACCACGGCAATATGGTAGCTGGCGGCGCAGTCCTTGCGGCCCAGAATCACATCCCCCAGTTCTTCCGGACGGCAGACCTGATCTCCGAACCGCATGTCCCTCCATAGCAGGGGACCGGTAATCCGCGCCGCAGCACGGCAATCCAGCCGCCAGGAAAAAGGTTTGCCGGATTTGAGAAGCTCTTTCCTGCGCCCCTTGTCAAGCAGCCGGCAAGTTCCCGGATATACGTCCACGCAGCCCCCCTGCGGCGCCCCACCCATGGCGGCCACCTCCTCCGCAATCTCCCGGCGCGTACAGAAACAGGGGTACAGCACGCCCCGGTCCTTCAGCGTCTGAAGGGCGTGTTCATAAGCGCTGAAGCGTGAAGACTGAACCATCATGGGACCGTCAAAGCGGATGCCCAGCCACTCCAGATCTTTCAATATGCCCTGAACAAACTCCGGACGGCACCGCGTCTGGTCGATATCTTCCATCCTCAGCACGCACTTCCCGGAAAAACGGTTCGCCAGGGAACGGGCTTCCCACGCAGCCAGGGCGTGCCCCAGATGGAGATTGCCTGTAGGGCTGGGAGCAAACCTTGTTATTATGGGGGAATCCATGCGGCGCACCAACAATAAAAAAGCGCAGGAACCTTTTCAAACCCTTTCCGGAAAATTATTGCGGCTTGACAGATAGAAGCCGGGAAAGTAGGAGAGTTGGACCCTTTCCCCACACCTTCAACTTTCAAACCATGCTTCCTCTTCTCAACATCAACTCCGCCTCCGTCATAGGCTGGCTGGAATCAGCGGCCGCCCAGCAATGGATTGTAGGCATTCTGCTGGTCCTGTTATTCATCAGCTTTATCAAGGAATGGATGCCCGTGGAAATCACAGCCCTGACAGGCACCGCCGTCCTCATGCTCACGGGAATTCTGAGCACGCGTGATGTGCTGTCCAGCTTTGCCAACAGCGGACCGCTGACAGTAGTGTGCATGTTCATTCTGAGCGCTTCCCTGGAAAGAACGGGATTAATAGGAGACCTTTCCAAACTGTTCAACAAGGTAGCCAAGGGGAGGGAATTGACCGCCCTGCTGGTCATCACGCTGGGAGCGTTCATGGTTTCCCCCTTCGTCAACAACACCCCGGTGGTCGTCATCCTGATGCCCATCGTGCTGGCCTTCTGCAGGGACCATAACATCGCGGCTTCCAAGCTGCTCATCCCCCTCTCCTACGCCACCATTCTGGGAGGCACCTGCTCCGTGGTCGGAACATCCACCAACGTAGTTGTGCTCGGCCAGGTGCAGAAACTGGGTTATGACGGCATCCAGATGTTCACGGTAACACCCATGGGCCTGATTTATGCGGCGGCGGGCCTGCTCTACCTCTGGACATTAGGCCGCAAATGGCTTCCATCCCGCCCCACTTTGTCCACCATGCTTCCGGGCGGCATCCAGCGCGATTTCCTGCTCCAGGTCAGAATTCCCGCGGATTCCCCCCACATCGGCACCACTCCCATCAACCTGATGCAAACCGAACTGCTGGGCACCAAAATCGTGGAAGTGCGCCGCAGGGGATTCTCCATGCAGGAAGAGCTGCAGCACATCAACCTGGAAGAAGGAGACCGCATTCTTTTCCTGTGCAACGCCAGAAAAGTCAACCAGGTGCGGGAAGCCAAAGGCGTGGACCTGGGCTGGGATGACAGCCGCGGGCTGGAAACGCTAGAACAGCGCGATGTGCAAATCGTGGAAGGCATGATCGCCAACAATTCCGAATTCGCCGGGCTGTCCCTGTCCGAACTCAAGCTGCGCCAGCGATTCAACATCTTCGTGCTCGCCATCCACAGGCAGGGCAAAAACATCACGGATATGGGGCCGAACACCAAGCTGGCGGCAGGGGACACGCTTCTTCTGGAAGGACCGCAGGAAGGAATGAACCGCATCCTGACCAAGCAGCGCATCATCCCCCTGAGCCAGCGTCCTGCGGAAGCGCACAACCGCAGCAAACAGGGCTGGGCCATCCTGGCCATGGGGCTGTTCATTTTTATCGGCCTGCTGGGATCCTTTGAGCAATACGGGGAATTCTTCAAATTCTTCGCGCGCTTCAATCCCTTCTATCTCGCCTACATCGGAGCTCTCATCGTCATCATCTCCGGCTGCATCAAGCCGAAGGAAGCCTACCAGGCGGTGGACTGGGGCATTATTTTTCTGATTCTGGGAATGCTGTGCGTGGGAGAAGCCATGAGCAAAACCGGGCTTGCCAAAGCCATTGCTTTCGGCGTAGTGGATAATATAGGCCCGTTGGGGTGCCTGGTCGCCATCTCCGGCCTGTACCTGATCTGCTCCATCCTGACGGAGATGATCTCCAACAATGCCGTAGCGGCCGTCATGGGGCCTCTGGCTTATGAAATGGCCCTGCAATTCGACGCCAACCCCATTCCCTTCATTCTGGCTGTCATGTTCGGCGCCAGCGCCAGCTTCTCCACCCCCATCGGCTACCAGACCAACACTTACGTGTACAATGCGGGCGGTTACAAATTTAAGGACTTCGTCAAAGTGGGACTCCCCCTCAACCTGCTCCTCTGGGTCATTTTTACCTGCGCCATCGGCTGGTTGTATCCGCTCAAGTAGAGCGATAATAGCTTTGGAAGGCCCGGTCAACGGAAAGGAAACCCAAGCGTCCGGTCAAAGGCGCCATCATTCCCACGGGAACAAAAAACAATATCCCTGTTTCGTCTAAAAGCAGGGCTCTTCTTTTACATTATCCTTCTCCTTAAGAAGAGAACAACGGGAAACAGTAGTTTCATCCATCCACGTTCAACTGACAGTCAAACATTTTAGTCAAAAAGGCAATTAACGGATACAAGGAAACGGGGCAGTATCTGACCTACCGGGACACCTCTTCCGAGGTTCTTTGCCTAGAGGATCATTTCAACATTGAATTATTCAAAGAGCCTATGAGTATCCTGCCCGTCAAGAATTTCAACCCGCGTTTTTTCACGCAGGCCGGATCAGAGGAAAGGGAATCACATACCATATAGGCACGGGAAGAGAACCAATTCCAAATGTCTCGGAACTGGAACCGCCATCCCGAATGCCATACGACGGGGGACGAAACGTGAGAACGCAGTCTCTCGATAAACAGGCAAGACCTTATCACCGCATCAGTCCCACCCGCATGGACTGGCATTTGAGCAGGGCGCAAAAGGAAGCATAATCCGTCTCGCGGTCGGAGGAAACCAGGCAGTACTGGTACTGCGGCAGGCAGGCGTCTTCCTGTTCCGCATTGCGAAGACGCAGGGCAATGGTTTCAGCGCCATCCGTCTGCCGTCCGCAAAGGCGGTTTTTAAGCTCCGCCTGCGGCACATAAATGTAAACGTCCGCATAGCAGAGGGGTAGAATGCCCTCCCGGCAGGAACGGACTTGCCCAGCCCCCTGCACGTCAATATCCATCACCACGTTTCTCCCCTGTTCCAGAAGAGTCAAAATATCCGCTTTCAGCGTACCGTAGCGGTTGCCGTGCACCTCCGCATATTCCAGAAAGTCTCCCCGCTCCACCCTGGCGTCAAATTCGGCGGGAGTCAGGAAATGGTAATCCACTCCATTGACTTCCCCGGGTCTGGGCTGGCGCGTCGTGCAGGAAATGCTGTACACACACAGACCGTTTTCCGTCGCGCGGCGGCACAACGTCGTCTTCCCGGAACCGGAAGGCCCGGATACCACCAGCAATGTTCCCAATGGCTGTTTCATGGCTGTCATTCGATGTTCTGAACCTGTTCCCTGATTTTCTCCAGCTCCGTCTTGGCAGCCACAACCAGATGGGCCAGCGTGGAATCGTTCGCCTTGGAGCCGATGGTGTTGAATTCCCGGAAGATTTCCTGGCAAAGGAAATCCAGAGGCCTGCCCGCGGGAGCGGAGGAACCGCACAAGGTGCGGAACTGGTCAAAATGGGAGGAGAGACGGGTAATTTCCTCGGAAATGTCGCACTTGTCCGCAAACAGGGCCACTTCCCGGATGATGCGTTCATCGTCCGCGGAAACGGACAAGTCGGCATCAGCCAAGCGCTTGAGCATGGCCTCCCGAAGCCTGACAGGCACGGAAGGGGCATGTTCCGCGATACGGAGGCGGAATTGATCCAAGACATCCAGCTTGCCAAGAACGTCTGCTTTCAGGTTGGCGCCTTCCGCCGCACGCATGGAAATAAAATCTTTCAAGGCGGCTTTGAGCGCCTTTTCCACCATCGGCCACGCTTCTTCCGGAGAAAGGGATGCTTCCGCTGCGGAAGTAACGATATCCAGCCTCAGCAGGTCGGACGCCTGGAGGGGCAACGGTTGACCTGTCAGGTCAGACGCACGGTTCAGCAGCTCCGCCAGGGAGGCCAGTTTCTGCTCATCAAGCTGGAGGGAGCCATCCGCTTCCTCCAGACGCTCCACAGAAATGGAGACGCCTACACGACCGCGGGAAACAGCCCCCTGCACAATGGAACGCACGGAGGCGTCCCATTCCGCATAGCCGCGCGGCACATTGACAGCGATTTCCGTTTGTTTGCGGTTTACGCCTGATATTTCAACAAGGATATTATAACGGTCTGTCTGGGCGGCGTCTCTGCCGAAACCGGTCATGCTGTTCATGGATACGGGTCAGGTTTGGATTAAGAACGGGAGTAGGCCTTGCGCACTTCATCCGCCACGATGGAAAGCCCCTTGCGCAGGAGTTCCTCCGTCTGGGTGAAGCTGATGCGGATGCATTCATGACGGTGCGGCCAGGGTTCCCCCTCCTCCGGAAGGGCGAAGAAAAAGTGATGGCCGGGATTTACAAAACAGCCCCGTGACTTGCACCGTTTGTAAAGCTCCTGGCACGTGATGGGCAATCCCTCAAACCACAGCCACAGGAACATGGCGCCCTCACTCTTATGAACGCGCCAGGGGATGGATTCTCCGAAAAGTTCCGGCAGCAGGGACAGGGCGAATTCCGCCCGGCCGCGGTAAAACGGCGTGAGGGTTTCACGGCAGACTCTCTCCAGAGTGCCGTCTTCCAGATAGGGCGTCACCAGAGCCTGGCCCAGATTGTTCGGGCACAGGGATGACGTAGTCACCATGCTCACGACGGCACGAATGATCTCCGGGCGCGCAATGACAATGCCGGTGCGCGTTCCGGGCAACCCGATCTTGGACAGGCTCATGGTCAGGATCATGTTCTCATCCCAGGCCGGGGTTACGGGCACAAAACAAATATTGGGCAACGGAGGCCCGTAAGCATTGTCAATCATCAGGGGAACCCCGGCGCGGGAAGTCATTTCCCGCAGAAGCCCCAATTCCTCATCCGTCACCACGTTCCCGGTGGGATTCGTAGGCCGGGACATGCAGACGGCGGCCGTTTCCGGACGTATGTCCAGACGGTCAAAATCAATCACGTACTTGAACGTGTGCCCGTCCAGCATGCGGATGCCGGGCCGGATGCCCCGGAACATGACGCCGCCGCACAGGGATTGGGACTGGTATCCCACATAATCCGGGCACAGGGGAAAAAGGATTTCACGCACAGCACCGTCCGGGCACGGGCCCGCCAGCATGTTGAACAGTGTAAAGCAGGCCATCTGGCCGCCCTGGGTAATCGCCACATTTTCCGGCGTCAGGTTCCATCCGCAACGTTCATTGAGAAAACACACCAGGGCACGGATAAAGGCAGGATCCCCGCCCGGATGGGCATAATGGCCCACCAGCACGTCAAATTTGCCATTTCGCACCAGTTCCCCCATGCTGCGCCGCCAAAGTTCCGTCACCTCAGGAATAACGGCGGGGCTCCCGCCGTTCAACTGGCACAGGCCGGCGTCTCCCGAATGGAGGGCCTTGAACAAATCCTCCATCAAATCATCAATACCCGTTCTGGCCGTCAGATGGCCTCCGATCTCCGATAATTGCATCATGCCGCGGGCATTGTAGCCGCATACGCGTTTTATGCGAGAAAAATCATTGTTCCGGAGGGCGCATGAACAGTTTGACTTTCCCCTCCGTTAAGGTTCATAATCCCCGGCATGTTCAACATCGTGAGATTCACCAGGCGTACCTGTCCGGCATTGGCCCTCACGCTGGCCCTTACTTCGTGCGACAGCAGTACGAATGAAGCCCTGACCTCCTTCCTGACGGGGAATTCATCCCAGGAACACCAGCAGCTCCAGGCCCAGCTCCAGCAAATGAAAAACGCACTGGCCCAGACGGAACAGGAAATAAGCCAGGCGGAATCCCACGAGGCCCGCGTTAATTACAATCTTCAGAAAAGGCTTTCCAACCCGGGAAGAATCACGACGCCCTTCACGGTGAAGGATATAGACGACCTGCCTTCCAAACGCCGCGACTTTGAGCACCTGTGCTTTGACATTGAAGACATGCGCAAAACGCTGGCGCAGCGCAAGCAGGAATTCCATGCCCTGCAATATCAATATAACGCGTATGCGGCCAAACTGGCTGAATTCAAACAAACCCACCCGGTAGACTAACCTCCATTCCCGCGCATCCCATGACCGACGCCCCCGCTCCCAGACAGCCGTCCAGCGAAACTCTCCCCCCTGCGGAAGACGAAACCCGCTTTGCTCCGAAGGAGAACGGAGGAGAACATAAGGATGAAAACTCCGCCTCCGCAGCCAAAAAACGTCTGAAAACCTCCCTGGACGTCGTCTCGGAACACGCTGCGGAAGAAGAATCCGCCCGGCAAGAAGATTCCGAACGGAAAGCCAGGGGAGACGCTCTTTTCTGGAACCTCTGCCTGGGGCTGTTCGCCCTTATCGTCATCAGTGCCGGCTATATTGTTTATGAAAAATTTTCCCAGCTTCCAGACCCTGTCAAAGATGCGCGGAAAGCTTTGGAGGACAATCATGCCCAGCTGCTGAAGAAGCAGGAACAGCTCAGGGAAATACGGAACAGGACCGCCCCCAAGGAACAGCTGCTCAGCCTTTTGGATATCTTTGAACATACGGCCTCCGACCTGGAAGAGACGCAAAAATCCATTGAGAAAGGGAAAATGCGCGTAGCCGGCATCCGGGGAGAAATCCGCTCCTACTTCGAACGCTACCGCCAACATGCCAGAGCCAAGGCACGCGGCCGCAAGTTCGACATTCTGAAGACATCCCATTCAGGCAAAACTTATTTGAATGTGGAAATCACCCGCGTGGAAAATGAATTCGTGCGTATCATGCACGAACAGGGAAGCACCTCCATTCCTGCCGGAGATCTTCCTGACGACATCCGGGAAATGCTGGCCTACGGCGACCCGCTGAATATTACGGCCATGAACCAGACGGATGTTTCCCTCAAATCCCCCGTTATCCGCAGGGCGCCCTCACCGGCCCCGGCTGCCGCCCCCGTGCCCCAGCCCGCCAAAAAGAAAGTGGTGGTGGAAGATCTGGACCCGCCCGCCGGAAAACCGAAAATTGAAACACCTACCCACACCGGAGATTCCGGCAGCTCCTCTTCCGGAAACATGTGGGTCCCCCCCGCCCATTCTCCGCTTCCCCCCATGCAATAATGACATTCCTGCCATGAAAACAATCATACATCCCCTCGCAGCCATACTCCTCGCCTGGAGTGCCGGCGCCTCCGAAACATGGAGTACCAGCCCTGCGGAAGCCATGCAGCAAGCCGCCGCACAGAATAAGGGAGTAATGCTGGAATTCACCGGTTCCGACTGGTGCGGAGCCTGCATCATGCAGAAAAAGCAGGCTCTTTCCCTTCCCGAAATCCAGACAGCCATTTCCCGTTCCTTTATTCCCGTGGAACTGGACTACCCACGTAAAAAGCAGCAGGACGCGCAGACAAAAACTTCTCTGGAAACCTATAAAAAATCCTACGGCATCACCGGATTCCCCACGCTGGTGTTTGCGGATGCCCAGGGGCGGCCCGTCCACACCGTCGTAGGTTACGCCAATCCTGCCCAGGTCATGCAGGATACAAAAAAAGCGGCAGAAGCACTCAACACGCAGCAGTCCCTGACAAACAAGCTGGCGGAAAAACTCACTGGCCAGCAGCGGAGGGACACGCTGGTTCAATTGCTGAAAACGGTTCCCCAATCCAGCATCCGCACTTTCTATAAGCCGGCTCTGGCAGAACTGGAAAAACTGGACCCGCAGGACGCTTCCGGAATTCTCGCCAAACTGCACAGGGACGATCTGCTCCATGCCCAGAAATTGGAATGGGCCGATACGTTCCGGAAGAAAAACATCCACATTCTGGCGGATCAAAATCCTGATGAAGCGCTTTCCATCATGGACAGCTACTTGAAAAAGAACGGGCTTCTTCCGGAAGTCAAACAAGCTGTTCTCATGCAAAAAGTGTACCTGCTCATGCAGCAAAACAGGGTCAATGAATTGGAACAGCCTCTCAAAGAAGGCGTTGCTCTCCTCCCGGAAAGTTTTGAAGGAAAAGCGTTCGGCAAACTTCTGGACAAGCTGCCTGAAATCAAGAAGGAACGGGGCCTCCTGAAGCCGGGGGAAGAGCCCCCCCTTCCCCCCGGCGCCATCCGGGCCACGAAGATGATCGTTCCCACGGCTCCCGCAAAATAATACACCCCTTTCTTTACTGCCGGGGTCATCCCTGCCCGGCAGGTGCACGCATGGACCTTTCCGCCGACCACATCCTCGTTGTCTTCCTGCTCACCACGCTGGCTGGTCTTGCTACCGGCATAGGAGGCTTCATCGCCTTCTTCATGAAAAGGACGGATACAAAGGCACTTACTTTTGCCCTGGGATTATCCGGCGGAGTCATGGTGTATATCTCCCTGGTGGAACTGCTGGGAGAAGCCCAGCACAGGTTGATGGAGTTCGAAGGCCATACGGCAGGTTCCTGGATCGCCATTGCTTCCTTCTTCGGAGGAATTGCCGTGGCGGCTCTGATTGATTACCTGGTTCCGGAAGACGAAAACCCGCACGAAGCGCGCGGCCCGGAAGACATCCATGGACAGGCCAGCGGTGAATTTTCCTCATCCCGAATTAAAAGGTCCGGCATTCTGTTCGCCCTGGCCATCGGCATCCACAATTTCCCGGAAGGAATCGCCACCTTTGCCGCCGGATTGGACTCCCTGACTTTGGGCACCTCCATCGCCCTGGCCGTAGCCGTCCATAACATTCCGGAAGGAATCGCCGTGGCGGTACCTCTTTACTACGGTACGGGCAGCCGTAAAAAGGCCCTCTTTTATTCCTTTCTCTCCGGTCTGGCGGAACCGGTGGGCGCGGCCATCGCCATGTTCTTCCTGTTCCACTTCCTCACACCTACCGTACTTGCGGTTCTCTTTGCCTCCGTCGCGGGAATCATGGTCTTCATCTCCTTTGACGAGCTGCTGCCCATGGCGGAACGCTGGGGACACCATCACATTTCCATCATGGGCATCATCGCCGGAATGCTGCTGATGGCGATTGTCCTGATCTGAACCGGCTGCAGGAGGGAACTTTCCATGTCCTGGGCACAGACGCATTGAGCATTCCCCGGCATCAGGGAGTCTAAACGGAAACCCCCTTTTCATCCATGCCGGAATCTCCTGCTTCTCCTGCTTCTCCTGCTTCTCCTGCTTCTCCTGCTTCTCCTGCTTCTCCTGCTT
>ERZ836760.58-NODE-58-length-172446-cov-13.404667_pt1 | contig 172446 bp, 145 predicted proteins | sample MGYA00519941_ERZ836760 | MGnify/ENA primary metagenome ERZ836760 (study PRJEB31850, sample SAMEA3708807) | human gut metagenome | biome: human gut; feature: human-associated habitat; material: faeces | place: China | collected 2014 ... | reverse complement strand
TTCCTCGTCGGAAATGAATTCTTCTGCTTTTAATGATTTTGGATTATACATAGGCTTTTTTCCTTTCTTTTCGGTCAGGAGCTTTCTTATCAACTGCTTTCCGATTAGTTTTTATTTTTCTATATTCAGTTTTATATTCCGCATACTGCGGATGCTTAAGTTATTCAGAAGTGACTCTTTTTGTAAAGCATTCTGGAACTTCAGAAAAATCAGCTTTACATTCAGACCTTATAATCGCCTCTGTCCGTCACTACTTCATAACCAATGCTCTTCATTCTTGCTGCCATACAGGCCTTACATTCTGCTGCTTCGTCACCGGTGCAGATTTTGTTATCATAAAGTTTGTATTTATCTCTGACATTAACCGGAGAAAGGTTAGGCATTACGACGTTTCCGCCAGCCAGAATTCCCTTCTCTCTTCCTTTAGAATCAATTGTTCCAAGTGCAGTTGTCGCTGGCAGAAGAACATGTGGGTGAATCAGTCTGATAATTGACAATAATCTCAATGTCAGATCCAGTGTCCCTGCAGGCTGATCTGCAAACGGAGTATCCTTATGAGGAATAAAAGGTCCGATGCCAACCATTTCAGGTTTCAATTCTTTAATAAACAGAAGATCCTGATAAAGGGTGTCTACCGTTTGTCCCGGTGATCCTACCATAAATCCGCAACCGGTCTGATAGCCGATTTTTTTCAGAACTTTCAGGCAGTTTTTTCTATTGTTTAAAGACATCTGTTGTGGATGGAGTTTTCTGTAATGTTCTTCATCTGCAGTTTCGTGCCTTAACAGATATCTGTCAGCTCCGGCATTAAAATATGCCTGATAACTTTCTTCACTCTTCTCACCAATGGATAAGGTTACTGCACAGTCCGGATATTTTGATTTAATTTTCTGAACGATGTGGCAGATTTTCACATCTGTATAATAAGGATCCTCTCCTCCCTGTAATACAAATGTACGAAATCCCAGGTTCCATCCGGTTTTACAACAGGATAGAATCTGTTCTGTTGTAAGGCGATATCTGTCGGCTTTTGCATTCGCACAGCGGATGCCACAATAATAACAGTTATTTTTACAATAATTAGTAAACTCAATCAGACCGCGAATGTATATTTTATTTCCATAGATCTGTGTCGCTGTCTGCTGTGCCTTTTTATGAAGTTCCTGTATCAGAAAGGAATCTTGTATCTGTAAAATCGCACCCAATTCTTCCCTTGAAATACTTTGCGTATTTTGGATACTCTCTAACATTTTTAAATCTGCTAACACTATGTAATCCCCCTCTTGTTATATGTTTTCTGCCTTTTTTGAGCAAACTGTTTTTGCAGAAATCCCTGCAAGCCGCCCGATTTTTCCTGTCATTGCATTAATCATATCCTGGGGGGCATCCATCGCCACGCTGATAATATTAACACCACGCTGTCTGTATGGGATTCCCATTCTTCCTATGATATATTCACCATATTCGTGAAGAATCTGATTCAGCTCTTTCACAGAATCAGGCTCTTCAACTATAATTCCAATCACCGCAATTCTGCTCGCCATAGAAACACCTCATTTCAGAAATTTTCTCAGATAATTTTCAAAATTAATATGTACAGAAATTTACAACTCTCTGAATCTGATGACTGATCGGATAATAGTCGTATCCATAAACTCCAGTCATCCATCCTGCATACTGAGCCTCCGGATCATAGTAAAGGCCATTTATTTCTACCCAGCAATGACGTGTAAATCCATCTGCCGCTCCATCTCTGCTTCCCGGTACCCGGCCACAGATCATATACGGTGTATATCCTATTTCTCTTGCAAGAGCAGCAAAAATACAGGAAAATCCATAACAGTTGCCATATCCTGTACGAAACATCCTCAATGCCTCACTGCGCGCCCAGCCACTCTGGTAAATGTTAGGATCCGGACCACCATAATAAAATCCTCCGTAAACAACATATTTCCAACATGCATAAAGCTTCTGGCTCTGACTCATACCTGAATTTGTGATTGACGATACAATCTGCATCACACGCATTTTCAGCAGAGCATTATAATCTTTTCTTGCAGCACCGGAATTGGTAAAATAAAGCTGGCCGTTCTGTCTGGATTTCTCCTGATACAGCCTTCCTTTTGGATCCGCATAATACGGATTATTCTTATAGATAAAATATCCAATGCTGGCACGGCCGTGTTCTGTCCTTATATGATAAATATTGGATCCGGATTTTACAATTTTATTCTGTTTATTCTCAAATAAACGTCCTTTCTCATCAAAAACATAAACTACATTGTTGATACGCTGTCCTCCCCGCACAGCATTTCCATTTGCGCCAAAATAATACTTATAGCCATTATATCTCTTCCATTTGTTCTTAACCATTTTTCCCTTGTAATAATAGTAAATCTTGTTTCCCTTTGTAACCAGTTCTCTTATGGGAACCGGAGATGGCGTCGGGGATACCCCGGGCTGCTCTGTAACAGGAATATCACTTTCCGCAGCCTGTACACCAAATACCGGCATAGCTAAAACAGCAACTGCCATTATGATAAAAAGCAACTTTTTCAATGTTTTCATAAACCTTTTTCTCCTTACACATTTTCATAATCTCAGAAACAAAAATATAACTACACACCATGACTACAATCCTGTCTCTTCCATTACCTTCTTCACTTTAGTGTAACAAAAAATTTATCTGATTTCCACACTTTTGTGGCATTTTATCAAAAAATACTGCTGTCCGAACTTTTATCAATGTTTCGAACAGCAGTATCTGCTATATCTCTGAATTATTATAATTTCTTACCTGTAAGCATTTCATAACCCTGAAGATATTTTCCGATTGTCTTATCTACAATATCCTGCGGAAGTGTCCAGTCATTGTCCGGATTTGCTTTCAGCCAGTCACGTGCAAACTGTTTGTCAAAGGATGGTTGGCCATGTCCCGGTTCATATCCTTCAGCAGGCCAGAAACGGGAGCTGTCCGGTGTGAGCATCTCATCACCGATCACCATGTTTCCGTCTTTATCCAGACCAAATTCAAATTTGGTATCTGCGATAATGATTCCCTTGCTTAATGCATATTCCGCACATTTCTTATAAAGTGCAATTGTATTATCACGAAGTTTTGCAGCTAGTTCCTCTCCTCTGCCCGGGAAATACTTTTCAAGGTGAGCGATGCTCTGCTCATAGGAGATATTTTCGTCATGATCGCCAATCTCAGCCTTTGTGGACGGAGTATAGATCGGCTCAGGAAGCTTGTCAGATTCCTTCAGTCCTTCCGGTAATTCAATGCCGCAGACTTTACCTGTCTTCTTGTAGCTTTCCCAGCCGCTTCCTGTAATATATCCACGAACAATACACTCGATAGGCAGCATTTCAAGCTTACGGCACATCATGCTGTTTCCGTCAAATTTCTCCTGCTGGAAAAATTCCGGCATGTCTTTTACGTCTACAGAGATCATATGATTCGGAAGGATGTCTTCTGTCAGATCGAACCAGAATTTGGACATCTGGGTCAGAACGGTACCTTTTTTTGTTACCACATTGTTCAGAATGACATCAAAACAGCTAATACGGTCGGTTGCTACCATGATCAGGCTGTCGCCGTTATCATAAATCTCGCGTACCTTACCCTCTTTGATTGGCTTTAATTCTTTCATCATGAATACCTCTTCTTTTCGTATAGGATAGTGAACGGAATTACACCCAATCCGGTGAAATTCCTTTGACACCTTTACCCTACACCACTCCTTATAAATTGTCAAGTATTTATTATTAACGCTACTAAATAAACCCCAAAAGGGATCTTTTATTTCCATTTATAATTCTGCTCCGTTTGTTTCTATCACGTGTTTATACCGGAATGCGGAATCTTTCATAATTCTCTCCTGATTTCTGTAGTCCACATATACGAGTCCAAATCGATATGAGTAACCTTTGGCCCATTCAAAATTATCCATCAAAGACCACTGGAAATATCCTCTGATATCCGCTTCCTCTGCTGCTTTTCTCAGTTCTCGCAAATATCTTGCAAGAAAATCAATTCTGTTTGGATCATGCACTTTTCCATCTAATGAGATCACATCATGGCAGGATAATCCGTTCTCTGTGATGTAAATTGGCTTATGATATCTTTCATATAAAAACTTCGGTCCCCACTGCAGACATTCCGGTGTTACCGGCCATTGGATCGCAGTTTTAGGAAATCCTTCATATCGGCAAACCTCCTGTGGCTTTCCGTCTTCCCCCATACGGACGCATCTTCCATTATAAATATTCTGTCCATAGATATCGATCGGTTCTGAGATCAGACGCATATCTTCTTCTGTGATTTTCGGAAGATATTTTTCATAACGCACCAATCCCTCATCCGGATAATGTCCTAATAAAACCGGATCAGACCACCAGGATATCTTCCTCTTATTACTCTACTATTCTAATTATTTCCATTCCTCGATTCCCAGATTCTCTATATAATCAGCAAGTTCTCTCGCCATCTCATAGGTTTCTGGAATTCTGAGATGTCCTGGAGTCGCTGCTCCGTTTCTTTTAAAGATACAATGGGAAATCTTACTGTCTCCCATAGAAACCACTACATCGTCAATTGCTTTGTCCCAAGAACTGTCATGCTCAAGCAATGTCGTACAGCAGATGACCGATGCCTTCGGATATACCTGACGCAGTTTTTTTAAAAATTCTGTATAGTGTTCTCTCCAAAGAATTGCTTTCTCACACATATAGTCTTCTGACATGTAATCAAACGGATGATTATCATTCTGGCCAATTGCCACGACAACAACCTGCGGTGTATACTGATTAAAATCCCATTCTGTCAGTTCACCAAATGTTTTATTGAAGCGGATTTTATTCCAGGCACTTTCCATTCCAATCTGATTCGGCTCATGGAACCAGCCTTGTCCATCCAGCAATGCAATTCCGCCCTGTGCGATATCATGGATCTGTGCATTCAGCATACGTGCTGTCATCCATGCATAGGAATACCAGCTGTTAGAATAACCTCCCTGATGTTCAGGGTCCGTCTTTCCTGTATAATCCACTGCTTCTGTCACTTCTCCTGCTGATACAGAATCTCCGTAAACTTCAATTTTTCTTGTCTGTGCATCCGGAAGTTCCAATAATTTTGCTCCGTCTTCAATTTCAAATCCAAGGATGTGCATCTCATGGCAGGAATCCTGACGTTTAAAGAAAAGAACATGATGTTCTCCGTTTTCATTCTCAGGAACACGAATCTCTATTTCATTCTCTTTCTCGTTATCCAGATAATAACACGACTGCACTCCATCTAAAATACATCCAAGATAATTCTGCCAGTATTCATTTTTGTTTCTCAGGAAAATTTTCAAATATTTTCCTGTAAATTTAAATTCCACAGATGTACATGGATAAACCCAGATTGGTTCTTTTGGATTCGCCCAGTCAATCCTTCCGCTATAACGTATTTTTTTATTATCAGGATTAATTCTCATCTTATCTCCTCCATATTTTACAGTAAACTTGCTGCACCGATCATTCCAGCTTCATTTCCAAGTGCTGCTGTCTCAATCTCCGGAAGCCTCTCCTTCAAAAATCTTATGCAATAATTAATGACATCAGATAAAATGGAGTTGTATCCGTTACCTCTTCCGGAAGAATTGTTATATCTACCGTATGAATTTTCTTTTCTCCACTGCACTGCAATCTGTTCCAGACGGACCTTCTTTCTTCGTCCCACGTTCTTTCCTACCTTCTGTCACTTATCTATTAGTTCCTCTATGACGTTATTAACATCTAAGATTACGTTAATATGATAGCAAATAACTGTCAACTTAATTTAAGTTATTTTTTACTAAATTTAAGATTAACTTAAAAAACTATGAAAAAGCAGGCAAATATCCTGCTTCCTCATAGCTTTCTTCATTTCATCATATGCAGCATTCACGAGAAATCTGTAATTTGTTCCGTAAGAATCCAATAGGCAGTTGGCCGATTTTTTCTTTTATGCGAAATGGAAACGGAACGTATAGCTGTATCTTCCCTTGCATACACGATATTCCGGGTGAATATTTTTCGTCCATCCGGTATCTCCGCCAAGGCCTGCGTGTGCTGCATCCAGGATCAGCCAGGTTCCTGTCGTATGCTCCGGAAGTTCTTCCTCATATGCGGCTTTTCGATATTCTGCCATAGAATATGGAAGCGCACTGAAATGGAAATCATCACTGCCTACAATCTGAACGGTATGTGTTCCATCTGAAAGAACGGCAAATCGCGTATCCTCATGGCCACCGCATTCGCAAGGTACTACAAACGGAACGTGCTGTTCTGCTACAGAAGATGTGTAAAATCCGGTAAAAGCTGCGTCCTTTCGGTCTGCATACGTCTCCCAGGGTCCTTTTCCATACCAGCTGAGCGTATCAAACGCTGCAGGAAGGCAGAACGACTGTCCGACTCTTGCGATGGTCTCAAGGCCGCTGTTGTTTGTTACTTCGTTTTTCAGCTCCATTCCCTCACTGCCGATGCGATACAGAGTATGAGCGGTAAAGAGTACTGCGTTGTCCGGCTCCGCGGTATAGGAAGCCTGCACTTCAAGAAGCACCTGATTTCCGGCACTGACAGCCGATACTGACTGTACTTCCTTTTTCAGACGATCCAGACCTTCCGCGCGCCAGATATCATCGTAATCACTTTCATGGGTTCCCTCATCAATACCGGTTGGGGCACGGTAAAATTCATCTTTTCCGCCGGTCATAAAAGAAACGCTCTTTGCCTGATATCTGGTAAATTCACCTGTCTTTTTATCAAAGATAATTTCGGTCTCTTCGCCGGTGATGCGAACATGATTTTCATCCTCCGATACGGTCAGTGGTTTCCCGACAATCGTTTTCTCGTCTGCCAGATAAACACCTGAAGTAACCGGAATCTGACGGCGGTATAGTTCTGTTCCCGCCGGTGCATAGAAGGTATCTTGGGCAAGCTCAACGTAATAATTTACATACGCCTCGCCATGCAGTTTCGCCGGAAGCTCCGGAAGCGGAAGCGTCTCTGTTGTTCCGGCTGCCGTGTAAAATGTCGGATAGCTGCCTTTGGCAAGCGTTTCGCCGTTCTGCACAATTTCATAACGCACCTGCAGATGAGAAAGATCGAGGGTATGGTAGCGGTTTGCCAGCACCCATATAGTTTCGCCGGTATATGGATTTTTCACCTGCTCAATCGTAACCGGGGACTGGCCGTTTCTCACCTCATAGGCGCCCGGTTTATAGGAAAGATCGGCAAAGACAACACCATTCAGACACATATCCGGAACCGGATCGGTCACATCCTCTCCGAACGCTCCGCCGTAGCCGTATTTGATATTTCCGTCCTCCTCGTGGATCGCAATCGCCTTGTCCGCGAAATCCCAGATAAAGCCGCCCTGGAAACGCGGGTATTTATTGACATAGTCCCAGAACTCCCTGAAGTTTCCGTTGCTGTTGCTCTTTGCATACGCATATTCGCACATGATGAACGGGCGGAGATCGGAATCGTCTGCCATCACATCCTCAAGCCAGCTCATCGTCGGATACATTGGGCAGATAACGTCGGAAATATTACTCTTTGGGTTGCCGGACTCATACTGAACGTATCTTGTCTTGTCGTATTCGCGGATCCAGCCGTGCATCGCGGCATGATTCGCCCCGGCACCGGATTCATTTCCAAGGGACCACAAGACGATGGAAGGATGGTTTTTATCACGCAGTACCATACGGGTTGCACGCTCCAGATAAGCGGCTGTCCACTCAGCGGATGCACTGAGCTGTCCGCCGTAACCGTGCGTCTCAAGATTTGTCTCATCGACAAGGTAAATGCCAAGCTCGTCACACAGATCATACCATTTCACGGAATTCGGATAATGGCTGGTACGAACAGCGTTGAAATTCAGGCGTTTCATCACAGCAATTTCTTTTCGCATCTGCTCCTCAGAAACGGTACGTCCCGTCTCGGCGCAAAAATCGTGGCGGTCAACACCTCGGATCACAAGGCGTTTGCCATTCAGGGTCAGAACACCGCGGCTGTTGATTTCCACCTGACGGAAGCCGACCTTGCAGCTCTCGATATCAACCGTCTCATTCTCTTTGTTCTGTAGCTCGACAACGAGGGTGTAAAGTGTCGGAGTCTCTGCAGTCCAGAGTGCCGGGTTCTCTACCGGAGCAGTAACGGTTGCGATGAATTTCGGCATCAGATAGAAGCCGCACTCAGCAAACGGTCTCGAATCCATCTCGGTTACTTTGTTCTGTTCTGCATCGTACAGCGTCACTTTGGCATGATACTCGCCGTACAGCGGTTTGGAGTTGTCCGGCCAGATCGTGACAGAGAGGGTAGCTTTCGTGTAATCCGGGTGTGTGAACAGTGTCTCTGCCTTATAGTCCAGGATGTGCTGCACCGGTTTCGATACGAGGCGGACATCGCGGTAGATACCGGACAGATGCCAGTAATCCTGATCTTCCAGGTAAGTACCGTCACAGTAGCGCATTACCTGTACGGCGAGGGTGTTCGTTCCCTCCTGCACATATTCAGTGATGTCAAATTCCGCGTTCACTTTGCTGTCCTGGGAATACCCCACCTGTTTTCCGTTGATCCAGAGATAGAAGCAGGACTCCACACCGCCGAAATCGATGAGAAGCTGTCGGCCGATATAGTCTGTTGGAACCTCAAAGGTTCTGAAATAGCAGCCAGTCAGATTTTTCTCCGGTACGTACGGCGCATTCAGCTCGTAGGTGCCTTCGGTAATCTCGATCTCAAATGCTTCGCCGTTTGCCTCCCGTTTGAACGGATACAGCATATTGGTGTAAACCGGCTTTCCATATCCCTGCAGTTCCCAGTTGGACGGCACCGGAATCGCATCCCATGCTGCGTGATCGAAATTCTCTTCATAAAATGCTTCCACCGCTTCCGGTGACGGATACATTTTGAATTTCCAGTCTCCGTTCAGATCCATTACAAAGCGGGACGCGTTCCGATTTCCGGCGAGCGCCTGCTCTACCGTCTCATACGCACCGTATGGCGTATGCATCGGATAACGATTTTTCTGCGTTATATACTGATTTTCCCAGTCTCTTGTCTGTCTCATGTTCTTGAAACCCTCCTTGCCTTTGCTTTCGCATTTTCCGACTGTCTCTCTTCTTTTTATCCAGATTGGTGTTCCTTTTTTGCTTTCCTGTGATATAATACATCTGTGGATTTTCAGAAGATTCATGCAGTTATCTTATGATTCAGTATAAAACACTGCACGTGGATGAGAAATAGTTGATCTGGTGTTTCTTTTATCCAAAATGGGAAAGCAAAGGAGAAGTCGTATGATACCGGAATATCTGCTTGCAAAAATAGAAAAGAGCGATGTTATCTATCGCTGTATTGGAAATGAAATGAAGAACGGGATTCTGGCGTGCGGTTTTATGCGGAAAGAGACGGCGGACCGCTCGCAGTATCATTTTTCGAACGAGTATTACAGCTGTTTCGTGCTGCTGCGCGGGAGCGGGGAATATATTGCCGAGGACGGCACCTCCTATCCGCTGCAGGCGGGAAGCCTGGTCCAGCGTCTGCCGGGTGTGCCGCATTCCACACGCGTAGACCCCGATGGGAAATGGCTGGAATTTTTTATCTCGATTGGGAAACCGTTTTTTGATTCTTTCTGCTCGCTTTCGGTTCTGAACCGGGAGCCGGTGCTAAAGGCAGAGCTGCTTCCCGGCGATCTCGAGCGGTATCAGAAGCTTCTGCAGTCGTTAAAGGCCACACCGGACAGTCTGCTGCCTTTGCGGATTCCGGAGATGGAAAAAGAGATTCTGCGAATGTACGGCTACCATGCGCACCGGGTGAATCTGCAGCGGGATCCGATCGAGGCCGCCTGCGATATGCTCTCGCAGAATCTTGATGAAGAAATTTCTCTCGAAGAGCTTGCCCGGTCACTCCAGATCGGTTATGAGACGTTTCGAAAAGTATTTAAAAAACAGACCGGCGTCTCTCCTGCACGGTACCGCACTAGGAAGAAAATGGAGCAGGCCCGTATTCTTCTCGAGGGCGGCGTACCGATGAAGGAAATTGCCGGTCTTGTCGGATATGGCGATGTCTATGCGTTCAGCAAGCAGTTTTCCCGGTTCTTTGGATTCCCGCCTGGAAAGTACCGCGCACGTCTTCACACGGATGCGCCGGATTTAGAACAGTTTTAAGATATCGTCCACGGTTTTACGTTTCGGCTTGTCCGGGTTGATGGCACGGTAGCCGACAGCAATGACAGCACCAAGGAGCTCATTCTCCGGAATGGAGAGGGCTTCACGGATAGCTTTCTCATCACGGATTCCCATAATCAGAGTATCAAGGCCGAGTTCTCTTGCGCGCAGGATCAGGTTTTCGTCATGCAGGCCAAGATCGTAATAGCCCCAGCCGTTTCCGACTTCATTGTCCGGTGTTCCGTCCTGCGTGAAGCCGGAGCGGTCTTTTACGAATGCTGTTACGACAAGTGCGGCTCCCTTTGAACTCTTCTGATTGAATTCTGGAAGGCATTTTGCGGAAAATTCTTCGACTTTCTCCGGTGTTACAAGGGCATAGTACCGTGTTGTCTGTGAGTTTTTCCAGGATGGTGCCTGAATCGCTGCCTGTACGATCTCCTGGATCTGCTCTGCGGTTACGTGTTTCTCCGGAGCAAACGCGCGGATGCTTCTTCTTTCTTCCAGCAGTTTTGTAAATTCCATGGTGTATATCCTCCTTTTATTTATAAAGCCTCGTAATCTTCCCGTGAAAAACGGTGATACGTCAGGCCGAATTCATTTTCTTCGACACAGTAACAGTATTCATCTACAGACGGGTCTGAAAAAGAAAATACATGGCCCATCTCATGCTCCTCGGATGCGTTTTCTTCCACGGTAGTATGCATTTTCTCTGCATAGGAAGAAAAGCAGTTTCGAACCTGTTCCATTGTGTTTCCAGGCGTTGTGATCACCTGCAGAAGGTTCTGCAGGAGCTCCGGAACAGGAATTTTCCGCTCGATATAAGAACATCCCTCCTCCGGGATTTCCATGCAGTAGCGGTCCTTGACCGCTGAAATCGCAAGTGTTCCAAGACGCGGCTGTACTTCCTTACAGAACGCGGCAAGTGCCGCATCCAGGTCTTCTGTTTCGTCTAAAGAGAGGGAACGGCGCAGGGACTCCGCCGGGTAGTAGAGCTTCATCGTACCGCCCTCATAGCCGATCTTCACCTGCCATTCCCGAATCGTATCGGTAATATGTTTTTCCAACAGTTTTGCTGTCATATTTTTTCAGTCACCTCCATTATGCTGCATGTGCAAAAAATACAGTATTATTATCGCATGAATTGGGCGTTGTGTGAACACTTAATTTTTTGTTTTTTACAAAAAGAAAAGAATCACTTTTTTTACTCCTCGAAACGTCAGAAACCTCCGCCAGAAAAGCTGGAACAGAGGTTTCTGTGATTTCTTATGTCAGAAGAATTTCTCAGTCATTTTGTTCTGAATTACTCTTCGTCGTCTTTTTTCTTTCTGCCGCGGAGTTTGAATCCAAGTCCGCCGGCACCAAGAGATGCAACTGCCATGCTTACCCATCCCCAGATGTTGGTAGCATCACCGGTCTTTGCATTATCACTCTTCTTGGAAGTAGAGGTATTGGATACTTTATTACTTGCAAGCGGAGTAGATGTTGCTTTCGGGGTGCTTGTCGGGGTCTTCGTCGGCTGCGTCGTAGGTATTGTGGTAGGAGCAGTCGTCGGGGTTGTGGTTGGTGCTGTTGTAGGTGTAACCGTCGGAGTCTCAGTTGGGGTAACCGTCGGAGTCTCGGTCGGGGTTACGGTTGGGGTCTCTGTAGGAGTAGGAGTCGGCTCTTCTGCTGATTTCTTCCAGGTGAAGCTAAGATCCTGATATCCCAGTGAAGAAACTGTAATTTCAAAGGAATCGCCCTCTGCGAACGGTGCTGCATCTGTCTTTAAGGAACCATCCTCATTGAACAGTACAACAGCTCCTCTTCCGCTTGCTGCATATGCTTTTCCATTTACAGTAACAGAGGTAATGTTCTTCAGATAATCTGCAAACTCTTCATCTGTTGCATCCCCTTTCTTAAGCAGACCCGGTGTTGTCGTATCTTCGTTAAATGCTGCCGGCATCTCTTCCGTGTAAAGGATAAAGTCTGCGGAAAGATCTGCATATTTACCATTCTTATCGCTGACAGTCAATGTATAAGAACCTTTCTCTGCATTCTTGAAGTACAGAGTATCACCGGACACGGTTCCCGTCAGACCTTCTACTGTATAGACAGCATCGTAATCATCCGGCAGGCCTTCCAGTTTAACAGAAGCATTTCCAGATGTGACAGACGCATTCTCTACAGAAAATTCATATGCAAACTTAACCGGTACATATACATCTGCGTCGACTTCGTAAATTCCCTTGCTGGTGTAATAGGTAATTTTGTTGATGGTCTGTCCCATCATACTCTTGTAATGTTCAGAAGAAGTCGGGCAATTATGAACGCTTGTGGTAAATCCAGTGCTCCATGCCAGCTTAGACACTCTCCAGATATTCTCCAGATGACGCATTCCGTAATCGTTGCCCTCTTTTGTGCTGACAACAACACCATATACGGTATCTTCGCCTGCTTTGATGGTATCAGTAAGACCATCCAGATCCAGCTGATAATCACCGTATTTGCTGTTAGTGGAGAGCTCTGCCGTTACATTTTCCAGCTTTGCTGTCTCGGTTCCCTGAACAGCACCAAAGGTTACATTGCCGTCTGCATCTACAGATGCTTCTTTGTAATAAGACGGAACCTCATGTAAAGTGTAATATGCATAGCTTGCATTCTCATACAGTGCATCTTTTCCGGTATACGTTGTGGTGGATGTCTGTCCACGGTTGGTAACGGTGATTTCTACAGAATCCTCATCTGTCACTTTCGTGTATTTGCTCAGATCCATACCCTCTGTTACTTTTACTGGGAAGGTGATACCTGTAATATCGCTTCCGTCTGCATTCGCATGGTAAGATCCGCCAGAAAGGGAGGCTGTTCTTGTTTTGTTCTTGGTTGCGGAAGTAAATGCATCTACTGGAATATCGTTATGAACCTCTGCCTGATAGAACTCAGCATACGGAATGTTCATTAATACATACTGGGACTGAAGTGCTTCGATTGCTGCATTCAGATGCTCTGTTGCTTCGTCTACGGTTCCCTGGCTCTGTTTTTTCTCCAATGCTTCTTTTGCTTCTGCCAGTTCTGTCTGCATATTATTCCAGGAAGTTTCCGTGTAAAGATCTTTATTCAGTGCATCTGCCTTTGCAATTGCCTCTTCCAGTGCTGCTGTGCTCTCTACCGGATCAGCTCCTACAATGTTCGCTTTGGTTGCTTCAAAAGTGTAGGAAGCATCTGCATAGCCAAGTGCATGAATCGTAATCTTCCAATAACCGGTTCCATCCGTTCCCTCCGGTAAAGTGCAGCGCAGGGAATCGGTAAGGCCAAGCTGGATTCCCATTACTTTATGCATCCAGTTATCTGCTGCGAATTTTGTTCCATACGTTGCTTTTGCATTCGTATAAGTGGAATCATCACCGTAATAAGTCCAGGTTACGGTCTGCAGATTAGCAGCCAGATCGCCGTAATCTCCCGTTAAATCTACGCGAAGGAATTCTCCATAAGAACCATTGGCTTCTTTCACGGTCAGTCCTACGGTCTCAGCATCCGGAGCTGTCTTCAGCGCCTGATCTTTGATTCCGGATTCACTTCCTGTTGTTCCTGCCGAGAAGGAGAAGCTTCCATCTACATTTTTCACTGCTATCTTCAGACCGTTTGTGTTTTCTGTTACATCTGCAACCAGGCCTGTATAGCTCTGCAGTTTATTTTCAGAAAATCCACCGGAAAGTGTTCCGCCGTTTTCTACCACAACATACTTTTTGCAGAAATTTTCGTAATCATCTTCCGAAACTTTTACAGGCACATATTTCAGGCCTTTTACTTCATAATGATCAATCTGGCTTTTGTCGTAAGTTACGGTCTCGCCGTTGGTCAGAACTGCCGTGGTTGCTGCGGTATAATATGCCACATCATAGGTTGTGCCATCTTTCATGTAGATAGTCGCTGCGCACTGGAAGCTTCCTCTGTGCAGTCCATGGTTTGTGGTCGCACGGGTTACAACATCAAAAGCGCCTTTATCACTTTCTTTGCGACTGTCAGTTTCATCCGAACCAGCGTCGCTTCCTGCCGCCTGAACTCCTTCTGCTGCCCAATACTCAGCCCAGGTAAGACCTGCATATACATATTTATATGTTGTTTCTTTCTTCTCATAAGTAAAGGAAAGCGTCTTGTAACCTGTTGCAGTTACTTCGATTTCAAATTTATTTCCTTCTGCAAAAGCGGCAGCTGTCAGATCAAGCGTACCGTCTTCTTTGATCAGAATTATTTTCCGTTTTCCAGTTGCTGCATATTCTTTTCCATTTACTTTTACCGAAGTGATGTTCTTGATATAATCAGCAAAGTCATCTTCTGATGCATTCTCTGCTTTTACAAGCGCCGGAGCACTTCCTTTTTCGTTGTAAGCAGCCGGCATTGCATCTGTATACAGAGTAAAGCTCTGTGTCAGATCTGCATAAACACCTTTTTTATCATGAATCGTCAGAGTATACATTCCTTTTTTCGCATTTGTGGAATAAGAAATGGTATTTCCGTCTACTGCAAATCCATCCAGACCATCTACGAAATATTCTGCATCATAATCAGCCGGAAGTCCGGTTACGGTCATCGTTGTCTTTCCAGCGGAAAGAGAAGCGTCTTCTACGGATACACTTGCCTCAAATTTTGTTGGAACAAAAATATCATTCACTGGAATCGTGTAGATTCCTTTGCTGGTATAATAAGTAACCTTATTGATATGCTGTCCCATCATGCTCTTGTAATGTGCAGAAGAAGTCAGGCATCCATGTACCTGTGTTGTAAATCCAGTTGACCATGCCAGCTCTGTTCCGCGCCAGATATTTTCCACATGACGCATACCATAGTCATTGCCTTCTTTCGTGCTGACAATAACACCATAGATCTGATCGGTTCCAACATCAATCGTGTTCTCCAGTCCGTCGAGATCCAGCTGATAATCTCCATATTTTGATTCAGTCATAAATTCCGGAGATACATTGGTCAGTTCAATTGCAGTTCCAACTGTTTTTCCAAAAGAAAGAGAGCCATCTGCATTTACCGTTGCTTCTTTGTAGTAAGAAGGTACTTCGCTTAATACATAATATGCATAGTCTGAGTTTTCAAATAAGGCGTCTTTTCCAGTGTATGTCTGTGTAGATGTCTGACCACGGTTTGTTACTGTAATACTTACAGAATCAGAATCTGTAACTTTCTTAAATTTAGAAAGATCCACTCCTGTTACTTTAACCGGGAAGGTAATTCCATTGATTGCACTTCCATCTGCATTGGTATGATAAGAACCACCGGCAAGAGTGGCTGTTCTTGTTTTGCTCTTCGTTGCGGAAGAAAATACATCCACTGGAACAGAGTTGTTTACATCTGCAGCATAAAATTCATCATACGGAATGTTCATCAGAACGTAAGCCACCTGCTCAGTTGGAGTCTCGGTCGGGGTCGCCGTTGGGGTTGCGGTTGGCGTTGCTGTCGGGGTCGCCGTCGGAGTCGGTGCTTTAACAAGGCCTTTTACTGCAGTATTCAGCGCATCTTTCGCGGTATCAACAGCGCTCTGGGATTCTTTTGCAGAAAGAGCAGATTTTGCTGCGGTAAGAGCAGTCTGGACAGCTTTCCAGGAGTCTGCGGTGTAGTCAGCTTCCTTTAATGCTTCGGCATCTGCGATTGCTTTTTCAAGTGCTGTGGTGTCTACTGCTTCTGGAGTCGGGGTTGCTTTTTGGGTTGCTGCAAGAGCCGCGGTTTTTACTGCATTCGAAGTTCTGGTTGCACCCGATACAATATCCCATCCTTCAATGTTTTCAATCGTTGCATCTTTTCCAAGAAGTTTCGTTTTGAATCCTTTGCTGTTTGTAGCTGCTTTTTTAAAATATGTAGCATTTTCTGTATTGTATCCAGAACCAGGTGTTACTGCAATATCAGAAAACTTACCGTCTGCAACTGTGATTTTGACATTAACGTCATATTCATCCCATGCATTCTCATCCTCATCGTCTTCTGCAGTTCTGGTAACATGAGCCGTAGACTCATAAGTGCCATCTGCCAGCACGCCACTTGTAGCATCCGCCAGTGCGGTTCCCGGGAGCAGGCTCATGGTCATGGAAGCTGCCATTACGGCTGCTAATGATTTTTTCTGAAGTTCTTTTCTTTTGATCATAACTTCCTCCTTTTTCCTTTTCCACAGTTTTGCAGGAAAAACAGGGGCAAAACTGTTATTTATTATTATATTAGTTTATGCTAATTAATAATCGTTTTAACTAACTATAAAACATTTTACTAATTTTAGATCGTTTTGTCTAACTCTTAACTGAGTATTTTTTCTCAAAAGCGCACAGATACTGTTTATTGAGAATTTTTATTATTAATTTGTATGTTTTTTTGAAATTTGCGGAACGATTTTTGTCTCCGCACAGATAAATGGTACTAGATGTGCAGTACCTACCGCGAAGAACTCTTCCGTCCTTCGCGTTTTACTGCCGAAAGAATGCGGTCAGAAAGGATTCCGATCAGCATTCCGGTAATGACACCGGCTACGAGAAGTGCCGGTAAATAATAGAACAGTTTGCGGTTCTGTACAACGAGAGCCGCCACGCAGATTTGCGCAACATTGTGCGTCACGCCGCCTGCAATACTTACGCCGGTGATACTGAATCCTTTGATATGTTTCAGTAAGAACATCACAAGAAAACTCAGGAGTCCGCCGGCAAGACTGTAAAGAATGGACATTCCATTTCCGAACAGATAGCCCATCAGAAGAATGCGGGCAACGGAAATCATCAGGACTTCCCCGGCCGGAAGGAAAAAGAGACCAACAACGACAACCAGATTGGCAATACCAAGTTTAATGCCGGGAACGCCGAGGTTGATCGGGATCAGTACCTCCACGTAACTGAAAATCATGGCAAGTGCCATCAGCATGGCGCATAAGGCAATTTTTCTGCTTGCAGTGCGGCTGTCTCTCATAAATTCCAATTCCTTTCTTCTAAGCTGGTATTATTTTACAATCACATCCGGCGCATCGTCGGCGTCGTCCGTTGTGGATCCGTCACTTTCTACCTCCGCAACCAGCTTATGCGGCAGGCACACGATCGTCTCATTTACCCGGGAAATCGTACCCTGTCTTTTGCAGTAGCCGTCCGGGCAGTCAGCTTCTTCCATATGGACACTTCCGTTTTCGATCACCAGGACATTCGTTCCGTGACCCGTCTGAATTTTCACGGTCTGATTTTCTGCGAGTGAATACGTTCCGTAGACCTCGCCGTCCACCGTGACTTTCATGGTATTTCCATTTTCCGTTTTCGGCAGCCGAAGCGCCAGGGCAAGGATTCCAGCCAGGAGCAGAACGGCGCCTGCCAGAATCAGATCTTTTTTCTTCATATAGTTTTCCTTATTCTGAATCAGATGCCAGCCCATAACAGCAGTGTCAGCAGGAATACAGCACGGAACAGCGTAAAGAGGATTTCATTTCCGTGAAATTCCTTTACCCCGCAGCGGATATTACCTTTCGGACACGTATCAATACATTTCTGGCACTGGAAACAGTCGCCGGAGATCTCCACGTATCCATCGGATGGCAGTTCCACCGCTGACGGGCACTGTCTCGTGCAGGCGCTGCAGCCGCGGATGCAGTTTTCGCGTTTCCGGTGCAGAGTAAAGAACGGCAGGATCGGAAGCAGAGAAAAGACAGCTCCCATTGGGCACAGGAAATGGCAGAAAAAGCGCTCCTCAAAGAACATGCCGACCAGGATCAGCACCAGAAGAACAATGCCTGGAATATAAGAGGAAAGTCGGAAATTTCCCGCATGCAGCATGGAAAAGACATCCCACGGGCTTGTTCCTCTTGCTTTCTGATAAACTCCTGCAAAGCAGCAAAGAGCAATCAGAAGCAGAATGCCGTATTTGACCAGCGCCAGTTTTTTTGCCAGTTCCGGTTTGATGCGTATGGGCTTCTTTTTACGTTTCTTACAGATTATACCATAAATTGCATGCATTGCATCCCCCAGACTTCCAAAAGCGCATGCAAAACCGCAGAAAAATCTTCCGAATACGATCGTAAATGCACAGACAAGGAGCAGAGCCGACACAAACGCGGTCATCTCAATTTTTTCACCCTGTCCAAGCTGCGTAAAAATGTATTTCACTCCGTTAAATGCAGCGGTAAATACTGACGGAAGAAACAGGAAATATAAAAGCTGGATTCCGGCACGCAGGCAGGAAACGATCTGTTTTCTCTTCTTTGCCGGTAATGTGAATAGATCTAAATTTTTCATGTTATTTCTCCGCCTTTTCTATTGCTTCCTGCGCCGCATTTCTGATACCGGTGGAGCTGAATGTTGCTCCGCTGATCGTATCAACATCGGCGGACTGTGCCTCAATAATCTTTGGAATGATCGCCTCCGCGTTTGACAGATACGCACTGTCCTCGCCGTCGGCGGATGTGATGGCAAGATCGGTAATCTGGCCGCCCTCTACGGTTACTTCAACTGCAATGGTGCCGCCGAAGCCGTCAGCTTCACCGTCATACGTACCGTCCACGTACTGCCCTTCTGCTTCTGCTGCTTCACTTGCGGCCGTATCCGCCGTGTTGGATGCAGCTGCTGCGGCCTGCAGATTTTCCTTCTGAAGCTGGGTCGTCTCAAGCTCTGCCGAGAGCCGCGCGATCTGATCCTCTTTGTCTCTTTTATCGAGTACGGTATTGTAGCCGATCAGAACAGCAGCAATGACAGCGACATTCAAAAAACGAACAATCAATTGTCTCATCTGTTTTCCCCTTTATTGCGTTACTTTCGCAGCATCCAGCGCATTCCGGCATGCCTCAAGAATGGCTTTTGAGGAGCAGGTTGCACGGGAAACGGTGTCGATGTTTTCAAGCGTTCCGGTTTCCAGAATCTGAGCGGAAACGCCTTTGATTTTGGAGGTTCCTTCGGATGCGCGGCGGATGTAGGAGGCATTCTGACTGTCTCCGTCACCGGTGATGTTGCTTAACGCTACGATTTTATCGTTTTCAATTGTTACCGTCACAGAAAGCTGATAAGCGGTAAAATCTTCATCTTCATCCGGCTCGCAGACGGCAATCGCTGTGTATTCGCCGTCCTGATAGATCTTTTGTTCCGGAGTTTCCGTCGGGGTTGGTGTTGGCGTCTCAGTTGGCTCCGGGATTTCGGTCGGGGTTGGTGTTTCCGTCGGTGTCGGGGTTGGATTTTTCTTTTCCTCAGTTACGCGTTCTGCCTCTTTTAAAGCTTCCTCGATTGCCGCAAGAATTCCCCTGGAGCTGTAGGTTGCGCCGGAAACGGTGTCAACTTCCAGTGTCTGGTTTTTCACAACGTCCTTTGCTGTCTGTTTTGCGCGTTTTAAGAATGCTTCGTCATCTTCACTCTCGGTCACGAGAATTGCCTTGATCGTCTCATCCTGAATGACAACTGCCGTTGTAATGTCTCCCAGATAGCCCTCGCCGGTTCCGTAGTAAATGCCTTCCTCGTATGGGAATTTTCCTTCCGGAATCGTTGTGGTTCCGCCGCTGCTCGTTCCGTTATCCGGAACGGTCTCGCCGTTTGTTGCCTTCTTCGCATTTTCCAGCGCCTGTTTTACTGCGTTCTGGATGCCGCGGGAGCTGTACGTTGCGCCGGATACGAGATCCACATCGGTTTTCTGTCCGTCTACGATGCGGTCCGCTACGACTTTGGCACGGTTGAAGAATGTCTCGTCATCTTCGTTTTCCAGAATCAGTACCGCTTTGATCGTCTGATCCTGCAGGGCTACCGCCACTTTGATGTCTCCCTGGAAACCGGCGGCCGTTCCGTAATAAATTCCGTCCTGATAAGGAAAACTTCCCTTGGATGCAGACGAGTTGTTATTGTTCTGGCCGTTATTCTGACTGTTGTTTCCGTTGTTTGTATTGCCCTGGCTTCCTCCGTTTGTACTGGAAGACCCGTTCACTGCCGCCTGACTTAAGGCACTCCGCACAGCTTCAATAATACCGCGGGAGCTGTATGTCGCGCCGGAGACCGTATCCACATTCGTACTCTGTGTTGAGATAATCGTCGAAATCAGAGAGGAAGCGCTGGAAAGGTAGCTTGGCGTATCGCTGTTTTCCACAATATCAATCGAAGCAATTTTTCCGCCGCTGACAACAACACAGACTTTCATTGTGCCGCCAAATCCCGTTCCAGTTCCGTAATACGTTCCATCCCGGTAGGCAGCCGGCTCTTCAATTTTAGATACCGTAACTGTTCCGCCGCCTGCCGCTCCTGATGCGGATGCCGGTTCTGAAGTGTCCTCCTGACCGGTCAGTGCATTTTTCACGGCTGCAAGGATACCTTTTGAACTGAAAGTTGCACCGGAAACCGTGTCCACATCCACACTCTGGGATGCGATGATACGGTCGATAACTCCCTTTGCACGGTTCAGGAAAGCTGCGTCCTCGCCGGGAGCGCTTACAATCGAAATCGACTGAATCGTTTTGTCTTTCAATACGACAGAGACTGTAATCGTACCGCCAAAACCTGTTCCGCTTCCTTCGTACGTTCCGTCCGCCAGCTCAAAGCTGCCGGAACCGACGGCTGCGACAAGTTCTGCTTCGGTATCGGTTGTCTTTTTGGTATCGTCCTTCTTTTTTGTATCATCTTTCTTTTCCGCTGCATCGGTATCCTGTTCCGGCTCCGGTGTCACCAGTGCCTCCGGCTGCTCTACGGCGTAAACCGGTGCAGTGTAGCCATTCAGCGAAATACCGGCGCAGGCTGCTACGATAACTGCCGCGAGAGCCGGTGCAAATGCTGTCAGTTTTTTCCATTTTCCCATGGTTATGTATCACCGTCTTTCCTGATAATGTTTGTCTCGTGATCGGATGCGAAATCATCGGCAATTCCTTCGGTTACATACAGAACTCCGTCCTCATCCTCCAGAATGGTGTCAAATTCATCGCTGTGTGCACGCCAGTATTCAGCTGCCTTGTCCTTTCCCATGATGAAAAGAGAAGTAGAAAGGCCATCCGCCAGTGTTCCGTCAGCACTTACGATCGTCACCGACACCAGACCGTTATTTGCCGGATGACCGGTCGATGGGTCGATGATGTGATGATATTTCATGCCGTCCTGTTCGAAATACCGCTCATAGCCGCCAGAAGTAATAACCGCCCGGTCGGCCGTCGAGAGAATGCCGAGATAATCATCCTCCGCTTCCGGACTCTGCACGGCAACACGCCATTTGCTGCCATCCGTTTTCGTGCCGACAACCTGAACGTTTCCACCGAGGTTGATGAGCCCGCTCGTCACACCGCATTCCCGGTAAATATCGGCGATTCTGCCGGAGGTATAGCCTTTTGCAATTCCGCCGAAGTCGATTTTCATGCCGTCCTTGGCAAAGCTGATGGATGCGCTGTCCTTGTCGTAAAGGATATCATTGGCATCGGTCAGCGGAAGGAGGCTTTCGATCGTCTCATCCGAAGGAATCGTATAATTTCCGGTTGTAAAACCCCAGGCGTCCATGATCGGATAAATTGCGATGTCGAAAACGCCGTTTGTGCTGTCATACAGATCCAGCGAGCGTTCCAGCAGATAGGTGGTATCCTCCGATAAGGTTCCGCCGCCGTTTGCATTGATCTGCGCTACTTCACTCGTCTCCTCTCCGGTCGACAGAAGTGCATCCAGCCGCTCAATCTCCTGCTGTGCCTGATCCACCGCCGTTTCTGCATTCGGACCATAGGCAGTGACCGTCATGTACGTATCCATAGCAAAAATATCTCGGCTGCTCGATGCATCTGCGGCATCGGAAGAAGCTGTGGATGATGCGGATTTCTGCGTGGAATTCTCTTCCGAAGCGTCAGAACTGCTCGAAGACTCCGAAACAGACGCCGGCTGTGTCTGACTTTCACTGCTCTCCGGCTGCGCTGCTGTCCCCGCACCGGAACATCCGCCGACCGTCATCACCATGGCAAGACAAAATGCTGCAACAATTTTCTTTTTCATAAATAAAACTCCATTTTTTCTTATGTTAGGAAATCCTAACTTTGGTATTATAACATTAACTCGTAACTTACGCTATGAATTACTTGATAAAAGTTTTTCAATTAGCGTTCTGCATCTGATAAATTTTCTCATTTTATGTACTCTAAATCAAGTGGATTTTACTGGAATTCAAGCAGCGATATACAAAAAGCCCCCACAGCCGCATTGCTGCGGCCGCGGGGGCTTTAGAAATAACATTTTCAGAAATTACATATGATCGTGGCAGGTACGTGCAATTACGTCCATCTGCTGCTCTTTTGTCAGGTCGATGAATTTAACTGCATAGCCGGATACACGGATTGTGAAGTTTGCATACTCCGGTTTCTCCGGGTGCTCCATTGCGTCGATCAGTTTTTCGGTTCCGAATACGTTTACGTTCAGGTGATGTGCACCCTGCTCGAAGTATCCGTCCAGAACGTGTACCAGGTTCTCGGTACGCTCTTCGTCGTTGTGGCCAAGTGCGCCCGGGTTGATGGTCTGGGTGTTGGAGATTCCGTCCAGAGCGTCCTCATACGGCAGTTTTGCTACAGAGTTCAGGGAAGCAAGAAGTCCGCTCTTCTCTGCGCCGTAAGACGGGTTAGCTCCCGGAGACAGAGGCTCACCGGCTTTTCTTCCGTCCGGCAGAGAACCAGTTGCTTTACCATATACAACGTTGGAAGTAATGGTAAGGATAGAGGTAGTCGGCTCAGAATCACGATAGGTATGGCAGTATTTCAGTTTGTCCATGAAGGTACGAAGCAGCCATACAGCGATCTCGTCTGCTCTGTCATCGTCGTTGCCGTATCTTGGGAAGTCGCCGGTTGTCTCGAAGTCAACAGCCATTCCTTCTTCGTCACGGATAACTTTAACTTTAGCGTATTTGATTGCGCTTAAGGAGTCTACTACGTGAGAGAATCCTGCGATACCGGTTGCAAAGGTACGTCTTACATCGGTGTCGATCAGAGCCATCTCTGCTGCCTCATAGTAGTATTTGTCATGCATGTAGTGGATCATGTTCAGAGTTCCAACGTACAGATGAGCCAGCCAGTCCATCATAACGTCGTATTTCTTCATAACCTCATCATAGTCCAGATACTCAGCAGTGATCGGCTGATATTCCGGAGCAACCTGCTGTTTTGTCTTCTCGTCTTTACCGCCGTTGATCGCGTACAGAAGGCATTTTGCAAGGTTTGCACGAGCGCCGAAGAACTGGATCTCCTTACCGGTCTCGGTAGCAGATACACAGCAGCAGATGGAGTAATCATCGCCCCATACCGGACGCATTACATCATCGTTCTCATACTGGATGGAGCTTGTCTGTACAGAAATATGAGCTGCATATTTTTTGAAAGCTTCCGGAAGGTGCTCAGAGTACAGAACAGTAAGGTTCGGCTCTGGGGACGGTCCCATGTTTTCCAGTGTATGCAGGAAACGGAAATCGTTCTTTGTAACAATAGAACGTCCGTCGATTCCCATACCGGCAACTTCCAGAGTAGCCCATACCGGGTCACCGGAGAACAGCTGATTGTAAGACGGAATTCTTGCGAATTTAACCATACGGAATTTCATTACCAGATGGTCGATCAGCTCCTGAGCTTCTTTCTCAGTCAGGATTCCTTTTTCAATATCTCTTTCGATGTAGATGTCAAGGAAAGTAGATACACGGCCAACGCTCATTGCAGCACCGTTCTGAGTTTTGATAGCTGCAAGGTATCCGAAGTACAGCCACTGAACAGCTTCTCTTGCGTTCTTAGCCGGCTCGGAAATGTCATAGCCATAGGACTGTGCCATAACTTTCATATCCTGCAGTGCTCTGACCTGGTCAGCGATCTCTTCTCTTAACTGGAAGTCACCACGACGCATTCCCTGACGATTTGTTGCAGCGAAGTCTGCTTTTTTGCGCTCGATCAGGTAATCAATACCGTACAGAGCAACACGACGGTAGTCGCCTACGATACGGCCACGGCCATAGGTATCCGGCAGACCGGTCAGAATTTTATTGTGACGGGCTTTCATCATCTCTGGTGTGTAGATGTCGAATACACCCTGGTTATGTGTTTTGTGATATTTAGTGAAAATTTCATGAAGCTTCTCGCTTGGTTTGTAGCCGTAAGTCTCGCAGGACTGCTCAGCCATTTTAATTCCACCATACGGCATAAATGCACGTTTCAGCGGTTTGTCTGTCTGAAGACCAACTACCTGCTCCAGATCTTTCATGCTGTCATCGATATATGCTGCGCCGTAAGCTGTGATTCCGCTTACAACGTCTGTCTCCATATCCAGAACGCCGCCTTTTGCACGCTCTTCTTTCTGGAGTTCCTGTAATTTGCCCCACAGACGGTCTGTAGCCTCTGTTGGTCCCTCCAGGAATTTCTCATCTCCGTCATATGGAGTATAGTTGTTCTGAATAAAGTCACGTACGTCGATGCCTTCTTTCCAGAGTCTTCCGGTAAAGCCATCCCACTGTTCAAATTCTCTCATTTGCTTTGTTCCTTTCTGGTGTTATTTTGTTTCGTCACGCTCCGGCATCTTCTTTGCACCGGGCATGAACACCTCCGCATGCATAATATAACAAATCTCTGCTTTCCGCGCAAGATATGCACTTGAAAAAATACAAGGAAAACCACAAAATCTTGCATTTTTATAAGAACAAAATCTACATGTGGCGCTTTTCTTTTATTCCCCGTATCCGATTTCATATATCTGCTCTGCAAAGTCACAAATAACATATGTTCCATCGGAAAATTCACTCTTCTGTACGCTTCCGTCCGCCGTCATACACTCGTGGCGTACCAGTTCCAGGAGTGCCGTTTTTTCATGCAGCTCCGTTACAACGCGGCATCTTTCTGTCATCTCTTCCAGACTGATTTTCTCCCCGTCAAATGCACCATCTGTATTCGGATATGCGCCGTCCCGTACAAGATACGGTGCACCGCCTGCAAGAAGCGCATACAGCATATAGTCCTCGTCTTTTGAAACATGGTCCATCATCCACGGCTCGATTACGCAGTCATGATACACAAGATTAAAGAGCGGCACCGGGATTCCTTTTTTCGGTGTCTCTGCCGGGCGCAGCATAAAGTCGTACGGCGCATAATGGCAGAATACCAGATACGGAACGGCCCAGTCGCTGACCTCCTCGGAGCTTGAGAGAATCCCCTGTGATAGCAGCCAGGAGAAGCAGTTTCCGCGGTACGTATAGCAGTCTCTTCTCGTCATCACATGCTCCGGATTTGCGCACTCGTCGCCCTCGTTGCACGTAAACACATCGAGGTATGCACCGTCAAGCCGGATTCCGTTTTTCTTCAGCTCGGCAAAATTCCGTTTCACATAGAACGGTGCCTGCGTTGCACAGAGATAGCTCTGCGGTCCGCCCGCCCAGTAACTGTGTCCCGGTATCGTTCTATCCGGAAGGCGGCAGGCATAATTTTCATCGTAGCTCGGCGCTGCATGGTAATAATCGCGGTACTGGTCGTGAATACCGAATTTGTAGCCGAAATCATGCATCGTATCGACAAGCGATTTCATGTCTTCCCATCCGCCGGCCGCTTGGCATGCCGGTGTGTAGTCCGGATGCTGGTTGTCATACCCCGGTTCTGCCCAGCCGTCCAGATGAAGATAGACTTTCTCTACGCCGAGATCATGAATTTCGCGGATCTGCTGTTCGCGCACGGAAAACGGCACTACGCGGTTATTTTTCTCCGGATTCTGCGGATCGAAAAAGCCGGACTCCGGCTGCACAACCGTCTTGATTCCCGTATGAACAAAACACGTTCCCACAAGATCGTGAATGGACGGATTCTGTACTGCCTTTTCTTTCAAAGTGCGCAGATGGCCCTGTTCCCGTACATACTGACGGTATATTTTGCAGAGGTCGTTATAATCGCAGTCATTTAAAAACGTATAACGGAATACGCGGCGGTAATTCATTGTTCCAAGGCTTGGCTCCAGCCATGCCCCCACGCTGGTATACGGGCCGCCTGCCGGGTGCTCTGCCTGATAACCGGCGTTCCACGGTGTTGTACAGATCGCTGTATAGCCGCATCTTTCCTTCACCTGGCCAAACCACGGCATATAGCCGCCGGAGGTCTCAAATCTGCCGTCAAACGAAAGCTTTCCAAGTTCCGTCTTCCAGGTATTCGGAATCAGAAGTCCCTGTCCCTCGGTAAGGAGTGTATACCAGTCATCGCGCCCGTTTGTAAACTCCATTGCCGTCGGCCACAGCACCTTTACCGGATGCAGTCCCTCCTCGCAGAGCGGAATCCACTCCATCCAAAATGTTTCATCCACAGCTTCGATCCAGATAATCGTCTCGAAGGCATACGGTGTTCCCGCAAATCCCGCATAACGGCTCCGGATGCCGCATCCGACGCCGAAGGAATAGACCTCATGGGAAATCTCCTCTGCATCCAGGAAACGGTATGTTCCCTCTGCAAAAATCAGTTCCGGTGTCTTTTTCGGATCCGTATTCCAGACAACGCCGTCTTTTTCGATCCTAAGTCCCAGCGTCTCTTCATCGAGCATCACAGCAAGCGATCCGCTTTCTATTTTTTTCATCGTGTGATATTCCCCTTTTTCTTTATCATATGCGTTCCAAACACCAGAAAGGCGCAGAGAACCCGTCCGCCTTTCTCTGCACGGTTCCGGATTTTCTGCGCCTTTTTCCACCTAACTTACATAATCTCTTCTTTTTCTACGACTTTACCGTCTCTCCAAATTCTCTCCAGATCGTAGAACAGGCGGTTCTCCTCATCAAAGATGTGGATGACAACATCGCCGTAGTCCATCAGAATCCAGTTTGCGGTCTGATAGCCTTCGATCTGTTTTGGATGTACGCCGGCTTTTCCGAGTACCTCCTCTACGTTGTCTGCCATCGCCTGTACCTGGTTACGGTTGCTTCCGCTGGCGATCATGAAATAATCTGCCAGGGTAGAAACATGGGTAATGTCCAGAATGCGGACATCCATTGCTTTTTTATCTTCCAGTGCTTCCAGTGCAAGTTTTGCAGTCTGTTTTGCTTCGCTCATTTATACTTCCTCCTTTGCCGTCCGTTCCCGGTGCAGTGCCTCATAGAACTGATATGCCTGCTCCGTCATCGGGTCCATCGTCTTCGGGTTTTCCGACAGATACGCCATACTGTCTTTTAAAATTTCATACATGCATTCGTCGATATCGGTGAATGCCAGCTTCCGAAGGCGGGTAAGATGAGGCGCCTTGTTTCGTGCCGGCTCGATATAATCTGCGATATAGATGATCTTCTCCAGCAATGTCATATCTTCTTTTCCTGTCGTATGCCAGGTGATGGCGCTTAAGATCTCCGGATCTTCCACCTTATACTTGTCCTTCGCCAGAAATGCACCGAGCTTGGCATGGATCAAAAACGGATTGTTCCGCTCAAACTCAGTGATTTCAATCTTATTTTTCTCACACATGGTGATTTTTTTCTTATTCGGAATGCATTTTGCACAGTCGTGAAGCAGTCCCGCGACACGGGCTTTTTCGAGATCCTCGCCCCATACCATCGCCATGGATGATGCGGTAAACATCACACCGAGCGTGTGATGATAGCGGTCTTCATCGACTTCCTTCTGGAGTTTTTTGTCCAGTTTCCATAAATCGTACTGTTCCATCCTGCTCTTCCTCTAATCCTGATAGATTTTCTGCTCCTGAATGTAGGAAATCACAGAATCCGGCAGATAGTATTTCACGGATTTTCCTTCCCGGATCCATTCCCGCAGTTCGTGGGAAGAAACATCCAGATTCGGTGTGTCGAGTTTCAGAAAGGTACCGTGAAGTTTTTCTGCATTTCGTTCCATACAGGCCAGAAGCTCTTCCTCTTTTGCCCGATCCCTGGTCGCCACAAGGATCTTTGCCGCGGCGCAGATCCGCTCTGGATTTTTCCACTCATCAAAATAGAACAGGGAATCCGCTCCAATGATAAAGTAAAACTCCGTGCCCGGATGTTCCTTCCGCATCGCCTCAAGCGTCCGATAACTGTAGGTATAGCCCTCATCTTTCATCTCTTTGGTGCAGAGCACAAAATGCGGATTGGATGCGATGGCACGGCGCACCATCTCGACACGCTGTGCATCCTTTGCCTGTCCCGCCCGGTTCCGCTTATGTGGCGGATTTCCGGCCGGAAGAAACCAGACTTCATCAAGCCCGAACTGCTCGTACGCCGCCTCGCCAAGGATCAGATGACCGATATGAATGGGATCGAATGTGCCTCCCATAATGCCAATTTTTCTGTTTGTCTTTTCCATACGTTTTCCTCAAAAAGCGCCGGAACTGCAGCGGTATGCTCCGGTCCCGGCGGTTCTTTCCTGCGGATTATTTCGGAAGCTGAATTTTCTTTTTCTCTTTTTTGCCCTCTTTGTACAGCACGATCTTTTTGCCGATCACCTGTACGACCTGGGAATTGGTGCGTTCTGCCAGAACTTCTGCGATCTCTCTTGGATCATCGAGGCAGTTCTGCAGTACATTGATTTTAATCAGTTCTCTCGCCTCAAGTGCCTCTGCTACAGCAGCGGTATGCTCCGGCGTGATGCTGCTTTTTCCTACCTGCAGGATCGGTTCCATGGTCATGGCAAGGCCTTTCAGGTATGCTCTCTGCTTGCTGGTCATACGTCTCCTCCTTCGTTATTTATTCGTTCTATTTATAATAATCAAATTCAAATCCATACATCTTGACGGTATCGCCTTCCTGGATGCCGGCCTGCTCGAGTTCGTCTAAGATACCGGTATCTTTTAAGAACCGCTGGAAGAAAGCAAAACCTTTCTCGGAATCCAGATTAGTGTAGCCGAGCATCTTCTCGATCTTCGGTCCCTCGATGATGAAACGGTGCTCGTCCTCCGGGTCCTGCTCGACGGTGTACGGCAGGTTCTCGGCAAGAAGCATATCCTCCGGGAAGAATTCCTGCTCGAAGACCATACGCTCTTTCGGAAGCTCATCGAGTTTTTTCTGTACGGCATATAAAAGCTCTTTTAAGCCTTTTCCGCTGACGGCAGAAATCGGATAAACCGGGATGCCTTTCGGCTCGAACTCTTTTTTCAGACGTTCCACCGGATCCTCTTCGCCCTCTTCTACATAGATCGCATCGGTCTTATTGGCCGCGATGATCTGCGGGCGTTTTGCGATCTCCGGGTTATAGGCTTCGAGCTCTTTGTTGATCTTGTTGATATCATCCACCGGATCTCTTCCCTCGGTCGATGCAACGTCTACTACATGGATCATCACGCGGGTTCTCTCGATGTGGCGCAGGAATTCATGGCCGAGGCCGACTCCTTCCGATGCACCCTCGATCAGTCCCGGGATATCTGCGATAACAAATCCGCTGCAGCCCTCAAGGTCTACGACACCGAGGTTCGGGGAAAGCGTGGTAAAGTGATAATTTGCAATTTTCGGTTCTGCATTTGTCACGCGGGAAAGCAGGGTCGATTTTCCAACGTTCGGGAAGCCGACGAGTCCGACGTCCGCGATGACTTTCAGTTCCATTCTTACTTCCAGCTCCTGTGCCGGCTGGCCTGGCTGGGCGTATTTCGGAACCTGCATGGTAGCGGTTGCGTAATGCATATTTCCGTTTCCGCCTTTTCCGCCTTTTAATACAACCTGACGGCGGTTTTCACCAGACATATCTGCGATGACTTTTCCGCTCGCAGCGTCCATAATGACGGTTCCTTCCGGTACTTTCAGGACAATATCTGCGCCGTTTCCGCCATGGCATCTGCGTTTTCCTCCCGGCTCGCCGTCGGTAGCAGAAAACTTTCTTCTGTGGCGGTAATCAACCAGTGTATTCAGTCCTTCGTCAACTTCAAAAATAACGTCTCCGCCTTTGCCGCCATCGCCGCCGTCCGGCCCGCCGTTCGGTACAAAAAGCTCTCTGCGGAAACTGACATGTCCGTCTCCGCCCTTACCGGAGCGGATCAGAATTTTTGCTCTGTCTGCAAACATGGTATTCTCCTGTCTTGTTTTATCTAAATCCAAATCGGTCTGCTGGACCTTTAATTATTATTAACAAAAACGGCTTCAAACCTCTTAAGATTTGAAGCCGCACCTTTGTCTTACTCTTCTGTTGCTACCGGATATACGGAAACCTGTTTTTTGTCACGTCCTTTTCTTTCGAAAGCTACGCGTCCGTCAACCATAGCGAATAAGGTATCGTCTTTTCCGATTCCTACGTTCACGCCTGGATGAATCTTGGTTCCACGCTGTCTGTAAAGAATGTTTCCAGCCTTTACAACCTGTCCGTCAGCTCTTTTTGCTCCTAATCTCTTGGACTCGGAATCTCTACCGTTCTTGGTAGAACCAACTCCTTTTTTATGAGCGAAAATCTGAAGGTTCATATTTAACATGGTATTACACCTCCTTGAATGCGATCTCTAAGTATTGTGCTCCATAATCGCGGCGGATACTTTCGAGGCCCAGCAAAAGTGATTTTACAAGAAGTGCGGTACTTTCAGAATACCCATTCGGGAATGAAAAATACACGTATCCATCTCCAGCTTCACTTATAATCAGATCCTCTGTCAATGTTTCCACGGAATTTACGGTGTTTACAATCAGTGCGGAGACAGCGGCACAGATGATATCCTGCCCTTCCTCTGCATAGCCTGCATGACCGTTTGACTCCACGGAGATGTACTCGCCGTCAGACTCTGTTACGGTTATACAAATCATAAGACTTAAGCGTTGATTTTTTCAATCTTCACTTCAGTGTACTGCTGTCTGTGACCGTTTTTCTTATGATAACCAGTTTTTCTCTTATACTTGTAAACGATAACTTTTTTGCCTTTACCGTTTCCAACTACAGATGCGGTTACGGATGCATTTTTAACGTCCTCGCCAACTTTCAGTCCGTCATTGCTTACTGCAAGTACCTGATCAAAAGTTACGGTTTCTCCAGCTTCAACGCCAAGTTTCTCTACTCGGATAACATCGCCTTCAGCTACCTTGTACTGTTTACCACCTGTTGCAATAATTGCGTACATATGGCACCTCCCTATCAATTACTCGCCAGATTCGGTGGTCTTTCGACTCTTTTACCTCTCTGTGCGGCATACTTCTACAATATATCATCACGTCTGCTGTTTGTCAATAGTATTTTTCAGGAAATTGCAGATTTTTTTTCACATGCAATTGCCAGTGCGCCGGGTCCGATGTGGCAGGCAACGCTTAAGGACAGCGGATGCGCATCGACTTCAAAATCCGGGAAGGCTTCTTTTACTTCGACAATCCATCCATCGATTACTTCTTTGTCGTTTGCGGTATAGGCAATGTGAAGTCCCATGATGCCGGCTGCACGCTCTTTTGCGAAGCGTTTGTCCATATCTTTTTTCATAGCCTTGATCATGGCTTTCTTTGCCTGTTTCACACCGCGCGCTTTTTCAAACGCGTCAAGCTTCTCTCCCTGGATCGTCAGCACCGGTTTGATATTTAAAACGGTTCCGATCATGGCTGCTGCCGGCGTAACGCGGCCGCCTTTTTTCAGGTATTTTAACGTATCTACCATAATATAGATACTTGCATCCAGCGCATCCTCTTCCAGAATTGCTTTGATGTCTTTTGCTGCCACGCCGCGGTTTGCCATTTTCTTTGCATCCAGAACGGACTGCTGCTGCGTAACGGAGATTCTCTGGTTGTTGACAACCTGCACTTTTCCTTCGTAGTCCTCGGACAGCACGGTCGCTGTATCACAGGAGGTGGAAAGGCCGCTTGACATCGGAATGTAAACAATGTCATCGTACTCTTCGAGAATTTTGTTCCAGAAATCCATCAGATCTCCCGGAGACGGCTGAGATGTGGAAACAGCCGCATCCTCTGCCAGAATCTCGTAAAACTGTTCCTGTGTCAGGTCGATATCCTCAAACTGGATTTTTCCGCGCATGAAGAAAGGCATCGGAAGGACAAAAACGCCCAGCTCTTTCGCCTGACTCTGTGTAATACCGCTGTTGCTGTCGGTAGCAATAGCTGTTCTTGCCATAGTTCTTATTCCTGCTGTCTCTTGTTAGAGAAACAGCTTTTCCTTTCTGTAATATCGTGTAACGCTTGATTTGCTGTTATTCTATCATAAATCGTACCTGTTTTCTACCCGGCTTGGACATTTCTGCAAAATTGCCCAAACTGCTTTTGATTCTTTTTACATCATACCAATACCAAGGAAAAACAGTCCGCCAAGGATCAGCAGAATGGTCGGAATTACGATTTTTGCAATGGTCTTTTTTCTTCTCTCCTTCGGGAAAAATCCTTCGCTTTTTGTCTGCTGGTACATCAGAAGACGGCTTCCCATATAAAGACCGATCGGCATCAGCGCCGCTTCGATCAGATACATGCCGATGTACGTTTCCGTTGCGTATCCGCTGCCTGCTGCTGCGTTCCCCTGCGAGAACATATAGAGGAAGCTTGCCGCAATGCTCGCCACAATCGTCGATGCGTTATGGACGAAATGAAACAGCGAGCTGTAAAACATGTTGTCGGTCTTCATCCGCACATACGAGAGAACGATTCCCATCATCATCATCGGAAGAAAACGGACGATGCTCATGTGGAAAGCGCCAAAATAAACGCCCATCAGAAGCAGCATCACCCATTTCTTTTTGATTCCGCGCAGGCTGTACTGCAGAAGACCGCGGTGCAGTGCTTCTTCACAGATGGCCGGTGTCAGCGCAACGACAAGCAGCTCGCCGAAACAGGAAAGGCCCGCCATACTGCTGTCCATGGATTCCGAGAGGCTTGCGTATTCCTGCGGGAAAATCCATTCCATCAGAAGGAAAAGGGCAAGCACACCGCGGTACGTCACATACCACATCAGAATGGTTCCGAGGATTCCGGCTCCATCCGGCTTTTTTAATGGGAACACTTCTTTTAACGGAATATGAAGTGCCCGTACGACGAGAATGGATCCGATCAGGAATACAATGATCTCGTCCAGCGCATTTCCATACATCCCTCCTGCAAGAACCAGCGGGATTCCGGCGAGATTAAAAAGAACCATCAGAAAGGCAAACACCAGCAGGCCCTGCCATGGTTTCAGTATCTTTTCTTTTTCCACCGGATGCGGCCGTTTTGCCGGCATCTGGTTTCGAAAGGGTTCGTAAAGATATGGGGTATCATTTTCATTGAGGTGAATCGGTTTCTTTTGTGGTTCCATATTCATTCCTCCTTTGTAAGGTCACTGTCATTTCATCTGTTCTGCCAGCGGCCGGCGGATTTTCTTTCTCGTCAGTTCCACGAGATGAAGCGCCGTCATATCCACAACTTTGGTCGGAACGGGATCTTCCCGCACAAGACCCTGCAGGAAGCCGAGAAGGCGCTCCTCCTGCTCTTTTTCCGGCATGTTGATAAAGTCAACCAGGATCAGACCGGAAATCCCGCGCAGGCGGATCTGGCGGGCGATTTCGCGGGCTGCCTCCTGGTTTACGCTGTACAGAAACGTATTTTTCCGTCCGCCGAGCTGCTTTCCGCTGTTCACATCGATCGCGGTCAGCGCTTCGGTCGGTTCGATCACGAGGAATCCGCCGGAAGGCAGATCCACACGTTTGTCGAGTGCCTGTTTTACGTGATTTTCGAGATTTTCTTTCTTTGTCAGTGTGGTAAGCTGATCCTCATACCAGGTCAAGCGGCAGTCGTGAAAATCATGGCGCTCCAGATATTCTCTGCAGATCTCATACGTTTCTCTGTCATCTGTCACAAGTTCTGAAACTGACGGTGCATACCGTTTGACGAGCTCCGGCACGGCATCTGACGCCCGATACAGGCAGGAGTACAGGCTCCGCATCGTTCCATACTGGACAATCCGCGCGAGTTTTTCGGACAGCTCGAGATATTCCTGCCGGATCTCTTCTTCCGAAGCATCAGCGGATGCGGTGCGGAAGATCACGCCAAACGGAAGGCTTCCGCCGGAAAGCTCCGGAAACATCCGGCTTCCCAGTTCTTTTAACCGTTTTTTCTGCTCCGGCAGAAGGCGTCCCGAGCATGAGATTTCCGGCTTTCCATAATAGAGCACCAGGGCACTTCCCGAAAGAGAAAGTTCTGCTGTCGCCGACGGAAGCTTCGTTTTCTGCGCTTCCCGCTGGATCTGCACGACAATTTCATCTCCGACATGCAGTTCCGTTCCCGGTGCTTTTTTCAGAAGATACCCTTCTTTTACACGGGACAGATCAAGAAAACAGCTCTGCTGCTCCGCAAACGAGACAAATGCCCCGCGGATCCCGGGCGCCAGTTTTTCCACCCGGCCGACATAGATATTGCCAAGCAGCGTTTCCTTCTCCCTGCAGAGGGCCGTCAGTTCGACCGGTCTTTCTCCTTCCACCAGCGTGTGTACCAGGTAATCTTTTCCCTCCCACGGCAGATGGGCAATGACAACTCGTTTACTCAACTTCTTCTCCTAATGCTTCCAGCGGAACCAGCTTTCGCTCTTCTTCCGTTCCGATGTCTGCGTAAACTTCCTCGCGCAGAATCGTGTATGCAAACGGCGGCAGTTCAACCCCGCACCATTTGCAGAACGCTTCCATCACGAGCTCCGGTTTCAGGTTCGAAACACTTCCGGTGGAGAGCTGCATCCAGACACCACTTTTCTTTGCTTTCATATCGTAAATCCATGGGCGGATATCGGTCAGCTTTTCGCTTCGTTTTGTCTTTCGCATGATCTCAATCTGCGGAAGTGCAAAAAACACCGGTACTTTCGTTTCCAGATCAATCTCCGGCATTTTTCCCTCGCGGAACTGCACGAGATAATCGGCTCCTGCTACGAGAGACATTGCCTTGCTTGCTTTTCCATCCGGCACATGGCGGGCGGAAAGCACTTCCATTCCCTCAACCATCGTCGCATTCAGACGTTTTACAATCTCGTCGGTTTTCATATCTTCCGCGAGCACCATATCGAAATATTCACCGGTGCTGCTGATGCCGACACCGAGCGGAGAAGCAAACGACAGCAGCATGTGCGGGCTGAAGCCCTCGGAATAAGCGATCGGAAGTTCTGCACGGCGGATTGCTTTCTGGAAGTAACGCATCACATCCAGATGACCCACAAATTTCATCACACCTGTTTTGGCAAACTTAATTCTGATTTTCATAGCAGACACCTCCTCCGAATGATTTTGCTCCGCAGCCGGAACACTGCATCTTACAGTTCGGGGTAACGGTTTCTTTCTGTGCCCGCTCCCATTCGCGGATCAAGAATTTTTTCGTCACGCCGATATCAAGGAAATCCCACGGAAGGATCTCATCGGTGCTGCGCTCACGGCAGGCATAGAACGAAACGTCAATGCCGGTCTCTGCAAACGCTTCTTCCCAGGCATCTTTCCGGAAATACTCGGACCAGGCATCGAAAATAGCACCTTTTCTGTACGCTTTTTCAATAACTTCGGCACATTTCCGGTCACCGCGTGCAAGGAATCCCTCCAGAAGGGAAATATCTGCCTCATGATAAATGTAACGGATGCTCTTCTGATTCAGCTGTGCGCGGACCTCTGCCTTTACAATCGCCGCTTTGTCAAGAAACTCCCTCTCCGTGTTCATCGGTGCCCACTGGAACGGAGTGAACGGCTTCGGAATAAAGAACGAGGAGCTTGCCGTAATCTGGCATTTTCCGTTTCTCTGGTCTTTCGGAATCTCATAGTAACGCTCTGCGATCTTTTCCGCCAGATGCGCAATTCCTTTGATATCATCCTCGGTCTCGGTCGGAAGGCCCAGCATGAAATACAGTTTTACTTTATTCCAGCCGCCCTCAAACGCTTTTCCGGCTCCGTCGAGAATGACTTCCTCGGTCAGACCTTTATTAATAACATTCCGCATCCGCTGGCTTCCCGCCTCCGGTGCGAAGGTCAGGCTGCTCTTTTTGATATCCTGTACCTTGCTCATGACATCGAGGGAAAATGCGTCGATTCGAAGAGACGGAAGGGAAATATTGACACCTTTTTCCGGGCAGCTGTCGATCAGATAGTTGACAAGCTCCGGAAGATGGCTGTAATCACTCGAGCTCAAAGAACTCAACGAAATCTCATCGTGGCCGGTATTGCGCAGCATATGGGTCGCAAGTTCTTTTAACTTCTCCACATCGCGCTCTCTTGTCGGACGGTACACCATACCCGCCTGGCAGAAACGGCAGCCGCGGATACAGCCGCGCTGGATCTCCAGAACGACACGGTCCTGTGTTGCCTTGATAAACGGCACGACCGGTTTCTCCGGATACGTTGCCTCGGTCATATCCATGACAAGCTGTTTTTTGATCTTTTCCGGTGCTTCCGGAATGGACGGCGTAAAGGCCGCGATCGTTCCGTCCTCGTGGTACGTTACTTCATAAAACTGCGGTACGTAAATACCAGGGATCCGGCATGCCTTTTTCAGGAAATCCTGACGGGTTCCGCCGTTCTTTTTATTTTCCAGATACGTGTCAAAAAGCTTGTCGTACACAACCTCGCCCTCTCCGATGTAAAACAGATCGAAGAACGGAGCGATCGGCTCCGGATTGTACGTACACGGGCCGCCGCCGATAACGATCGGGTCCTCGTCGGTACGCTCCACCGCATGCAGCGGGATTCCGGCAAGGTCGAGCGCCTGCAGAACGTTCGTATAACACATCTCATACTGCAGGGTGATAAACAGGAAATCCTCGTTTTTCACCGGCTCCTGGGATTCCAGGCCGAACAGCGGAATGCTCTGTTCCCGCATCACGCGGTCCAGATCCGGCCATGGGGAATAGACACGCTCACACCACATGTCCTCACGTTTGTTAAACATATCGTACAGGATCTGGATGCCAAGGTGGGACATACCGATCTCATACACATCCGGGAACAGGAATGCGCCGCGCAGGGCTACTTTCTCTTTGTCTTTTACGACACTGTTGAATTCATTTCCAATGTATCGCGCAGGCTGCTCAATCTGGAGCAGCACTTCTTCTGGCAATGCTAATTTTCTCATGCAATTCTCTCACTTGTTCTTATTTTTATTTGTCCAGATACGCCGCAAGCAGTTCCAGCGTATTCTTCACGCCGTCCACATGGCTTCTCTCATATCCATGGGATGCGTACACACCGGCGCCGATCAGGGCATGGCGTGCGTCTGCGCCGCCGCGGAGCGTTGCCTCCACGTCAGAGCCGTAGTGCGGGTAAACATCCGCCGCATAGTCGATTCCGTTTGCTTTTGCCGCCGCAATCAGCTCACCGGTAAAATCGTAGCTGTAAGGGCCGCCGCTGTCTTTGACGCAAATGGATACCTGATGCTCTTTACACTCCAGTCCGTCGCCGACACAGCCCATATCAACAGAAAGGATATCCGTCACACCCTCCGGCACGGAAGCAGATCCGCCGTGGCCGACTTCTTCGTACACGGTGATGTGCTGATAAACCGGACGGGACGGTGTGATATTTTCTTCTTTTAAATACTTCGCATAGCCGAGCAGGATTGCAACGCTCAGTTTATCATCGAGAAAACGGCTCTTGATGTATCCCTTCTCGGTGATGCGGGTTCTCGTCTCAAAGCAGACGATATCACCGGTCTCGATGCCGAGCGCTTTTGTCTCCTCTTTGGAGAAGACCATCTCATCCAGAACGACCTCCATATTGTCGTAGGTGCGGTCCTGCTGGTCGTAGGAACCGTTGACATGGATCGACGGGTTGTTCATCTGGAAGCAGCCCTCGTACCGTTTTCCGTCTCTTGTGATGACAACGCAGTTTTCCGTCTCCGCATTGTTCGGATTCATACCGCCGAGCGCGGTGAGACGAAGACGGCCGTTTCCTTTCACTTCCGCTACCATGCCGCCGAGCGTATCGGTATGTGTCTCCACAAGGACACCGCCGTTTCCTTCACAGCCTTTGGCAAGCTGCACCAGAAGGCCGCCCTTTGTGGTGATCACCGGCGCATAGCCCATCGCTTCGTACTCTGCTTTCAGCCATGCAATGGCATCTTTCGTGTAGCCGGTCGGGCTGTCGATGGAGAGCAGTTTTTTCAGTTTCTCTGTTATAAAATCAACATAAACCTTTGTATTTTTCATGTTTCTTCCTCCATTTTTGTTTCTGTTTTTTCTTCTTTTTTCGAAACATTTTGAAACAGAAACTGCAGATTTTTTTCTTTCCGAAAAAAGATCCTGCCCTTCATCATACCACAGAAATAAATTGGATACAACCATCGGAAAACGGAAAAATGGAAATAAGGAAAATGTAACTGGACAAACTACCATATGCCATGCTATGTTTGAAGAGGGGGATACATTATTAGCTGTTATTCAAAAAAGTTTCTTCTATAATAAAATAAAGGTCGCCTCAAATTCAAATAAAGGAGCAAAAAAATGGACACAAAAGAACAGGCATCGCAGCCTGCATTACAAACGTTAAAAGAATATGCTGTCATTACCGCAGCTGTTCTGATCATGGACATTGGAATTTATGTTTTTAAATTCCCTAATAATTTTTCTTTCGGCGGTGTATCCGGTATGGCCGTTGTCATCTGCCGGTTTCTTCCGTTCACTGCCTCACAGATCAACCTTTTTATCAACCTGCTGCTTCTGCTGGTTGGTTTTGCTGTGCTGGGGCGGAACTTCGGCGTCAAGACAGCCTACGTGACCGTGCTTTCCTCGGTTCTTCTGAACATTTTTGAAAAGCTGTTTCCGATGGCACATCCGCTTACCGATGAGATCATGCTGGAGCTCTGCTTTGCCATTATTCTTCCGGCACTGGCGGCAGCACTGCTGTTTTTTGAGAATGCCTCCGGCGGCGGCACAGACATCATCGCCATGATTATTAAAAAATATTCTACAATGAATATTTCCACTGCCCTGCTGGTGACCGACCTCATCGTTGTCATCCTTGCTTTCCTGATTTTCGATACCTTAACCGGACTTTGTTCGGTTCTCGGTCTGATGGCGAAAACACTGCTGATTGACAAAACGATTGAGCGGATGAAGCTGAATAAATTTTTTACGATTATCTCCAACAATCCGCAGCCGATCTGCGATTTCATCACAAAGGATCTCAATCACAGCGCAACCCTTTACGACGCCGTCGGCGCTTACTCCGACCAGCAGCGGACAGTCATTCTCACGGTTGTGGATGTCAAGCAGGCCGTCTATCTTCAGCGGTTTATTCATGATACCGAGCCGACCGCGTTTATTGCGATCACAAAGAGCAGCGAAATTATCGGAAAAGGCTTCATGAGTTATGTCTGATCGATTCAAACCATATTTTTCACGCAAAAAATCCGAAGGTTTTTGACGCCTTCGGATTTCTTTGTATGTGCTTATTCTGTTTATTTCTCTTCTGCTGCTTCGGTATCTTCTGCCGGTGCTTCTACGTTGTGGGAAGCCATCAGACTTACGACAATGGATTCCGGATTGGTCTTTATGGTGATATCCGGGTCAGCGGCCAGGGACAGATCTTTGACGCGGATGACATCACCGATCTTCATCTCTCCGACATCGACCATTACCTGATCGACCAGGGATGCCGGGTATGCCATGTAGGCAACCTCGTTCAGATCCTCCTGCAGAACGCCTTCTGCGATCTTTTCATGGTTTACAAGGACAATCTCTGCAACGGAATGAACTTTCTCGTTGCTGACCAGTGCCTGGAACTCGATCGAATCGATCTGTCCGGCTACCGGGTTATAATCAACATTTTTGATCAGGACATCGTATGCGGTTCCGTCGACATCCAGCATAATCTGGCTGCCTTTGTGGTCTGTCTTCAGCAGTTTCTCGACATCTCTTTTTACCATCTTAACTGGAATGGATTCTTTCATCTCTCTGCCGAATACATTGCCGACAACGTATCCTTCTCTTCTGAGTCTTTTTGCTTTTACATCCAAACTTCTCTTTTCAGCTTTTAAAGTATTCATTTACCTTTTCCTCCAAAAATCTGATTCTTAGCAGGCTTCTTATCTTGTGAAGGGTGTTAAGTTTGCTTTGCCTTGTGGCTATGAATAAGTTTCTTGGAACAGGATGTTTGGGAACATGCAAGGAAGAATTGGTTTCTTGTTGATTCCTTTTCTTTGTTCTAGTTGTAATATAATACCACGAACACAATTTGTCAACCCGGATTTTCCGATTTCACAGTTTCTTCACATTTTCAGCACGCTTCCTTATATTCCATCAGTTTCTGGCGTGCTGTGCGGTTCAGACTGCGCGGTACAGCAATCTCAATCGTCGCATAATGATCACCGTGCACGTTCGCATCTTTCATCGATACCATGCCCTTGCCGCGCAGACGGAGCTTACTGCCGGACTGTGTTCCTTCCTTGATTTTGCAGACCACATCTCCGTACAGTGTCGAGACACGCGCTTCGCCGCCAAAGACTGCCGTTGTGTATGGAATCTGAATCGTCGTGTAGATGTCCATTCCGCGCCGTTCAAAACCTTTCTTTTCTTCTACATTGACCTTCAAAAGCAGATCGCCGCGGCGGCCGTTTGATCCTGTATGGCCTTTGCCGCGCAGACGGATGCTCTTTCCGCTCTCGATACCGGCCGGGATTTTAACCAGCAGCGTATTGGTCGTTCCATCCGGGTTCCGCAGGGTAATCTGTTTTTCACAGCCAGATGCCGCTTCCTCCAGGCGGATCGAAACCTCAGCGTGCAGATCGAGATCCTCTGCCGTACCGCGGCCGGAAAATGCATCCTCAAACGGATGTCTGCTGCTTCCCGAACGCGTATACCGCTCGCTTCCGAATCCACGGCTTTTGCCATGAAACATCTGATCAAAGAAATCGCCGAACATATCGTCCGCGTTTCCTTCAAAGTGAAATTCGTGATAGCCGCCGTTGTTTCCGCTTCCGCCGAACGGGTTTCCATACGCACTGCCGTACGGATTTCCACCGCCCTGCTGGCTGTACGCGCTGGCTCCCTGGTCGAACGCCGCGAATCCGAACTGATCGTACATTTTCTTCTTTTCCGGATCGCTTAAGACAGAATACGCTTCTGTCACTTCCTTAAATTTCTTTTCCGCATCCGGGTTTCCCGCATTCGTATCGGGATGATATTTTTTCGCCAGTTTCCGGTATGCACGCTTGATTTCTTTCTCGTCTGCATTCCGGCTGACGCCTAATACTTCATAATAATCTCTTTTTGTTTCCATCATCAGGCACCTCCAGTCAAGCCTTTTCCTGATTTCCCAGGCGAACAATTCCTGGCTCTTTTTGTCTGTTCTATTTGTACTATAACACGCATTTTCCGCACTGTCAATTCTTTTCACGGAAGATTCAAAATTCCTATACGAATTGAAAAACCTGCCGTGCACTGTTACAATAAGAGATATACGATTCTCACGATTTTTTATGGAGGTACTTGATTGATGCATTCCATTTTCTGGTTCCGCACCCGGCAGTGGGTGTTGAGCCGCGTTCTTCATCTGACAGAGCATAAGAAACAGACACTCCTTGCAGCACCGGATGCCGTTCTGCTGCTCCCCACGTTATTCCGGAAACGCCGGATCTCCCGGATTCTCCTGGTGACTACCCCCGGCTTTGTCCGCCGCGGAACACTGACGTCTCTGCTGGACGGCTGTAAAAAAGAAAACATTTCCGTCACCATTTTCTCCGAAATCGCCCCGGATCCGCAGATTGAGAGCGTGGAACAGGGTTTCCGTCTTTATCAGCAGATTCAGGCGCAGGCTATCCTCGCCATCGGCGGCGGATCCGTTCTTGATGCAGCAAAGCTGATCGGTGCCCGCGTCTGCTGTCCGAAAAAGACGGTTCCTGCGATGCGGGGCCTCCTGAAAATCCGTCGGAAACTTCCGCCGCTGTTTGCCGTGCCGACGACAGCCGGAACCGGTTCGGAGGCAACGGCGGCAGCTGTCATCACAGACTGTATCGACGGGAAACCATACAAATACGCCGTCAATGACCTCTGTCTGATCCCGGATACGGCAGTTCTCGATCCGCGTCTTACAATCAGCCTCCCGTCCTCTATGACCGCAGATACCGGTATGGATGCCCTGACCCATGCCATGGAAGCTTTTCTGAACCTCTTCGCCTCCCGCAGCGTGCAGAATGCCTCCATCGAGGCAGTCTGCGAAAATTTCCATGCCCTGCCCGAAGCCTGGCGTGACGGCTCCCGTCTTGCCGCACGGCAGGAAATGCTTCATGCATCGTATCTGGCCGGTTTCGCTTTTACCAACAACTTTGTCGGCTACGTCCATGCCATCGCTCACGCCGTCGGTGCACTGTACCACATTCCGCACGGAAGAGCCAACGCGGTTCTGCTGCCTGCTGTTCTGCGCGAATACGGTTCCTGCATTGCGCCTAAACTTGCCGTTCTCGCCGATGCGCTTTCTCTCGGCGGAGATACCGTTTCTGAAAAGGCTGAGCGGATGATTGCAGCTATCGAGGCTATGCGCGATTCGTTTGACATCCCATCCACTCTGCCGCACCTTTCGCCGAATGATTACACAGAAATAGCACGCCGTGCTTTAAAAGAAGCAAATCCCACCTACCCTGTTCCGCAGATCTGGGATTCTGAAAAAATCTTTTCTGTGCTCCGCCGTGTACAATCCTAAAGCCGCTGTTTTCTCGAATTTAAATTTGACAGAACGCAAAAAACATGGTAATTTATTAGAGATATCGCATAGAGGAGTGAATAAAATGAATAAAAGAACCATGAAAAAAATGGCCAAAGCGAAACAGCAGGCTGCAGAAGCTGCAAAAACAGCGGAAACCGTTGTAAAGACAGCGGCACCGGCAAAAGAAGTAAAACCAACGACTGAAAAAACCTTACATACAGAAGCAGCAGAAGGAAAAGCAGAAGCTGCAAAAGAGCCGAAAAAAGCAACCAAAAAAGAAACCGTTAAAAAAACAGTAAAAAAGGAGAACACGGAAACCATGGCAGAAGCAACCAAAACCCCACGTAAAATGACAAAAGTATCTGATACCGTTCTTGAGATCTTCGAGACAAAAGTATCTATGAAAGACCTCGAAGCAGTCATCAAAAAAGAAGTAAAAGCAAACGGATTAAAAGGCGAGATCAAAATCTACCTGAACGCAGAGCAGAGAGCCGCTTACTACACCGTAGACGGACAGGGATCTGACGATTTCAAAGTAGATCTGACCACTCTTGCTGAATAATTTTTCTGTCAGCTGATCTATCAGAACAGACCAAAAGCGGCATGTCCGAAACAAAGTCTTCCGGATTTTGTTTCGGGCATGTTTTTTGCTGTCTGTTCCCAAACCAAAAAACGACAAGGTATTTTTCTATGAAAACTGTAAACCATCTCGGAACCGACCCGATCGGAAAGCTGGTTCCCCGTATTGCTTTTCCGAGCATGCTGGCACAGTTCGTGAGTGTTCTGTACAGCATTGTAGACCGTATGTACATCGGCCACATTGCCTCTGTCGGTGATCTGGCGCTCGCTGGTGTCGGCGTCTGCGGTCCCATTCTCACCATGATCGGCGCGTTCTCCTCCCTCATCGGGGTCGGCGGCGCACCGCTGCTCGGCATCCGGCTCGGAGAGAAAAATGAAAAAGAGGCATCCCGCATCCTGGCTAATGCGTTTCTGATGCTTGTTTCCCTGTCCCTCGTTCTGACAGCCGCTGCGCTTTTTTTTACCCGCCCGATGCTGATGGCATTCGGAGCCAGCACCGTTACGTATCCTTACGCCAGAGCCTATTTTATGATCTACGTTTCCGGCTCTGTGTTTGCGCTTTTATCGACCGGCCTGAACCAGTTTGTGATCTGCCAGGGCTTTGCCAGTGAGGGAATGAAATCTGTTCTGCTAGGCGCCGTCCTGAATCTGCTGCTGGACCCTGTGTTTATCTTCGTTCTGCATCTCGGCGTGCGTGGCGCAGCAATTGCAACCGTGCTCTCCCAGATCGCAAGCTGTCTGTATGTGCTGCATATTCTGTTCGGAAAGACGATTCCGATCCGCATCACCTTCGGCGGGTATTCATTTGCGATCATGAAACGCATTCTGACAGTCGGTTTTACTCCGTTTCTAATCATTGCCATCGACAATGTGATGATCATTGCGATGAACGCCGTCCTGCAGCGGTATGCACCCGCCGGACAAGGAGACAGCTTCATCACCTGTGCAACGATCGTTCAGAGCTTTATGCTGATTATTACGATACCGCTCGGCGGAATCAGCGGCGGAACGCAGTCAATCCTCGCATACAATTATGGAGCTGGAAATTCCGGGCGTATTCTTGAGGCACAGAAAACCATCATCGCACTCTGTGCCGGATTTACGACCTTGATGTTCCTCGTCTCCAATGCCGCCGGAACGCTGTTTGCGCAGCTTTTTACTTCCGATCCGCAGATCGTCTCGATGGTGGTCCGCGCGATCCATATTTCGACACTCTCAGTCATTCCGCTCGGCATTCAGTACGAGATTGTAGACGGCTTTACTGCAATGGGCTGCGTGCGCTATTCGTTTGCACTCTCCTTCTTCCGGAAATTCGTCTACTTTACCGCTCTGTTTCTTCTGCCGCGGTTCTTTGCACTGGAAAACATCTTCTACGTGGAACCTATTTCCGACCTGATCGGGCCGGTTGTCTCAATGATTATTTACTGGACTTCGATTCAGAAGATTCTGAAACAGCGGGAAGAGGCGGTACGGCTGATGCACACAAAAAAAGCATAAAAAATCTCATATCAAAAAAGCTGTTCTTTTCCGCGGAGTTTTCAAAACTCTCACCAGAAAAGAACAGCTTTTTCTGCTTCTGTTAAAATGTCTTCGGCATCGGAACGGTTTCCTGTACTTTCAGACCGTATTTTGCTGCCAGCTGCAGTGCCTTCTGTTCCGTCTCCGGATTCCAGACGGCTTTCGGCGTATGGGCATCACAGCCGAAAACGGCGGTGTTTCCTTCTTCGCCGGCGATCTTCCAGAACTTCTCGTTCGGATACCATCTTTCTTCCATCAGACCAAGGAAATTGATCTCCAGCGGAATGTTTCTCTTTTTCACCTCACGGCAGAGTCTCCGGTATTCCCGGTCGAACACTGCTTCGTCGCCGTTGAATAAAAAGAGATCCGGGTGTGCCAGATACAGGTATTTTCCGGTATCGATGCCTGCCAGGCACTGGTCCACATACTGTTTCAGGTAGCTTCCGTCTGTTGTTCCATGGCCGCTGTAGAGAATCTTTTCGATCTCATTTCCCAGGCTGTGCTGGCCAAGCACAAAGTACTCAAACGGATAGTCCGACAAAAAATCAATCAGCTGATCCCAGAATCTCGGGAAATACTCTGTTTCGAGTCCGAGATGGATTTCAATATCCTTGTCATACTCTTTTTTCAATGCCAGCACGGTGTCTACATAGCCTTCCACCTGATCGAGCCGCATCCGCATGCCGGAATCGTAGCCGTCCGGGAACGGATAAGGCGAATGGTCGGAAAAACCGAGAATTTTAAGGCCGCCCTCAATCGCGCGCTCCACATACTCCCGCTCCGTTCCGTCCGCATGGCGGCACCGCCATGTATGGGTATGATAATTTGCAATCATGATCTGTAACCTTCTTTATTTTGTATCTTATTCTGCTGCTTCTTTGGAGATATCCGTTCCAAAATATTTTTCCGAAAGCTCTGTCAGTGTTCCTTCTTCTGCGAGCTCGCCAAGTGCTTTGTTGACTGCCTCAAGCAGCGTCTTGGTCTCATCGCCTTTTTTCATCGGAATACCGACTTTTGTGGATTCCGGATCGAGACATGCAATTTTGATCTCTGCATCCGGGTGTGCTTTCATATAATCGTAATACGTTACCTCTGCGTTCAGAGTTGCATCGATACGGCCGCTTAAGAGAAGCTCGAAAGTCTGCTCCAGATCGTCAACACCGGTAACGGCTGCGCCATATTTCTCGGCAACTTCTGCATACGTACTGGAAATGGTGTTCGCGGTGCTCTTTCCGTCGAGATCCTCCATGGACTGGATTTCATCGTTAGCAGAGTTTACGATAACAGCGGTGCGGTTGTATGCGTATGGATCGGAAAAGCTGTATTTCTCAGCGCGCTCCTCTGTGATATCTACGCCGTTTACCATGATATCGTACCGGCCGGAATCGATTCCTGCAAGAAGGCCGTCCCACTCACCCTCTACAAAGGTTGCTTTCACGCCGAGTTTCTCTGCGATCTGCTGTGCCACTTCTACGTCATAGCCGACCAGGTTGTCGTCCTCATCGTGATACGTCCACGGTGCCCAGGTTCCTTCCATTGCCACAACGATCTCACCCTTGCTCTGGATCTGCTCTAAAAGATCCCCAGACGCACTTGCAGAAGATGCTGATGAAGAGGAAGAAGCACTGCTGTTATCTGCCGTGCTGTTTCCGCATCCGGTCAGTAAAAAGGATGATGTCAGGATACCTGCCAGAAATACTGCTGCCATTTTCTTTTTCATAATATTCGCCACTCCTTTTTTGTTTTGTTCTGGAAGAAGCTGCCTTTGCTTCTTCTGTTTTCTTTATTGCAAACTGTCCGGATTCCGTGCTCCGGGCAGGATTTGCCGCTTTGCGGGATACCTTACTCGTAATGCTGTTCAATATTCTGCAAAAATGTTCTCGTCCGCTCTTCCCGCGGATTTGCGAAAAATTCCTTCGACGGACCTTCCTCAACGACAACGCCGTTTTCCATAAAGACAACTTTGTTCGAAACGTTTCTTGCAAAGCCCATCTCATGCGTGACAACGAGCATTGTCATTCCCTCTTTGGCAAGCTGGCGCATAACACCAAGCACCTCGCCGGTCAGCTCCGGGTCGAGTGCTGAGGTCGGCTCATCAAAATAGATAATTTCCGGATCGGTTGCCAGTGCACGGGCGATTGCCACCCTCTGCTGCTGTCCGCCGGAAAGCTGATGCGGATAGTAGTCCGCACGGTCCAGCATGCCTACTTTTTCAAGCGCTGCACGCGCTTTTTCCTCCGCCCTGGTTTTTGGCATTTTTCTGCCGATGATCAGGCCCTCGGTTACGTTATGAAGGGCTGTTTTGTTCAGGAACAGGTTATAGTTCTGAAATACAAATGCGGTTTTCTGACGGATCGCCGCGATATCTTTTTTGCTGATGTTGTGGAACGGATATTCTTTCCCGTCAAAGATCAGGCTGCCGCCGTCCGCATGCTCCAGAAAGTTGACACAGCGCAGCATCGTCGTTTTTCCCGAACCACTCGGACCGAGGATTGCAACAACATCGCCCTGTTTTACTTTTAAATCTACACCTTTTAATACTTCCAGGCTGCCGAACGCTTTCTTTAATCCTTTAATTTCCAGCATGGCTTATTCCCCTTTTTTCTGATATGTACTCAGTTTCTTCTCTCCGATTCCCTGCAGCTTCGTGAGCACAGTGGAGAACAGCAGGTAGATCAGTCCTACTTCAATATACAGTGCCAGCGGCTCATGGGTGCGCGCTACAATCCGCTGCGTTACCATAAACATCTCCGTTACGGTGATATTTGCGGCAAGGGAAGTATCCTTTACCATGGCGATCAGAGAGTTGGAAAGCGGCGGGAAAGCGGTGCGCATCGCCTGCGGAAGGATAATTCTCCGCATGATCTGCAGATACGACATGCCGACACAGTAGCCGGCTTCGAGCTGGCCTGCCGGAACGGCTTCCAGGGCCGCACGCATCGTCTCGGCACTGTAGGCGCCCTCATTCAGGGAAAAGACGAGAACTGCCGCCGGAAACGGATCGATCAGAATACCGGCGCGCGGAAGTCCGTAAAACACAACGAAAAGCTGGACCAGAAGCGGGGTTCCGCGGAAAATCCAGATATAGAAACGTGCAATCTGACGAAGGCCTTTGATGTTTGCAAACTGTACCATAGCCATTGCCGTCGCAATTACAAGTGCAATGGAAAACGAGATTACAGTAAGCGGAATCGTCACCTTAAGGCCCGGCAGAAAGATTTTCCAGAAAGAATCCAGAAGAATATTCCATAATCTTTCGCTCATTTCGATATATCCCCCTTATTTTTACATTTTCCTAGATAGGATAACACTTCAAGTCCACTTCAAGTCAAGTGTTTTTTCATATACCCCTCCCCCGCATGCAAGAATCCCCGGGAAACACGTTTTTCAACGGCCCCGGGGACACTTATTTATGGTTGGTTTTAAGAGGAAGGATCTTGTCTTTTTTTATGGTATTATGTTATTTACTGCTTAGTCCTGTGTCACATTAAATGCTCTTGCACCAGGGTATACAGCGGCCGTTCCAAGTTCTTCTTCGATTCGGAGAAGCTGGTTGTATTTTGCAACACGCTCGGTACGGCTCGGTGCACCGGTCTTGATCTGGCAGGTGTTCAGGGCAACAGCCAGGTCTGCGATGGTGGTATCCTCGGTCTCACCGGAACGGTGGGAGGAAATTGCGGTGTAGCCTGCTTTGTGAGCCATTTTGATTGCCTCAAGGGTCTCAGATACAGAACCGATCTGGTTCAGTTTGATCAGGATGGAATTTCCGCAGCCAAGGGAGATACCTTTTGCCAGACGCTCAGTATTGGTTACAAACAGGTCGTCACCGACAAGCTGTACTTTTCCGCCAAGCTCTGCGGTCAGCTCTTTCCAGCCTTCCCAGTCTTCTTCATCCAGAGCATCCTCGATGGAGATGATCGGATATTTCTCTACCAGTGCTTTCCAGTGAGCGATCAGCTCTTTGGAAGTAAATACAGTGCCGGCTTTCGGCAGTTTGTATTCACCCTTGGTTCCTGTCTTCCACTCGGAGGAAGCAGCATCCATCGCGATCTTGAAGTCTCTGCCTGGCTCGTAGCCTGCTTTTTTCACTGCCTCAAGAATGGTCTCGATGGCTTCTTCATCGGATTTCAGAGCCGGTGCAAAACCGCCTTCATCTCCAACCGATGTTGCCAGTCCGCGCTCTTTTAAGATGGCAGCCAGTGCATGGAAGACCTCAGCGCACCATCTTAAGCACTCTTTGAAAGAAGATGCTCCAACCGGCATGATCATGAACTCCTGTACATCCAGGCCGGAAGAAAGTGCGTGGCATCCGCCGTTGATGATGTTCATCATCGGAACCGGCAGACGATTTCCGGAAACGCCGCCGAAGAAGCGGTACAGCGGAATCTCAAGTGCGTTTGCTGCTGCTCTTGCGCAGGCAATGGATACAGCCAGAATGGCGTTTGCACCCAGGCGGGATTTATCCTTTGTTCCGTCCGCATCGATCATAGCTTTATCTACAGCGTAGGTATCGGATGCATCCATACCTTTTAAGGTATCGTTGATGACGGTGTTGATGTTTTCTACTGCTTTCTGCACACCTTTTCCAAGGTATCTTGCTTTATCTCCATCTCGTAATTCCAGTGCCTCAAACTCACCGGTAGATGCGCCGCTTGGTGCCATGCCGCGTCCTACAACGCCTCCTGCAAGAACAACCTCAGCTTCTACGGTTGGGTTTCCTCTGGAATCCAGAATTTCTCTTCCTTTTACTTCCTCAATTTTCAGGCTCTTCACTTTTCGTGTGCTCCTTTCTCGTTTGTTTCTGGAGTTTCCCGCCTGCGAAGTGTCCAGGATCCGCAGACGGGAGATAACAATGATTGATTCACTTTGGTTAGCCATTACTAACTATAATTCATTATAACTAATTTTTTAAAAATTGCAAGTGGGTAAAGTGATACTTTTTCTCAGAAATGCAAAAAGTTTTTCTGTTCTTATTTTTCCTGTTTAAATGCCTCTTCCAGCGTATGCCATCCAAGCACTGCACATTTCACTCTTGCCGGCATGTGGGAGATATCTTTCAGTGCACCAGCCTCCTCGAGTTCGTCAATCTCCTCGTCGGATGCTTCTCCTTTGATCATGCGCAGAAACAGATTTCCCAGGCGCAGTGCCTCGTCCTTCGTCTTTCCGATGATCATGCCGAGCATAATGTCCGCCGATGCCTGCGAAATCGCACAGCCGTCGCCCACGAACGCACCGTCCGTGATCACATCTCCGTCGACTTTTAATTTCAGCCAGATATCATCGCCGCAGCTTGGGTTGACGCCCTCGAGTACGATGTCCGCATCCGGCAGATCATGCTTGAATTCCGGACGCAGATTGTGCTCCGTCAAAATTTCGTTATAAAATCCTCTACTCTCCATAGCCCATTCTCCTTCTGATTGTGGATACACTTTCGATCAGTGCATCAATCTCTTCCGGTGTATTATAAAACATCATGCTGGCTCTTGTCGAACTTCGGACGCCAAGATATTCCAGAAGCGGCTGTGCACAGTGGTGGCCTGCCCGCACATCGATGCCGTCAGAAGAAAGAATTTCGCTCACATCGTGCGGATGCACGCCGTCAATCGTAAACGAAACGATGCCCGTATGGTTGGCCGGATCTTTGGAACCGAGGATATGAACGTACGGCAGCGCGCCGAGTCCTTCCATAGCACGTTGCGTCAGTTCCAGCTCTTTTTTCTGGATATAATCAAATCCTTTTTCCTGCAGATACCGGATCGCTGCGGCCAGCCCCACCGCACCGGCTGCATTTACCGTTCCCGCCTCAAATTTCTGCGGAACCGGTGCAAAAACGGCTCCGTCGCGGTGAACGGAATCGATCATCTCGCCTCCGGTTAAAAACGGCGGCATTTTTTCCAGCAGTTCCCGTTTTCCATACAGACAGCCGATTCCCATCGGGCCCATCAGCTTATGGCCGGAAAAGGCGAGAAAATCTGCATCCAGCGCCTGTACGTCGACCGGCATATGCGGAACGCTCTGGGCGCCGTCCACAACGACAACGGCTCCTACGCGGTGCGCCATCTCCGTGATTTTCTGGAGCGGATTCACGCAGCCGAGCACATTCGATACCTGCGCAACAGTCACAAGACGTGTTCTCTCATTAATGCCCTTTTGGAGCTCCTCATCGGTCAGCTCGCCCTCACTGGTACATTCCAGATAATGGAGCTTCGCCCCAGTCATACGCGACACCATCTGCCACGGAAGCAGATTGCTGTGATGCTCCATGATTGTTACAGCGATCTCGTCGCCTTCCTTTAAAAAGTTCAGGCCATAGCTGTATGCCACAAGGTTCAGGCTTTCCGTTGTATTCCGGGTAAAAATAATCTCCTCCGGCTCTTCTGCATGAATAAACTCCTGTACGGTCTTCCTTGCCTCCTGATAGCTCTCCGTCGCCTCCAGGCTTAAAGGATAGAAGCCTCGCAGAGGATTTGCATTTTTCTGTTCGTAAAATTCCTGTACTGCAGCAAGAACGCATGACGGGCGCTGTGCCGTCGCCGCGTTGTCCAGATAGATCGTGTCCATTTGCTGCAGAAGCGGGAAATTTTTTCTGATGTTATCTGTTGTCACGGTCAAGCACCTCCGCAAGCTGTGTTTTTACTTTCTGTTCGATGTCCGCATCGCCGATCTTCTGGATTTTTGCTTCCAGTTTCGCCCGCGCTATCGTATTTTCTGCCTGTGTACGGTCCATGCCGCGCGCACCGAAGTAAAACAGTGTCTCTTCATCGAGTTCTCCGATTGCCGCGCCGTGGCTTCCCTGTACGTTTTCCTCTGCACAGAGGATCACAGGAATCGTCTTGTTGACTACATCATCGCCGAGCAGCAATACCTGTTCTGTCTCTGCTCCGACGGAATCTGCCGAACCGCGCACAAAGTCGATTGTGCCGCGGAAGATCTTTTCCGCCGCATCCATCAGCGTTCCGTCTACCTGGATCGTGCTCTTGGTTACTTTTCCGAAGTGGCGCACATTCAGATTGACATCAAATTTCTGCTGATTCTGCAGAAGATAGCCGATTTCTGCCTGCAGTGATGCGTGATCCTTCTGCAGTTCGGTCCAGATACCGTCATAGACATCGCCTTTTCCGACAACGACCTGTAAAAGATCCAGTGCACCATTTTCCTCGCAGATGCATCCGACATCATTTAAAAGCTCCTGTCCCTCACCGCGCATCATCACCTGCACGAGCCGGATGCGGCTGTTTTTTTTCGCGTAAAGTTCTGTCCGCACCGCGAGCTGTCCCGCTGCCTGTGCCGGTTCAAATACCTCGAAAACGGTAAGGGAAGCTCCCTCTTCTGCCGCCGCGCGGATCTTTCCGGATGAAACCGTCTCTTTTCCCTGTCCGATGGAAAGCGTGACCTGTTTCGTCTGCCCCTCCTTTGCAGAGACACTCCAGTTTTTCGTCTGCTCCGGTGCAAAAAGGACATCCGTCTCTTTTCCTGCCCCGGTATTCATAGCTTCCGGAAAACCCGTTATCTCATCATCCGCAGACGGCTCTTCCGCGCAGATTTCACACGGCGCACCCGCCGCCCATTTTACTTTTGTATCATTTAATCCCAGCCAGTACCATGTTTTCGATGGAAGCTGGTTGATTTTCATGCTGTTCTGTTCTTCCATGTGTCTGGCCTCCTTATCCAATGCTACCCTTCATCTCGAGGCGGATCAGATTGTTCATCTCCACCGCGTACTCCAGCGGCAGTTCTTTTGAAACATCATCCGCGAATCCGCTGACGATGCACGCTCTCGCATCCTCTTCCGTCATGCCGCGCGACATCAGATAAAAGACGGCTTCATCGCTGATGCTTCCGATCTGTGCTTCATGGCCGATGTTCGCATCTTTTGTACGGATATCCATCGCCGGAATCGTGTCCGACCGGGAGATATCATCGAGCATCAGAGACTGGCAGGAAACGGCTGATTTCGTGTTCTTTGCCGCTTTTGTTGCAGAGACTGACGAACGGAAGGTGCTGATGCCGCCGTCCTTCGAGATCGATTTCGTGTTAATATAGGAACTCGTATCCGGCGCGCTGTGGACAACCTTCGCTCCGGTATCGAGATTCTGGCCCTTACCGGCGAACGTGATGCCGGTAAATTCCATCTTTGCGCCTCTTCCTTTCAGCACGCTCATCGGGTACAGGTAGGAAACGTGGGAGCCGAATGAACCGGAAACCCACTCGATTTTTCCGCCCTCCTCGACCTGCGCGCGCTTCGTGTTCAGGTTGTACATATTCTTCGACCAGTTTTCAATCGTAGAATAACGGAGTCTTGCATTCTTTCCGACAAACAGCTCCACACATCCGGCATGGAGGTTGGCCACATTGTATTTCGGTGCGGAACAGCCCTCGATAAAGTGAAGGTCCGCGTCCTCATCGACAATAATCAGCGTATGCTCGAACTGGCCTGCGCCCGGCGCATTCAGGCGGAAATACGACTGCAGCGGGATTTCCACGGAAACCCCCTTCGGCACATAGACAAACGAACCGCCGGACCAGACGGCTCCGTGCAGTGCGGCAAATTTGTGGTCGGTCGGTTTCACCAGTTTCATAAAGTGTTTCCGCACCATATCCGCGTACTCACCATGCAGCGCACTCTCCATATCGGTATAGACAACACCCTGCGCCGCAACTTCCGCGCGGACGTTGTGATAGACCAGCTCCGAATCATACTGTGCGCCCACGCCGGCGAGTGATTTCCGCTCTGCCTGCGGGATGCCGAGACGCTCAAACGTATTTTTGATGTCATCCGGCACATCGGACCACTTTGCTTTCATTTTCGTATTCGGGCGGACATACGTTACGATGTCATCCATGTTCAGACCCTCGATCGACGGACCCCAATCCGGAATCGGCATCTGGTTGTAGATCTGTAAAGAACGCAGACGGAACAGCTGCATCCAGGCAGGGTCTTTCTTCTCATCCGAAATTTTCTGTACAATTTCCGGCGTCAGGCCGGCTTTTACTTTATAGGCATCCTTTTCATCGTCTTTGAAATCATAGATGCTTCGGTCAATATCCTCTACATAGCTTTTTTCTCTCACAGCGTTTTCATCCTTTCTGTACCTTCGGTTTTACGCCAGTGACTTTTCGTATTTTCCAAATCCGTCCCGGTTGATCTCCTCTACAAGAGATGCATCGCCGGTTTTGACAATTTCACCTTCCACCATGATGTGGGTCTGATCCACCATCAGCGATTCCAGAATCTTCGTGCTGTGCGTGATGATCAGAAGACTTCCTCCGCATTTTCTGCGGTATGCCTCAATTCCGGCAGAAACGGTGCGGACCGCATCGATATCCAGGCCGGAGTCGGTCTCATCGAGAATGGCAAGGGACGGCTCGAGCATCAGAAGCTGCAAGATCTCGGCTTTCTTTTTCTCACCGCCGGAAAATCCGACATTCAGATCACGGTCTGCATACGACGGATCCATCTGCAGAACTTCCATTGCTTTTTCCAGTTCTTTCCGGAACTCAAACAGACGCATCCGTTTGCCAGTTTTTAACTCGACGGCGCTGCGGATAAAAGAGCTTAAGGTTACGCCAGGCACCTCAAGCGGATTCTGAAACGAGAGAAACAGTCCCATTTTGGCGCGTTCATTGACCGGCTCTTCTGTGATGTTCTTTCCCTGGAACCAGATTTCGCCGCGTGTCACGTTATATTTCGGATTGCCGAGCAGCGTATTGCCAAGCGTCGACTTTCCGGTACCATTCGGTCCAAGCAGCACATGCGTCTCCCCTTTTCCAATCGTAAGATTGACGCCGTGCAGGATCTCTTTTTCTTCTACATTTACCGTTAAATCTTTCACTGTTAAAAGATTTTTTCCCATATTGATATCCTCCTTATTTTGCTTCGAGGTTAAAATCTCTGTTTTCGCCTCCGATTGTAGACCTTTTTTCCGAGTATTTCAATCGGATTTATATATTTGAAAAATTTTATCAAAAAACGCACCTGCCGCCGGATTTTTTTTCCGCACGACAGGCGCGTTTTCTATCAACATCGTTTCAGCCGATTCCGCCAAGCACGATTCCGAGAATCAGAACCAGCACACAGATCGGCACGTAGATATATTTGCAGATCGGATAATACAGATCCGTGAATTTGCTGCTTCTTCCCTTGTCTACCTGGGACTGCACATACTTCTTTCCGCAGATCCAGAAGAACATGACTCCGGCAAGGCCGGCGCCGAGCGGGCAAATGTAGATCGACAGAACATCCATCCACTGGGATACAATGCCCTGGATCAGAAGAGATACGACCACACCGATAACCCCGATCACACCGCAGGCTGCTACTCTTCCGAGATGAAATTTTTCCTGTACCGTTGCAATCGGTGCTTCGTACAGGTTAATCAGAGAGGTAAGGCCGGCAAAAAAGACAGCGACAAAGAAAACGATTGCGATCAGCGCGCCACCCGGCATAGACTTTATCAAATTCGGAAGGAAAATGAACAGAAGTCCAGGTCCTCCTGTATTTAACTGTGCTCCCGTAGTTGCCATCGCCGGGATAATAACCAGCGCAGCAAGCATAGCAGCGAGCGTATCAAAAAATGCTACTCTTCCGGCGGCGGCCGGAATATTTTCCCCATCTGACAAATAGGAACCATAGATCAGTGTTCCGTTTCCGGCTACAGACAGGGAAAAGAATGCCTGACCAAGTGCAAAAATCCAGGTCTTCGGATCTGCAAGTGCTTTTGGTTCCACACGGAAAATATAACGGTATCCATCCGCTGCACCGGGCTGAAAGGCAACATAGATACCAAGTGCAACAAACAGGAGAAAGAAAACAGGCATCAGCACCTTATTGACCTTCTCAATTCCCTTACCAACACCAAATGCCAGAATGACCATCGCAACCACAAGAGCTGCGATCTGCCAGAAATTGTTTCCAAACGCAGATGCCATGGATTCAAACGCTCCGGCAAAATCCTCTACGCTCACAGCTGACAGTGTCTTTCCGGTAAAGGTTCCGATCATGTACCTGAAAATCCACCCCATGACAACCGTATAACCGATCGCCATTGCCAGGGAACCCAGCACCGGAATCAGACCAAGCGCCTCTCCGGCTTTTCGTTTTCCTTTCGTTTCACACGCAAAACCGAACGCATCAACCGGACCGGATCTTGTGGCACGGCCAAAACTCATCTCCCCGCTCACACCGGTAAAGCCGATCAGTGCAACGAACAGGAAATACGGAATCAAAAAGGAACCTCCTCCGTACAAGGAAACCCGGGTAGGGAACATCCAGATGTTGCCCATTCCAACTGCAGAGCCGATGCAGGCCAGGATAAATCCCCACCGACTGTTAAATGACTCTCTCTTTTTCATACTGCTCTCCCTTTTTCTTACTTTTTCTGAAGATATCATGGCCAAAGTACCTTTTGACTCCAACATCTTCTGAATATTTTATCATAAGCTATTGGGAAAAGCTATAGCATTTCTCATCTTCCTGCAACTTCACTTTATATTTTATGCTTTTTCCGCCTTGCTGCTGCCATTCCCGCGGAGAACATCCGCAGTGGCGTTTGAAATAGCGGCTGAAATGAGACAGATTGGAAAAACCGCAGATTTCCGCGGTCTGTCCGATGGAAAGTGCCTGATTTGTCAAAAGATTTTTCGCCTTGTCGAGCCGTACTTCAATCAGATCGCTGTGCGGGGTGCTGCTGAAAAACTGTTTGTAATAAGAATAAAACTGACTTTTTTCCATATTGGCCATCTGGCAAAGCTTTTCTGTCGTCCAGTCTTTCTCATAATGGCTCAACATCTTAAGGCGCAGCTCCTGGAATTCCTGATACAGTCCGGCCGGCTCCTCTGCCGCTTTCTTGTACAGCCGCATACCGCGCGATGCCGTAATCATCATCTGACGAACCAGTGCTTCCTCATATTCCACTGCGTATGGATCTTTCACAATGTATTCCCTCTGCAAAAGGCGAATCAGCTCATCAATTGCTTCCGTGTTCTGCGGATAAAAAACAGTATTCTGCGGAATTCCATACGTTTCACCCAGATTCTCACCGCACCAGAAATGGACATAGCTGTTGCGAAACTTCTGAACAGCCTGATAATGCTGCTCGTGATCCGGCGTGTAAAAAAGGCAGGCATTTTCCTGTGCAATGAAAAACGCAGTTCTGTCATACACCTTCATCGGCGTTTTAAACAACAGAAACAGATAGTCCCCGCTGCCCTCCGGCCGATATATCGTCTCATAATCGGCGTTGGATCTATTATATTCACAAATATGAACTGAAAATTCCATTCTTCTCGTTTCCCCTTTTCTTTTCTTCTCCCTATTTTACCGCAAAACCGGAAAAAAAGTCAAATTTGTCGGACAAAAATCTCTGGTTTTTTTCTATCTTCCTGCTAAAATTGAAACTATCCAAAGCGAAAGCGAAACGGTGGAATAAAATCATAGACACGCCGGTGATCCTTTGTTTTTCTGGATCGTGTCTGAAAACGAACATTTCTTTTAACAGGAGGATTTTTAAGTATGAAAAAAGCAGAGATTATCATTGACAAATATTTTCTTACCGGAAAAGTTGACAAACGAATCTTCGGTTCCTTTATCGAGCACCTGGGACGCGCCGTTTACGAGGGCATCTATCAGGAAGGAAGTGTTCTCTCCGACGAGCAGGGCTTCCGAAAAGATACCCTGGATCTTGTCAAAGAGCTTCAAGTACCGATCGTCCGTTACCCGGGCGGAAACTTTGTCTCCGGTTTTCACTGGGAAGACAGCGTAGGCCCGAAAGACAAACGGCCTGCAAAACCAGATCTTGCCTGGGGCGTGATTGAGACAAACGAATTCGGTCTGAATGAGTTTGCTGACTGGTCGAAAAAAGCCGGCAGTGACATTATGATGGCCGTCAATCTCGGAACCCGCGGACCGGAAGACGCAAAAAATGTGCTGGAGTACTGCAACTTCAAGGGCGGCACCTACTACAGTGATCTGAGAAAATCCCACGGTTACAAAGATCCACACAACATCAAACTCTGGTGCCTCGGCAACGAGATGGACGGACCGTGGCAGATGGGACATAAGACCGCTTCTGAGTACGGACGTATTGCAGCAGAGACTTCCCGTCTGATGAAATTCATGGATCCGACGATTGAAACTGTTGCCTGCGGAAGCTCCAATCTTACGATGCCAACCTTCGGTTCCTGGGAATATACGGTTCTGGACGAATGCTATGATGAGGTGGATTACCTTTCTTTACACCAGTACTACGGAAATTATGCAAATGATACTGTCGATTTCCTGGCAAGCTCCAAGGGCATGGATGATTTCATCTCCGGTGTAGTTGCGATCTGTGATGCAGTCAAAGCGAAAAAACACGGCAAAAAGCAGATTAACCTTTCCTTCGATGAGTGGAACGTATGGTATCACAGCAATGAGCAGGATCAGAAGCTGGAGAAATGGGTACGCGCACCGCATCAGCTTGAGGATGTTTACAACTTTGAGGATGCACTTCTCGTCGGAAGCATGCTGATCACACTCCTGCGTCACGCAGACCGTGTCAAAATCGCCTGCCTTGCACAGCTTGTCAACGTTATCGCTCCGATCATGACATCCGATACCGGTGCATGGCGTCAGACGATCTTCTATCCATACATGCATGCAAGCGTATACGGCCGCGGAACCGTCTTAAATACACAGGTTTTGACACCGGTTTACGAGAGCAAAACGTACGGCGAAGCTCCGTATCTCGATTCTGTCTGCATCTGGGATGAGGAAAACGATGCACTGACCATTTTTGCAGTCAACAAGAGCCTGGATGAGGATATGGAGGTTTCCTGCGATCTGCGTCAGTTCGAAGAATGCCGTCTGGCTGAGCACATCGTGCTGACAAACGACGATATGAAAGCGGTCAACACCGAAGCAGATCCGAACCACGTTACTCCGACCCATTCCGATGCCACCAAACTGGAGAATGGAAAAATGCACACCGTTCTTGGAAAACACAGCTGGAATGTGATCCGTCTTACAAAATAATGGAACCGTATAAGGTATGGCCTGAAAAACAGAACATCTGAATTTTTCATCCAAACATATGCATAAAGGAGTTTTATTTTATGGCACAGGCATATTTATTTGTTCATTTTCGGGAAAAAACAACACCGGACGGCGAACAGGTTTATTTCGGCATCAGCCGCGATGGTTTCCACTGGGAAGCTGTCAACGACGGCGTTCCGGGTGCCGGCCAGGGATATGTGCCGTTTGTTGCAGACAGCCTTGCTTCCGGAAAATTTGTTCGTTCTGATGCTTCCTTCTCGTTCCCATACGGCTACAAGCATGGAACGATTCTTCCGATTACAGAGGAGGATTACGAGCGGATCAAAAACCATGACTGGTCAGATCACGGATATCGGTAAAATCGCTGTCCGCCTGATGGGATTTTCATACAAAAAGAACTGCGGCAGGCTTCCTTTTGGGGAAGTTCCTGCCGCAGTTCTTTTTCGCTTTTCTTTTCCGACAAAACCCATCCGCTTCCTTTTTGTTCTGGCGGACAGTACCTTTTCTGCAGATTGGTAAATGTATCGTTTTGATGGTGTCTGAATTTTTCTTTATCTCTGTGCCTGTGCAGCGGTTCTTGCATGGAACATGCGGAAGACGCCGGTCTGCTCGATCAACTTCGTCAGGCTGTAGAAAATGATGGAATCGATCGGCCACATAATCAGGTTCTTTAAGGCACGTGCCGGAAGAAGCACCATGATTCCTTTTCCATACAGCATGCTGATCCACAGGGTGTTCAGCAGTACGTTGACAGTCAGCATAACGATGAACTTGGCTGCAAGCACACGTTTGATGGTCAGTTTTTTGCGATAGTAGAAGCATCCATACATAAAAGATGCCAGCATCGCATTAAAGGTGAATCCGAAGAAGAACGGGCCGCTCGGTTTCAGGAAGTATTTTACGACATCAAGAATGCCGGAGAAAAGACATCCTGTCACTGGTCCGAACAGGTAATCGACAAGGCGGTTCGGGATTCCGGAAAATCCGATGCGGACATAAGGTCCGATATCAATCGATGCTACCTGGTTCAGAATCATCGCCAGCGCTGCGAACATGGCACAGGCTGCGAGGGTTGTGACTGCTTTCAGCTCTTTTGCTGACTGCAGAAACATGTTTTTTGTTTCTTTTGCTGTTTCATTTGCATTTTTCTGCATAAAAAAATTACCTCCTTTACAGATATCTGACTACAATAGGAGATAATCTCTTGTCTCTATCTTCTGTTGCAGCGAGATGCAATTCATATACCGCAAGATTTTCTCTTTTCGTCTCCCTGGCTACTCTCTATCCCGGGAGCACTTTACGCATATGAACTTACTCTGCAGTTGTTTTTGTCCTGCTCATTATATAGTAAAATCCCCTTGGTTTCAAGAGGATTTTACATTTTTTTCTAATTTTTTACGATCAAATATCAGCCCTGCATTTTACGGTCTTTCCGGTGATAAAACGGAGACAAACGCAAACTTTTTATCCAGCAGTTTTCCCATCAGCACAATACCTTTTCCCATCGTAAAAGCAGCTGCTACCGTTCCATTTCCAAATATTCCGTTGGAGTAACCGCAGGTATTTTTGAAGTCACATAATCTGCTGTATTTCTTGTAACAATATATTGTGCGCAAAATGATTCGGCACATTCCATCTGCAAACAGTCTTCAAAATCTGAAAATGTTTCATTTTTCAGGCCTTTCATTAGTTTTTCTGAATCAATTCCTTCTACATCAAAAATTTCAAATAAGCTAAGGAGAAGTTCTCTTCTTTCTTTTACGTCATATGTCTTTCTTAAAATAAAAAACATATTAGAAACAGAGTGTGCGGCAATGCACGCATTTATTTTTCCTCTCTATAAGATACCAATTCAGCATCGTCATCCTGAACATTTCCTTTTTTTCTTATTTGCTCCATTCGTAAAAAAGCATCTTTTTTCGATTCAACAGCACCGCTATTATAAAGACTGTTTACACCCTGCATAATCTGAATAATAAACACTAGTTTATCTTCTGGCATTTTTTCCAATAATTCAAATGCTTCTTCTCTCATTGCTGTCATTATGTTTTTGTCTCCTTTCTATGACCGTACCTGTCCATTCCCATATACCACAAATTTAATCGAGGTCAGCGCCAGCAGTCCCATCGGGCCTCTGGCGTGGAGTTTTTGGGTGCTGATTCCGATTTCGGCACCGTAGCCGAATTCGAAGCCGTCGGTGAAGCGGGTGGAGGCGTTGACGTAGACTACAGCTGCATCGATTTCGTCCAGGAATTTCTGGGCGTGGGTGTAGTTGTTGGTGATGATTGCTTCGGAGTGTTTTGTGTTGTAGTGGTTGATGTGTGCAATCGCTTCGTCGATGGAAGAGACGGTTTTGATGGACACGATGTAGTCGAGATACTCTTTTCCCCAGTCCTCTTCTGTCGCTGCTTCTGCTCCCGGCATGTATTCTCTTGCCTTTTCGTCTGCGCGCATTTCCACATGTTTTTCTTTTAATTGTTCCTCCAGAACCGGGAGCAGTTTTTCACGTACATTTTCGTGTACCACAATCGATTCACATGCATTACATACGCCGACGCGCTGTGTTTTTGCGTTCAGAATAATATCCACTGCCATGGAAAGATCGGCTGTCTCATCCACGTAGATATGACAGTTTCCGGTTCCCGTCTCAATGACAGGAATCGTGCTGTTTTCCACGACAGCGCGGATCAGTCCGGCGCCGCCGCGCGGAATCAGAACATCGACATAGCGGTTCATCTTCATAAACTGTGCCGTTGTCTCACGTGAAGTATCTTCGATCAGAAGCAGCGCATCCTCCGGCACCTGCTCCTCCTTCAGTGTTTTCCGCAGTGAGGCAACAATCGCCGTATTCGAGTGGATTGCATCGCTTCCGCCTTTTAAAATCACGACATTTCCCGTTTTGAAGCAGAGTGCAAATGCATCCGCCGTCACATTTGGGCGTGCCTCGTAGATGATGCCGACAACACCGAGCGGAACGCGTTTCTGTCCGATCAGAAGACCGTTCGGGCGCTTTTTCATTCCCAGCACTTCCCCGATCGGGTCATCCAGCTCGGATACCTGACACATGCCTTCTGCCATTGCTTCAATCCGGTTTTTATCCAGAAAGAGCCGGTCCAGAAGGCCCTGGGACATGCCTTTTTCTTTTCCATGCTCCATATCCAGCGCATTGGCTGCGATAATCGTTTCGGCGTCTGCCACAAGGTTTTCCGCTGCTTTTTTCAGCACACGGTTTTTCTTCTCCGTCTCCATGATTCGAAGCACAGGCTCCGCCTGGCGGGCTCTCGTTCCGATTTCTTCCAGCTTCATCATACTCGTCTCCTCCTCGTGTTGTCTTATCGTAATTGGCTTAACGGTAAATCTTCTGTTCTGTCACCAGCATCTGCGGCAGAATGTCCGTCTCCTCGAACGGCACCGCATCAAACAGCTGAAACTCAAACGCCGCTGCAACCGTTGTAAACCCTGGATGTGCGGCAAGAAAGCGGTCATAAAATCCTTTTCCATATCCGACTCTGTGGCGCGCCGGATCAAAGGCCACACCGGGTACCAGCAGAAAGCCCTCTTCCCGCGTGCAGACCTTTCCGCCGTCCGGCTCCATAATGCCAAAATAGCCGGATTTCAGCGTGGAGAAATCTTTGATCTCATAATAAACCATATCATCGTCTTCCACGCGCGGCACAGCGACCGTCTTTCCCATTTGCAGGGCCTTCTCGATCAGATCCCGTGTCATGACTTCTTTTTTGAAGTCCATATACGCAAAAAAGCAGTCCGCATCCAGAAACTCCGGCAGAGCCGTGATTTTTTCATAAATCATACGGCTCTTTTCCTGAATTTCTTCCTGTGTGGCTGCTCTTCTTCGGGCAAAAACTTCTTTTCTAATGTTTCCTTTTGCTTCCATAGCGCTCCCCCAGATTTACGATTGTTCCGTCTTTCTCCTGCATATCAATATTGTCGAGCTGGGTACGGAGGTTCATTTTCACGGCTGCAATATATTCTCTCCGCAGCTTCTGCTGCTCTTCTTTCTCCGCCGGTGTCAGCCCCTCTGCTTTCGCCTTGCGGGCAAGTTCGTTGATTCTCTGTATATTAATTTCCATTTTCTGTATTTTTCTCCTTTGTTTCAACTCACAGTCGGTATTTTCACAGAGTCTGACATGTCGAAAATAGTTCGACTGTGACTCGCCTCATGTCAGTGGAGGATACCGATTTCTCTCCGCCTGCCACTGCCGTTATGTTTCTTTTAACAATTCATCCCACCGCTTTAGAAGCGAGGGACTTGCTTGATTCGGTTAAATGACCGGATTTTCTTTTTATCTTACCGCAAAACACAGGATCTGTCCAGCCGATCTGAGAAAAATCCTGAAATCCAGCTTTATCACCGGATTTCAGTCTCATCTGCATAATTATCTAAAACAATCAGAACCCATGTTTTTCCAAGATTCAGTTTAATCTCCTCTCCATTGCTGTCCCGGTACTTTGTGACGCCCCACGGATCATCCTTGCTCCATGTCACGTCGATGGCCTTTCCGCTTGTGATATACGTTCCCGTTCCGCCGTTTACCACATCGATATCGAGATATTCCGCATTGTCATCATACTTTTTCCAGGAACAGTACTGCACGATAATGTTCTTCACCGCAAGCTGTTCCTGTGTCATCTCATCGATCTGCGGTTCCCCGAACTGATAACGCAAATACGTGCCGCTCGCCTCATCGTACGAAAACCATGGATTATTGTGGAAATATCCGCCCGGTGCCACATAGGCGGCATTTCGTCCCTGTTCCAGCGTTTCCGGTTCTGTCTCGGATGCAAACTGGAAAAATCCGTCATAACCGTCTTTGTAAGATGTCCGGTAGCCGCAGAGATCGATTCCCGCTGCAATCCCGGCCGCATCCAAATACGCATTGTGCGGCGACGGACGATCCGACGTCCGGTAATACACCTGTTCCGAATACTCCATGCCATTCACATTGTCTATGTGATCCGATTCGAGCAGCGGAATCGCATACGCCGCCTGTCCATAGTGGTAATACAGAGCGTCAAATCCCGCTGCCAGATACACATAATATTCGCGGCAACTCCGCACCGATCCGATCTTTTCGAGATCATCATAGTTTTCAAACAGCCCCATCAGGCGCGTAATGCCGCCTTCGACCGGCGCTTCATAGATCACTCCCGCACGGCTGATACCGCTCTGCGGGCAGGCGCTGATGATATTACTCAGCATAACCGCCACCGGGCGCCTTCTTCCCTGTACTTCGGCGACAGGTTCTCCTGTCAGATAACTTTTCACCATACCTTCCGGCAGCGCATCCTCCGCGGGTGTCGGCTCAATCGCTTCCGGAACCAGCGGCTCCGGTGCCGGATCTTCGGTCGGGGCCGGTGGTTCCGTAGCTTTCGTTTCTGTCTTGCTTTCCCCTGCTGTCTCTTCTGAGACATAAGAAGTTCCTGCCGATGCAGTTTCCGGTGCCGTTTCCCCAATTTTCCGGCATCCGAACAGCATCATGCTTCCCAGCAGAGCAATCCCCAATGTGTAAAACCCTCTCTTTTTGATAAAGACCCCTCCTTTTCTGCTCTCAATCAGTCTCTTGTGATACCGAGACGCTGCAGCACCTCTTCCTGCTTTGCCTCCATCACGGCTGCTTCCTCCGGTGTCATATGATCATAACCCAGAAGATGCAGCATACTGTGTGCAACAAGAAAAGCAAATTCGCGTCTTAAAGAATGACCGTATTCCTCCGCCTGCGCTCTTGCGCGCGCAACAGAAATTACGATATCACCCAGCATCAGCTCACCGCTGTCCGGGTTAAAACAGTCATCTCCCTCTTCCGTCTCCAGAAAATCGAACGAAGCCGGAGAAGGATAATCTACCATCGGGAAAGAAAGCACGTCTGTCTCCCGGTCAATGTTTCTGTGTTCCCGGTTCATGGTGCGGATATTTTCCGGATCGGTCAGAATCAGTTCTACTTCTGCCTCATACGGGCACGCTTCCTGATCCAGCACACCATTGATTACCGCTGCTGCAACCTCTTCCGGATCAAATCCAAGGTCAAAATCCTGTTCATTTTCAAACGTCAGTGTCATTTATTTTCCCTCCGTTTTCTCGTCGTACTTTTTGCTCTGCCGCTGTGATTTTCCGGCTTTGCTTTCTTTTCGTATTCATCGTAAGCCTGTACAATCTTCTGCACCAGCGGATGACGGACAACGTCCTTGCTCGTCAGCTCGCAGAAGGAAATTCCGTCTACTTTTTTCAGTACCTGCATTGCCACATCAAGGCCGGAGCGTGTACCGGAAGGAAGGTCCTTCTGAGAGGCATCTCCGGTTACAATGACTTTGGAACCGAAACCGATACGGGTCAGGAACATCTTCATCTGCGCCGGTGTCGTATTCTGTGCCTCATCAAGGATAATAAACGCATTGTCGAGCGTACGGCCTCGCATGTACGCGAGCGGCGCAACCTCAATCAGGCCTTTTTCCATGTTTTTCTGGAAGCTCTCTGCTCCCATGATCTGATACAGCGCGTCGTAGAGCGGCCGCAGATACGGGTCAATTTTACTCTGCAGGTCGCCAGGCAGGAAACCGAGTTTTTCACCCGCCTCAATCGCCGGACGCGTCAGGATAATACGGCCTACCTCATCGTTTCGGAATGCCGTGATCGCCATCGCCATCGCAAGGTACGTTTTTCCGGTTCCGGCAGGGCCGACGCCGAAGACGATCATCTTTTCCCGGATCGCATCCACGTACGCTTTCTGACCGAGTGTTTTCGGTTTGACCGGACGGCCTGCAACGGTGTGGCAGATGCAGTCGCTGTCGATTTCCGCAAGGCTGCTTCCGCTGTCCTCCATAACAAGTGAAATTGCATAATTGACGTTCTGTGTCGTGATATCGTTTCCGCGGCGTGAAAGCTCCAGAAGCTGTGTCAGACATTCCTTTGCGCGCGCTGCATTCGATGCCGGGCCTACAATTTTTAAAACGCCGTCCCGGGAGATCAGCGTAACCGCCAGGGATCTCTCCAGGATTTTGATGTGTTCATCAAACTGGCCGAATACTTTCTTTTCATGTTCGATGGGCAGTTCCATCTGCAGTTCTATCATGTTGTTATTGCTGTTCATCTACCATTGATTCCTTTCCATCCGACACCTTCTGCATTTCGCAGGGCTGTGCTTCTACGGCCCGTTCTATCACACGAAGTGTCCCTTTTGTGATACATGACGTATCGTTAAGTTCTATTGTAACATGATTTTCCGATATTTGAAGTCCTTTTTCTGATAAATTTCTGTGGAATTTCTGATAATTCTGCGAGGCTTTTTCTTTTGCCTCGTGTTCTGAGTAGGTTTCTTTCTGAACTTCAAAAGGAAATTTCTGACGGTAGCCGAAATAAAACGGAAGGGCAAAGTTTTCTGTCAGATAAAGCTGCTGAAGGGACACTTCCTCGTCTGCTCCATTTTCCCTTTTCTCTGTTTTCTGATCCGCCGTTCCGGTCATGCTCCGCAAACTCGCCACAAAATTCTCCGGCAGCAGATTTCCAAGGAAAAATCGGTAAGCAGAAATCTGGAATACCGGCGTTTTTTTCTCTGCTTTCTGATATGTCCGTACCGTATGGGAAAGCGGAAAGGTATCATAATAGTACCACGTCGTCTCGAGATCGATATCCGCATCTGCGTGGACATAAGAATAGCCGTACGTCTCCCCGCTGTCATTCACAAGCGGAATCTCGCCCTTTACGAGAATATCACCTGCCTGGCACGTATCGCCTGGGAGCACCTGCGGAATGCCGTTCCGTGTGATAATGCGCACGACCGTCCCTTCTTTTTTCGCCACAAGATTCTGCGGATCATCTGCTTTTTCTTCGATCACATAGCCGTCTACGTTTTCTTTTACCGCAAGGACAAGCTGCGTCCCTTCTATTTTTGCGGACACCCAGGTCAGATTGGGAAACTGCTCCCGCAGATACGATGCGGTTTTGCTGCAGTCCACTCGTTTTTTCCAGATTCCATGATGAATCCCGGCCGCATCCAGGCTGTTTAAAATCGTCTGCGTACTGTTCGCGTAGTTTCCTTCCACATGAATATTCCAGATAAACTGCGACAGTATATAAAGTCCCGCCAGACAGAGAAAAATGCCAATAAAAAACGCCTTTCTTTTTAAACTTCGCCGGTAAAAGAAAGGCAGTCCCTGTTTTTTCTGTATTCGGATGCGCACACCGCTCTTGCGGCGGATCGGCAGGAGACGGAAGAAATCTTCCGGCAGAAGGCTCATCTCAAAGCAGCCCTGATGTTCTGTCACGTCCCACAGTGTGATGTTATGGTGCCCGCACAGATTGAAAAAACGCTCCGGTTCACGGCCCGTCACACGAATCCGCACATTGCCTTTCCAGAAAACCTTTCCCCTCTGCAAACGCACACCCCCTTTTCAGCATTGGAATGATTGGAATCATTACACTTATTGAAACGTCACCTGATCGATTCTCCCTTCCACCCGCATCTCCTCCCCGGAATACGAAACAATCCGGATTCCCTCTCCCACAAGGAGCAGCCTGCCGTATTGTGTAAGCACACAGAGGCGGCACGCATTATATTCCAGAATCCTGCGGTAATTTTCAATCTGCACTTCTCTCCCGCCGTAAAACGTCACAACCGGCTCGCCAAAAGCAAGATCTGACGGAACCTGCATCGCCGAAAGCAGCTCCCCGCCCGGCGGATGGAGTGATTTTTTCTGCTTTTTCTTTTTTCGCATCCAAAACCTCCTCCGCTTTGCGGGTCTGCTTTTTGTTCTATCGCTATTTTATGCAGAAAAAAGCACAAAAATACCCCGCAGCCGCTGGGGTTTCCTGCCCGATCAGGCTGCGGGGTTTCATTTCTCTTTTTTAAAAACATTTTTTGCAGGGTTCATATCCCTGGGCTTCTGCATTTTCTCTCGTCATCTGATATGCCCGATCCGGATTCATTCTGCCGCAGTTATTTTTGTTATGGTACTTCGATCCGGTCTCTGAAATCCACACGAGCTGTCCTCCATACGGATCCGATTCCTGCGGAACTTCCGTTACCTGTGGTTCTTCAGCAGTCACTGCCGGCTGCGTTTCTTCCGCTGCCTGCGTTTCAACGGTTTCTTCCGCCGCAGCTTCTATGGTTGGCTCAGGGGTCGGCGTCTCGGTCGGGTCAGCCGTTGGAGTTGGGGTAGCAGTCGGAGTCGGGGTAGCGGTCGGTGTTGCTGTCGGCGTTGGTGTTGATGTTTCAGTCGGGGTCGGCGTCGCTTTTTTCGTCGGCGCTGCCGTAACGCTGACGGAAACAGACTCTGCAGATGCCTTCTGTGTTTCCTTACTGCTGTACGTCACAGGTGTCAGCGCACAGGCGGAAACCAGCAGCAACACAGGAAGCAACACAGGAAGTGCTTTCGCCACATGAAACCGTTTCTTTATCGTATTCCAGGTAACCGGAAGCAAAAAGATTCCAAGCAGCAGCAGTGACAATGCATATGCCTTCTCCTCTTTCCAGTAACCGGCTCCCGCCAGCATCATCAGAATACCGAACAGATACCTGAGAAAATTTCCTGCCTTTCTCAGCATATTTCATTCCCCCTCTTGTGTATTTTCTGAATTTCTTACAGCGAAATCCTCTACTGTAGATACGTTGAAAAGAATGGAAAATTACATCACAGATTACGATTCTTTATAGAAAATCATGCTGAACCATATGACCATATGCTCGCCAAGGTAATAATCCATCATGTTTTTTTCAATCAGGTTTGCAACAACGATGCCGTGGCTCTCGATGCATGGATGCATCAGTTCAAGATGGCGGCAACCGCCTCTCGGGTAGGTACATTTATCACAGAGCTGGCAGGAATCGGAGGAAAGGGCGAAGGTGAGCAGGGTTTTGTCTTTTAAATGCTGCTCGATTTCGCGTGTGATTTTTTCGTGCTCCGATTTTGTTTTTAATGTCTCATCCATATCCATGATATTGTCCACTTCTGCGATACTGGAGAAGAACAGAACGTGATCGTAGTTCATGCAACGCTCCTTACAGACTTCAACAGTGCCGACCGCCGGCGGGCAGGACCAGGAGGCTCCGTAGCGGGAGCACTCCTTTTTGCAGATCTGGCGGACCCGATCATTGAATTCGATGTCCTCCGGTTTTACAAATGCATACTGATAGATAGGAAACTGGGTAATATATTCTTCGATTTCTGTCTGTGTCATTTTGTCATCCCTTCTCTTTTGTTACAGATCTTTTTCCAGAAAAGCAAATACCATATTCCAGTACGTCTGGAGCATGCGCCCTCTGGTTCCAAACAATTCATGCTTTGCGCCCGGTACTTTTACCATTTTTGCCATGCCGGGACGGCGTTCTGCCATTTTCCGGATCATCCGCTCCTGGGCATGGTTGGACACAAGATGATCGTTCTCCGCCTGAAATAAAAGGACAGGAGCCTCGATCCGTTTCCATCCGCTCCGCATCAGATCGCGGTACAGATGTGCGGCGGCATGGAGCCATCCGTAAGAAGCGGCATTTAGGTGATACAGCGGCTCTTTTTCCCGCTTCTGCTGGTAATAGAGAAAGCGCGGACGGGAGAGGGACGAACTTTGTTTAAAGCTTTCGATTCCCTGGTATGGTTTCTGTCCTACCACATACTGTGTGCCTCGTTCTGTGGCACAGGCAAAAGCTGCGATCCGTTTTGCATCGGCGAACGGCACTTTTCCGGTCAGCGGACGGATCATCGGCGAACTCAAGACCACTTTCCGGAACAGATGCGGCGCTTTGGCGGCCGCTGCTGCTGCGATTCCTCCGCCCATCGAGTGAGAATAGAGAACGAGCGGAAGACCGCATGCCTCTGCTTTTGCTTTTCGTGCAACAAAGAGCAGATCTTCTACATAACGATAGTAGGAATCGACATAAACAAGCGACGGATCCTCCACCAGACGGTAGCTCTTTCCGTGGCCGCAGTGTTCCGGCAGATAAACATGAAAATGCTCTTTGATAAAATAATACACGATCTCTTTATATTTCTCTGCATTTTCCGTAAAACCGTGTGAGATTACAACAACACCTCTCGGGCGGAATGCGCGGTAACGAAGAACATGAATCGGATGACCGCTCTCCCTTTCCCAGTAAAATTCTTCTGCATGAGCGGCGAGGTACGGCTCCACACCATTCTGCATCCGCTCCGCATAATTTTTTTCCTGTAATACGCGTGTTCTCATTAGCAAATCACCTGCTTTCATCCAGATACGAAAGGATATCCTGAAGATTGTCGATGGTACAGTCCGGTGTAACTTCAATTTTGTTCGGAAGATGATCCGGGTTGTACCAGCAGGTCAGGATTCCTGCATTTTTTCCGCCGCGGATATCACTTGTAAGGGAGTCGCCGACGATCACAACCTCATCCGGTGCATAACTTCCGATTTCGTTCCATACCGCATCAAAAAAAGCCTTCTGCGGCTTGTCCACACCGACCTGTTCCGAGATAAAAACGCCGTCCAGAAGCTGATCAAGCCCGGAAAAGCGGAGTTTACGCTCCTGTGCAACAGTGGTTCCATTTGTTACTGCATACTGTTTTACGGTAGCTTTCAGCTGTTTTACCAGTTCATCTCCGTGATCGCAGAAGAAAGCCTTATCGCCGAGGCGGATCTGATATTCATCATTGAATACCTTTACCTGATCCGTCGGCAGTCCTTCCGATTCAAAAAATTCATGGAATCGTCCAAGCATCACCTGTTCTCTCGTAAGCTCTCCCGTCTCCAGCCGCTCCCAGTAACCGCGGTTGATCACGCTGTAGCGCTGCAGCATTTCGTCCGTGCAGGTTCCCATATGAAACTTGTTGAAACAGTACTCAATTGCATATCGTTCCGACATCTTAAAATTCAGAAGTGTTCCGTCGATGTCCCACAAAATTACTTTTATCAAAGAGAAATCCTCCCTTGGTTTCATTTGTATTTTCCAATTATCTGTTTTTCATTCTAGCATAGATTACAAATACGATCAATTGTATTTTAGGCATTGTATCTTTTGAGAAAAAGTGCTACGATAAAAAAGAATTTCCGTGAAAAAGAAAAGGAAGAAGGAAGAAACACTATGAAATTTACTTATCCAGCCGTTTTTCATAAAACCGAACAGGGAACCTACGAAGGTTATTTTCCAGATCTCGCCTGCTGCTATGCAAAAGGGGATACCCTCGACGAGGCGCTGGAAGATGCCATTCACTCCGCCTATGACTGGATCTCTCTGGAACTGACGGAAGAAGAACCTGATTTTCCGCCGGTATCGGATGTGGCAGATCTCGGGAAAAGCGAAGGTGAAATTGCAAGAAATATTGCCGTCAACATCCGGCTTTTTGAGGGATGGGACGAATAAGTTCAAAAAAGAGAAAGAAAACCGTATTGCTGCGATATTCAAAACGCGGCGATACGGTTTTCTTTTTATCTCTTCCAGGTTTTCAGCATCTCTTTTTCTTCTTTGCTGATCCGCAGCGACTCTCTGATTTTCTGAATTGTTTTGTTATGTGTCCAGTCATCGAGACTGTTTTCTTTCAGCAGTTTCTGTGTTTTTTCCGGAAAATGAATATAACAGATCGATACTGCCCAGGCGACGGCCATTTTTACGTAATAGCCATCGTGATGAATCTTTTTCATCTCCTCCAGCACAGCATCGATATACGCTTCGTTGATAAAAAAGTCCAGCAGACACACAACACCAAACCGGATTTCATATTCCCGGCTGCTTTTCAGCCATTTCTGCAGATATCCATACCAATACTCCTGGTCTTTCTTCATAAAATGGCACGTTGCACAGGAGCTGTCACAGATTCCCCAGCTGTTGATCATCGGCACGAAGCGGTCCAGTTCTGCCGTCTGTTCTTCACTGGTCAGCTTTCCGTAGCCGATCATCATTCCGCGGATCAGAAGCTCCTCGTAGACTTCCGGATTAAACTGTTCGGTATAAACTTCATAATGGTCTCTTGCTGTCGCTTTTGCAATCCGTCGCGAAACCGGAATGCGGACACCAAGAATCCGACAGTTCTGTCCCGGAACAAGAGAGCTGTGAAATTCCCGGTATTTTGCATCTATATTGCTTTCCAGTTCTGCCCGAATGGCCTGCATTACTTCCTGTTCCATATGATTTCCCCTCTCTTTTCTTTCTCTTTAAGATGTTTTACACGCTTTTTACAAATGTTTAACCCTGTTATTTCTGCACTTCTGATAAGATAAAATTAAAGTAAACGATAACATCCACCCTGCCAAATGCCAGATCTTTTCCGGCTGAAAGGTGAGTCTTATGAGAAAGAAATATACATTTTTTCAAAATATCCCATTCCTGTGCAAATTTCAGAAGCAGCCAGCCCTTGCAGAAGAAGCGCCAGTTGTTTCCACAACGCTGTCTATTCCGTTTTCCGGACCCGCAGAAAGATCCTTATATTTTACCGAAAACCCGGATTTTACCGCTCCCTCTGCCGGTATCCATTCCCGTCGTTTTCCGGGAAGCCGGATCTTTCTATATTCCAGCGATCCCGAGCACGATCTTGCGGCAGTTCCATCCTCTCTTTTCGATGTGCTGCACCGCTATTTTGCCGTCCATTCACCGGATGATGTCGTTTTATGGAAAGATGGCATTCTCTCCTTCCAGACCATGGAAAATCAGCCGCAGCCGTTGACTGCTCTTTGTACACCGGATGATGCACGGGATTCCAAAATCATTCCGTTCCCCACACTGTCAGAACGGCAGCGCATTTTACAGTAACTGCTATTTAGCCAAACCAGCAGGAGCATGATGGAAAATACCCCTTTCCGTCATGCTCCATTTTTTACTTAATTCCGAGAATTCCACTAATCCGCTCTTTCGAAAGCCCCGCGCCGATTACAATCAGCACTTCCTGGCTCTCCGGCACTGCCTGGAATGTCATCTGTTCCCGCGTCGCATTGATTTCGCTCCACACAGTTTCGCCCGTCTTTACAATTCCTTTGATCCGGAATACATTGCCGCATGATGGATCCGCAAAGATTGCTTCTGCTGCCTTTTTCAGCGCTTCTTCCGTAATCTTCGGCTCCAGAAAGCAGAGCGAATCAAATGTCTGCTGCTCGCCGAAATCCAGCTTCCGGTAATCCTCCGAACGGTAATTGCATTCGGAGAGCATTTTGAAATCATCCTCTGTCAGATCATCCCAGTTTTTCTGTAAAATTTCTGCATCAGAAAACTGTCTTCTGCAGCCTGCCTGCTCGAGCGTGCGGTTCAGATGGGCAATCGTTTCTTCTTTCTTTTCCTCCGAAACATTCTGTACTTTGCTCAGCACGATTTTACCAGCGTTCGCCGCCTCGGAAGCCAGCAGATACTCTTCTTCCTCCGACAGCTTCTCATCGAGCCCGGCATCCAGAATCGTGATGACGCTTCCCGCCTCATACCAGCGGTTCAGCGGCTCGTCATACAGCGTGTCAAAGAACTCATCCACATCGTAAATCCCCGACGGTTCCACGAGAATGCGGTCGTAGCCGCTCATGCCCATCGAGATCAGTTTCGTGCGGAATCGTCTGCGGTGTGTCTCTTTGTCGCATCCGCCGGAAATCATCTCCAGCTCGCACTGATCGCCGCGCAGTTCCTGCAGAAGCAGCATATCCACATTGACTGCCCCAAAATCATTCTCCAGGATGCCGATGTTCTTTCCCTGTGCCATCAGATACTTTGCGTACTGTTTCAAAAAAGTCGTCTTCCCTGAGCCAAGGAAGCCTGTAATCAGATCAATTTTAATCATTTCTGCTGTCCTTTCTGCTGTCTTTTTCCGTCTGCAGCCTGCGGAGCTTCGAACACTCTATTTTCGTCTGCGCTCTTTGCCGGTAAATGTATCGATGTCTATGCGCCATACGGCAACGCGCTCCACCATCTCCGGCAGAAAAGCGATCTTCGCCTCCGGTGCGATATGCGCCATGATTTTTTCCAGGCCTTTCTTCTTTACCTCCGGATCTGTCACCTCCGTGATGGTTCCGTTTCCCATGATACTGCGGTACGCATAGGAATACGCACACGTATAGTCACCTGTAATCACTTCATGGTTGTAATCCATCTCCACCGCCACGCGCGGATCCGCTGCAAATGCAGCCGCCTTCCGCCCTTCTTTTGCCCCATGCAGGTACAGACAGACGTGAAGAGTTCCATCTTCTTCCCGGACATCATATCCATAATTCATCGGCACGATAAACATGCCTTCCTCATCCATCGCCCCGATCCGCACAACCTCGCAGCTTTCCAGAATTTCTCTTAAAATTTCAGGATCTGTAATCTCCCGCTTTTTTAAACGCATTTCACGCATCGCAATCACACCTCTCTTATTCGCAGCTATTTATGATATGGCTCCCCGCAGTTAATGCGGTAGCTCCGGTAAATCTGTTCCAGCAGAATAACCCGCATCAACTGATGCGGAAATGTCATTTTCGAAAAACTGAGCGCATAGTTTGAACGCTTCAGAACTTCCTCGCCAAGCCCTAAGGAACCACCGATCACAAAAATAATATGGCTCGTTCCCTGCACGCCGAGCGTATCTATTTTCTGGGCCAGCTCCTCGGATGTGAGCTGTTTTCCCTTAATTTCCAATGTAATCAGATAAGCGTCATCCCGGATATATTTGAGAAGGCGCTCTGCTTCTTTATTTTTGATATTCGTCTCTACGGTTTCACTCGCGTTGTCCGGCGTTTTTTCATCCGCCACCTCGATAATTTCCAGCTTTGCATAGCGGCTGAGGCGCTTCGAATACTCGGCGATCGCATCCCGCAGATATTTCTCTTTTATTTTTCCTACTGTTAATATCGTAATTTTCATTCTGTAATCTTAAAACCCTTTCGGATATCTGTCAAAAACACCAAAAGCCATATAGATCACTTTTTGTCCGCGTCTATATGGCTTTTAGTTTAGAAAAGCAATGCCTTATGCATTTTTGCTTTTGATATACTCATCAATTCCTTTAGCTCCGGCTTTTCCGGCACCCATAGCAAGGATAACGGTTGCTGCACCTGTTACAGCGTCACCGCCGGCGTAAACGCCCTCTTTGCTGGTCTTTCCGGTTTCTTCCTCAGCTACGATACATTTTCTTCTGTTGACATCCAGACCGTAGGTGGTGGAAGAAATCAGCGGGTTCGGGGAAGTACCAAGAGACATGATAACTTCGTCTACTTCAATTTCGAACTCAGATCCTGGAATCTCAACCGGTCTTCTTCTTCCGGAAGCGTCCGGCTCGCCAAGCTCCATACGGATGCAGCGGATACCGGTTACCCAGTCTTTGTCGTCGGTCAGAATTTCTACCGGGTTGGTCAGAAGGTCGAAGATGATACCTTCCTCTTTTGCATGATGAACTTCCTCTGCACGGGCCGGAAGCTCTGCCTCAGAACGACGGTAAATAACGTGTACCTCTGCGCCGAGACGAAGTGCGGTTCTTGCAGCGTCCATAGCTACGTTGCCGCCGCCGACTACAGCAACTTTCTTGCCGTGTGCGATCGGGGTATCGTAATCATCGCGGAATGCTTTCATCAGGTTGTTTCTGGTCAGGAACTCGTTTGCGGAGAATACGCCGTTTGCGTTCTCACCCGGGATTCCCATGAACATCGGAAGGCCAGCACCGGAACCGATGAATACTGCTTCAAATCCTTCGTCTTTTAACAGCTCGTCGATGGTAACGGATTTTCCGATGATAACGTTGGTCTCAATTTTAACACCGAGAGATTTTACGTTCTCGATTTCAGCGGCAACTACTTTGTCTTTCGGAAGACGGAACTCCGGAATACCGTAGCTTAATACACCGCCGGCTTTGTGAAGTGCCTCGAAGATGGTTACATCGTAGCCAAGTTTTGCAAGGTCTCCTGCGCAGGTAAGACCTGCAGGGCCGGAACCGATAACCGCGATCTTGTGGCCGTTTTTCTCTGCTGCCGGAACCGGTTTGATACCGTTTTCTTTTGCCCAGTCAGCAACGAAACGCTCCAGTTTACCGATGGAAACAGCGTCGCCTTTGATTCCGCGGACACATTTGCCCTCGCACTGGCTCTCCTGCGGACATACACGGCCGCAGACTGCCGGGAGTGCACTGGACTCACCGATAATTTTGTATGCTTCCTCGAAGTTTCCTTCTTTTACCTGTGCAATGAATGCCGGAATGTTGATATTAACCGGGCATCCTGTGATACATTTTGCATTTTTACAGCCCAGGCAGCGCTGTGCTTCTTCTACTGCTTCGTCTTTGTTGTATCCAAGACATACCTCGTCAAAATTTGTGGCACGTACCTTCGGCTCCTGCTCACGTACCGGTACTCTGTTTAATCCCTTTGCCATTATTTGTCACCTCCGCACTGGCCGCATCCACCGTGATGGGTTGCGCCTTCCTGGTATCTTAAGAGAGCTCTTCCCTCTTCTGTCTTATACATCTGCTGACGTTTCATAGCCAGGTCGAAGTCTACCAGATGACCGTCAAACTCCGGTCCGTCTACGCAGGCAAATTTTACTTCATTGCCTACCATTAGACGACAGGCACCGCACATACCGGTTCCGTCTACCATGATCGGGTTCATGCTGACAACGGTCGGGATGTTCAGTTCTTTTGTCAGAAGACATACGAATTTCATCATGATCATCGGTCCGATGGCAACACAGACATCATACTGTTTGCCCTGGTTCTGTACAAGGTCGCGGAGTACATCGGTACCCATACCTTTTCTTACGTAAGAACCATCGTCTGTGGTTATGTACAGATTGCTGACAGCAGACATTTCTTTCTCGAGAATAACGAGATCTTTTGTCTTTGCTCCGACAATGGCGTCAGCAGTGATTCCATGCTCATGCAGCCATTTTAACTGCGGGTAAACCGGTGCAGTTCCAACACCGCCGGCTACGAATACGATCCGTTTTTTCTTCAGTTCTTCGATATCTTCGCTGCAGAACTCGGACGGCTGCCCCAGAGGTCCTACGAAATCCATGAAAGCATCTCCCGCTTTGAGATCTTTCATTTTTTTGGTAGATTCTCCGATCGGCATGAATACGATGGTGATAGTTCCTGCTTCTCTATCGTAATCACAAATGGTCAGAGGAATTCTTTCTCCTTCTTCATCTGCTTTGACAATAACAAACTGTCCAGGGAGGCAGTGCTGTGCTACTCGCGGTGCTTCTACTACCATACGGTAGATGTTATTCGCGAGCATTTCCGCTTCTTGAATCTTGTACATAATATCCTCCTAATCTTGTTAGAAATATTTTAACAAAAGCACGACTTGGATTTTCGCGCATTTTATGTTAATACTTTATCACGTTTCCGGTTATTTGTAAACAACGGACAACATCTTTTCCCATCATCCGTGTTCCTCCAGATAATTTTCGAACTGTTCCATGGACATCAGAACTTTTCTCGGCTTGGTTCCTTCCTCCGGTCCTACGACACCGGCATCCGCGAGCTGGTCCATGATTCTGGCCGCGCGGTTGAAACCGATTTTCAGCACTCTCTGGAGCATGCCGATCGATGCCTTATCTTTTTCGATGATAAATTTTCCGGCTTCCACGAAGTAATTATCGCGGTTATCTCCGCCGCCTGCGGCAGAACCGCCATCCAGGCTTACGGTGTGAATCCGTTTTTCGATATCCGGATCATAAGCGTTCTCGCCGTAGTGATCTTTTAAGTAGGCAACGACATCGCTGACCTCTTTATCCGAAACAAAGGATCCCTGCAGACGGGCCGGTTTCTGGTAATCCTGCGGCTTGTAGAGCATATCGCCTTTTCCAAGCAGTTTTTCCGCACCTCCCATGTCGAGGATCGTACGGGAATCTACGCTGGAAGAAACCGAGAATGCAATACGGGACGGCATATTTGCCTTGATAAGACCAGTGATGACATTGACGGAAGGTCTCTGTGTTGCAATAATCAGATGGATGCCGGCCGCACGGGCAAGCTGTGCCAGACGGCAGATCGCATCCTCCACTTCTCCCGGCGCAACCATCATCAGGTCGGCAAGCTCATCCACGATAATGACGATCTGCGGCAGTTTTTCCGGTTTTTTGCCGTTTTCATCCGGCGGCAGCTCGGCAACTTTTGCATTGTAGCCTTTCATATCGCGCACGTTGAATTCCGCAAATTTGTTATAACGGTCTGTCATCTCCGCAACCGCCCAGTTCAGAGCTCCGGAAGCCTTTTTCGGGTCTGTGACAACAGGAATAAAAAGGTGCGGAATGCCGTTATAAACAGAAAGCTCAACGACCTTCGGGTCGATCATGATCAGTTTGACGTCTTCCGGTTTTGCCTTATAAATAATACTCATAATCAGTGTGTTGATGCAGACCGATTTACCGGAACCGGTCGCACCGGCGATCAGAAGATGAGGCATTTTCGCGATATCTGCGATGACCGGCTGACCGGCGATGTCTTTTCCGACAGCAAAGGCCAGATTCGAAGAAAAGTTCTTAAACTCCGGTGTTTCAAGAAGATCACGCAGCATCACGGCCGTGTTCGTCTTATTTGGAACCTCGATTCCGACTGCGGATTTTCCCGGGATCGGTGCCTCAATGCGGACATCTGCTGCTGCAAGACTCAGCTTGATATCGTCGGTCAATCCGACAATCCGGCTTACTTTCACGCCCTGTTCCGGCATCAGCTCATACCGTGTGACGGTCGGTCCGCAGCTTACGTTATTGACTGTAACTTTGACACCGAAGCTGTCCAGCGTCTCCTCCAGTTTCCGCGCTACTTCCCGCAAATGCGCATCGGAATCGCCCATGGCACCGCGCATCCCTTTTTTCAGAAGATTCATCGGCGGTGTTTTGTACTCCGGCCGCTTTTCCTCTGCTTTTTTCCCGATTTCCTGACGAATGCCGTCTATATCCGCCTCGATCTCTTCACAGGAAGACCGCGGATTTCTCGTATGATCCGCAGACGTTTTCTCTTTTTTCGCCTCTTCTGCAGCTTGCCGTGTCATCTCCGGTCCTGTCTTTTCCGGCTCTTCAGCCGGCACAGAACCACGGTGAATCGAAAGCTCCGGCGTCTCCATCTGATGGGTATCGTCGTTTTCGTTTAAATCAGCCTTCGATTCCACATGAGAAAGAAGGCGGGATTTCTTTTTCTTCCCGGCTTTTTTCGGTTCCTCCACTGGCTCAAGAATCAGCTCTTTTCCTTCCTCTTCCTCCATCGCAGCTTGGCGCGCCAGACGCTCCTGGCGGCGCTCCTCCGCCATCCGGCGGTGGTCATTCGTCTTTTCATGGATCGGCGCGAGAATCGGCTTCTGCGTCATCACGATCACGGAAATCACGATGGCGATCACAATAATCACCCACGCACCGATCTGGCCGAATCCCATGCCGAGAATTTTCACGACAGACCCTCCTAAGATTCCTCCGCCGAGATGATCGTAGGCGCTGTCAAAATAGTAATCCAGAAATGTCGTATCTCTCGTATAGCCGGACGCCAGAAGCTGCATAAAAGCGCAGAAAAAGACGAAGCAGCTGATCGCTCCCCCGGTTTTCCGCACAATTAAAAAGTTCTGTCTGTTTGCTATGTAAAATGCTGTTCCAAAGAAGATCAGAACCGGTGCTGCCCACTCTGTCACGCCGAAAAGGCCGAAAAAGAAGTCGCAGACAGCCTGTCCGATCACGCCGCCCATACCGAAATTACTGAGCATCAGCAGAATCGAAACAGCAAGCACGGAAAGCAGAATAATTTCTGCGCGCACTCCCTCGTCCATCGGCTCACGGACTGTGTTTTTCCTTGTGCCGGAGGTACGTTTTGCGGTACTGCTCTTTTTCGCCGTTGTTTTTCTGGCCGTTGTTTGGGTCTGTTTCTTTTTTGCTGTTCCGGAAGCAGAAGTTTTTTTCTTTGTCTTCCCGCTTCCCTTTGTTGTATTTGCCATGCAGAACTTCTCCCCTTTCTCGTATTACAGCAGAAAATATCCTGCAATGGAGAATGTCCCGACAAGAAGACAGTACAAAGCAAAATATTTCAGTTTCCGTTTTTTCACCACACGCATCAGAATGCGGATCGTAAAGTAACCGGCAAGTGCCGCCATGAAAACGCCGACCAGATATACCGGATGAAAAACAATTTTATTTTTTCCCATGGTCGCAATTTCAACGATCGTTGCCCCGATAATCGCCGGAACACTCACAATCAGAGAGTATTTCACAGCGTACGAACGGGTCATGCCGCCGATCACACACGCAGAAATAGTCGAACCAAGACGGGAAAGACCCGGAATCGTGGAAAAGCCTTGGAAGAATCCAGCAATCAGTGCATCTTTCGGCTTCAAATTTTTCTGCGTTTTTTCTCCCTCCGGAAGCATATCTGCCACCACAAGCAGAATCGCCGTCAGATACAGACCAACGCCAGGTGCCAGCAGATTCGAGGAGGTCAGTGTGACAAGGCTCTGAATCATGCCACCGATTACAGCAGTCGGGATGGTGGTCAGAATCAGCAGGAAAGCAAGCATACGGTAGTTGCTGCCGAGTACCTTCCGGTACTGCTTTCTCTCCTGATGCTGACTGGAAAAGTGTTCCTTTAAATTATGAAACAGATCGATTATGATTCCGCACAGCGCGAGGAAGAGACGTTTCCATTCCTTCGAAAATGTGAGCAGAATTGCAATCATGGAGCCAAAGTGCAAAAGCACATTGAAAAACACCGTCTGCGTATCTTCGATCTTCATAAAGTGACGGAAGATAATCAGATGTGCGGAGCTGCTGATCGGCAGGAATTCCGTGATTCCCTGGATCAGGCCCAGAAATAAAGCTTCTATTACTGTCATTTTTTTATCCTGTTCCCTTATTTTTCTCTTTTGTGAAAGTCCGGACAAAACTTCCGTTCGAATTTTCACAGCGAACTCATTCTAACACAAAATCCCCTGAAACACAAGCCGCGCCGTGAAGTCAATTTTCTGTCCCTGCTGCCTTTTTCATCAGCTCATTCAGCTTTTCGAGCGCGCGGGCAATGCCGCCGACCTCGTCGATCAGGCCTTCTTCCACTGCCTGCGGGCCGTCCAGCATTGTTCCGACATCCTTGACCAGCATTTTCGTATCGAGCATCAGCTCCTCGAGCCGTTCCTTGGTGATTTTCGAATGGGCCGATACAAAACCTGTGATCCGATCCTGCGTCTTTTCCATATTACGGTACGTCTGTGCAACACCGATGAACATGCCGTTTGTACGCACCGGGTGAATGACCATGGTGGCACTCGGCACGATCAGCGAATAGTCTGCTGCAACTGCGAGCGGGACACCGATCGAATGACCGCCCCCTAAAACGAGCGATACCGCAGGCTTTCGCATGGACGCAATCATCTCTGCAATTGCAAGACCGGCCTCCACATCTCCGCCTACGGTATTCAGGAGAATCAGAAGACCATCAATACTTTTGTCCTCCTCGGCACGGGCAAGAGCAGGGAGAATGTGCTCATAGCGCGTCGCTTTCGTGCGCTCGCCGAGTGATTCATGCCCCTCCACCTCGCCGATGATGGACAGCAGATAAATGTTGGTCTTCAGTTCTACAATATTTTCTTTTTCTGTCTGGTTTTTCTGTGATTCTGCCATACGGATTTCCTCTTTTCTGCTATTCCAAAATAGCTTCATCAGTATGCGCAGATTCTTATGATTCTATGTAATTTCCAGCGAAATTACTCGTCCAGATTGGTGTATACGTACTGTACGTCGTCGTCGTCATCCAGCAGATCCAGGGTACGGTTCAGATCTTTTAATGCCTGCGGATCGGTCAGCTCTACGTAGGTCTGTGGGATCATGGTAACGTCTGCCTCTGCCATGGCGATACCGTCTTTCTCCAGAGCCTCACGTACTGCGGAGAAGTCATCCGGATCGGTAATGATTTCGTAGCTGTCCTCTTCGTCTGCGAAGTCTTCTGCGCCTGCATCCAGAGCAAGCATCATCAGATCGTCAGCATCCATTTCGCACTCTTCTTTGTCGATGATGATCTGGCCTTTTTTGTCGAACATGTAGGATACGCATCCCGGTGTTCCAACGCTTCCGTTTCCTTTGGTGAAAGCGCTTCTTACGTTTGCTGCTGTACGGTTCTTGTTGTCGGTCAGAGTCTCTACGATGATCGCGATACCATTCGGACCATAACCTTCGTAGGTGATACGCTCGTAGTTGTCTGCGTTTGCATCTCCGGCAGCTTTTTTAATACCGCGGTCGATGGTATCGTTCGGCATGTTGTTTGCTTTTGCTTTTGCGATAACGTCACGCAGCTTGCTGTTGTTTGCCGGATCCGGTCCGCCCTCTTTGACAGCGATTACGATCTCACGGCCGATGATGGTAAAGATTTTACCTTTTTTTGCGTCGTTTTTTTCTTTCTTATGCTTAATATTGGCAAATTTTGAATGTCCTGACATACCTCTTTTGTCTCCTTTATTTAAAGTATTACTTTTCTGTAAAAAGGTTTCCCCGAAAAACGGCAGAAGCCCATATAATATAGAATATAGCACGATCTTTCTCATTCGTCAACCGTGAACCGCGCCAAAAATACCCCTTATGTAGGCAGATCCAGGCTGATTTTCAGTGCTTCGTTCACAAGGGCCAGCTGTTCCGGCGTCAGATGACAGATTTTATCTTTCAGCCTTCTCTTATCGATCGTCCGAAGCTGTTCCAGTAAAATAACAGAATCCCGTACAATCCCATAGGCGGACGCTTCGATCTCAATGTGCGTCGGCAGCTTCGCCTTATTCATCCTCGATGTAATCGCCGCACAGATCACCGTCGGACTGTGCCGGTTGCCGATGTCATTCTGAATGATCAGCACCGGACGGACACCGCCCTGCTCACTTCCCACAACGGGCCGCAGGTCGGCATAATATACATCGCCACGCTTGATTACCACTTGTGCTCACTCTCCGATTCTTTCCGTTTTGCTTTCCCATACGATAACGATCCGGCGTTTTACGCCTTTTAAAATCGTTTCCATGTATTTAATATTGCCTGTTTTTCCGGAGGTATTCACAAATTTCATCCGGCGCTTCAAAAAAGTCCGCCCGGAGTCCTTTTGGGAACCCGTGATTCTGATCTGCTTTGCTCAGATTGACTGCAATCCTCTGATAATCTCGGATGCTGTTACATAGGAAGCACTGCTTTTTTCTTCCGCAGCCTCTCCCGCCTTTCCATGCGCATATGCCGCCAGTGCCGCTGTTTTGGCAAGGCTGATTTTTTTCTCGTTTTTTTCACACTGACGTTTTGCTGCAAAGGCGCCTGTGATTCCCGCGAGCACATCGCCGCTTCCCGCCGTCGCAAGCGCACTGCTTCCGCTTGTGTTTATGTAATACTGCTCACGCCCTTCCTCTGCTGTCACGGTTACGGAATCCTTTCGTACACAGCAGGCCTGGTATTTTTCGGCTGCCCTTCCGGCGCTTCCTGCCGGGTCACGCTGGCATTCTGCAATGGTCATGTGCAGCAGCCGTGCAAGCTCTCCTACATGAGGCGTTAAAATTTTTTCTGCCCGGCAGTCCGAAAGAATCTCTGCATCTTCTGCAATCAGGTTCAGTGCATCTGCATCCAGAACAAGAGGAACTTCTGTGTGCTGCACCGTAAAAACGAGCAGTTCTTTTGCCGTCCGGCTTTTGGAAAGTCCCGGTCCCGCAACAACAGCGTCCGCCCAGGCGAGATCCTGCAGCAGGGCTTCTTCCGGAAGCGGCTCATCCTCCTTCCAGAAATCCGCCATTGCTTCCGGCAGGGCACAGAAAAGCGGCGTACGGTTTCTTTCCTCTGTCACAACCTTTACCATTCCGGCACCGGATGCAAGGACTGCCCTGGCACACAAAACAGCGGCTCCGCACATGGCACCGGAACCGGCAAGTACCAGCACCTTTCCGAAGGTTCCCTTATTTCCCATCGGCGTGCGGGTAAGAAACCGGTCCAGATCTTCTTTTTCCACTGAACCGTACCAGGGCGTCTCCTCTTCTCCTGCATCAAAGCCGATTCCGATATCACGGACTAGGACCTCTCCGGCATATCGTTTTCCGGGATCAAAAAGAAGCCCTGGCTTTGCACAGGCAAATGTCACCGTGGCTCTGGCTTTCACCGCCGCATCAAGGACCTCTCCGGTATCCGTGTGGATCCCCGAAGGGATGTCCACGGCAAGAACAGGAACACCGCTTGCGCAGATTGCTTCCACTGCCCTCCGGTACTCCCCTGCCAGCGGACGGGATACGCCAATTCCAAAGATGGCATCTATGATAACAGTATATTCCCGGAAATCCGGATTCTTAACCTCACGGACCCCATAATTTTCCGCAATTTTCTTCTGTGCTCTCATGCCTTCACTGTATTTTTCCGGATTTCCAAGACAGAACAGTTCCGCATCCACCCCTTTCGTCTTTAAAATCCGTGCAATTGCCGCACCGTCCCCTCCATTATTTCCGGGACCGCACACAGCAAGGACTTTTCCTGTATCCCATGTTCCATTTTGAAGCTCCTCCACGCAGGACAGCGCCGCGCGCTCCATCAGTACCAGGGACGGTACCCCCATGGTTTCGATCGTATTGCGGTCTGCCTGCTTCATCTGTGCTGCTGTAAGAATCCGTTTCATCGCTTTTCCTCCTTTTCCTGCCTTATCCGGAAAGTGAACAGAAAAAGTCTCCGGTTTCCCGAAGACTCTTCTGCTTTTGTTTTGGTTTCTTAATTGTTCTTTGGATGCTCCGCCTCATATCTGGTCAGATTGTAGGAGAGACGCATCAGACTTTCGGAAAGATGGACGTTCTCGACGATCACATCTTTCGGAAGTTTTAAGTTTAGATCGGTATGTGCAAAATTCCAGATTGCTTTTACACCGTTGTCCACGAGAATCTCTGCCATCTCTACCGCTTTTGCTTTTGGCAGTGTCAAAGCCGCAATCTCTACATGGTGTTCCTTGATAAATTCCGGAAGCTCGTCCGCCATGCGGATTTCAATTCCGCGCACGGAGATTCCTTTTAATACCGGGTTGACGTCAAAAATACCGACCGTTTTGAATCCGCTTCTTTCAAAGGCCGCATAATTGGCAAGCGCCTGTCCCAGATTTCCGGCTCCGACAAAAATCATATTGTGGACTCTGTCCAGACCTAAGATTTTTCCAATCTCGCTGTACAGATACCGCACGTTATAACCATACCCCTGCTGGCCGAAGCCGCCGAAATTATTTAAATCCTGGCGAATCTGGGAAGCTGTCACTTTCATCCGCTCGCTCAGCTCACCGGAAGAGATCCGTTCTACTCCGTCCTCCAGCAATTCGCCCAGGTAACGATAATATCTAGGAAGTCTTTTGATAACTGCCCGCGAAATTCCTTTTTCTTCCAAGATAAATTCCTCCTTATTTACACCTGCATATATTCATATTATATATGGTTGATAGAAAATTGTCAAAGATTTCTTGAAATTTTGTGTATTACTCTCTATAATAAGGATGGTGTATTATGTCAAAATACAGAAATATGTTATCTGGAGGAACCACATGATTCTTGCATGTCAGAATATCTCGAAAGCATTCGGGACAACGGAAATTATCAAAAATGCATCTTTTCATATAGAAGAACGCGAAAAAGCCGCACTGGTCGGCATCAACGGTGCCGGAAAATCGACGCTGTTAAAAATCATCATCGGCGAAATGAGGGCCGATGAGGGAGAGGTCATCCTCTCCAAAGGAAAGACGATGGGCTATCTCGCCCAGCATCAGGATCTGACCGGGCACCTTTCCATTTACCAGGAAGTGCTGACCGCGAAACAGAATCTGATCGATATGGAGGAACGCCTCCGTCAGATGGAAAGTGATATGAAGACAAAATCCGGTGCAGAGCTGGATGAACTTCTTTCCACCTACACCCGCCTCTCCCACACGTTTGAGCTGGAAAACGGATACGCGTACCGTAGTGAGGTCGTCGGTGTCTTAAAAGGTCTTGGCTTTGCCGAGAGCGATTTTGAAAAACAGGTGGACTCCCTCTCCGGCGGTCAGAAGACCCGCGTGGCACTTGGTAAACTGCTGCTCACCAAACCGGACATCATTCTGCTCGACGAGCCGACCAACCACCTCGATATGGACTCGATCTCCTGGCTCGAAACGTATCTTTTAAATTACAGCGGAGCCGTCCTGATCGTCTCCCATGACCGTTACTTTCTCGACCGCGTTGTCACAAAAGTCGTTGAAGTGGACAATAAAAAAGTAACAACTTTTGAGGGAAACTATACCGCCTACAGTCAGAAAAAAGCAATGCTCCGTGAAGCCGCTTACCATGCCTGGGTCAACCAGCAGCAGGAAATCCACCATCAGGAAGAAGTCATTGCAAAGCTGAAATCTTTCAACCGCGAGAAATCCATCAAACGCGCCGAGAGCCGTGAAAAAATGCTGGACAAAATGGATGTGCTGGAAAAGCCGACCGAAGTACGCTCCGATATGCGGATCCGTCTGGAACCGCGCATCACAAGCGGAAACGATGTGCTGACCGTCGAGCACCTCTCCAAAGCCTTCCCGGGACAGACGCTTTTCCAGGATCTGAATTTCGAAATCAAGCGCGGCGAGCGCGTGGCAATCATCGGAAACAACGGAACGGGAAAAACGACGATCTTAAAGATCCTGAACGAAGTGATCCGCCCGGATGCCGGCTCTTTTACACTTGGAAGCCGTGTACAGATCGGTTACTACGATCAGGAGCATCAGGTGCTCCACATGGAAAAGACCATTTTCCAGGAGATTTCCGACGCGTATCCGCATCTGACAAACACCGAAATCCGAAATGTGCTGGCCGCCTTCCTGTTTACAAACGACGATGTTTTCCAACCGATTCATACCTTGAGCGGCGGTGAGCGCGGACGAATTTCCCTTGCCAAGCTGATGCTCTCGAACGCCAACTTCCTGATCCTCGACGAGCCGACCAACCACCTCGATATCGTATCAAAGGAGATTCTGGAAAACGCGCTGAAGGATTACACTGGAACGGTACTGTACGTTTCCCACGACCGTTACTTTATCAATCAGACTGCAACCCGGATTCTGGAGCTGACGGGACAGACACTCGTCAACTATATCGGAAATTACGATTACTATCTGGAGAAAAAAGAAGAGCTGACCCGCATCTATGCTCCTGCTGCCGATGCCGCCGCTCCGGAAGAAACAGCGGCTCCTTCCGAAGCCTCCTCCACAAAGCTGGACTGGAAAGCACAGAAAGAAGAACAGGCACGTCTCCGCAAGAAAGAAAACGAGCTGAAAAAGACGGAGAAACGAATTGAAGAGCTTGAGACACACGATTCGGAAATTGATGAGGAAATGTCGAAACCGGAAGTCGCAACGAATGTGGCAGAGTGTGTGAAATTAAGCAAAGAGAAAGCAGAGATTGCCGCGGAACTCGAAGAGCTGTATGAAAAATGGGAAGAGCTTGCCGAATAGGCCTGGTTTTCCCCGGAAAATTCAAAACAGAAAAAGCCGGTCCGGCGCATCCCTTTTTGCGGGAATGCCGGATCGGCTTTCTTTTTTGCTTCGTTTAATTATTTCTCCAGCTCCTCGCGGATGGCCAGGATGAAATCACGGCTGTTTAATACGGTCGGATTTTCCATGGTGGTGATCAGCGCAAGGTCTTTTGTCATTTTTCCGCTCTCGATCGTTGCGATCGTTGCTTTTTCCAGACGGTCTGCAAATGCGGAAAGTTCTGCGTTTCCATCCATTTCCCCGCGTTTTCTGAGTGCGCCGGTCCATGCAAAAATGGTGGCCACGGAGTTGGTGGATGTCTCCTCACCTTTTAAGTGACGGTAATAGTGGCGCTGTACGGTTCCGTGCGCAGCCTCGTACTCGTAATATCCGTGCGGGGATACGAGAACAGAAGTCATCATCGCAAGGGAACCGAAGGCGGAGGATACCATGTCGCTCATGACATCGCCGTCGTAGTTCTTGCAGGCCCAGATAAAGCCGCCCTCTGCTTTCATGATGCGGGCAACGGCGTCGTCGATCAGAGTGTAGAAGTAGGTAATGCCTGCTTCTGCAAATTTCTCTTTGTACTCTGCATCGAAGATCTCCTGGAAGATATCCTTGAAGCGGTGATCATACTTCTTGGAAATCGTATCCTTGCTTGCAAACCACAGATCCTGTTTCGTGGACAGTGCGTACTCGAAACAGCTTCTCGCAAAGCTTTCTATGGAGTTATCCAGATTGTGCATGCCCTGAATGACACCGGCGCCGGTGAAGTTGTGGATCAGCTCTCTTGTCTCGGTGCCGTCCTCAGCCGTATAAACCAGCTCTGCTTTTCCCGGTCCCGGAATGCGCATTTCTGCATTTTTATAGACATCTCCGTATGCATGACGGGCAATCGTGATCGGTTTTTTCCAGTTGCGCACGCACGGCTCGATGCCTTTTACGACAATCGGGGTACGGAAAACGGTTCCGTCGAGCATGGCACGGATCGTTCCGTTCGGGCTCTTCCACATTTCTTTCAGATTGTACTCGGTCATACGCGCTGCATTCGGCGTAATGGTGGCACATTTGACTGCTACACCGTATTTCTTGGTAGCGTTTGCGGAATCTACGGTTACCTGATCGTTCGTCTCGTTTCTGTGTTCCAGTCCCAGATCGTAATATTCCGTTTTCAGGTCAATAAACGGGAGAAGCAGCTCATCTTTGATCATTTTCCAGAGAATTCTGGTCATCTCATCTCCATCCATCTCTACCAGAGGAGTGGTCATCTGAATTTTTTCCATAGTAGGCCTCCTTTTTCTATTCCCGTTTATTGTATAAAGTATCCTATAGCTTGTCAAGTCAAAATCCACCTGATTTTTTGGTATTTTCCCATAAATTCACACAATTTTTGCAGGATGAGAGGTGTTTTCCTTCATTTTTCTTTTTTTATGCTGCCGCACAGTGTCTCACAGAAGAGACAGAAAACGGTCTGTTTGAAGCATCCCATGCCCCTGACGGTTGCGCGGAAGGCCAAGGTCTCTCGCCGATTCGCAAAGCAGCATTTTCGCCTGGACATTTGTAAGATCCGGAACCCGTTCAAGTGCCAAAGCCACGGCTCCGGACACCCGCGGCGCCGCCATCGAGGTGCCGCTCTTCACCACATATTCCTTCCTGCTTCTTCCAGGCGCGCAGGAAATGAGACGTTTTCCAGGCGCGACAAGATCCGGTTTGCAGACGCAGTCCCGTGTCGGGCCGCATCCGGAGATTCCTCTTCTTGGCTCCAGCAGATCGCCCGCTCCCACGGTGATCACTTTTCTGCTGCTCCCCGGCGCCGTAATACTGCCCGGAGCGGGCCCCAGATTTCCGGCCGCTGTCACAACAGTGATCCCGTCATCCCAGGCGCGCTCCACCGCCTGTACTAGCAGATCATCCACCGTTTTTTCCTGCTCTGTTGTTCCCACTGAAATATTTAAAATGCGGATATTAAGTCTTATTCGCTCTTTGCACACCCAGTCAATCGCCGCGAGGATATCCTGCTTTCTTCCATTTCCCCTTCGGTCCAGAATCTTCACTACGACAAACCGGCATCCCGGTGCCGCACCCTGGTATTTTCCGCCGGACGCTCTTCCACTTCCGCCAAGGATACCACAGACATGCGTTCCGTGTCCATTGTCATCGTAAGGCGTCTCCCGCCCGTACACAAGATCCCGGAAGGCTACAATCCGGCCGTCAAAATCCATATGGGGAAAAATCCCTGTATCCAGCACGGCGGCTGTAATTCCTTTTCCTGTCAGATTTTCCTGCTCTTTCATCCATAAGCCCCTGTGTATTCTTATCTTATGGTATGCAAAAAAGGCTGCCTTTCGCAAAGAACAGCCTTTTTGTTTTTCTTTTCTATACTTAAAACTGAATCTGCTTTTCCCCTTTCCGTTTCCAGAGAGCTGCTGCAAGCGGGATGCCGCAGAGCTCAGCCAGGACAAAGGCGCCCCATATCAGATTCAGGTTTCCAAATCCTTTGAGAAGAAATGCAAACACCAGCGGCAGAATCGCCTGGCGTGTCATGGATATGTACATACTTTCTTTTCCAAGGGAAAGTCCCTGCAACGCCGCCTGATAGATCAGGCCTGGAATCGAAAGCAGATAGGCCACTGCCAGAATGCGGAGCGCCGGAACTCCGATGCGCATCAGATTGTCCGAGGCATCAAAAAGTTTCAGTACAACGCCAGGACAGAATTCCAGCACGGCAAAAAAGATAAGAAACAGTCCGCCGCCGTAAAGAATGCCGTACCGGATCGACTGACGGATTCTTTCTTTTTGCTTTGCGCCGTAATTGTACGCTACAATCGGAATCAGACCGTTTGTGATACCGTGAACACCGACGGTTGTAATATTCTGAATCTTTGTGCACACACCAAAAGCAGCAACTGCCGTCGAAGAAAAGGTAATAATAATCGCATTCATCGCCATATTGACAACCGAGGTCAGGATCTGTACCAGCGTGGACGGAAAACCGACTTTTATAATCTCACGCACACTCACCCAGTCCGGTTTCAGTGTAAAAGCAAACGGAATTTCCGGGTTCCACTTTTTATTGATTACCATTCCGGCAAGGCAGCCCATAAACTGACCGATGACGGTTGCAAGCGCAGCTCCGGCTGTTTCCATTCGTGGAAGGCCAAACCAGCCGAAAATAAAGATCGGATCGAGAATCAGATTTGTCAGCGATGCGGCGGAAAGTGTAAAAATAAAAAGGTGCGCTTTTCCGCTTGCCATAACAAACCGGTCAAAGACCCACTGTCCCATCTGGCCGAGAGACGCGATCATACAGATACTTAAGTATTGGATGCCATACGCTGCGATAGCTTCATTGCCGCCGGACTGACTTTCAAAATAGATCCGGGCAAATGCGATACATAAAATACTGTTTAAAATCCACGAGCAGAATGCAAGAAAAAGCGCGGCGCTCGCTGCATCTTTTACCTTTTTCTGATTCTTTTCTCCAAGCGCGCGGGAAATGACGGCGTTCAGGCCGACCGCATTTCCAAGACCGAGCGATGATACAATGAGCTGCATCGGAGCCGCCAGGGAAATTGCCGTCAGTGCATCCTCAGAAACCCGCGCAACGAACACGGAATCCACGAAGTTGTAAAGCGAATTAATCAGAAGTGACAGCATCAGCGGCAGCGCCATGGAAATCACCAGACGGCTGACCGGGATCGTTCCCATTTTGTTTTCTTCCATAAAAACCCTCTCCTGTTCTTTTGTTTTTGCTGTTTCCAGTGTAGCGTGAATTTCCGGAAAGATCAAATACTTATCTTCGATACAACAAAATAGTTTTTAGCTATACTTTATAATTTTTTCACCTGCAGAAACTGCCACCGGCAGCTCTCTTCGAATGCAGCGCAGCGAAAAAGGGGAATCTAACCCTTTTTATCGTATGTATCGCAACAAAAACAGGAAGATATCTGCCGAAACGGTTTCGGTAAATATCTTCCTGTACTTTTTTCAAAAGCTTTTCAAAACTATTACTTCTGCTGCTCCATTCGCTTCAATTCCGGCAGAACCAGAATCAGCATGGTGATAAAGCAGAGACTTCCGCCGATTACGTTTGATACCGGTTCGGCAAGGAAGACACCGTCCGTTCCCATGTGGAGTACGTACGGCATCAGATAGGTGAGCGGTACAACAATGAAGACTTTTCGGAGCAGAGAGAAAAAGATCGCCTGTTTCTTTTTATTCAGAGATTTGAATACGGTCTGTCCAATGTACTGCAGATCCATGAAAATGAATGCTGCAAAGTACTGCTTCAGAGCCGGAACCGCATCTGCTGTCAGTACCGCATCCGAACTGAAAATACCGATCAGCGCATGCGGCGCCAGAACAATCACGCTCCACATCACTGCGGTATAGCCGAGGATCATCGCACTCATGACACACATCGCCTTGCGCACACGGGCCGGACGGCGTGCACCGTAATTATAGCTCAAAATCGGAGAAGTTCCCTCATTCATTGCATAGATCGGTGTCTCGACAAGCTGACGCACGCTCGATACAATCGTCATAACAGAGATGTAAATATCACCGCCGGTCACAGAGAGTACGTTGTTGCAGCAGATCGTGACAAGGCTGTTGGTCAGCTGCATGATAAATCCGGCGGTACCGAGACTGACAATATTTTTCGCATAGCCTGCACACTCAGAAATTTCATCTTTCCGCACAAAGCGCACTTTCAGTTCCGATTTCCGGGTCAGGAAATACAGAACGAACACGGCGGAAAGTGTCTGGGAAATCACAGTTGCAATCGCAGCCCCCTGCACACCAAAGCCAAACACAAAGATAAACAGCGGGTCAAGCAGCAGGTTTGCGACCGCTCCGATCGTGACGGAAAGCATACCAACGGTCGAGTAGCCCTGCGCGTTGATGAACGGGTTCATGCCGGTTGCCACCATCGACGGCAAAGTTCCGATCAGATAAATCATCATATAAGGATACGCGTATACCATCGCATCTGCCGATGCACCGAACAGTGACAGCAGTGGACGGGCAAACAAAAAGCCGATCACCATCAGTATGACAGCACAGACACATACCATGGAATACGACGTATTCATAATACGTTCCGCCTTTTTTTGATCATTCTTTCCACGCTCAATCGAAAACAGCGGAGCGCCGCCGCTTCCAAACAAGTTGCTGAATGCTGTGATGATAACGATCAGCGGAAAACACAGACCGACTGCACCGAGTGCCGCCGTTCCTACCTCCGGGATCCGCGCGATGTAGACGCGGTCTACAATATTGTACAGCAGACTCAAAATCTGAGCAACCAGCATCGGGAGCGCTGCCCCGATGATGTTTCCGGTTACGGTTCCATGTTCGAAATCAATTCGTTTCATTTGTTCCCTCATTCCCTTCTTTTTCACTTGCTTTTCAGTATAGCATGGCGTATTCTATATGTAAATTATTGTTTTTATATTGAAATTGAATAATTTTTATATAGTTTTTTCAGGAGGATTTTTATGGAACTTCGACAACTCGAATACTTCCGCGCCATCGTGGATGCGGGAACCATCAGCGGGGCGGCACGGGTGCTGCATATGACACAGCCGCCGTTAAGTTATCAGATCAAAATGCTGGAGGAAGAGCTTCAGGTGCCTCTTCTCATCCGCGGCACGAAGAAAATCACTCTGACCGAGGCAGGAAAAACACTGTATGAACAGGCAGGAACGCTTCTGATGTTTGCGGATCTCACCAGGCGCGAAGTCGTAAAATCCAGTCAGTCTGCGACACTCCACATCGGCATGACGCCATCCACCGTTTCACTGCTCGCCGACTATCTCCTGCGATTTTCCCGGAAATACCCGCACATCCATTTCGATGTCCACGAGGGTTCTACCTTTGCTTTAAAAGACCAGCTCGAAAATCACATGGTGGATCTCACCACGCTCCGCACGCCAATCGTTTTAAATGGCTGCGAGACGAAGACCCTTTTAAAAGAGAGCATCACCGCCATGGCACTCCCTTCTCACCCGCTTTTTGCCGGGCGTGAAACCCTTTCGCTTACAGAACTTGCCGAGCAGCCGCTGATTCTGTCGAACCGCTACCGGAAATACATGCTCTCCGCTTTCGAGCAGGCAGGTCTGTTCTGCGATATCTATCTCACCTGCGAGGACGCCCGCACGGCAATGACAATGGCAGAAAAAGGCCTTGGCATCGCTCTTCTGCCGGCCTCCATGCTGAATCTTACCCATAAATTAAAGGCCTGCACCATCACAGATGCAGACCTTACAACCGAAATCCTGCTTGCCTGGCGCAAGGGGCGCCTTCCGTCTGAACTTCGGGCTTTTCTGGAATTGTGGGATGAAAATGACTCCCTCAATAATCAAATTCATGTTCCCCAACCGTAATCGTCTGCGTCAGTTTTTCATCCTGATACGGTTTACGGATCTCAATTAGATTCAGAACGGTGTAACCACGCTTTCTCAAAAATTCAATCATCCTGTGGTTATTGGGATGAACATAGTTGTAAACCGTATCGTTTCCATAAGAAGCTGCAATTTCTTCTGCCTTGCCATGCAGCGCAGCAGCGACTCCCTGCCGGCGGTATTCTTCTCTGACAAAGATGGATTCCACCCACACCACCTCGCTCTCAATACGACAGACAACATAACCTGCGTATTCGCCATGCACCGTGGCGGCAAACACTGAAAATCCTGCCAAAAGGTATTCCTTCATTTCTTCCCGTCCGTCTTCCACGTTCGGCTTTGATGCAATTCCTTTATAGGAGCGCAGTTCTACCCGAAACAGCGCAACCATTTCAGCAAGGGCATCGTTTACCTGCCTAATTTCTATCAGTTCTATTTTTTTCATGGTTTCTCTCTCCTGCCACTGTCGTTCTTTTTCCTATTTGCAATTCATCTCGCTGCTCATATCCGTGATCGAAGTATATCAGGCTTCTTTTCTCTTGCGAAACAGATATTCATCCAGTTGTTTCCGAATCGTTTCCGGTATTTCTCTTGCCACCGGGCAGACCGCTGCGTTTGCGAATCTTCCGGTAAATACTGTCAGGAAATCAATATCTTTTTGCAGCTGCTCCATCGACATCACATCTTTGACATCGTAGCGGCAGTGAATCGGGGCGACATTTCCGCTGGCAATACGCGCAAACGAAACAGCCGGAACCCCATGATCGGCAAATGGCGTGGAATCACTGGAATAGACGCCGTTTTCTGCTGCAATTGGAAAGCCAACTTCTGCAGCCATATAGCTGATGTAATGGGTAAGCTTTTCTTCTGCCGATACACAGGCGATAAATTTTCCCATATACGTTCCGATCATGTCCAGATTGATGTTCAGTACTGTTTGTCTCAGTTCTTTTTCATGATCTCTGACATATGCTTTCGATCCTAAAAGTCCTCTTTCTTCGCTTCCGCAGAATACAAACCGAAGACCATAATTCAGCTCTTTCCCTTTCATCTGCTCCATAATTCCAAGAAGACCCGCGCATCCGCTCATGTTGTCATATGCGCCATGAGAAAGTGATGTCGTATCATAATGCGCGCTTAAAACGATCCATTCTTCTCTTTTTCCCGGCAATTCTGCAATCACATTATGGGATTCTCCATCGTATTCCTTCTGCCGGATTTCCAGACGGATCTGTTTTACTTTATTTTTCACAAGTTCTACTGCCTGTGCGGAGTGAATCATGGCGCAGAGCACTTTCTTTTCCTCTCCGACAACGGCTTCCCGAAGATCTCTCTGATCAATGTCTGTATGTGGGTAATAGCTGTTTCCATATTGGAACAGAATCGCTTTCGCGCCTGCTTTCATCAAATCCTGGTACGCAAAAAATCCGATTCCCTGCGTATCCATCAGCACAATTTTATCTTTTGCACCGGCAACGGAAACCGGATCGGTTCCCGGCATATAGTAGAGTTCGCCTTCGACACTTCCGCTTCCGCAGCATGTGAGAGCTTTGCATGAAATTTCCATCCCGTCTGCATACAAATGTGCCTCTTCGATTTCGCCCATCGCAACGCGGAAACCTTCCAGTTTTGCCGGGACTCCTAATGCTTCACACTGCTCCTTTAAATAGTTTGCAACCTGCAATTCTTCTTTTGTACCGCTTGCATGTACAAAATCTGTCTGGTCAAAAATAGATTTTAACTTCATATTTTTAGTTCTCCTTTATAACCATTTTTTCTGTATATCATTTGCTAACATAACCATGTTATTTCGTACAACTTTTTTAAAAAACTGTGATGGTGTATCTGTTCCTCTTTCTCATTCCCATGATTTATGTTTTTTCCAGAGCTCAGAGAGACTCGATCAGTCCTTTGATTCCCTGCTCTTTATAGATATCTTTATAGTATTGGACTTCATCCTTGATCAGCTCATCAATCACCTGCATGCCAAGCAGCTCCACTGGCGCCTGGTCATCTGTGAGGATATAATTTCCTTTCTGATATTCTGTAAGATTTGACGTAACTTCCTGCATCATATTTTTCAGGTTTACGTTTGTAAGTTCCCCCGTATGTTTCGTCAGATTCTTTACGATGTCCGGATCGTCCGACGCAAAGAGTTCCCGGTTGGACGATCCTGCCACATCCACTGTAACCGCTGTATCAAAGACACTTCCAATCGTATCCGAAAGGTACTGATTGATGTTTCCTTCCTTCATTCCACGCATATTCATGTTTACCACCATAACGCCATCGTCCTTCAGATGTGATTTGACCAGTTCAAAGAACCCTTTGGAGGACATCTGGAATGGAATTGTGATATCCTGATATGCATCGACCATAATCACATCATACGTTTTCTGCGATGCATTTAAAAACGCTCTTCCATCGTAAGTAGTCACCGGAATATCCTCGGAAAGTGAAAAATATTTCCGCGAGAGATCCGTGATCTTTTCATCAATCTCTACACCCTCAATGTTCATGTTCCCAAAATATTTCTTACACTGTGTGGCGTAGGTTCCCGTACCCATGCCAAGGATCAGCACATCCATCTGATCTGTCGGCTTGTCTTTGAGCATAAGCGGCGCCGCCATCGCATAATCATAGTACATTCCGGTCAGTTCATCCTGCTTCATATAGACAGACTGTACGCCAAACAGAACATTGGTAGACAATGCTACTCTCTCATCATTTTCGTACACCTGAAGATAGTTGTATACAGACTCTCCCTCATATGTCAGGTTGTTTTCCCAGAATGCGAAGGAATCGGAATAACCTGTTCCACAGCAGAACGCGAAAATAAGTACCGATGCAATCACTTTCTTTTTCCCTGCTTTTTCCATCACAAAATACACGATGGATAACGCAAGTAAAATTCCCGCAAAGATCAGAAAAGTGATCGATGTTCCAACCGCAGGGATCGTAACAAACGTCGGCACAAAGGTACCAATAATGCTGCCGATCGTATTGAATGCTCCCAGTGTTCCCACCGTTTTTCCGTTATCATCCAGATTGCTCACCGAATATTTGACCAGCGACGGAGTTACCGTACCCAGTAAAAATAACGGGAACACAAAAATTACCATACAGGCCACAAACGCAGCCAGGATCAGAAAATTGTTATTTACGGAAAAAATCAGAACCGCAGAAATGCCAACAATGATATATTTTCCGACCACGGGAATTAACGCAATCCATAAAGCAGCTACGATGATACGTCCATAGAGCTTGTCCGGATTGGGCGACTTGTCCGCCGTTCTGCCTCCATAGATATTTCCCAGTGCCATAGCAATCATGATGGTTCCGATGATGATCGTCCATACAATCTGTGAAGAACTAAAATACGGGGCAAGCAGCCTGCTCGCACCAAGTTCTACCGCCATCACAGACATTCCGGAAAAAAATTCTGTCAGATACAAAAATAACTTGTTTTTTAAGATGCCACGATTTTTTCTTTCCATGTCGACTCCTTTTTTATTTTATCTTTTTGCTGCCATCATGCCGGCAAAAGAGTGAAACATACCGCAAAACGGAACGCACAGAATGCGGAAATGATTTTTCAAACGCGCTCTACTATCATACTATAGACTTCTTTGGAATTTTGCAATATATTTTTCCATGACTCTTAATGTCCAAACAGCCATCCCATAATTTTTTCATCCCGACAGAACAGATAACCGCCTCCGTGCTGATAAGTCACTTTCGTTCCTGCAAAGTAATTTTTCTCTTTTATATCCAGTACCAGCAAATTGTCTATTTCGGATTTTGCTAAACCCTGCTCTGCATACAGCTCATATAAAATCTGATACGCTTCTTTAAACGGTTCTGATCCATAATATTCATCACTTTCGCCAATCACAAAATAGACCGGTGTTTTTGCCTCTGTCACCGGTTCATATGCTCCATCCCATTTGGAGCTGCACATGAGCGCTGCAGTAAACAGTTCCGGCTTTTTTCCCAGGATCAGCGCCAGCGTTTCTCCTCCGCCGGAATAGCCGTTACTATATACTTTTTCCGGTTCTGCTGCCCCTTCTGATGCTGCTGTTCTTTCTGTTTCTTCCAGCTCTGTCATTTCTTCTGTGTTTCTTTTTTCTTCTGTATCCTTTGAATCCTCTATCTGTTCAGATCCCGCTGCCGGAACATCCATATTCCTTTTTCCAGCGCTTTTAAAAAACTGTCTGGATAGCAGAAGCGATATAGCAAAAATAGCAAAGCAAACCGTAATCAGCATTATTTTTCTTTTTGTCATAATGTGAATTCCTCCTTTTTTTACTATTTTTAATCATAGCAAAACGAGACCTCCATAAGAAGTCTCGTTTTTTTTTCAGTCATAACCTTTCCGTTTATTCTTCTGGTCAAAGCTCTACCACTTTCGTTGCCAGCTTTTTGGCAAACCTTGCATCATGCTCCACGATCAGCATCGTTGGCTGGAACTGCGCAATCAATTTCTCAATCTGCATCCGTGAAAATACATCAATATAATTCAGCGGTTCATCCCACAGATAGAGATGCGCAGGTGTTAAAAGGCTGGCAGCAATCAATACTTTTTTCTTCTGTCCCTCGGAAAATTCCTCCATGTTTTTTACAAACTGTTCTCTGTCCAGATCCAGGCTGCGCAACATGGAAAGGAGCATTGGCTCATCAATTTCCTGCTTTTTGGCAAATTCTTTCAGCGTTTCGGACAGATGCGAGGTATCCTGGTTGATATAGGAAATAACGAGATTTGAGGCAATCGAACAGGTACCCGTTGCCATTATATTTTCGCCGGAAAAATTTTCGCATCCGGACATCGTAATTTTCCGCTTTTCGATTCCGCCATTGGAAGAATTTTGCAGGTTCTGCGTCAGAATATACTTGATCAGGCTGGATTTTCCACAGCCATTTTTTCCTTTCAGAAAAACACGGTCTCCTTGTTTCAGTTCAAAATTCAATCCGGTGATCACATTCTCTTTTCCATCCCGGTATTTTAAGGAAAAATCCCTGCATTCGATCAGCCGTTCTTTGTAATGGGAAAGCGGCATAATCTTTAAATCTTTTACCGTTTCGATATCTTTTAACAGCCCTTCCTTTTTCTCGATCTCCCGGTCCATTCTCTCCTCGTACGCTTTGACGCGCGACTGCATTTTCTTCGTCTTTGCTCCGATATACGATCGTGTCGATATCGATCTGTCATGTTCTTTGGCTGGATCATATCCAATCTTGGTATTTTCATTTTTTTCTGCCCAGCGCGAAGAACAGTCGGCGGCTGCCTTTAGTTTTCCAATTTCTTTTACACGTTTTTCATGTTCCATTCTGGCAAAATGATCTGCTTTTTCCTTGTTTTCCCACCAGCTGGAAAAATTGCCGCTCTGTACTTCGATCGAGGCCCGGTTTAAAACCAGCACATGATCGATGCAGGCATCCAGCAGATCCCTGTCGTGGGATACCAGAATAAATCCTTTTTTTGACGCCAGATATTTTTTGATAATCTCTCTGGCGTCCTGATCCAAATGGTTGGTGGGTTCATCGATCAGCAGAAAATCATTTTCACCGGAAAAAAGGACTGCAAGCATAACCCTGGTCCGCTCCCCAAAGCTTAACGTACCAAATGGTCTGTACAAAAGTTCTGCGTCCATATCCAGTTTTTCCAATTCACAAAGAACTCTCCAGCTCTCTACTCCCGCTTTCCAGTCTTCCATCAGCTCCGCTGCTGTCCGTTCCAGATCTTTTTGTTTCACCGGATACGGAAAATAATCGAAGACAACCGAGCGGGTGATCGCTCCCTGGTATTCGTATTTTCCCAGGAGTAACTGAAGAAACGTTGTCTTTCCCTTTCCGTTTCTTCCCACAAAACCAAGCTTCCAGCTGGTGTCGATTGAAAACGATACATTTTCAAAGATTGTATCATAACTTCCTTCATACCCAAAAGTTAGATTACTGACATTGATCTGTGCCATAAAAACTCCCTTCTGCCTGTTTTTCTTTTTCTCACGTATAAAAAATTCTGCCTAGAGTATTTAAAAAGCGAGCCCGCTTTGCGTACGCAAAACAGACCCGCATCCTAAACAGACACAGCGTGCATGGCACTGGTGTCGGAACATAACGAATCGTCTGAGTATCTAATTTAAGCGTACACAAAATAACCTGTTTCAAACAGGTCCTATCAAAATACAATTGTGTTTTCCAGCTTAAATTATTTCAGATACATTCCCTCACCTTTACACGTTCATGTTCTTTCTTTTTTTCTAGTTAGCAACCACCAGTTCAACTGGTGGTTTATTATTAGCCCTCCAAAGGGCTATTGTTACTGCTCGCCCCAAAGGGCGGTATCGCAAGCACTTTTGCTGGCCCGCTATAAAGCGGTACTACTCGAATCTTCTCGTCTCGATTCTTCTGCTTGCTCTTTTATATACTTTTGAACTGCTTCATCTGTTATATTGCCAATCGTTTCAACATAATATCCTCTAGCCCAAAACGCTTTATCCCATTTACTTTGCAGCTCAGGATGCCTGTCATAAATCATTAATGTGCTTTTTCCTTTCAGATACCCCATAAAATCTGATACTCTGAGTTTTGGTGGAATTGCTACGCTTAAATGTACATGATCTATACATACCGCTCCTGCAATTATCTCTACATTTTTATACTGGCATAAAGTTGCTATTATCTCTCGGACATCTCTGCGTATTCTCCCATACAATACCTTCTTTCGGTATTTAGGAATAAACACAATGTGATACTGGCATTTCCAACGAGTATGTGATAAACTTTTATTGTCCATTTGGACCGCCTCCTTTGATTTTGAGTTTGGCTTGCGACACCATTCTCATTCTATCACAGGAGGCTTTATTTTGTTATCCTCACCACTTCCGACTACTCTATTCTCCCCAGCATAGCTGGGGGATTAGACTTTTCATTTAACTGTGCAATGACGTTTGCCATTGTAAACGTCTTTCCGGAGCCGGTGACACCCAGCAAAGTCTCACATTGATTGCCCTCTTTGAATCCTTTGACCAGTTTTTCGATCGCCTGAGGCTGGTCTCCGGTGGGTTGGTATTCGGAATGAAGTTTGAAGATTTGTTGTGAATTCTGCACAAAAACACCTCCTGGTTTTTATATCAAAAAAGTTCGTCTATCAGGCAGAAATTCGTCGAAGCACATTTCCTGATTTTACCCGAATACACATCTCGACGAATTTTGTTCACCACCCGATATTTTATAGACTGATAAAAAGTAGTAAAACTAACGTGGACGAATTAACACTCAAATGTAAGAGATATTATATCATGGAAATTTAAAATTGTATATATGATACGAACATTAGTTCTTCAAAAATTCATTTACATTTATCATTGTATCCAGAACACTTTCCGTATCCAGCTCCTTCTTTTCCGGTAATACTTCTTCCATATAAGAAAGCAATTCCGGCGGAATCTCCTCAGCTATAATATTTCCATTGTGGTATGGGGAGCATCCGTTGCGCTTATTAGAATAATATACTTTTACAATCGAGTAGGAGAAAATTCCTCTTGATGAGGAATTTTCGACCTCTCACACCACCGTGCGTACCGTTCGGTACACGGCGGTTCAATCAACTTAACATGTAACACACCTTTCAGTGTAATAATCTAACATTGAGATTAGTCCAAATGAGGCTAATCTCTTGTTTGTTATTGCTATATTTACAGCACCACAGCTACATACATGAGCATAGGCTCTTGAACAATAACCAACTTTGTATGCTGTAATCCTGTCCATTCCAAGCTTCATCAAATTCTTTGCACGATTCTGCGGAGTTTTCCAGTGTTTCCATATGCACATACGAAGTCTATACCGAATATTTGCATCTAATTTCGCACATAAGATTTTCATACTACCTATCTTGAAGTAGTTTATCCAACCTCGGATAAGCTGATTGAGCTTCTCTACCTTATAGCTGTTGCTGACGCCCCAACTACGACAGGTGAGTCCTTTCATTCTTTTCTTAAACTTCGCTACTGATTTTGCATGCGGTTTTGCCTTAAACTGATGTGCTCTTGAATCAAAGTAGAATCCAAACCCAAGGTATTTAAGTCCACTTGGTCTATCTACTTTGCTCTTAGTCATGTTGACTTTGAGCCCTAGTTTCTCTTCGATGAATCGTGAGATATTTCTCATAACTCTGTTTGCAGACATTTCACTTCCAACCATGATAATACAGTCATCCGCATATCGTACAAAATTAAGCCCTCTCTTTTCCATTTCCTTATCCAGTTCGTTCAACATGATGTTTGCCAGTAGCGGCGAAAGGTTTCCTCCTTGCGGTGTTCCCACAATAGAGTCCTCATACTCATCATCTATCATAATTCCGCTGACTAGGTATTTCCTAACAATAGAGATGACATCTCCATCTTTAATCGTTCTACCAATAATAGTCATCAACTTATCATGATTTACTGTGTCAAAGAACTTTTCCAAGTCAATGTCTACAATCCAGTCATTACCATCATTCATCATTTCGAGTGCTGTTAGGATTGCTTGCTGTGCACATCTATTCGGTCTGAATCCGTAGCTATGGTCATGGAACTGTTCCTCATAGATTGGTGTTAAGACCTGTGCAATGGCTTGTTGTATGAATCTGTCTGTTACTGTTGGTACTCCCAGGTTTCTGACACCACCGTCTGGCTTTGGTATCTCCACTCTTCGTACTGGTTGAGGTTTATATTTTCTTGTCCTCAACTGTTCCTTGATAATTTCGCCGTCCTTTACAAGATGTTCTTTAAGTTCTGTGTACTTCATTCCGTCCACTCCCTCGGCACCTTTATTTCGTACGACTTGCAGATATGCTCTGTTGAGATTATCGCTGGATAGTATCTGCTTCATTAGACTACTTGTGTCCATGCGTTCTTTCCTTTCCGTCTCGCTTGATTTGACCACCCTTTTCCCGATTGGTTACGGCAGATGTTGTCATTTCTGCAATACGAGACATACTCAAACTTATTGATTGTTCGCCCCTTTGCTCCATCTCTATTACAGAGACTTCTTCACTACTATGGGCTCGGCTGACTTCTCACAGTTCGTTGTTACTGGGCTAATGAAACCTCTGTGAGACCTCCACGCTTAAGGTGCACGCTCTTTCTCTCCATATATCCGCCACATTTACTCTGCTACTACAAATGTGATAGTTATTAGACTTTGTTGCTTTATGCCAACTTATCTCTCGTAGCCTAGCCTTATATGTGATTTCTGTCCGTCGGACCGGAGATTTGCTTACAGCTTCCTTCAGATTCCACCTCACGATGGACACCCTTGCTGTTCGGCTATACACTTCCCACTATCTGGGCATGTTCGGGACTTTCACCCGTTAGAGTGCGCCCATGGCGCGCAAACATAAAAAAGGCTTGCAGACTTTGTATCTGCAAACCTTTTGATTTTTATTTATATTTTCCTGCAATATCAATTCTGGTAAGTGCCTTTTTAAGTGCAAGCTCCGCACGAAGCATATCTACGGCAGGTTCGCCGCTCTTAAGCCTGCGCTCTGCTCTTGTCTTTGCTTCATTTGCCCTGTTTACATCTATCTCGTCAGGCCACTCGCAGGATTCGGCAAGGATCGTTACCTTGTCTTTTGTGATTTTTACAAATCCGTCATGAAGTGCCGCTTCTTTGTCACCGTCTGACTTCTTTATGCGAAGCACACCCGGTTCAAGAATAGCCGTAAGCGGAATGTGTCCGGCGAGTACACCGATTTCACCCTCCGTTGTCTTCATTTCCACCATATCTATGTCTCCGTCAAAGAAAACTCTGGTAGGTGATATAATCTGAAGATTAAACTTCTTTTCAGCCATAATACACCTCCCGAACTATTTAGAATTCATTCTCTCAACAACTTCATCTATAGTTCCTGCATTGAGGAAAAGATTTTCAGGTATATCATCATGTTTTCCTTCAAGGATTTCCTGAAATCCTCTTATAGTTTCTGCTACAGGTACATATTTACCGGGAAGTCCGGTAAACTGCTCTGCTACATGGAATGGCTGAGAAAGGAATCTCTGAATCTTTCTTGCTCTGTTTACGACAATCTTGTCGTCCTCTGAAAGTTCATCCATACCTAGGATTGCAATAATATCCTGTAATTCTTTGTATTTCTGTAATATTTCCTGTACTCCACGGGCAACTTTGTAATGCTCCTCACCGACAATATGCGGATCAAGTATGCGCGATGTTGATTCAAGCGGATCTACCGCAGGGTAAATTCCAAGCTCAACGATTGAACGCGAAAGTACCGTTGTGGCATCAAGATGTGTGAATGTGTTTGCCGGAGCCGGATCAGTAAGGTCATCGGCAGGTACATATACCGCCTGAACTGATGTGATGGAACCTTTCTTTGTAGATGTGATACGCTCCTGCAAAGCACCCATCTCCGTCTGAAGTGTAGGCTGATAACCTACGGCACTAGGCATACGGCCGAGAAGTGCTGAAACTTCTGAACCAGCCTGTGTGAAACGGAAAATGTTGTCGATAAATAAAAGTACATCTTTTCCCGATCTGTCTCGGAAATTTTCTGCCATCGTAAGTCCCGTAAGAGCAACTCTCATACGCGCTCCAGGTGGCTCGTTCATCTGACCGAATACCATTGTTGTCTTGTCGATAACCCCTGACTCGATCATTTCGTAATAGAGATCATTTCCCTCTCTTGTACGCTCTCCTACACCGGTGAATACTGAATATCCACCATGCTCCTGAGCGATATTTGTGATAAGCTCCTGTATAAGTACAGTCTTACCAACTCCTGCACCACCGAAAAGACCGATTTTTCCACCTTTCTGATATGGGCAGAGAAGGTCAACGACTTTGATTCCTGTCTCAAGGATTTCTGTCTGTGTTGACTGCTCCTCAAAAGCAGGGGCTTTTCTGTGAATAGGGTCATATTCAACACCTTCCGGTGCTGGTTTTTCATCTATAGGATTGCCAAGTACATTGAACATTCGTCCAAGTGTCTTTTCACCGACCGGAACTGATATAGGACCACCGGTAGCAACAGCTTCCATTCCTCTTACCAGTCCGTCTGTCGGACCCATGGCAATACAGCGGACAGTATCATCACCAAGATGCTGTGCTACTTCTACTACAAGTTCTTCACCATCTTTGAGAGGAACTTTGATAGCGTCATTGATTTCAGGAAGTTTTCCTTCTGAAAATCTGACATCGAGAACGGCACCGATGATCTGTGTAAGTTTACCTGTATTTAATTCTGCCATCTCTTTTTCCCTTCTTAAAATTTATTATCTTTCGGACAATATCCAATATTTATTTAGATTTTGACCGAAAAGTTTTGCAGTTTTTTCAGCAATATTTTTTAAATCAGTTATTTATACATAATTTGACAGATAAGTTTGAACGCTAAAGTCAAATTTACAAATAATCAACAGCCATAATCAATCAACTTGACATAATTTAAGAAATAGCCGATGCACCTGCAATAATCTCCGTAAGCTCCTGAGTGATAGATGCCTGTCTTGCTCTGTTATATTTAAGTGACAGGTCACTTATCATGTCCTCCGCATTACTTGTCGCTGAATCCATCGCCTGCATACGGGCACCATTTTCGCTGGCGTGTGCCTCCACAAGTCCTCCATATATAAGACTGTTTATATATTTTGGAATTATGGCATCGAGTGCCTCCTCAGGTTCCGGCTCATAATTCATAAGCGTAAGCTTGTCTAACGGACTCTGGTCTTCTTCCTGCTCAGATACTATATCCTCTGCATCAATAGGAAGAAGTTTCATAAGTGTTGGAATCTGAACAACAGTATTTTTAAAGATAGTGTAGGCGATATAAATCTCACCTATCTCACCCTTGACAAACTTGCCAAGTACATCTTTTCCAATGCCTGTCGCATCACTGTAAAGCGGCTCGTTCATAGCCTCCGAATAATCGCCTGCTATCTCGTAGCCCTGACGCATAAGGGTATCTCTGCCCTTTGTTCCAACAGCATATATAAGTGTATTTTCTTTTTTAAAGCGTTCATCATGTGTCACAAGTTTTACTACATTTGAATTGTAACCGCCTGCAAGTCCTCTGTTTGATGTAATAACAATAACAGCCTTTTTGTCTGACTCGCTTTTCTTTAAAAACGGATGTGACAACTGGCCTGACCTTGCTATCATATCGGCAACAGTTTCATACATCGTATCAAAATACGGCTTTGACAACTCTGCTCCGACTTTCGCCTTTTGCAGTTTTACAGATGATACAAGCTTCATAGCCTTTGTAATCTGCCCTGTACTCTGGACACTTTCCTTACGCCTTTTTATATCTCTCATTGAGGCCATATTATCACACCTCTCTATCTGTTCTTAACGAACTCTGCCTTGAATTTTTCGATTGCCTGAACAAATCTTTCTTCCATATCTTTTGAAAGTTCACCGGTCTCTTTTATCGTACCCGGAACTTCAGGATACTTCTCATCGATGAACTGTAAAAGACCTTTTTCAAAGTCGGCAATATCTTCAAGTTCAATATCTATGAGATATTTATGTGTTGCCGCATAAATACTGATAAATTCATGCTCAACAGACATAGGATTGTAGTTGTCCTGTTTTAATACCTCACGGATTCTCTCTCCCTGTGCAAGCTGTGCTTTTGTCTCAGGGTCAAGGTCTGAACTAAACTGCGAGAATGCCGCAAGTTCTCTGTACTGAGCAAGCTCGATACGGATAGAACCTGAAATCTTCTTCATGGCTTTTATCTGTGCAGCTCCACCTACTCGTGAAACTGAAAGACCGGCATTTACGGCAGGACGGAAACCTGAGTTGAACATCTCTGTCTCAAGATATATCTGTCCGTCTGTTATTGAGATAACATTTGTAGGAATGTATGCTGATACATCACCTGCCTGTGTCTCAATGATAGGAAGTGCTGTAAGTGAACCTCCTCCAAGCTTGTCTGAAAGGCGTGCTGCTCTCTCAAGAAGTCTTGAGTGAAGATAGAATACATCGCCCGGATATGCCTCTCGTCCAGGTGGACGCTTTAAGAGCAATGCAAGTGTACGGTATGCTGCTGCGTGCTTTGTAAGGTCATCATAGATTACAAGTACATCCTCGCCATTTTCCATCCATTCTTCACCGATGGCACATCCTGAATATGGTGCAATATACTGTAATGGTGCAAGTTCGCTGGCTGTTGATGCAACTACTGTCGTATAGTCCATCGCACCGAACTCTTCAAGTTTATTTACAAGTGCCGCAACTGTTGATGCTTTCTGACCTATGGCAACATAAATACACTTAACACCCTGACCTTTCTGATTGATGATGGTATCAATGGCTATCGCCGTCTTACCTGTCTGGCGGTCGCCTATGATAAGCTCACGCTGTCCTCTTCCGATAGGAACCATCGAGTCAATCGCCTTGATACCTGTCTGAAGCGGTGTATCTACCGATTTTCTTGAGATAACACCTGATGCAACTCTCTCAATCGGTCTTGTTTTTGTTGTCTTTATCGGACCTTTGCCATCTATAGGCTGTCCGAGAGAATTTACTACTCGTCCGAGCATTTCATCACCAACCGGCACCTCAACAACTCGTCCTGTAGTCTTTACTATATCGCCCTCGTTGATATTTTTATGGTCACCTAAGAGTACGGCTCCGACATTGTCTTCCTCAAGGTTTAAAACCATGCCGTAAATTTCATTTGGAAATTTCAGCAACTCGCCCTCCATAGCCTTTGCAAGACCATGAATACGCGTAATACCATCGGCAACCTGTATAACAGTACCCGTATCTGCGACTTCAAATTTGGTACTGTACTGTTTAATCTGTTCTTTGATAACCGAACTGATTTCTTCAGGTTTCAAATTCATGATACTCTCGCACCTTCTTTCAATTTAATTTAGTTTGACAAACGGACTTTTGACAATTCTCTTGCCATAGTCTCAAGTTTTGTCTTTACGCTGCTGTCCACGATCCTGTCACCGATGCGTATAACCATACCGCCTATAAGTGACTCATCCACACTGTACTTTGCGATTATCTTTTTGTACTGTGTAGTTGTAAGCAGCTTGTCTTCAACCGCCTTTTTCTGTGCTTCACTAAGCTCTACGGCGGATTTAATCTCAGCAGTTCCTATTTTTTCTGCTTCATGTACTCTCTCAACAAAATAGTTCAAGATTTCTTCTATCTTTGAAAATCTTCCCTTTTCCACGATGACCGTAAGGAAACCGACCATATCATCAGACACTTTGTCTTTGAAAGCACTTTCTATCATGGCTTTCTTTTCTTCAACGGGAATTCTAGGATAGCCTATTATCTTTATATACTCTTCGTTTTCTTTCAGCACATCAAGTACAGCTTCCACTTCCTCGAGATGGCTTTCAAGCTTATCTTCCTCAGCCGCCACCTCAAAAAGTGCGTCACCGTAAGTTTTGGATATTAGCTTAGCCATGTCTCTTCACCCATCTCTTCCAATGTATCTGCGATAAGCTGTGACTGTTTTTCTTCATCAAGAGAAGATGCCACTATCTTTTCAGCCATAACTGTTGCAACAGATACCATTTCTTTCTTAACATCATCCTTAACCTTAGACTTTTCAAGTTCTATGTCATGATTTGCCCTGTCAACAATCCTTGCAGCTTCTGCCTTAGCCTCGTCCACTATCTCGTTTTCTCTCTTGACAGCGTTCTTTCTCGTCTGGCTCAAAATCTGTTCTGCTTCTTTATCAACAGCCTTAAGTTTTTCATCATATTCTGCCTTAAATTCAATGGCATCCTGTTTTTCTTTTGCTGCTTTTTCAAGCTGTTCTTTTATATATGCCTGCCTCTTTTCAAGAAGATCCCTTGCAGGATTGAAAAGAAGATGTGACAAAAGAAGAAACATTGCGAACATTGCAAGTATTGTGATAGCCGAATCCACAAGAAGCTGTGGGTCAAGACCAAATATATAATCTCCAAGTCCGTCACCTGCTAAAGCAACCTTTACCAAACCATTCACTTTACAGCCTCCTTTCTATTTTAACTCTTTCCAGTTCCTTCGCTTTCAGCTCAGTCTATTTAAGTTTGCCATAAAGAGGGTTAGCAAATAAGAGAATAAGGGCAACTACGAGTCCGTAAAGACCTGTTGTCTCTGCTACCGCCTGTCCTAAAAGCATTGTTGACATGATGTCACCTTTTGCTCCCGGATTGCGTCCTACTGCTGATGCACCATAACCTGCTGCGATACCCTGACCTACACCAGGTCCGATACCTGCGATAACTGCAAGACCTGCACCGATTGCAGAGCCCATTAAAACTAAACCTTCGTTTGTAATATTCATTGTTCTTCCTCCTCAAAATAAATATAATAATTGTTATGCGTCTTCTCCTATCGCATCTGCGACAAAGCACATAGTCAGCATACAGAATACATATGTCTGAATGCATCCTGAGAATACATCAAGATATACATGCAATGCTGCCGGCCATACCAAAGTAAGCACTTTTGGCAACAAACCATAGATAAGTCCCATCATTACGGTACCTGACAGGATGTTTCCGAAAAGTCGGAGAGACATCGATACAGGCGTTGAAAATTCACTGATAAGATTCATTGGGAAAAATAAGAAAATCGGTTCAAACAAACCTTTTATCTTGCCCATCTTCTGGTACTTAAATCCATTGTACTGAATCATCACCCATGTAATAACGGCGAGCGGAAATGTCACACCAAAATCCGCTGTCGGCGGTCTTAAGCCTAACAATCCTGATAAGTTGCATGTAAGTATAAACAAAAACAAGGCACTTACATAATTTCTAAACTTCACGGCATTTCTAGCTCCCATTGAGCTTGCAACCATTCCATCAAGTTTTTCAACTATCAGTTCGACCACATTTAAAAACGGACCGGGTGCTTCTTTGGGATCTGCTTTCTTAATCGCATGGTTTGCAAACAAGGCAAAAACAAGCAGAAATGCCATGACGATTATCATTGATATATGCGTCGTCGTAAGATAGACTTCGTGTCCGAGAAACATAAATTTCTTGTCAGTATATCCTCTGATAAAGAAGTCTACTTCACCGCCTGCCAGCAGTGCCTTACTGTTTACCCATGACATATTTAAGATGTCACTTCCCACATTCTCATCCTCCTTCTTTATTTTTTATGACTATCTTAGTCATTACAACTATAGTCATGAAAATATATTTTTATGTTCAATGCACAACTCAACACCTTTTATCATAAATTCACGCAATTTTTTTGCATATAATGCTGAATACCTATGCATTTTATATCACGCAGGCAAATGAACAAAAATAACAAATATACTCTCATCACCATAGTTTCTTATATGTCAGTTCTCATCCCACTCTTTTGACACTGGCAATAAAACGGTGCACATACGGCTGCATATAAGCAGTCATCTTCACACCCATAAGCCCTAATACAACACCTATAGGATGCACATAACTGTACCATATCATCGACACCATAAGAACTGCCACCATTATAAATGTTCTCTGAAATGCAGATTTTAATGTATGTTTTCTTGCATTTTCCGGGTCCATGTCAAGTGCTATGTCAAGATGTTTATACATATGGTATATTATCCCTGCTGCCGTAAATGCCCCAGCCAGAACACCACAAACAGCCGCTGGTTTGTTTTCTGCTATAAAAGCAAGCATAACCAAAACCGGCAGCGACCATATAAACACTCCTATAATCATTTCTTTTAAAATCTTTTTCGCTTCTCGCATATTTTTATTTTTCTACCTTTTCCTATCTCTATTCCAGCCTTCATCTATATTTATCATTACATTCATTAACACTCTGTATTGCAAAACTTTTGTTTCACATATTTATATTTAGCTCAAAAATTCTGTCGTGTCTTATGTTCCGGATACCTCTTTTTCTTGCCCTCCATAACATCTGAAAAATCCTCGTCCGGATGTGTATTTCTATAATTTTTCAAATCTTCCATATATTGAAGCTTTTCATTTTCTTTCTTTTTATCTGATGCATAAAATGATTTTGTAACCATATATACACTTCTAAATCCCGAGCCAATGCCAAGCACAAGCAAAATAGGGAATATAATATCTATACCCGTCAGCCTGTTCAACCACACACCTAAAGCTCCGCACAAGAAAATCGGAACCATCATAACTATTCCTAACTGCGTAACCATCATCATGCTTTTTAAAACTTTTCGACTATCTTCTTTCAAAATCTTCCTCCATAATCTACATATCAAGCCTTGGCATTAGTTGGGTCAAAATAAATTTTGACCCCAACATCATAATATATCTATATATCTCTTATATTATTTCTACATATGTTTTATTATAAGTTATCATTAGACAAAAGTCCACCCACAAGGTAAATTTTATCACTTAATCGGTAACAGTTCAGCCCTGAAAAGAGAATTCATCTCTGAAATCAAGCCAACACCCCTATGACCTTGCTCGGATTACCTTTTACTTCTCGAACTCCGTCATATGCCCCCTAAATCTCAACGGAAGATTTCCCGTTTGCAATTTTTTATTTTCTCTCTCCTTGACAGCTATATTTTCAAAAAATACTTTCCATAAGTCTGAGTATTCCTCTTCCGTCTCATTCAGTTCTTTAAGCCGTTGTTCCTCATTCTCACTTAATAGTCTTACTTCCCACTTTCCTCCTGCTTCATGGAAAACTGCCTTGTGATGCCTTGCATCATATATAATAAACCACTCACTGTTAAACCTGTCCGCAAAATGATTTGCTAAATGTGCCACAATATCGTGTTTTGGCTCTATCACACTTAAAAGAAGCGGTGGTTTGTGTATAACTTCCTTAAATCTCAGCACCTCAATATACCGATACGCTTCATTTTGGACACTGCGTACAAGCGTAAACATATCCGAAACCTCCTGAAACTGAACCGCCATGACAACCTTTGCCCCAAGAGTAAATCCATATGTGATAAACTGATATATCACATCTCCCCTGCCGGCATCTCCGCTCACTATTGCTTTCATGACATACTCATATGCTTCATGCGAAATCTTTTCCTTAATCGCATCAAGAACAGAATTCATCTTCTTTATGGAACTCTCCACATCTATATAATCCGCAAACAGCTCCATGCTATACATATAATCAGCAGACTGCGGCTGAATTTTAATATACTTATGACCATACCCTGATATACCTGCTTCATATATGGCACTAAAAATGCCCACTTCATCATCCGCACACCTGTATATGCGTACCCTCTTATCTCCCATAATGATTACGGCTCTCCTTTCTACCCAAGTTGGAAATCATCAAACAGTGTAAGCTGCTTATAAGTAATATCCGCCCCAAAACCTCTCATCACATCGCCCTCATTAGTAACAAGACTCCTCGTAATATAATCTTCATCCACTTTAAGAAAATCATACATCATCTTTCCGTTGCAGGTTATAAAAAATACGGCACGCTTTAAAACAACACCTATTGTCTTTAACGAATTAAAGTCAAGACTTCCCGACTTTCTCGCACGGACTATACGCCCTGCCGACTTGACTCCTATCCCCGGTACTCTGAGAAGAGTGTTGTAATCTGCTTTATTTATCTCTACCGGAAAATCCTCCAGATGTCCTAATGCCCAGTCACACTTAGGGTCTAAGAATGTATTGAAAAATGGCCTTTTTTCAGATAAAAGTTCATTTGCCTCAAAGCCATAATATCTCAGGAGCCAGTCTGCCTGATAAAGTCTGTGTTCCCTGCGAAGCGGCGGTCCTCCCGCCTGTGCCGGAAGTGTACTGTCATTATTTACATTGATAAATGCAGAGTAGAATACCCTCTTTAAATCAAACCTTTTATAAAGTGCTTCAGATACAGACATTATCTCGTAATCACTCTCACCTGTCGCTCCAATTATCATCTGTGTGCTCTGTCCTGCCGGAACAAACCCTCTGCTTATATCAGTCTTGTTCCACATGGTAAGTGCATTTGAGCCGGTCTTATGTTCCTGCATAGACAAAATATCCGTTTTTTCAATCTGCTTTTCCGACTTTCTGCCTTTAAAATCTGCATTTAATATTGCATTTTTTCCTGTGTCCATCGATAAGTTATCTGTTTTGTCATTACTGCTTTTATGAATGTTTTTCTGTTCTTCAAATCTATCATTTCTCCCACCTATTAAACTGCTATCAGGTGTAATCTTATGTTCCTCAATCTCCATACTCCGTCCCAAACGCTTTGATGTGTACCAGTACGCACTCCTATTGCCGCCTTTCATCCCTAACATTTCCCTGCTCTGTGCCATACCCGACTGTATCTGACGCATCGGTGTAAGTATGTTTTTTCTGCTCTTGTTCGGAGCAAGTTCTTTAAGACCTGCCTCTGTCGGAAGTTCAAGATTGACACTCATCCTGTCTGCATACCAGCCCGCAAGTTCAACAAGCTCCTGTGAAGCTCCCGGAATAGCCTTGCAATGTATATAGCCATTAAAATGGTGTACTATCCTAAGCTCATGAAGCGTTTTACAGATAAGTTCCATCGTATAATCAGGAGAATATAAGATACCCGAACTCAAAAACAATCCCTCTATATAATTTCTCCTGTAAAACTCCATTGTAAGCCTGCACACCTCCTCAGGTGTAAAAGAAGTCCTCGGAACATCATTTGATACACGATTTATACAATATCTGCAATTATAAATGCACTCATTTGTAAACAATATCTTAAGCAACGACACGCATCTTCCATCTGCCGCAAAGCTGTGGCAGATACCACACGACATTGCATTTCCTATCTCACCCTTGATGCCGTCACGCTGCACTCCGCTCGAAGTACAGGCAACATCATACTTTGCCGCATCTGATAATATCTGTAATTTCTTCATAAGATTTGTATCACTCTCAAAAACCATGTAACCGACCGCCTTTCTCGAACTTTAGTTCCCGAACATTTGTTTATATTTTATCATCACATAGCTTAACTGTCAATCACCATTTATTACCATTATGTCTATATCTATATTTCAAGCGGATATTCACAATCCGCTGTGCTGCCTGCTTACAACACTATCACAACATATCAAAATGTACTTTTGCCTCTCCTGATATCAAAAAGTATCCCCACCACTTACTTCTCTATGCAATAAATGTTAGGGACTTTATTAATAGTGTCAAACATTTTGTAACAGTTCAGCCTTGCATTTCTTACATTCATAAACCTGCCAGCAAGCTGTCAGCCGCTGCTTTGCAGCTTTTGTTAATTTCATGCAATAAATGAAAGGCTATTCTACCATAAAAAGGTACTTAACAATACAATGAACAAGCTCATTGTATTGCCAATTATCTTTTTATGGCTGAACTGTTACAACTTTTTTTTGACATATCACACATATATACTGTAGAATACCATAGAAAAGTAAGTAACAGTTCTAATAAACATAACACTTGCAAAATCTTGACAGATTTACAAGATTGTAATGATATAGCAAATAATATAAGCAGACATTCCGTCGTCGCCAGCACTTGGGCAATGTTTTTTATTGACCTATGTACTGCTGCGAACGACGGCATAGCGAGAGCGTGCCTGCGTTATTATTGTTATATCATTACAATCAGCACAACTTTCAACTGATTTTGTAAGCACAACAAACTTTAGGGGGGACATCATGAAAAAGAAACTATTGTCAAAACTGCTCGTCTGCACACTTGCCTTACAAAGTGCATTTGCATCGACTGTATCTATGCCTGCAAACACCAAAAAGGCATCTGCCGCACTGACCGGAAAAAGTCCGTTCACAAGCTCCACTTATACACATAATGATAATTTTAGCGGATATAATATATATCACGGAATTGATGTTTCTAAATACAACAATAACAACGGCACTATTGATTGGAACAAAGTCAAAAAAGCCGGAGTTGACTTCGTAATTGTAAGAGTAGGCTACAGAGGTTACGGAAAATCAGGCACTCTCTGTACTGATCCTTTCTATAAAACAAATATAGAAGGTGCTCTTGCCGCCGGCATAAAGGTCGGTGTTTACTATTTTACCGAAGCACTCACGACAGCCGAAGCTAAGGAAGAGGCCAAATTCTGTATAGATAAGATTAAAGATTACGATATTACACTGCCGGTTGCCATCGACTATGAATATCCGACCGACGGCTCCAAACCGGTCGGCAGAATGTATGATGCCAAGTTAAGCAAATCCGCTGCAACAGCTAATGTAAAAGCATTTTGTGCCGCCGTTAAGGATGCCGGATATACACCTCTTGTCTACGCAAACAAGAGCGACTTTTCAAGCCTTATTGACGGTGCTTCAATAGGCAAATCATATAAAGTATGGCTTGCAAATTACACTACAAAAACAACTTATGCAAACAAATATGAATACTGGCAGTACACAAGCTCAGGAAAAGTCAATGGTATAACAGGAAAAGTTGACTGTAACTTCTGGTACACAAAGAGCAAACTTGATGACACAAGCTCAACACCCGCTCCAGCAGCAACAAACACACCAAAGCCAACTGCTTCTCCAACGGTCAAACCGACTGCTAAGCCTACCGCAAAACCTACTGTCAAGCCAACGGTTAAACCGACAGCCAAACCGACTGCTAAGCCTACCGCAAAACCTACTGCTAAAGCAACGGCAAAGCCGACTGTAAAGCCGACTGCTAAACCTGCCGGCACCAAAATGACAGCACCAAAGAATTTCAGAGCTGTTTCCGGCACAAAAGCAATCACTTTAAAATGGACAAAAAGCAGTAATGCTGCCGGATACCAGATATTCAGAAAAAACTTTTACGATGGCAGCTACAAAAATGTTAAAATAATATCAAATGTAAATACGACAACTTATAAAGACACAAAAGTAACAAACGGACATGAATATTATTATAAAATAAGAAGCATAAACAAAACCGCTTCTGATACTACATACAGCAATTATGCTTCACTCACGGCTTCCGCTTCAAAGAGCCGTGCAGGCATAACGCAAGCAAAACACAAACTATTGAAAAAACCTTCGGCACAGTCAGATGCCTTTAGAACGATACCTAAAAATTCAATAGTTGAATATCTCGGTAAAACGGTTTACAAAAACAATACAACATTTATTCATGTAAATTATTATATTAAAGGCAAAAAAAACAGTGTTTATCTTCCCGCCGATGCAAAACTTAAATATTATAAGGGCGGCACCGCTAAACAGGCAGCTAAACTTTACAATAATTTAAGTTCACTGACAAAGCCAAAAGTAAAAATACCTAAAGGTTCGTATCTGGCTGTGCTCAAAACTCAAAAGGCGGGTAAAGTCAAGTTTTATAAAGTAAGATATTCTGACACAAAGAAATCTTATGTGGGATATGTTAATGCAAAGTATGTGAAGTAAAATTGAAGATAAGATTATCTGAAAATATTCTAAAGAATAAAAAATTTTATTATAAAAAGAGCAAAACCAGCGTTTTGCTCCTGCAAGAATTGCTTCGCAATTTTTGTTGGCACCGCATTGCGTTACAAGCATTTTCCTATGCATTAAAAATAAGAGAGTGCAATACTAAAAATTGTTGCACTCTCTTTTATATTTTTTAATATTAATGTTTTTTATAAATTACATATCAGTTTATTTATAATCAAACTTAAATACCGTAACTGACATAGGCGGAAGATTTAACTCTATTGAGTATTCTTTTTTCTCACACTCAATCTTTTCTGCTTTTACTACCTTTTTAACATTCACGCCTGTTCCGCCAAACTTCTCATCATCTGATGAAAGTATCTTTGTATATTCACCTGCACAAGGCACTCCTGTACGATATTCCTCATACTGCACCGGTGTAAAGTTGCAAATAAACAAAAGCTGCTCTTTCGCAGAACTTCCACGACGCACAAAACTTACAGTGCTCATATTAGCATTATCACAACTCATCCACTCAAATCCGATAGGCTCACAGTCATTTACATACATGGCATCATATTTTTCATAAAGTTTGTTAAGCTCTCTTACATATGCCTGCATCTTCTGGTGCATATCGTAGTCAAGAAGTTCCCAGTCAAGACTTCGCTTCTCGCTCCACTCCCTGAACTGTGCAAATTCCTGTCCCATAAAAAGAAGTTTCTTTCCCGGATGACCATACATAAATCCATATGCCGTGCGGAGATTTGCAAATTTGTCCTCGTACTCACCCGGCATCTTTTCTATCATTGAACCTTTTCCGTGAACAACTTCATCATGAGAGAGAACCTGAATAAAGTTTTCACTGTATGCGTACTGCATACTAAATGTAAGTTTTCCATGATTGTTTGCCCTGAAATAAGGATCAAGCTTCATATATTCAAGGAAGTCGTTCATCCATCCCATATTCCACTTGAACAGAAATCCAAGTCCATTCATTGAAACAGGTGATGTAACACCCGCCCATGCCGTTGACTCTTCGGCTATTATCTCTGTTCCCGGACACTGTTTTTCAAACTGCTCGTTCATATGTCTGAAAAGATTTATGGCATCATAATTTTCATTGCCACCCTTTTCATTTGGAAGCCACTCGCCGTCATCCTTTCCATAATCAAGATAAAGCATTGATGCAACCGCATCAACTCTAAGACCGTCTACATGGAACTCCTTGAGCCAGAAAAGTCCGTTTGCGATAAGGAAGTTTTCGACTTCCCTCTTGCCATAATTGAAGATATAAGTTCCCCAGTGCGGATGCTCTCCTCTCCTCGGATCAGGATGCTCATAAAGCGGCTGTCCATCAAATCTTCCCAGACCATGCTCGTCCTTTGGAAAATGTGCAGGAACCCAGTCAAGAATTACATGAATACCTTTTTCATGCATATAATCAACAAAATACATGAAGTCTCTCGGCGAACCATATCTTCTTGTAGGTGCATAATAACCTGTCACCTGGTATCCCCATGAGCCATCAAACGGATGCTCGGCAATTCCCATAAGCTCGACATGAGTATATCCCATCTTCTTAACATACTCTGCAAGCATAGGTGCCATCTCACGATAAGTATAAAATCCATCTTCCGTACCGTCATCTTTCTTGTGCCATGAACCGATATGAACTTCGTATATAGCCATCGGCTCTTTGCGAAGCGTATTTCTGTCCTTCTTTTCACGCTCACGCATCCATTTAGTATCATTCCACTTAAATCCGCTTATGTCTGCGACTACAGATGCGTTTGCCGGACGAAGTTCAGAACAGTTTGCATACGGATCTGCTTTCATCAGAACTTCACCTGTTCTTGTAAGTATCTGGTATTTATAAATTGCTCCCGGCTCAACACCCGGAATAAACAGTTCATAAACACCTGAAACCTGAAGTGTTCTCATATGATGTAGCCTGCCATCCCACATATTAAAACTTCCTGCCACACTTACCGCCCTGGCATGAGGTGCCCATACCGCAAAGTATGTTCCTTTCACACCATTTATCGTCATAGGATGTGCACCAAGTTTTTTGTATATCTCGTAATGCTTACCCTCCGCAAAATAATATAAATCTTCATCACCAATCTGCGGTTCAAAACAATATGGATCTACATATTCTATAACATCATTCTCAGAATATTGAACCTTTACCTTATATGGTGCTCTGTAGTTTTTTCTCGGAATATATTTTCCAAAAAAACCTGAACCCTCACCAATTTCCTCTAACTCAAGTTCATTTTTCCCTGACATATCGGTTATAAAAACTCTTTCAGCTTCAGGTCTGTAGACCGTAAGAACCTGACCTCTGCCAAAGCTGTGCAATCCCAGTAAATTATGTGGTGCATTATGTCTTCCCTCAAGCAGCTCATCATATTCAACCCAGTTAATCCACTGGTCCATTTTTTCCTGCATACGCTTTCCCCCGAATCTTTTTAACATGAACAGCCATATATGGCTGTCCATGTTATTATTTTTAATTTACATTTGCAAAACACTTTAAATATCTAAACTTTTTAATATTCTGCTGCATTTTTAAATGCCGTTTAATAATATTGAGATCAAAAAGCATTTTACCCTTTTATTATGATGTTTGGGACCAAAAAGCATTTTGACCCTTGCATCTTGTTGTTTAATTAGATAAGGTCATCAACAGCCTTTGCCATCTGCTCTGACTTCTTATCCGCATCTTCAAGAGATGTTCCGACAACTCCATAGTAGAATTTAATCTTTGGCTCTGTTCCTGATGGTCTTACACACATCCATACATTGTCTTCCATATCAAAGTAAAGTACATTTGACTTAGGAAGTCCCGTAGGTTTAACCTCACCTGTTGCAAGGTCTGTAATAGTATCAGCCTGGTAATCTCTGAATGAAAGTACCTTGTGTCCGTTAATCTCCTTAGGAGGATTTTTACGAAGGTCTGACATAATCTCCTGAATTTTTGCAAGTCCCTCGATACCTTTCATAGTAACGGCCTTCACTCCGTCCTTGCAATATCCGTATCTCTCGTACATTGCAATCATGGCATCCCAGAGTGTCATATTCTTTGTCTTGTAATAAGCTGCTGCCTCACAGAGAGCCATAGTCGCAACGATAGCATCCTTATCCCTTGCATGAGTACCGATAAGACAGCCATAACTCTCCTCAAATCCAAAGAGATATGTACCCTTGCCTGTTGTCTCAAAATTAAGTATCTGCTGTCCGATATACTTAAATCCTGTAAGAACTTCAATAAGGTCTACACCGTAATATTTCGCAATCTCATCTGCAAGATTTGATGTAACGATAGTTTTGATAAGCTTTCCGTCCTCTGGAAGTCCCTTTGTCTCCTTAATCTGTGAAATCTCATAATCAGCGAGAAGGCAGCCTGACATATTTCCGGTAAGAGTGATATACTCGCCTGATTTTGTATCTTTTACATAAACACCAAGTCTGTCCGCATCGGGGTCAGTTGCAAGAACAAGGTCTGCATCCTTTTCTTTTGCAAGTTTGAGTGCAAGTTCAAATGCCTCTGCTGCCTCAGGGTTTGGATAACTTACTGTCGGGAAGTCTCCGTCAGGAAGTTCCTGCTCAGGTACAACATAAACATTCTTAAATCCAAGTTCCTCAAGGACACGCCTTGCAGGAATATTTCCAGTGCCATGAAGTGGAGTGTAAACAATCTTAAGCTTGTCCCCCATCTCCTTAATGCTGTCCCAATGGATAACCTGTTTTTTAAGTTCTTCAATATATTTGTCATCAATATCTTTGCCAATCTGCTGATACAATCCCTGTTTAACGGCATCGTCTTTTGACATTGTCTTGACTGTGTTGTAATCCGTAACTGCCTTAACCTCGTCCATTATACCTGTGTCATGAGGTGGTGTAATCTGTGCTCCATCCTCCCAGTACACCTTGTAACCATTGTACTCAGGTGGATTGTGGCTTGCGGTAACATTGATACCTGCTACGCATTTAAGCTCTCTTACAGCATACGAAAGTTCAGGTGTAGGTCTGAGTGACTCAAATACATATGCTTTAATTCCATTGGCTGCAAGGCAGAGTGCTGCTTCATCTGCAAACTCAGGTGACATATGGCGTGAATCGTATGCGATAGCAACGCCCTGTGACTGTTTTCCTGCTTTTATAATATAATTTGCAAGTCCCTGTGTAGCCTTGCGGACTGTATAAATGTTCATACGGTTTGTACCTGCACCTATAACACCTCTGAGTCCGGCTGTACCAAACTCAAGTTCCTGATAAAAACGCTCCTTAATCTCGTTATCATCATCTGCAATAGCCTTAAGTTCAGCTTTTGTCTCCTCGTCGAAATAAGGGTTTGCAAGCCATGACTCATAAATCTCTTTGTAATCCATCTTGTATATCCTCCTCTTTCTGCTCTTTTATTTGAAATTATATATTTGATGCCGGGGTCAAAATATCTTTTGACCCCGACTGATGCAATGGTCCGCTGTCGCTTTTGACCTTTGCATCATACATTTATGATACTGCAAAATCTGTCATATAGAGTTTGCTTTGTATCTGTTTAGTAAAATTTTAAAAACAATTTTATTTATCTGCATCCTCGATAAGTTCTGAAAATGAAAGTTTTACATTTTTGTCATCATCAAGAATATCCACCGAATAACTTTTTGTCACATAACCACTTTTACTCAATGTAATAGTCTGTGAACCTATAACCTTTGTAAATTTACACGGAACTATGCCTTTATAAACATTGTCCAGATAAACCTCCGCACCCTCAGGTGCCGTCACCGATATGGTATGGTTGCTGTCTATCTTTTTAGTTTTAGTCTTACTCTTGCTCGTCGCTGCCGCAGTCGCCTGGGGTTCTGTCGTTTCAGACGATGCCGTGCTCTGCGGAGCACTCGTTGCCGCTGACGCCGTATCAGAGGTTTCCAGACTTATATTTATAGTCTTGCTTGCCTCTGCAACAGTAAGCTTTCCATTATATGTACTGTATCCGTTAAGGCTTGCGGAAACTGAATAAGTCCCATAATTAAGTGCTATTGGTTTGCTGTAATCAATCTTAGTACCATTTATATACAAATCTGCACCTATCGGGTCAATATTAAACTTAATGCTTCCTACATTTTTTATACTATTTCTGTAGTCGCTAAAATCAAGAGTGCTCTCTTTATTATTTTTTATACTGACTGTCTTTGACGCTTTTGCAGTTCCTTTGTTCAGGGTAACCCTGTAATTGCCGCAGCTCACTGTTATAAGCATATTATTTGTCACCGGTAAAATTATGTCATCATCAATATTTATCATACCACCGATGAAATCCTTATAATTTAACAGCCTCAAATAGCCATGTCCCTCTGTCCTTATAACAGAATAGACCTTATACCCTATCCCACGCACCGTAAGTTCATCAGCCTCACTAAGCTCCACCATTTCAATAGCCTTGTTACCCGATGTGCCAAAATATGTCTGTTCTGAATACTGATATAATTCATCGGCAACTTCCATTGATGACTCAGATGTATCAAAAGAAAACTTGTCCACATTTTTATACTCCCATGCGTCCTCAGGCACTTCCATAGATACAAGCTTGGCATCGCTTGTCCTATAGGTAGTCTTCATGATCATTCCCTGTTCAAGTTCATCCCCGTAAATATCCTGCTTATACTTATCCTTAATCTCTGCCGTATCATCATAATTTATGATAGTGTCAACATCTGTGTCAATCTCCCTTACCGAAAGCTGTTTCAGTTCCTTGTCAACACTCGTGATAACCCCTGTAAAAGACTGTGCAGCCATAGGCTTAGCCGTATCCTGCACTTTGTTTTGTGAATCGCTTTTATTTGCACATCCACACATCATTACCACCAAAAATACAAGGCACACACACCGTTTAATAAAACCGGTCCCTATTTTCTTGTGCATCTTAAAATGCCCCTCCTAATCAAAAAGTCACTGCACAGTCATAAGACTAATACACTAATCCTTATTTCTGAACAACTTGTTTTACTCAAACCCAAATTGTCGTATGAAAAATACTGCATCAGCGGCATTTTTCATACTGTACTATTTGATTATAACTCAAAACCACTTAAAAAAAAAGTCAAACTCTTAAATCTTTTATCTTAGCGATAAATTTTTGTCTGTCAGGTTCCTGTGCCCTTATTTTTTCAAGTTTTTCATAATTTTTTTCGGAAATCCATGTCTTTTTTCCATTATAATAAAAATTAACCAGTTTCCAATACTTTTCAGGATAGAGTAACAGTGCATGCAAAACTTCCATTTCACCGGGTTCAGGCTCTCTTTTTTTAATATATTCCTCAACGATAGAAACTCCAAGCTCACAGTTCCATCCGTTTTTCTCCATAATTTTTCTAATCCAGTCATATAAATCTGTCATTTGAAGTCCCACCGCAGATTTTTCAAAATTTGATGTTATTATATTTTCCCTGCTAAAAAAAATATTATGATAATTATAACTTCCATGAATTATCCTGTTTTCACTTATTGTCTTCTCACATAACTCATCTATACCGCATCTTTGTATATATTCCAAAGCCTCTACTCCCTGCTCATAAAACTCTCTAAACGAATTGAGTATGCTTATCTCCATATGATTTTTCTGTTTTTTTGCCTTGATATAACTGTTCACACGCTTCATTTCATTATTATGTTTCTTAAACAAAGAAACTATATCTATTCTTGATGTATTAAATTTTGCCTCAGATTCATCAGGCAGTCTCATACATCTATGTAAATATGCAAGATGCCCCGCCGCCATACGGACCTCACTTTTATCTCTCACATCACAATCCTGTGCCTGAAACCATCTTCTTACGACCCACTTCCCGCCACACGAATCCTCGCTTATATATTTCTCTAAATTATTTTTCAAAGCAAAATCAGCAAATTCATAGCCATTTTTATAGAGACATTCTTTTACACTCTCCTCGAACAAAATCCTCATCTCATCCCTAAGATATGGTTTTACAACATAAAATTCATCCCCACTTTCTACAACCACTGAACCCCTCACGCGTCTTTTTGCCTTTATATCAAGCTCATACTGTTTAAGCACTTCGTCAACTTTTTCATCCATTCCCATAAAAAACACCTCCATAACATACCTTGACTTATATACATTTGTATCTTATTCAAGTTATGCTATGGAGGTTTAAAATAGAACTTTTTACAGTCGTCATATCAATCGGATATTCGCAATCCGCTCTGCGGCTTGCTCATAACACTATATTTTATCCTTCAATCGCAATATATTTCTTTTCTTCAACTTCCTTTTCAGGCTCTTTCTTTGGAACAGTGAGTTTCAAAATACCATGTTTAAACTCAGCCTTGACATCTTCCTGTTTGACACCCTCACCAACATAGAAACTTCTCTGGCAGGCACCTGCATAACGCTCTTTGCGGATATATTTACCGCTGTCTTTTTCTTTCTCGTCTTTATCAAGACCTTTTGCGGCACTGATTGTCAAATAGCCATCCTCAATAGAAGCATTTATCTCATCTTTAGTAAATCCCGGCAAGTCAACTTCAAGCTCATAACTGTCTTTTTTCTCTTTAATATCAGTTTTCATAATCCTACTTGCTTTCTTACCATATAATTTCTTTTCCGTGTTTTTCATGCTCTTATCGAAATCATAAAACGGGAATTCATCAAACCAATCATCAAACAAATTTTCTCCAAAAATACTAGGCATTAACATAAGTCATCTCTCCTTTTTCATATATGCTTTGTTACCTTGTTTCATGGAACCGGGAGGAGCAAAGCAGACATTCGCAATCCGCTTTCGCTACTTGCTCATGAACGCAGTCGCTTTGCGACCTGTCAGTGAAAGTTTTTAATCTCAATCTCCAAATCCGATTGTCTGATTGAAATCTTATTTCTTTTCTTCTTTTTGTTCCCTTCCTTTGTTCTGATTATGTTATAGCACTTTTATTAGCACTCGTCAATAGCGAGTGCTAATAATTTTGTGAACTTTTTGTGTTCTTTGTTCTGTTTATTTAGATTTTACAGCTATAACGCAAGCTCTATCACTGATACAAGAAGAACCGCAAGGCAGGCTGCGACCGCAACCGTCAAAAGACTTTTCCTTTTATATGCAAAGAATACTCCGACCACCGTTCCTGCTATTCCCGAAATCAAATCTGCCGTTGAATAGATTATTGCCGGAAATGTCATCGCACCAAGCACCGCATACGGCACATACGCAAGAAATGATTTGATAAATCTGTTCTCAATCTTTCCCGTAAAAACCGTGAGCGGAATTGCCCTGATAAGATATGTAACCCCTGCCATCACTATAAGATATATAAAAAATGTCTGTGTGTTCATTTATTTTCCTCATTTCTCCACATACTTTTATGGATATAAAATCATTTTTCGTTTTCAACATTACTTCTTCACAAATCTTTACTAAATATATCAGATATTTAATTTCCTTCCTCCTCATCAATCGGATAAAGCCACGCACCGACTGCCGATGCAGCTACCGCACATATTATTATAACAAAGCCTGACGAAACTTTATTTAACACCGGAACCCATCTGAACATACAGCTTAATACCACGGCAATTATTATTACTTTCAGAAAACGACTGTCGTCCCTTGCCGCCGGAAGAATTATCGCAAGGAACATTCCATATATTGCAATACCCAGTGCGTCACTTATAACTGCCGGAAGTATGCCGCCAAGCAGTGCACCAAACACTGTTCCCGCTATCCAGCCGATGTATGAAACCGATATAATCCCAAGCATATAATATTTGCTTACGGTCTTGTTTCTGCTGACTGAAACCGCAAATATCTCGTCCGTCACGCAAAAACTTACTGCCATTCGTGTCGGCTTTTTAAAAGTGTCATCCACCTTTTGTGCAAGTGACAGTGACATAAGTGCATATCGTATATTTATAACAAGCTGCGTAAGTGCCATCTCGACAAGACCACCGCACGCAGCCATTATCTCAACACCGGCAAACTGTCCCGCCGATGTTACATTTGCAACCGATATAAGTATCGCCTGCCACGGTGTAAGCCCTGCCGAAACTGCCATTATTCCAAATGCAAAACTCACCGACAGATAACCAAGTGCTATCGGTATTCCGTCCTGTACTCCTCTTTTTATATCTTTCTTTTTATCTGATGCTTCATTTTCCATTTTTTCCTCATTTCCATATAGATACATCACTTTGTAAAACTTGTTTTCTGATATATCCAAACAATGTATTTATACGATTTTTCTTTTATATTTTCAGCCGTTTTCGCATAACGGTTTTTATCATATCTGATTAAAAATCTTATATTTTATAACCGCAAATGCTTCTCTCACAAAACTGTTGGGTATCGTAATCGGCTTAGTCTTTGCACTTGCACCGCTCACATCTGTGTAACCCATCTTTTTTGCTATGCATTTTGCCCTATAAATATGAAAATCATTGCTGACAATAACAGTCTTTTTTTCTTTGCTGCCAATAAGCTCAGCCGAAAATTTCAGATTTTCATTTGTATTTTTTGACCGGTCCTCAAGTATTATCCTGTCACTTTTTATTCCGTTTTTGACAAGATAATCAGACATTGCTTTAGCCTCCGTTATTTCCTCGCCTTTACCCTGACCACCCGAAACAACAACCTTTGTCCCCTCATTTTCATTAAGATAATCAAGTGCCACATCAAGACGGTATTTGAGGTTTAAAGTAACTCTTGTCCCATTCACCCTCGCACCGAGAACCACTATATAATCCGCATTTTTCTCCGGTTTCTGAACCGCATTTTTAATTATAGCACTTTCTGCAACACCGAAAGCACCTAGAAATAATATCACACATACAATCAATGCCACTGACACCGCCTTAGGCAGATGCAGTCTGCCGTTGTGACACATCCTCGAAGCTGTTCCAGCCGCCGAAAGCACCACGCCGAGAAGCAGCCAGAAATATGTAAATGAATTATTCAAACCGATAATGAACGCATAAGCGCCAAAATACACCACGGATGCAATCCCAAGCACCCATAATACAAAAGCTAAAACCATAAAAAACTCCATTCCTGCCCGCTTTTCAGGGCATCTCAAATTTGTGCGTAAACACAAATCCTGTGTGTAAAAATGTCAAGCGACTATTCGCAATCCGCTTTGCTACCTGATAGTTTTAAACTGTACGACCGCATACGCTTTGCCCTCTTCATCATCAAGCGAAACAAAAGTCTCATTTTCCTGCTCACATATCACCGGAACAATAACATCACCAAGAAGTGCCTGTTTCTTATACTCGACACGGAGTTCTTTAACAGACTTAAGTTCAATCTGGTTCATCGCCATCCTCACATACTGTCCGTTATTTACATGGTGGTTTGTGTCAAGCTGTGACTCCTGCACCACAAACTCCCTGCCTTTCACACCGCCCTCCGGCACTTTAATCTTTCTCGGTGCATAATCCATTTCAAGTGGCTCATGTGTACCATAGACATCCCCTATCTCAGGCGTAACTATCATAGGTCTGTTTTTCTTTAAATCCATAAGCACCCAGAGTGAATTTGCAATAGCAACCCTGCTGCCGTCCTCCTTTGTAATAAGAAAATTTCTGTGACCGAACATCTTTTCATATCCAAATGACTGCGTACCAATTATAATATTTTCGCCCATCCTCGGATATTCATCAATAACTATCTGCCATGAATTAAGAATCCACGCAATCTGCCTTTCCTTATGAAAATTAAGACCGACTCCCAAATCCTCGGACTGAAAATTCGTGCAGTCCTGCATATAATTTATAATACCGTCAAGCGTAAGCCTTGCGTCACTGTCAACCTCACTATATCTTACTCTGCTGTTAAAAGTGTACATATCATCCCAATCCTTTCTGTCAAATCATATCGTTTTATAAACATCTTTACTATTATACTCCTTATGACACAAATTTTCATTTACTTTTTTATGACAATACCAAAAAGATAGTAACAGTTCAGCCAAAAAAACAAGCCAATAATACATCGAGCAAGCTCGTGTATTATTGACTTATCTTTTTTTGGCTGAACTGTTACAAAAGAGATGCAATTTGTAAATTCATACAAACTACATCCCTTTTATTACACTGCTTACCTTATACAAAAAATTATTTCTTAAGCTTCATTTTTCTGCTGAATCCTGTTTTTTTATTAAACAGCTTTTTATACTTTTTATATTTTGACTTTGGTACTTTTATAACAGCTTTTTTGTATATGCCCTTAAATACATTCTTTCCAACACTCTTAAGCACTGATGATTTTACTGTTATATTTTTAAGCTTTTTGCTTCCGGTAAAAGCATTTTTACCAATTGTTGTAACATTTTTACCAATAGTTACTTTCTTCAAAGTCTTTTTGTTTTTTAATGCATTTCCGGCAACAGACTTAACCTTATAAGAAAATTTTCCTATCTTTACAGTGTCCGGTACAGATATTGAAGCTTTATTTTTAATCGGTTTAACAAACTGAACTTCTCCACCTGTTATCTTATTTTTAACAACTTTTCCAGGTTTTGTAACCTTAAAATATGCATTATATTTTGTAAGTTTCTTTACAATTCCCTTTTTCAACAGCTTAACCTTACTGCCTGCACTTGGATTACCACCCGGCTTTGTTGTCGGTTTTGCTGTTGGTTTTGCTGTTACACCTGGTGTCTTTGTTGGTGTTGTCGTCGGCTTTACAAGCGGTTTCTCAGTCACCTCCGGTGCAGGAGTTTTTGTTGCTTCTGCTTCTTTTTGCTTCCACTTAGCATAGACACTTATATCCTGTGCATTTCCCGATGCAATCTCTGAAATTCTTGAGATAATATCAAATTTTGAAGATGTGTACCAGCCTTCAAATGTATAACCGTCTTTTGTCGGCTCCTTAAGTTTTATCCTGTCTGCTGTTGTATAAGTCGATGGGTTTTCAGAATTATTTACACCACCATTCAAAATATAATTTATCAAAAATCTTCCATAATTTATGGTCGTATATTGATATGCATAATTATTATATGTGTACATTTCATTTGAGGCACCCTGAACATGAGCAAGCACTGCTACTTTTCCATTATCATCTGCCCAATCCCGCTTTATGTTTACCTTAAACATTTTTGCACTTCCCGGTTCCAGATTTGAAACATCTCTTTCTCCATATGACTCTGTCACATCATTTGCGTTGTATAGTTTAAGTTTCGCTGAATCCTTTCTATTGCCTTCATTCTTAACCTCGACAAGCATATATGGATAAGCACCCGAATCGCACATCTGTGTTCTTACAACAAAGTCACTATTTCCTAAAGTCATCTCTGTGCCGTTGTTATCCTTTGTCTTTTCCTCTATCTCTTTTGGCTCATTATTAATATTCGGTGAAGTTGTCGCTTCCTCTGTTTGTGCCGGTTCCATCGAAATCAAATTATCTCCTGAGGCGGCAGTATCCTCCGGCACTGACGAAACTATATTTGCCGAAACTTTCCAGTCTCCATATTCTGCAGCATTTGTACCTGACAATTCAAGTGTAATGTTCTTTTCGTTACCCGGCTCTATATCAACCGTATAATATTTTGACTTCTGTGCCACTTCTTTTCCGTCTGCATCATTTACATTTACCTCAACATACGAAATCTTTTTATTTCCATCATTCTTAAGTTTTAAAGTTACCGGAAGTTCCTCTCCCATCAAAGAATTATTCAGATCATAACTGGCCTCTTCCACATTCAGATCATAGTAATCCGTCACTTCAAAAGCATCTATCTCTGAATCTGTAACACCTCTGTCACCCTCGGTATCATAATCATCCGATGATGCAACGATAAAATCTTTATCTGCTATTGTAAATGCCAATACATTTCTCAGCCAGCGTTCTTCCTGTGTAACCTCAACAGCATCTCCATATGTACCATCTGCCGTTTTATATCTTACAAAAATCTCTGTTCCATTTTCAGTATTCTTCGCATAATAAATACCTCTGTCAGTTATAGCATATACTCCGTCATAACTTCCCATATCATCAACGATACTATTAACTGTACCATCATCTTTCAGATACGAAAGTTTGCTATTTGATGCAATCGTGAATGTTTCTTTTCCATCATTCTTGTATCCATAATCTACAGTTACTGCACTTCCTGTGCAAACACTGATGTTTTCCTGACTGTCACCATCCGTATATGATTTTATTTCCTGCTCATCAGTAGAAAGGTCATTATCTGAATCCACACCATATACGCAGGTTATCTTATTGTCTTTAATCCCTGCCGCAAGAGATGTAACTGAATTAAGATTTTCTGTCACTTTCTTTACAGTCCAGTTCTTTGTTGCCGAAGCATCATTTATGGTGCAGTTTGAGATATTTATATAGTTCTTATCTGTTCCTGTTCCAAAGTAATCGCCCTCTGCATTTGCCGCACTGCATACATATATCTGACCTTCATTAACAATAATATCAGCATTATAATCAAATGCACCGTCTGTTTTTATCTTTCCATAATCAATCCACTTATTATTTTCAGTATCATATTTTTTTACATGAAGTTCAACATTTTTCCATATTGATTTAAGAATACTGTCCTTTTCTTCATCTGTTGAAGCTGAAGCATAACTTTTTAATGTATTGGTATCAACAGATGACTCCTGATAAACCATATAATAGTTCTTGCCATCAGTATATAATTTCTGATTCATCTCACTGACCGCTGTCGAAGAATCACTTTCATCCTGGTCTACTTTTTTTGCGTCCGACCAAGAACCTGTATTTCCATCGGCAGTATATGTCTGATAATACAGTTTAGGTGCTGTATAATCCGTACCATTTACATTTTCACGCACCGTATATACATTTAAAGCATCTTTTCCATTTGATGACACAACCGGTTCTGCCGCCGGATTAACTCCCGAAGCAATTACTGTTTTGTCACCTTTAGAAACAGCCTTTATCTTTATTTTATCTGCATTTTTTGAAAGTTTATAATTTGTCAAGTCATATAATTGCGAAAAATCTGTCATGCCATCAGATATTTTCTTAACTGACTGTGCCGACTTTTTATCTTCTCTTGTCCATAAATGGAATGTTCCTTTTGCAATGTCATATTTTGGTTCAAACCATGCAACTCTTGCATATATTCCTATCGAACTGCTAAGATCAAGATATGTAAATCCAGGCTCCTCGCTCAAACTTGCTATAACAAGTTTTGTCTCGAGTCCTGCCGAGCCATACACTCCACCATTGAGATATTTAAATCCCACGCCTGCATTTGCCTCAAGAGATGGTTTTAATGTTAGTGACGAATCTCCCTCAAGTTTATTTTCATTAAAATCATATGTTATGGTATCCGCAAAATCCGCTTCAATTGCTCCTGTTATTCCTATAGTTACCGGTATAACCCATACAACAAACTGCCAGTCAAACTCTGCTGATGCCTCAGCCGTCACGCACAGATAACCTGTTCCTGACGATAATGTTCCGTCACTATTTACGCCTGCCTCTGCATATCCGCTTGCCGTCACCTCTACGCCTTTATCAAAACCTGCCATTCCCATGACGCCTTTTTTCTTCTGCTTCTTTTTCAACTGTGCTATGGCAGTCTTCATATTTGTTGAAGCAAACTTTGCCGCTTTAACCTGATTAAGCATTTTTTTGTAATTTTCAAACAAGGCATTATCATCAAAAGTTTCATCATCGACATTAAAACCTATATGAATAGTATCTTCAGACACTTTATAATCCAATGGTATTGAAGGAAAACCAAAATTTAATTCCGTCCCGCCAAATATAGGCACTTTGTCGCTAACAGTTATCTTATTCTCATTTCCAAAACTAAGCTCTGTATGCTCAGTATAATTTGGATTTTCCGCTATCTCAAGCCTAAGCGAAGTTGATATTTGATTTCCATCATTATCATACACGGTTATAAATACTCCCGTACCTACCGAAAAATCATTAATACTTATATCATTGAACTCACCTGTGGTACTGCTTGCAATTTCTTTATCTCCACTTTCCGTTCTCTGAAAAAGTTTATATGATGCTACTGTTTCTGCATCATTGCAAACAGCGGCATCAATAGAAAACTTCCAGCCTGCCGTTCCTTTATTAACCTTTTTATATGTATCAACCAGGTCTACTTTTCCAGCCCCTCTTTTATATACGGCTGACTGTAACCTGTGTGCGTCTAAAGTTGCCGCTTTAATCGTAATCTTTCCTGTGCTCTCATCACCAATACTATATTTAGCATTGTAATCATAATAATTATTACACTTAACAGATATATCATAATTTCCCGTACCCGGATTAGCTATTTTAATGCTTCCATAATCACTTGTCGTATATGTACTTCCGCCTATACTAACCGCTGCCCCCGGAACAATCTCTCCATACTGATTCATGACAACAAGTTCATATTGTCCCTTAGGTACATCATCTTCACCGTCATCTGTAGGTTCCCCTCCTGAACAACCTGTTAAGACCAAAGAAGTTGCGACCAACACACACAACAATTTCTTTTTAAACCTTTTCCCAAACTCCATTTACAAAACTCCTTTCTTTTCTCTTCACTATCTGGTATTTACGAAACCGGCATAATCTGTGATTAATTGTACCTATATAACACAAACTATAATCAGTTTCACCATCACTTTACTATTATACTCCTTATGACACAAATTTTCATTTACTTTTTTATGTACTGTGTTCAATTACTAATGCTGATTTTTATCTTTGATTATATTTCAGAATTTCTGTTTTGATTTTTAATATCACAATATTTTATCCTGCATAAAGCACTCAAAAATATATGATGGATTTTCGTAATATACGCTGCTGTTATAATCGTCTATCTTGTCACTTATAAAAGAATGATAAACCTCCATAATCTTTTAATATTTTCTTGAAATAAACTCCCATGCCTCATCAGAATTGCGAAATATTTTCACCTTTTTGCCATAAGAATTTAATTCTCGAAGCAACTTATTTTTCATATCATTAAATTCCAAAACCCACTTGATATTATACCTCAAAAAATTCAAAGTCGGCTTTGTATTATAGTGTTCTTTCCCTATTCTTTGTTTTATCCACCGTTTGAATACCCGAAACAATCTTACAGAAGTTTTTTCGTCCAAAACAATAATATAATCACAAATTTCAAAGCTTTCTTTAAGGCATTTCCTTGGTGTTCCTTCTACGATCCATTCATCCTTACTGATGATTTTATTAAAATATAAATCCCGCTCATCAGGTGTTCGTTTTCTATCTCCATCCGGAGTTCTGTCCCAGACAACATTGTCCTTTTCATAATAAGGTACATTATATTTCTTGGATATTTTTCCTGCCAGCGTTGTTTTTCCACTTGCCACCGAACCTATAATGTCTATTTTCATTATAACAATACCTCCTTTACAATCCACTAAACTCTCTTAAACCCAAGATACCTTGTCCCCTGATAACTTAATACTCCCTCATCTCCTTCAATCAAAAGACCATACTCTGAATCTTCAACAGAAAACTCTATTCTCTCACCGCTTTCTGTCTGAAATGTTATGTAATAATCCGTAGATGAAGTTGTTCTGTAACCATGCGCTCCCGAAAAATCATTTGCATTTGCATACCTGTGACTTGAAACATCTGCCCTCTTTGCAATCACTGTCGCAGGAACATTTATTAAAGGGGAGTGATTATTTCTATTCCATTGCACTACACCTTTCACCACGACATAGCCTATCACTCCAAAAAAACATATAAAAAACAACACGACCAAAATATCAAATGATGTGTCAAACATCGCATCAGATTCATAAAACATACCTAATATCTCCTCTCCCCAATCAATTCTATATTATTCTCATGATAACATTACATTTAACTATATGCAACAAAATAACCCCTTTCAATCGTATATTCCCCAAAATCAATCCAACTGATAATGTAACAGTTCAGCTTTCCATTTCCTACATTCATAAACCTGCCAACCGCTGCCATGTCATTTTTTGTTCATTTCTCCAATAAACAGGAAAACAGGGGCTATAATGTTTAGCAAGTGGCATATTCAAACTCGCCGGCACTTATGCACCGTATTTTGGTGCATTAGTACCGCTGCGTGTTTGTATAGCGCAAGCGTGCCACCTAAGAACATATATAGCCCCTGTTTTCCGTTATTCCTACTACTTAACTGTTACATATACTGCGACATATAAAGCTCATAATAAGCCCCTTTATTTTCAAGAAGTTCATCATGACTTCCAGCCTCCACGATGCCGCCCTTATCAATATACATGATAGTGTCAGCATTTTTAATAGTGGAAAGTCTGTGTGCTATGATAAATGATGTTCTTCCTTTAAGAAGATTGTTAAGTCCTTCCTGAAGTACGATTTCCGTTTCCGTATCAATACTTGAAGTAGCTTCGTCAAGTATAAGGATTGCGGGGTCTGCAAGCAATGCCCTCGCAAATGAGATAAGCTGTCTCTGTCCAACTGAGAGTCTGCTTCCTCTCTCATTTACCTGAGTATTATAACCGTCCTCCATCTCCATAATAAAATCATGAGCACATACTGTCTTTGCTGCTTTTATTACTTCTTCATCCGTTGCAGTCTTATTTCCGTACCTTATGTTATCCATAATAGTTCCCGAAAATATAAAACTGTCCTGCATCATCACACCCATCTGTGTTCTGAGCGAATGTATTTTTACCTTTGATATGTCAATTCCATCAATAAGAACTTTTCCGCTGTCAACATTGTAAAAACGGCTCAAAAGATTTACGATTGTTGTCTTTCCTGCTCCCGTTGGTCCGACTATCGCTATCGTCTGTCCCTGTTTTACATCAAAACTTACATCTTTAAGAATAGGTACTCCATCCTCATAGCTGAATTTTACATTTTCAAATGATACATCACCCTTTATCGGAGGCATATCCGTTGCGTCAGGTGCGTCCTTAACTTCCACCGGCTCATCTATTGTCTCAAATATTCTTTCAAGATATGAGATTGCAGTTAAAAGGCTGTTATAAAAACTTGCAATAGTATTTATAGGTGCCCAAAATCTGCTTATATAAGCCGTAAATGCGATAAGTACACCGACTGTGACGCCCGACTGTCCGCCGTTTATAATACACGAAACACCAACTACATATATAAATGATGTTGTTATCGTTGATATAAGGTCAACCATAGGACCCATAGCAAAGTTATAATATACCGCCTTAAGCCATGCATTTCTGTAGGACATACTGAGGTCATTAAATATGTCCATGTTTTTTTCTTCTCTTACAAAAGCCTGTGTAACCCTGATTCCGTTAATACTCTCTGCTATGTAAGCATTTAAGTTTGACTGCTTGTTGCTCTGAACCTGCCATGCATGGCTCTGTCTCCGTTTCAAAAACACTACATATATGACAAGCACCGGAAGTCCGCAGAGACATATAAGTGTAAGTTTAGGACTCATTGCAAACATAAATATCAATATAAATATAAGATTGCAAAGGTCGGTTATCGTATTTATAATACCGTTTGAAAGAAGGTCACTAAGGTTGTTTACATAATTTACTACCCTTACCTGAATTTTTCCGTGCGGTCTTTCATCATAATAACTAAAAGGAAGTTCCTGAAGATGTTTAAAAATATCTTCTCTTATTGTATGTATTATGTCCTGACCGACTTTAGTTGTCACATCTATCTTTATCCTTGTGCTTATTACCGAATAGAGAACGATAACACCGGCAAGTGCCGTGAGCATCACAATTGATTTTATATCTTTATCAGGTATATACTTATCCATTTCAATCTGCAAAAACTTCGGAAGAAACATTCCAAGTCCCGATGAGGAAAGCATAAGCACAAGCACAAAAAGCATTTTTCCTTTATAAGGCCTGATATAATCAACAAGTCTTTTAAGCTGCTTAATATCAAATTTCTGCTCTACTACTTCGTCAACATCGTATTTATTTCTAGCCATCTATTTCACCCCCTGTTCTCTCATTTTAGCTGCCATTGGATACTGGTGGTAATAAACCGTCGCATAATATCCGTTTTTTGCAACAAGCTCCTCATGTGTTCCCTGCTCAATAATCCTGCCCTGGTCAAGCACGAGTATCTTATCCGCATCTTTAATAGAAGAAATTCTGTATGCGATTATAAATGTCGTGCAGGCATGATTTATATTTTCAAGCTGTCTCTGAATATAACTCTCCGTTTCCATATCAACAGCCGATGTTGTATCGTCAAGAATAAGGATTGACGGATCTTTAAGTAATGCTCTTGCAAGCGAAATTCTCTGCTTCTGACCGCCTGAAAGACCTACTCCACGCTCACCTACGATAGTGTCGTATCCGTCAGGAAGATTTTTAATAAATAAATTTGCATCCGCCATCTTTGCAACACGCTTTACATCCTCAAAGCTGCAATCCGGTCTTCCGTATGCGATATTTCCCTCGATTGTATCTGAAAAGAGAAATACATCCTGCATTGCAATACCGATATTTTCCCTGAGTTCATACATATCCATGTCTTTAACATTTACACCATCAACATAGACACTTCCCTCTGTCGCATCAAAGAAACGGCACAAAAGGTTCATCACCGTAGACTTTCCTGCACCTGTAGTTCCTATTATTCCGACAGTTTCACCTTTCTTAACATCAAAATTTATATCGTGAAGAATGTCCTCATCATCTGCCTGATACGAAACATGCTCAAATTTGACATTTCCATCAAGTTTCTTGCGGTGTATAGGATTAAGCGGCTTCTTAACATCCGGCTCAGCGATATATGTATTGTAGATTTTTTCAACAGAAGTCGTAAATCTCTGCATATCATTGATAAGCCAGCCCGCCATACGAAGCGGCATTGTGAGCATCCAGAGATAACCATTCACTGCAACAAGGTCACCCATTGTCATCTGACCGTTCACAACCATAATACCGCCGACAAGCATAAGTACCAATGTAAGAATATTTGAGAAAAGTTCAAACAGCGGCACATATTTTTTCCAAACATTTGCCGCGCCAAGCTCAGAATCCCTGTACTTATCATTCTCAACGGCAAACTTTTCCATCTCATAATCTTCTTTTGCAAAAGCCTTAACAACCCTGTTTCCACTTACATTTTCCTGAACAAAAGTATTAAGACTTGAAAACGCATTACGGCAGTTTCTAAAAGCAGGCTTAACACTCTTTGCCTGAAAATATGTGGTAAGTGCCGTAAGCGGGAGCACGAGCACCATGCAGAGAGCCATTTTCAGATTTGTCGCAAAAATCATGATAAGAGCTATCACAAAATACAAGACATATTCATATGTAACATATATTACATACGCAACAAAATGTCTGATAGCATCCATATCACCGGTCTGGCGGCTCATCAGGTCACCTGTTCTGTTCTTGTTGTAAAAAGCAAAATCCTCCTGAAGAAGTTTTCTGTAAACAGTGTCACGCATACTGTAAAGAACATTCTGCGAACTCGTCTCAAAAAGCACCTGCGAAAAAAATCTGCATATTCCTCTTATTATAATAGTAACAATAAGCACGATAATAAGATTTTTAAGCATACCGTACTGTTCATGCTGAATAACTCTGTCAACGATAAGTTTTGAAACATACGGACTCACCAAAGCACAAGCCGCAACAATAGTAGTCAGCACAATGCCCCAAAACATACGCCAGCGGTATTTCTTCAGAAACGAATAAAACCATTTCATCGGTGTCATTTTTCTTGTCCTCCTTTTTCTGTTCATGTACTCTTTTTCTTCTGTTTTTCGTAATTGTTAATGCTTACACCTAGTGTGCTGACCTATTCATATTTAGCTAAATAACAACATGCCAGTACACTAGTGTATTGCCAACTCTGTCATTTGCACATAGCTTTATATCTAATATCAAGTTTGCCGGTAAACAATAACTTACGAAAGTTTCTACAGTATAGCACAGCAGACATATAGATAATATAATAAACATATAAAAAAATTGCATAAACCTATCATATATCAAAATCATATAATACTATTTTAAGCCGCAAAGATACTATTTTGCTTTATTTTTTGCTATCTTTATCACAAACTTATATTATTGAAAAAATCGTTTATATGTTATATAATATCTGCAAACAAAATCAGTGCAAACTAACATTTTCACACCTCATTATTTTTAGTATTATGATGCACGGAGCAACAACATATAGAAATATAACAATTCGTGACAGCAATTTAGGTAAAGAATATTTTCCCAAACATCATATCACTTCTGATAAAACGGCATAACACCAAAGAACGGAGAATCACTATGGAAAAAAACATTAAAAATCTTTATGAATACTGCGATGGACTTAACTCACCTATAGAGGCCTTTTTGCATACCTCGATACCGGACAACTTCCCAATCCTCCCACACTGGCACTATTTTTTTGAAATTATTCATATATTAAACGGAAATGTAGAAGTTACCTGCAATGAAAATGTTTATAATCTTACTCCGGGCGACATTATTATCTTCTGTCCGAAACATATACATTCAATTTATGAAACACCAGCCGAAGCCAGTGCCCCAACAACTGAAACAGATATTTTAACTTTCAGTAATTTATTTGCAAACAGTCCTTCTGGCAATAAATATGTGTCAAACAATAATATTTCCATCGCCAAAAAAGGTCTTTCTTTAAGTAAAAAAGCCTGTTTAAGTCCGCTTTCAACCGATGAAATACATCCTAAGATTGACAAAAAACACGGTTCTATCCAGCCTGTTCCCGACAAAACAATATTATCGAAAAGCTGTAATATACGCTATCAGGTATTAAAATTTGACCTTAACTTTCTTCATATATCAGGCAACTACAAATCAAGATTTTTAAATATGATGAATGTTGCTTATGAACAAAATCCGGAAAATATATTTTTTTCAAAAGAGGATTTAAAAAACTATCAGATTTACGAACTCTTTGAACAATGCATTGAAGAAATAAAAACAAGACAATATGGATACGATACACTCATCGGCACAAATATCGCAAAACTCCTTACATATCTGAGCCGTATATGGATATCAAAAGGCATAGCTGTAGACGAGAAAATACTCTGTGCATCAGCCCCTGACAATCCATTTGACAACATCACGGAATATATTGACCGACATTACAATGAGCAGCTTCAAGTAAAAGAACTAGCAAAGATGTGTAATATGAGTTACTCAAACTTTGCCCGTTCATTCAGACAGCTTTATAACCAGTCATGCAAGGAATATATAGAATTTATACGGCTTAATCGTGTAGCAGACCTGCTTATATATACCGACCTTGACTTAAATTATATAAGTCAGGAAACCGGATTTTCCGATTGCAGCCATCTGATACGCTCGTTTAAGCATTGGAAAGGAATGACACCTAAGGTCTGGAGGAGGGAATATGGAAATTCATGAGAGATTATGATATACTTGTCTAGTTAGTTGTCCCACCTATACCTAATAACAGGCATAGGTGTTTAAATGAATAAATCATATCTTTTTGCCTATGCCACATTATATCATATGCAAAAAGGTTATGCAATATACATATACCAGAAACGAGGCACATTATGAACTACTTAAAAAATTTTTACGGTCACTTATGTACGATCCTTCACCACAAAAATCTTGTAAGACATTACTGCTTTAAAGCAGGTCTTTACAAGCAAGGAATTATGCACGACTGGTCTAAATATAATCCTATAGAATTTTTTGCAGGTGTAAAATATTATCAGGGTGGCAAAAGAAGCCCGAATTTTGCAGAAAAAGAAGATAAAAAATATTCTTCCGCATGGCTTCACCACAAAGGACGCAACAAACATCATTTTGAATACTGGATAGATTTTGCAATAAACCCAAGAGATGGTCTTATCGGTATGCCTATGCCTACAAGATATGTCCTCGAAATGTTCTGTGACAGGATTTCCGCAAGCAAAAACTATAACCGTGATACCTACAATGACTCTTTCCCATTGGCATACTACAACAAAAACAAAGATTACTATGTACTGCATCCCGATACACGGGAATTGCTCGAAAAACTGCTGACTATGCTTGCTGATGAGGGCGAAGAAGCAACTTTTAAGTACATTAGGGAAAATATTGACTGGAAGAAATCGAATAAGTATTGAAATTAAAACAGTAAAAATGAGAAATATTTTTTGAAGAAAAGTAAAAATATTAAAAGTAAAAAATTAAAATTTAGAAAAAATCGGGGAATAATAATTTATTAGTTAAAGGTGGATATGTTGTTATCCACCTTATAAGCAAAAATTAAAGCATAAAGTCTGTCATGTCGTTATCTTTACCCCAAAAATCTTTTTCAAGCCATTTTTCCTGTCTGCTTTTAAAGACAATAACCGAGTCAAGATTTTTATCTATATGAGGTTTTAATTCATTTTGCATTTTCGTTAATTGAACTTTTGAAATCTCACCTTCAAATACCGAATTTTGTATATGTGACAGATATTTTTTACATATCTTAAAAACAGACCTCCATCTTTTTGCCCCTTTATCTTCTAGACTTATATCATATACCAAAACTACATACATTTTTTACCACCATATTTTAAACCCTTCATATTCTTTTTCTCCAATTATGTGCTTTATCAATTTATATAATTCTAGACGAATTAAATATTGATAAGAAACCTGTCGTCCTAATTCCTTATGTTTAATTGTCTTTTTTAATGAATTTTCAAGTTCCCTAACAATCAGCTTTGATGCTTCTTTTTTCAAATGTAAAAAATTTAACTCCTGCGTAAAACTTTCTTCTGTAATCTGTTGTCTATTTAACAATGAAAAAATCAATCTGTCACCTATTAAAGGTTTAAAAACTTCAGATATATCTAGACACAACGAATAACGTCTTACACCAGGCTCATGCAGATAACTGATTGTCGGATTTAACTGTGTATGATAAACCTCGCTCAATGTTTTTGAATAAATCAATGAATTTACATATGATATCAACGAATTTATCATATTATCAGGTGGGTGCATTACTCTTTTTTCAAACTTTATTTCCTGATTCACTATAACATTCCATGCCGCATAATATTGTTGTCTTATATTTCCCTCAATACCCATAAGTTCATTTATCGTATTTGTCTTTTCAATCTGTTTCCGCAGTCCATCTATTTCATTCATCCATTTTGAAACATCTTTACCTCTGCCATTATAATATCTTAAATTTCTATATATATTGAAAGTTGCCGCATCTATGATTTTTTGAGCAATTTTCAGTCTTTTCACACTATCCTGATAGTATTCCACCTGATTAACCAATAACTGTCCGGCAAGCAATGATTCTCTCGGATAATAACTTCCCGTATAAAAATTATAATAATTAAAAAAGTGAATAGGAATACCATATTGAGAAATATAATTTAAAAATGCTGTATTAAATGACATTTCTGACATAACATAAATATCTGAAATCCGCTCTATCGGAATATCCCTTTTTTCTCCCTCATATGTGCGAAATTGCAATGTATTATCTTTTCTTTTAATTTCACCATCATTGTAAACATAAAAACTTTGCTTCATAGACACACTCCCCTCAAATTAAACACAAATCACGATATGCACATTTTGAACACAACTTTGTTTTCTTCATAATTGGCGGTCTTTTTTCCTTTTTAATTTTAACAATATCTCCAATTACAAATTGTAGCTGATTTTCGTCATCTTTTGATAATTCAACCATAACATTTTCTTTTAATAATGGATAATCAATTTTTGCCTTTAATCCATCTACTCCACGCTTTTTTAAATAATACAGATAATATTTAACTTGCCATATTCCTGCCTGCTCTATTGACTTACTTTTTTTAATCTCATGTAACTCACGATGTTCTTTTATAAAATCTATATTAATCTCTCCATTAATCTGAATGTGTTTCTCACTTCTTCCATAACTTGTCTCATCCAAAATCTTTCCAAGCTGCACATCCTCATTACCTGATTCCATATTAATTTCATGACAAAAATACCACAATTTACGCTTACACACAAAATAATAATAAATCATTACTCCTGTTATTCTTTCTTCCATACATTTTTCTCCTTCCATGCTTAATATTTGGCAGTTGATATTCCACTATGTTTCTATTAAATTGGTAATGGTGCAAAAAATTCAGTTGCAGAAGCCATAGGCTTTACATTCCATTATGTTTCTATTAAATCTTTGTTGAGTGTGAAGAAATCCTTTTTGTTGAGTTCTTTACATTACAATATGTATCTATTAATCCAAAAGTAAAATTATCCGAATATCTTTCGTGACTCAACTTTACATCCCATTATGTTCCTATTAAATCGTTTTTTTCTTCCGTATGCCGTCACAAACATGATGACCTTTACATCCCATTATGTTCCTATTAAATCCATTTGTATCTTTTTCAAATTTTACGCCATAGTCACTCTTTACATCCCATTATGTTCCTATTAAATCTGGACTGGTGAAGCACTTTCAAATAAAGTTGCTACTTTACATCCCATTATGTTTCTATTAAATCTTTAATCTTAGTGATGCTATTGCTGATTTATTTCGATTTACATCCCATTATGTTCCTATTAAATCTTAAATTATGCAAAATTACTTTTGCCAGACAATTAATTTACATCCCATTATGTTCCTATTAAATCATCATCTTCCATAAGCACAAATTCTTCAAAAAAGAATTTACATCCCATTATGTTCCTATTAAATCTCGTCAGTCGATATGAACATGATATGAGATTATCTATTTACATCCCATTATGTTCCTATTAAATCCGATAGAGGTACACGCTCAAATGGATGTAGTGAGATTTACATCCCATTATGTTCCTATTAAATCGTGTTTTTGTTTATGTAAAAACATCTGATAGTACTGATTTACATCCCATTATGTTCCTATTAAATCAGCATTGAGTTTATCAGATAAATCATTTATATCATATTTACATCCCATTATGTTCCTATTAAATCCCCTCTATCATATTTACTCATCTGTCTATATTCTTCACATTTACATCCCATTATGTTCCTATTAAATCAAATTTAATTTAAGCACCGATTTTTTCAGTGACAAATTTACATCCCATTATGTTCCTATTAAATCTTGTTTAGCCGCCAACACAATGATAGATGGTAATGATTTACATCCCATTATGTTCCTATTAAATCAATTCCAAATTTTTACACATATCATTAGATAAAGTAAATTTACATCCCATTATGTTCCTATTAAATCGACCCAACTCCCCAAACAGAAGTATAATCACCTTGAAATTTACATCCCATTATGTTCCTATTAAATCGTTTTTGACGGGAAAAGTAAAGATGTTAGACTATCTATTTACATCCCATTATGTTCCTATTAAATCTAAATCACTACTCTAAGTTAGCGAGTAAGGGCAAAATTTACATCCCATTATGTTCCTATTAAATCGGCATGTCAATTACAATATTCTTGTACAGTTACTCTATTTACATCCCATTATGTTCCTATTAAATCCATTTTTCAATAACCGTCACAACAAACTTAAACATATTTACATCCCATTATGTTCCTATTAAATCGTGCAACAGATATAACGCTAACCGTTCACGCTCAAAATTTACATCCCATTATGTTCCTATTAAATCTGAAAATAGATTTGTTGCTATGTTATATAACTGTTATTTACATCCCATTATGTTCCTATTAAATCTATTTCAGTTTCTGACAAAAAGTTTTCGTATGTGATATTTACATCCCATTATGTTCCTATTAAATCCGAGAGGTCTATAAAGTTATAGACCTCCTTGTTAAAATTTACATCCCATTATGTTCCTATTAAATCGAAAAAATAACTTTTGCTGACATTACAGTAAACCAATTTACATCCCATTATGTTCCTATTAAATCCTAGTGGTTTTTATTCTCAATAACCGCTACATCTTGATTTACATCCCATTATGTTCCTATTAAATCGTAATACCTGTCATATATACAAAACCTTGCTGAGTATTTACATCCCATTATGTTCCTATTAAATCAGAATACCACATCTTTTTTCACCTCTTTTATGCGGATTTACATCCCATTATGTTCCTATTAAATCAATGTGCCGTGGTCGCAAGGCGATAGCAATATCCGCATTTACATCCCATTATGTTCCTATTAAATCTGATTATAATTTTGTAAGGTCAAACGGAATAAGTGATTTACATCCCATTATGTTCCTATTAAATCGCTGTGCGAGTAATTCAGCTTCACACAATTCAGCTGTATTTACATCCCATTATGTTCCTATTAAATCCAACTTTCATCGGTCGCAATTTGACCGGTGGGAATAATTTACATCCCATTATGTTCCTATTAAATCTTATATTTAGTAATTGTATTTAATAGCCACATTTATTTACATCCCATTATGTTCCTATTAAATCTAAAAATGCAAAATAACTTCGGTCTTACAAACGAATTTACATCCCATTATGTTCCTATTAAATCCATATATACAACATACGGAAAGTAAATAAACACATATTTACATCCCATTATGTTCCTATTAAATCGACGAGCTTTACAAAAATATTCTCTTAGGCTTTGAATTTACATCCCATTATGTTCCTATTAAATCGGGCAGGCTATTGCTGATTTTATCGGTTCTATTGATATTTACATCCCATTATGTTCCTATTAAATCGAAGCACAAATGTTTAAAGCAAAAAAGAGTTGCAAAATTTACATCCCATTATGTTCCTATTAAATCTGCCGCTGTCATTGAAAAGTTGTTTAACAATCCGTTATTTACATCCCATTATGTTCCTATTAAATCACCAATACATTTATTGCTATATTACGAATATAGAGATTTACATCCCATTATGTTCCTATTAAATCAAAAAAGTCATCAACTCTTTCTATATATGTACTGATTTACATCCCATTATGTTCCTATTAAATCCTCGTTGTCATAGTTGTTATTTATATAACCCTCTGGATTTACATCCCATTATGTTCCTATTAAATCTATACCGTTTGTTACAAGTATTGTTTCCCAAAATGATTTACATCCCATTATGTTCCTATTAAATCATATCCCAGTTAGCCTTGTCTGACCCTATCCACTGATTTACATCCCATTATGTTCCTATTAAATCTTTATGCGTTCATCTGTGATTTTTTGAATATCAGATTTACATCCCATTATGTTCCTATTAAATCTAACTCATCAACAGATAGGTCAAAATTATCTAACGGATTTACATCCCATTATGTTCCTATTAAATCAAAATCACTAACTTTTGTTACATCAATAATCTTTTCATTTACATCCCATTATGTTCCTATTAAATCCTTTATGCGTTCATCTGTGATTTTTTGAATATCAGCATTTACATCCCATTATGTTCCTATTAAATCTCACAAAGAATTATTTTTATTTTATAAAGGTTACTCATTTACATCCCATTATGTTCCTATTAAATCGACTTAAATCCTTTGATAGTTATGTTATCGCTTGCAATTTACATCCCATTATGTTCCTATTAAATCGGAAAAGGGTACATAAACAAAGAACTAAAAATGCAAATTTACATCCCATTATGTTCCTATTAAATCGCTATCGACTTGCGTTTGTGCATACCCGTCTATCGACATTTACATCCCATTATGTTCCTATTAAATCAACTTTAACAGTTTATGCTCAATTCGATGTAGGAAGATTTACATCCCATTATGTTCCTATTAAATCAGAATACCACATCTTTCTTTCACCTCTTTAATGCGGATTTACATCCCATTATGTTCCTATTAAATCCCATACTTTTTTGAATATGCGTTGTACTCTGACGAATTTACATCCCATTATGTTCCTATTAAATCTCTAATGGCTATATGTATGTATATAATTTACTGTATATTTACATCCCATTATGTTCCTATTAAATCATCTTTTCAGGTGCTTTTTTATTTATATAACAATACATTTACATCCCATTATGTTCCTATTAAATCTCAGTACATTTATTGTTACATTACGAATATAGAGATTTACATCCCATTATGTTCCTATTAAATCTACAGTAGAGTGCAAACCGTCACAATACGAAAGTTTATTTACATCCCATTATGTTCCTATTAAATCATATCGAAAATGATATTTTTGAAATTTTGATATAATTTACATCCCATTATGTTCCTATTAAATCCCATACCTATATAATACTCTATTTTCTACGATTTTCAACCCCCTTTTTGTCTACCCCCGAAAAAACAAGTCAAGTAGATGTTCGCAATCTGCTCAATTACTTGCTCACAACGCTTCTCATACCACACGAATCAATGGATTGTCAACTCCCCCACAAAAATGCACTTTCTTAGGTCGACAATAGCACAGCAATCATTTCTAAACTACTATATCTCTTAGTACCTTTTGCACTTCAACAGATTGTATTAACATACGCATTTTCATAATTCCTGATTTGACATTTGGTTGTCCGCATCTGATACTGTCTTTATGTTCTGAAATGCAACAATCCTTATGCCAACATCCCCCCATTTCTTTTCCTTTTATCGACCATCTTTCATTTTCTGTTAATTCCCCTGCCAATGATTTCATTACTCTTTCCGTAGAAAACCTCTTAAATCCTGCTAATTATTTTAAAGTTTTCTCGTCTTGTATTTTCGATAAATTAATATGATGATTTTCTATTGTTTCCAGTATTTCCATACGCATCTATACTTTATCTTTTTTACCTGTCCCTGTCCATTCCACAAGTTTATCAAAAGCTAAAACCAGATATTCAAAGCAAATCATATCAAGTATTACAATGCAATTGTCAGATTTAGCTTCATATTTTCTGAGTAATCTGTATTTATTCCGAATATCCTGATTATCAACCACATAGTCAAATGCAATATAATATATATTATTATCATTAGTATCTATATGTGATACTGCATCTAATATCCCCTGATTGCTCCCTTTACTTTCTACCTCTAATTTGCCACCAAAGAAAAGCTCATTTGCCAACTGCCAAAAATATAATCCTGCACCTGTATCCTCTGTCCATAAATATTTCATTTTATTCCCCATTACTACACACACTATAACTCATCTTGAAGTGTTATTTTATTGTCATCAAGCTGCAGTATTTTAAAACTTTTATCTGATACATTCAAGCCATCACAATTTCTTGAAAAAAGCATATACTGATTAGAAAACTCAAAATTAATAAATCTTCTTATATCATCGTCAATCAGAATGTCTGCATTATCAATAACAATAAAACAATCCCTGCATTTTTTCAGATTTTCTTTCATATTCTCCGATTTGTAATTAAACAATTTTATTGCATTATATTCCTCTGTCAACTTAAGATCCTCAAGTATTTCATATAACACTGTTTTCCCTGTTCCACTGTCTCCGCCAACCAGTGTTATTCTATCATCAAAAAATAATTCATACGAAAATGGAGCTGCTTTAAATGAAATATTTTTATAAATCATCTTTTTCCCTCCTCTCATATTCCTTACTCCACCATGCACTATATCCTGCACTCCCTGTCACAATCTCATCACCATTAAACCTGATTTTTGTATTATCCGAAACATAAACAAAACTTGGTCTTGACATATATATCTTAATATTATCCATCTCAAATATTATTTTTAGTACATTAGGTCCACATTCCTCTACACATACAACTTTATCCGGATGTTTTATAATATTTAACAAAGTTTTGCATCCTGATGATAAATTTCTGATTGTTCCCAAACCGAACTTTGTCTGAATATGCTTGTCTGGTGTTAATACAGCATCATCCGCCTGCTTGATAAGATTTATATCTCTTTCTGTCATCTCCTCATTACAGGTGTTTAAATTAAAGTAGAGGTCGTTTTGTATTATCCAGTCCTCACAATTTTTCTTATCTGTATATATATCTATCATTTATATCCCTCCATTTTATTCTGTCATATAATCAATCGGATATTCACAATCTGCTCTGCTACTTCCTTGATAGTGTTAAAGTATGTTTCCCTCTCTCTCCGTTTTCGATAACCCGATACCTTTTCCCGTCTCCTCATCAAAATCGTACACAAAATCTGTACGATGTATATCCGTTTTTTCGATAACGCCTTCTATACCTTCCTTTGAATATTTATTATATATAGTTACACTTAAAGTCAATTCATCAAGCTTTGTTTTTAATATTTCTTTGGCTTCTCTCCCTAAATGTCTATCGTATATTTCACTCTGATACTTTTCTATGAAATCCTCATTTTCATTGTAAATTTTATCAGGCATCACAGACACACTCTCTATCATTCTGAATTTTTTCTTACCATCCATTTTACTCAGTTCGTTCACAGATAGTTTCTGAAAATATTCAAGATATGCTTCTATTTCTTTATAATATTCAGTATTTACTATTTTTTCCGTATCGTAAACTTCGTTGATATAATTTATTTTCTGTTCTTCAGTAAATAGCTGATTCTCATAATCGCCCATACATTCCCAAGAACGCTCAAATAAATCCCGATAATATATTCCTGTGTTGTTAATTCTGTTTTTTACTTGTCTTTTTGCATTTTCTGTTTTATAAATTTTTATATTAGGTTTTGACGGAATATATCTACCTTTTCTATTGCAGCGTCCCATACGCTGTAACAAACTGTCTGCGGTACACATTTCCGTATAAAGTATATCAAAGTCTATATCCAGACTCGCCTCTACAATCTGTGTTGTCACCCATATACCTATGCTTTCTCTGTTTTCCGAAAACTGCATTATATTTTTTTCAAGCATTTTTCTGTGTTTTTTAATATATCTTGCATGTAACGAATATACATTGTCCGTATATTCTTCCAACAAACGATATGTTTCTTGTGCTTTTTTTACAGTGTTGCATATAACAAGCACTTTTTTTGTTTTTGATTCCTCTGCGATTTCTTCCAGATTAAATTCCTGTTCATATAACTTTATCATATGTCTCTGCATCACATTTTCTGCCGAAAAATCTTCAAAACAATATGTCTCATTTTTTATCAATCCATATTTGTTCATAAAATCAAGCAATACCGGTGGGAGTGTTGCTGTCATAATAGCAAATTTTCCTCCCATCTGTGAAATCGTTTTTAAACCATATATAAGTGCCGCAACAATTCTTGGTTCATATGACTGTATTTCATCTATTATAACCTTTGAATATTTCAATGTTGCTGCCATTATTTCTGTTCCCAATGCTTTATACACAAATAAAAACAACTGGTCTACAGTAGATATTGTTAATGGTGCACTAAACATTTTTGTCTTTTCAAACTTTTCTTTTGCAGACTTTTCCTCCGCATCTTTCTCCTGTTCATCAGCAGATTCCTCTATATACTTTTGCAAACTCTCAGAGTGAAGCAACGCAGCATCTTTAAAATTATATTCCTCCCGTATTCTTTTATATATTGCATTTGAAGACACTTTAAGCGGCAATGTATAAAACCCCTTTTCTCCGTTAAGCCAATATAAGGCTGCTTCTGTTTTTCCCGAACCTGTAGGTGCGATTATGACAACATTGCTGTCCGCTTTTTCTCTCATATACTTCTGAACCGCTCTCATATTTTTTCCATATCTTTTATCAATATTATTTATCAGTATCTTCTTTTCAAAATCAACCTTTTCCTCGGATTCAATTTTTCCACTGCTTACTGTCCAGTCAAATTTATTTAGCATTCCTTTTATAAGCATATATTCTTGCCATATATCCTCATTTATCACAACATTAGGATATGCTTTTGAGTTGACAAAAAGGAGTTCCCTGCCTCGATTTCTCATACTGGTTTTCCATTCACTTGCTTTGCAAAATTCATTAAAACAATCTTTAAAATATTTTTCTGAAAACTCTCTTATTTCACACGCTTCAAACTCATCATCCCTTGTATGATGATAATAAACTGCCGTTACAAGGCATTTAAAATCTTCCTTTGTTATGTCATCAAATTCTTTTTGCAATTTTTCAAAAGATAAAGTCAAAGCACTAAGAAACCCATGCGGAACCTGTGTTATATTTTTATACTTTCCATCTCCCCCATCAGATAGCTTTGCCTGAAAAACAAGATTTGCCTTTCCAACATCATGATATTTACACGCAATATAAATAAGATTTTTTTCCTTTTCAGTAAAATATTTTCCATACTGTTCAAAAAATTTTTCCGCACATTCAACAGTCTCGTCTAAATGTTCCCTAAGTGTTTTTTGTTCTTCGTAAACATCGTTAATGATATTGTTCTTCTCATTTTCCAATGCCGCAATCTCAGCTTTTGAAAGTATGTCAGCCATTTCTTCTATTAAATCTGAATACACTTTCTCAACTTTCTCTTTTTCATTATATTTTAATATGTGCTTTTTTGATTTAGCGTAAAAATTCATTTTCATCCCCCTAAATTTTTCATCCCAAAATGTATCTATTATATTTTCTTTAGGCAAATGCGACAACTGTTTCTCCGCCCTCATAATCATCTACATAGGCATCAAAAACTGTTTCTCCCTTTGGGAAATAATATGCCTTTACTTTTCCACCATCTTTTTTCCATCTTCTTACACCCTTTATAATCTCATATTCTTTTGTAAGTGTATAGGTCGTTGCTGATTTAATATCACCTTCCTCAAAACACTCAACCGGTATATAAATATCCATCTTAGGCTCTGCTTCTTCTTCCTGATGAATATTGACAATATCAACACTTTCAATATCCAGCAAATCTTCATATCTTCCTAATGCAGGATATTTTTTCGGTGATAAAAGGGACTTATAGATTATATCAAAATCTTCATCATTTTCCGGTGCAATATGTATAACCATTCTATTTTCGCAAACAAGTTCCACATTTGCAATTCCTTTAAAAACACCATACTCCTTATCTTTGTCTTTCACGCATATCTGATGCCTGCCCGCTTCATATTTACTGCCTGCGTTAAAAGAATATCTTGTATAAAGTTCTGAAACTGTTCCCTGATTACATCCCTGGATACTTATTCTCAATCTATGCAACTCCGTAAATCCGCATATGGCATGAACCATTCCTGATACCGTAGAATATGGCGGTAAGGGATATGTTTCTTTAATAATAAAACTGCTCGGTTTACGATAATTTGCAAGTGTCTGATAACACTGAAGTCTTATCGCTCTACTAATTGCTTTCTCCATAATATTTATCAACTTCCTTTTTCAACTGCTCAAATGCTTTTCCTATTGTATCAGCATTTAATTTTTCACGAATCTCCGTATCATTTTCAAATGTATCTGCTGCAACTCCTACAACAGTATTCGCTTTAATATCTTCACTCTGAGCTACTATCTCTGCCAGTCTTTTTACACCTAACTTATTATTGTCAAGTTTAACCTGATTTTCAAAGAAAGGATTTTTTCTCTCATAGCATCCTCCTATTATAAATAGAGGGCTCATATTTTCTCGTCTTCCTTTAATATCACGATAGAGATACTCAATTCCGTCTAATAATGTTTTAACCCTGTCACTTTTTTTCTCCTGCGAAATAGATATTTCTCCGTCCACTCCAACACAATCTAAATCTATTGATACCGTATATGTATAGTATGAACGCTGAATTTCACTCTGTGCAATCGCATTATCCAGACCAGCCCTCTTAGCCATTCCCATATTTGTAAGAAATTCCAAATCACTCTGATATGGCTCAAGAGCAATCGCATTACTAAGTCTTGCTACCGCACTTCTGGTTGATGCTCCGCCTTTCTCTCCTTTTCCGTCTTCCTTAGATGTTGTTTTCATATATCCAAAAAGGTCGATTTCGGGATAATCTTCAATTGTCGCTGACGGTGCGAACTGCACAACACCACTTTTTCCGTCAACAGGTGTATTATCCCACTTTAACTGCCTTACAAGGCTGTATCTCATAGCCTGTCTTGAAATATATGAATACTGCTCATAATTTCCTCTTGTCATTTTTTTAAGTGTAGTTATATTTCCGATGCCCTCTCCATAATTAGCACTTTCTGCTAAAAAAATCATAGTAATTGTTAAGCCTTTATTATCCATTTTCGTTTTCCTCCTTACTTACATGATGACTTCCTTTTAACCCTAAAACAAACGCATATCCATATTGATTGAATTTATCTCTATCCTGTAACATATCAACAAAACCATTTGGCACATCAAGTCTGCTTGATATATATAATCTAATAATAACATCCATAAATCTTTCCGTATTACCTACCGAAAGTGCATTTGTCAGTCTGTAAATCGTTCCTCTTATGCACTCATCAGAAACAACTCCTTTTGCGGCTAAAATTGCTTTTCTCAATTCATATCCGCTATTTCTCATAGACCATACATTCATTTTCTTATTACCTCCTTCATCTTGTACAATCATAAATGTCCTGACCTGAATCTTAAATACAAGCACTGCCCTGCTCAAAATACTTTCTGTTTCAATACTTGCCTTTATAAGCCTGTTTATAAGCCTGTACTGATTATTATAACTTATCAGATTTTCAATCGAGCTTTCATACACATTTAAAAAGTCATTTTTTATCTTCACATTTGGATGTTCTGATAATTTTTCTAAATATTCCATTATCTTCTTATCTTTAAGAATATTTAGAATATCTTTGTGTAATATATTGAAAGTATATCTGTCTTTTTCATTTGTTCCTCTTAGTATCACAGGTATATTGTTAAGCTCTCTAATCTTTAATTTAAATACAGTATTTAAAGTCCTTGCAACCCATGTAGCGTACTTTTCTCCGATATGCTTTGCATTTTCTTTCAGTACTACCGTTCCCATTTTATTAGAATCTATTAATGCCTTAAGACTACAATCTATATTTTGAAAAACAAACTTATTTCCAACCAGACGAAATCCCAAAGGAACAAGTGCATACAGATAAGCACATAAAGGACATATATACGCATCAACTTTGCAGTTCCAAAATGCCGAACGCTTTCTTGAGAGGTCATCTGCCATATCATTCATAAAGGCAATTGAAATCTTTTCTTTACTGTCTATCATCGTATTACATTCAATACAATATTCCTTAGATTTTTCATGTGATTTTTGCAGATAATCTTTTAAAGGTTTTGAAAAATCTTTTTCAAACATCTCACGCATATCTTTTGCCGCATTTGCCCTAAGCAAAAAACTCTTGCCATTCCAAAAACGATTTATGTAGTTGTAAATTACACTTTTCATACAAAAAGTTTCCCTGCACAATGGCTGTTCCAAAAAATCTTCAAGTTCTGACAATCTTTTCAGAATCTCATCAGACTCCATTTTCATATTTATTTTTTTACTTTTAAGATTTTCATACACTTCCGGATTTTCAATTTTGTCACGAATATTTGCAAAACCACTTTTGTAACTACTCGACGTCATCTTATCTGTAATGTATTTCAAGTCATCTTTTACATTGTTGTTTTTTTCTATACCATCTCCTTTTTCTATAACTCCTCTGCACTTTTCAATTCTATTTATAATTTCCTGATATGTACACATTGGACCATAAATTTCTACAAATGCCTTAAAGTACATATCTGTCCAGTCTGCATTTAATGCAAACTCACGACTTATGCAGAGTACTTGTTCTTCTTCATCAATCCAAAAATCCTCACCTTTTCTTGCCTTGAAAACATGAAGCATATTATACATTCCTACAATACCTGCATTTTTCAGGAAATCACCTTTTGTAATCTTGATTGGCTCCAAATATTTCACTCCCCTCTACATAACGATTTCAAATTTACCATGCCCTTCTGACCTTCTGCACCCTAACCCTGCCATATACAAAAAGTTCAAAAGTTCAGGTGTCCCAGTCAATTTATAAATCCCTATATTAGCATCTATCATATGTTCAAATACACACTGAACAACCTTTTTTCCTTTTATTGGAACAATTGAAAAACCATCTGTTGAAATCGGTACATCAAGTTTTTTCAGCATAAAATCAACATTTTCTCTCAAAACTTCTCCAAATTCATCATCTTCATAAGTGTAATAAATATCGGAATTGTCGTCAGAATTATGTCTTCTGACAATAAGAGAACTCAACATTTTCACAACAATCTCTGAATCCCTTATTTCCTTTCGTTTTTGTGCAACGATAGACACAAGTTTTATAGAATTACACTTCATGGGATAACTTTTTCCATACATAGTCTTGAAAGACTTGAGCATCTGTATGCTTTCCGCAAGATCAGCGTCACTAAAGAACACCTCAAAACAAGGCATCCCTAGTGAGATCTGTTCTTTTTGAAACTTTGCATTTGGAAGATAATATGAAAATGTATAACTTTTCATGACAGATTTGCTCTTGTCGTAAAGACTCATATGAAATTGTTCTGAATAGTTCAATGTTGCCTCTTTAAAAAAACTAATCATGAGTGATTCCAAACTTTTTGGCAAAAATTGTTTTTCCAAACTAAAAGTTAATTTGAACTGGTTCATTTTTTCACCCCTTTCTATAATCCATAATTATTTCTTCAATCATTTCAACTCTGATTATTTGAATGATTGAGTTTAGTATATCACTTTTACATCAAAAGTCAATAATTAAATATAATTTACTTGGATGAATATTTATTCGACACAAAATAAAATTAATCCTTACACTCTTTTTTCTTTACAATCTTTTTCTTTTCACCTATACTTAATATACATTTTGGGATGTAAAAAATAAATTATATTTAATTATTTCAATTTTAATAGCTACATTATGGAAATCATTCACTTCCCTATAAAAAAAGCATCTCTCCTAGTGCTGATATACCCCTCTAAAGCAACAGATTTTATATCTAATCCGTCTACTTTAGAAGTATCATGTCAACACAAAGAAAAGATGCTTTTTCCATTTATATTTTTCCAAATATTACTATACTGATATCAAAAAACATTTTAACACAAACAAACACATAACAGTTTGCTACATTGTCACGCAATTTTCTTCTATAATATGCTCAATCTCCTCAACACTTTTCTGCGTTGCAAGTGAAATCTGTTCCAATGTAAACTTATTTTTATACATATTTATAATAATCGTTTCATTGGTTCTTTTCATTCCTCTGGCTTCTCCCCTCGCTTCTCCTCTCGCCTCTGCTCTTTCTTCTATTCCTAAACTTAAATTACACATCACACTCACATCCTCTCTTAATTTTGTATCAACCGGAATATTATATTCTTTTTCAAGAATATCAAATTTCTGTGCCTCTGGCAGTTCATTTGATAGTAATGTACATATCAAACGATGTAATTCATATTTTTCTTCATATTCCGGCAATGTATTGGTTATACCTATCAACACAATGTTTATCAGATCAAGATTCCCCTTCCAATCATATGGCTCTAAAATCTCATCTTTTGCAAGATGTATATGCGACATGCTATTGTACTTCATATTCATACATATCCATATGCTAAACACCTGATTTATATCATCATAATTTGAATTCACAAAATCTCTTTCTTTTTGTGATGATATCAATCTGCTCACATAAAAGATTGCCCTATTTAATATTTCATATGCTGACGGTTCATCTTTTTGACATTCTACATTTATTATAATCTTCGACAAATTGTTTTGGGACTTATCCGGCAGCGGCATTCTTACATAAAATATAATATCAAACCTTATCATCCCCTCATTTATTTCATTATCTTCTGTATTAAATCCTTTTATCTTCTCACCGGATACATATTCTGCATTTGTCATACCAGGTTCAATAGGTACTACTCCTATTTCAGGTTCTCCTTCAATATACTTTACAACATCTTTCGGATTCATACCTTTAAATGCACCAACAGTTTTTACTAATATATTTGCTAATATACTCTTTTGTGCAATCAGCTTCTTTGCATACGCATCATATTGTGCCTTATCATCTGCTGCACTCAGCACATTTTTTATTTCTGTATTCAACTTTTCATTCCCCCTCTTATCTTTTTGCATATCACCTCTTATATACCTTATACTCATATTCTTTGATACAATTATATTAAAGATACACTACAAACGCAACTAAATTAATTTTAATATTAATACCTAAAATTTAAATCCATTTATCCCTTATATCAGGATTGTTTAATCCCAAATTTTATGCTAAACTATTCATTACATTTGTTGTCTGACACCTACACACAGCAAATGCAGCAAGTTTTACACAATAATATGTCCCACAGCAATAACGCAACGGTATTTTTATTCTCAACAACATTTGCTTTGACATAACTATATTTACACAAAAACAGCAGAACGAGGTTTTTTATGACTAGATTAAAAGAATTTCTTTTCAAATACAAACACGCAATTATTATTTTATATATGCCGATTTATCTTTTATGGTTTACAAGTCTCGAGAAGAGAACCAATGTGCATTTCACCGACATTCATTGCAAGATTGATGATTATATACCATTTTGTGAAGTTTTTATAATTCCTTATCTTTTATGGTTTTTATATGTCGCAGTCAGTTTAATATATCTTTTCTTTCAGACAAAGCATCTCGACGATTTTTATAGATGCTGTGCCGTGCTGCTACTAGGAATGACGACTTCACTTCTCATTTATACGATTTTTCCAAATCAGCAGACAATGCGGCCTAAAACCTTTGACCACAGCAATATTTTTACTACTATCATTGACATACTTTACCGAACCGACACGGATACAAATGTCTTTCCAAGCATCCATGTGTTCAACTCGATTGCAATCCATTTTGGCATAAGCCGCAGTTATTATTTTAGAAATGTCGATGATGTTAATATTGTTAAGAACGACAAAAAAAGAAAAGCGATTAAAATCTTAAGACTTTCATCGCTTATACTTTGTATTCTTATCTGCATATCAACGCTGACACTTAAACAGCACTCATTTTTAGACCTTGTCGGCGGTTGTGTATTATTTGCTTTTTATTACACGATTGTTTATATCAGACCTTTCAGGCAGACTAAGCTTTCAACAGATTGCTAAGCTCGGCGAACTGTTCAAGACTTAATGCCTCTCCTCTGACCGTTGCAGGAAGTCCCATTTTTTCTAATGCTGTGACAACCTGTTCTTTATTTACACTTAGATTTGAAGCATTATTTAATCCGTTCTGAAGTGTTTTTCTTCTCTGATTAAATGATGCTCTTATTATTTTAAACATAAATGCTTCGTCTTTTACATCAACCGGTCTTTCCGCATGGCAGGTAAGCCTTATAACCGCAGAGCCGACATTTGGACGCGGCATAAAACAATTTGCCGGAACATTAGCGACTATCTCCGCTTTTGAATAAAACTGTACGGCAAGCGACAATGCACCATAATCTTTTGTTCCCGGTCCTGACTGCATCCTGTCTGCGACCTCTTTCTGCACCATGACCGTTATGCTTTCAAGCGGCACATGACTTTCAAATAATCCCATTATGATAGGTGTTGTTATATAATATGGAAGATTTGCAACAACCTTTATCGGCTTGCCGCCGTTATGCTCCTTTGCCACTTTTGCAATGTCAAGTTTAAGTATATCCTCATTTACAACCGTGACATTGTCATAAGCAGACAATGTATCTGCAAGTATGGGTATGAGATTGTCATCTATCTCAACCGCCATGACTTCTCTTGCGTTCTCACACAGATATTGCGTCATCGTACCTATTCCGGGTCCTATTTCAAGTACAAAATCATCTTTTGTTATCCCTGCCTCGCTTATTATCCTCTCTAAAACATGAGTGTCTATAAGAAAGTTCTGACCAAATTTCTTCTGAAATCTGAAATTGTATTTCTGTAATATTTCTATTGTATTTTGTGGTATTCCAAGTGTTGCCATATTTCCTCATTTCCGTGCTGTTGCACACTAATTATTTTATCCGGTACATCTTCACCGCATTTTCGCAAGTAGTTTTTATGATTTTCTCAGCCGAAATCCCCTTAAGTTTGGAAATACATTCCACCACATACTTAAGATACGATGAGTCATTCCTCTTTCCACGATGAGGTTCAGGGGTCAGATATGGGCAATCTGTTTCAAGCACAATACGCTCAAGTGGTGTCATTTTCACTACTTCTTTGAGTTTTTTGCTGTTTTTAAATGTAACTACTCCGCCAATTCCAAGATAATATCCCATATCAAGATAAATCTGTGCCATCTCCGGACTGTAAGAAAAACAATGGATAACTCCGTTAAGCTCGTCCCCGTGATGTTCTTTCATTATATCGAGTGTATCTGCTGCCGCATCCCTGCTGTGAATAATAATCGGCATATCAAGTTCATAGGCAAGGTCAAGCTGTCTTGCAAACCATTTCTTCTGAACTTCCCGTTCCGGCTCGTCATAGTGATAATCAAGTCCTATCTCGCCTATCGCCACGATTTTTTCATCAGCCGCAAGACTTTTAAGCCACTCCATATGGCTCTCGTCAAGTCTCTCTACATCCTCCGGATGGATACCAACCGCACCGTACATAAAATCATATTTCTTAACTATCTCAAATGTCTTTTTTGTCGATGCAACACTTGCCCCAACATTTACAACTGTCCCAACTCCTTTATTTTTTAATGAAAAAAGCAATTCTTCCCTGTCCTCATCAAAGCTCTCATCATCATAATGAGCGTGTGTATCAAAAATCATATATCCTCTTTTCCGTGCTGTTTTTTTGCACATGATAGCGTTTCATTTAAAACTCTTAATAAACCTGTTAAAGTTTATTATATTTTTCTATCAAATAAACATTATTCACATATAAAAATCTTCTGTCAAAAGCAGATTTCACCTTAAATTCTGTCTGCAGCAAAAGCTGTCAAAAAAATCCACCATACCAACATTATGCTTAGTATAGCGGATTTTTTACTAAAATACAATTTTTAAAATATTATAAATAGAACACAATCATGTCTATCAAAAATACCGGAATAAGACAGCTTATTGACCAAAGCATATATCCGAAGAATGATGGCATCTTGATACCGTTTTCCTCGGCAATCGAGCGAACCATAAAGTTCGGTGCATTTCCGATATATGTGTTTGCTCCCATGAATACTGCACCTGACGAAATCGCCATAAGAAGTATTTTTGGAACAAATCCTCCCGTAACCTGTATTCCGTCTTTAAATCCAAGTGAAAGTGCTGTCTTGAAGAACACAAGGTAAGTCGGTGTATTATCAAGAAAACTTGACAAAAATCCTGTTATCCAGAAGAACTGCCACGGCTTTGTCACTCCTAGTTCCCCGCCCTTTACTTCAAGAATAAGAAGTGTAGGTATCATTGTAATAAATATACCGATGAAAAGAATTGCAACTTCCTCGATGGCATCCCATGTAAAATGGTTATCCTCCCTGATACCCTTGTCCGTAGTCTTGTAAGAAAGCAAAGCTGCGGCAAGTATTATGATAACTTCGAGGAGTGATGCATATCCAAACTCTACCTCACCGTATATATGAATATTCTTTGCAAAGAATGGACTTATCTGCGGAAGAACTCCGCTCAATATAACGGCTCCAACTATCATTGCAAGGAAAATTATATTCTTTGCACCCGAAAGACGGATAGGTGTTTTATTTTCAAGTACTTCCGGTTTAAGACCGTCAGCAATATCTTTCTTATATGCATTTGTATCAACTACAAAAAATAGTGCTAAAAGAAGTACAATATTTAATAACAATATCGGAATGAGGTGCAAACTCCAGAAGAAATCAACACCATTCATAAATCCCATCAAAAGCGGTGGGTCACCGACCGGTGTAAGGCATCCTCCGATATTTGATACAAGGAAAATAAAGAATACTATTATCTGTACTTTTCTTTTACGCCATTTATTTGCTCTGATTATAGGTCTTATCATAAGCATACTTGCTCCTGTCGTACCAATCCAGCTCGACAAAAGCGTACCGATAAGAAGCATCAAAATATTTACTTTAGGTGTACCTACAAGATCGCCCTCAAGTGCTATATTTCCTGCCACGCAGAACAGACCAAACAACAACACTATAAATGTAATATAATCTCCAAAAATAACTTCGAGAAATTCTTCAAATGTTTTACTTCCGCCATAACCTATGGCAAATGGTATCAAAAACGCAAGTGACCAAAAGATTACTGCTACTGCTTTATATTTTTCCCATAACTCCCCGATAACTAACGGGCATATCGCTATACAAAGAAGCATTCCGACAAACGGAATACAATACGCAAGCGACAGACTGTTTCCAAGCTCCTGCTCAGCTCCCTTTTCTGCTGCAAATGACACAGCCGGATTGACGGCAGCCGCAAGAAGAAGCATTGATACAATAGCCAAAAAGCTGTTTTTTACTGTTTTCATACTCTTACGCCTCCTGTGTAAAATAACACTGTTTCTACTTATTAGAATATAACACTATTCGCATACCGAGTTATTATAGTACAGAGGTCATAAAAAATCAATAAATGTTTTATATTTTTTTATTATTTTGTAACAGTTCTGCCATAGATTGACGTTCCCTCTTATCCCCTTTTGTGCGTCTTTTCATATGCCGGCAGGCTCATTCTAAAAAATCTTCTTGCAAGACATTTTGCATTGAACGGTATCAGCGGATAGAGATATCCCTCTCCTAATAGTGTATGTGTCATAAGAAGTGATGCTATAAGAAATACCGTTCCTGCTATAAATCCATATACACCAAATATACTTGTCAATATCAGCAGTATCACTCTATGAAATTTGACTGCATAGGTGAGTTCCATATTGCTCTGCGTATAATTTGCCACCGCAACAAATGCCATGTAGAGCATTATTTCCGGATTAAACCATCCTGAGTCTACCGTATAATCACCAAATACGATACCGGCAACGATACTAAGTGGTGTTGTGAGCATATTTGGGGTGTTGACCGCTGCCATTTTCAATCCGTCTATTGCAAATTCAAGTATAAGGAACTGAAATACAGGTGCCACATTTATATCATCACGGATTAATATAAATTCAAGCGGCTTCGGCACCCACTCCGGATTTTCGATAAGGAGCAGGAAAACAGGTGTGATAAAAACGGCAAGTATATTTGTCACCATTCTTGTAATCCTTAAGTATGTTCCCGTTACAGGAGGAAAATAATAATCATTTGCATCTTCGATTATACCGAACAATGATGTAGGCAGTATCATAACGGCAGGTGAGTTATCGACAAGTATTACAATACTTCCCTCCAGCATACTTGCCGCCGCCGTGTCAGGTCTTTCCGTATATTTGTACTTTGGAAACGGATTTATCCATTTTCCCGGAAAAAGCATCTCCGCAAGGCTTTCCTGATTCATTGTAAGTGCATCAACATCCATTGAATTTATGCTGTCCATGACTTTTTTTACATCTTTTTCATTTACCCTGCCGTACATATATCCGACAGCAATATCCGTCCTTGAACTTCTGCCTACTCTCGCAAATTTAAACATAAGGTTTTTATCTCTTATTCGTCTCCTGATAAGTGCCATATTCGGTATAAGTGCCTCGATAAATCCATCCCTTGACCCCCTTAAAACCTTATCCTTTTCAGGTTCTTCCACACTTCGTCCCGGATATTCCCTAAGATCGAGAGCAAGAATCCCTTCGTACCCCTCTATCATCATACAGGTGAGTCCTGCAAGGAAATTATCTATAAAATCCTGTTCTTCATCAATCTCCATAATATCGACGAACGGTGTACTTTTACTTATAAAACCTGCTAAATCCTCTGGCATATCCTCCTCTTTAATCGAATAAAAAAACTGCATAAGTTTTTCTATAGTATCTCCGGGTAGAAATCCATCCACTGAATATACAGAAACTTTCCTGCCTCCAATCCGGACCTCACGGTGAAGCAGATCAAAATTTTCATCAAGTTTAAAAAGATTGCTTATCTCCTGCTGACGCATTTTGAAATCACTTCCAAAAATAATGGAGCTTTTTTGTTTTGTATTATCTGTACTGTTTTGCTGCGTACCACTATTCATTTCCGACTGCCTCCGATTTGTTACTGTTCGCATTTGCGATATTTGCAAGCAACTTCAATATATTTTTCAATATATCTGATTTTTAACACTATTAAACAAGCAGAAAAGCGAATTGCAAATATCCGCCTGACTATGAACAATGGTTATTGTTTGCAGAAAACAGTAAAATATACATATGCTATGCAGCACATCACAAAGAATAGTATTGATGGACTTGACGAGACTGACAATGATTATATATATTATTATTCAGTTAAATTTGTGAATTAAAGATTTTCAAAAAATATTACACCTTAACACCCCTAGGAGCCGCCCTATGTCAATCACTACATACGACCAGAAACTTTTCGCCGATGCCTGCCAAAAAATTGTTGCCAAAGAGCGTGAAACAAACGGTATCGGCACTCTAAAAGAAAAAACAATGCACGCAGTCCTTAAAAACTTTTATGAGCCTGACATTTCACATCAGGAGATAAAAGTTAGCCGCTTTGTTGCGGATATTTTGCGTGATGATGAGATTATAGAGATACAGACAAGAAGTTTCAATGCAATGCGTAAGAAACTCAGTGTTTTTTTAGAAAAATATCCTGTTACCATTGTCTATCCCATCCCACACAACAAGTGGCTTTACTGGATAGACGAGGACACGGGAGAAGTCTCTAAAAAGCGTAAATCACCTAAAACCGGAACTTTTTTTGATGCTTTTATAGAGCTGTATAAGATAAGTATGTTTTTGTCAAACCCTAATCTGCACATCTGTCTTGTCCTTGTTGATATGGAGGAATACCGACTTTTAAACGGCTGGAACGAGACAAGAAAAAAAGGCTCATCACGCTACGACCGCATACCTGTCGCACTCCATGATGAACTCTATATAGGCGGTGGCAAGGACTATGCCCTGCTGCTGCCTCATAATCTCCCGGAAACATTCACCTCAAAAGACCTTGCCAAATGTGCAAAAATCCCCCTCCGCCTTGCACAAACTACACTTACCGTCCTGAAACGAACCGGTGCAGTCGAAGAAATCGGAAAAAACGGGCGGTGTATCTTATATAAAAGATAGGACCTTGCGAAAACATTCAATAATCTAATATATTTACTCCACCCCGTTTATTACCGGATTTTTCTTTATCCCGATAAGCAGTGGCATTACCATTATGACCCATGCAATAGGCTCAGCCCATATAATTGCCCAATATCCGAGTACCGGGGTCAAAAATGTTGCCACAAGCACTTTACATATAAGCTCAAATGAACTTGATACAACAGGTGTCACACTGTCCCCGATTCCCTGCATTGCATTTCTAAGGATACATATGACTGCCGGTATAAAATAGAGCAGCGTGTCAACTCTGAGATAAAGCGTTGCCGTGTCTATCACCTGCTGCTGTTTTGTCGCAGTTATCATCTCAACCATATACGGCACAACAGTATATGACAAAAGTACCATAAATGCACACCATATCCATGTGACTATCGTTACCTGCCATATTCCTTTCTTTATCCTGTCTGGTTTCTTTGCCCCCATATTCTGACCGCAGAATGTTGCCATCGTTGTTCCAAACACGGTAAACGGCAGCATGAAAAACTCTGAAATCTTTCTCGCCGCAGTATGTGCGACTATATAGTTCGCATTGTTGAGAGAGTTTATCGCTCCCTGAAGTGCAACAGAACCTATATTAATAAGCGAACTCATAAATCCCATTGAACAGCCTATCGCAAACATTGATTTTACAAGTCCTTTTTCAAGTTTTATATCTTTTATCCCAAAGTGAAGTACGGGATATTTCTTAAGCATATACACGAAACAGCACACAAATGACATTATCTGTGACAGGATTGTTGCAAATGCTGCACCTTCAACTCCCCACTTAAATCCACAAACGAACAAAATATCAAGACCTATATTAACAAATGTGGAAATTATCAGAAAAATAAGTGGGGTTATCGAGTCACCTATCGCCCTGAACAGCCCGGCACAGACATTGTAGAGCATCGCACCGGTCATTCCTAAAAGGATTATTCTGAAATATCTGTAAGCACCGTCTATCAGATTTTTGGGAGTGTTGAGAAATTCAAGTATGTTCCTTAAAAATCCCACACTGAGCACCGTAAACACAAACGACACCGCTATTCCAAGCACAAATGTTGCAGCTACTGCCTTTTTTATCGCTTTTTCGTCCTTTGCGCCATAACTTCTCGCAACGATTATCGCAAATCCGTTTGTCATACCGAGCAGAAATCCTATTATCATATTGTTGAGTGAGCTTGTAGCACCCACAGACGCAAGTGCGTTTTCCCCTAGAAACTGTCCTACTATCCTCGTGTCAGCAAGACTGTAGAATAACTGAAATATATTTCCTATCGCAATAGGAATTGCAAATCCCATTATAAGCGGCAATGTTTTTCCTTTTGTCAAATCTTTCATCTTAATTCAAACCTCATTTCCATACTTCTGTATCACTTTTTGCGGACCGGAAATCATTTTAACACACTTTTCACTAAAGTAAACATTTTTATGGCTGAACTGTTACTATTGTACGAATATTTCTTTAATCAATTTATTTCAAAATTATCTGTTTTGTGGTAAAATAGCTATATGCATTTACAAATCAGACTATATTAAGCATTTAATAACATACAACCATGATTGGAGGGACATCAGTGTGAAAAATCCGATTTTTTACACACAAGATTTGTGTCTGTGCACACTTGGCACAAACTTGATATGCAAAAAATGTGTGCAGAAATGAGGGTTATTATGAAATCTATCAAGACTAAAATTATTGCAGCAGTTATATTCTGCTCACTCCTTTCAACTGTTATATGCGGTGGAATAAGCATTGTAAATTCTTCTAAAACATCTGTTGAAGATTCAAAGAGACAGATGGAGATTGCCTGCATTACCCAGACAGATAAATTAAATAAAACCATGCAGAATGTTGAAAATTCCGTAAACATGGTTTACAGCATGGCAAAAGCCAAAATTGACAACACTGCGATATTTTGCAGCAGTGCACGCTATGTAAATGAATACACAAAGAAAATGCTTCCTATACTTATGGAGTCTGCCGAGGACACCCCCGGTGCCCTTTCTGCTTATATCAGATACAATCCCGAATTTACCGAGCCTACAAGCGGATTATTTCTCACCAGAGATGACGAAAAAAGCAGCTTTAACAGTGTAACTCCTACAGATTTTTCTATGTATGACCAAGACGATACTGAACATGTAGGCTGGTATTATATCCCTGTCAAAAACAAAAAAGCAACATGGATGTCTCCTTACATGAATTCCAACATAAATGTTTACATGATATCATATGTTGTACCTATCTATGTTGACGGAAAATCTATTGGTATTGTAGGTATGGATATTAATTTCAATACATTTACTGATACCGTAGATTCATCTAAAATATTTAAAACAGGATATTCTTTTCTTACAGACAGCGACGGAAATATAACATACCACAACAAAATTGATGTGGGCACTAATCTTCAAAAGACAGACAATGGTACAAATCTGCTTGTAAGCGCTCTAAAAGATTCAAAAAAAGAACAGACATTGATTTCATACTCATATAAAAACACATCAAAGGTAATGTATTATAAAACTTTACAAAATGGTATGAAGTACATTCTTACCGCTCCAAAAAGCGAGTTAAATGCCCAATCTGCTGCTCTATCAAAACAGATTGCAGGCGGAGCCGTTACCGCTATGATTATTACTGTTATCATAGGATTTATCATAGGCACGGCAATCACAAAACCTATCAAACAAATCGACGGCATAGTACAGGATACCGCTGACTTTAATTTCAAGAGCAATCCCGCATCTCAAAAGCTTTATAAACACAAAGATGAAGCAGGACATATGGCACTATCCATTCACGAAATGCGTAAAAATCTTCGCAATATGATATCAACCATAAAGCAGGTACAATCAGATATAAAAAGTACCTCTGACCAGCTCACTGAAATAACCGACAAAATACATACAATGAGCAATTCTAACAATGATACAACACGCGAGATTGCTGCCGCAATGCAGGAAAGTGCTGCTACCATGGAGACTGTAAATGAAACTGTCGGCGAGATAAGACAGCACGCTGCAGACATTGAACAACACTCAGTCAACGGAAAAGAAACAGCACAGACAATAAAGAAAAGAGCTCATGGTCTTGAACAAAAAACAAAACTTGCAACAGATAAAACCGTTGATATATATGAAAATGTCAGACAGAAGATGGACAAGGCTATGATACAGGCTAAATCAGTTGAAAAGATAAACCAGTTTACCCAGACTATCCTTGAAATCTCAGAACAAACGAACCTGCTTGCCCTCAATGCTTCGATTGAAGCTGCAAGAGCCGGTGAAGCCGGAAAGGGATTTGCCGTTGTCGCAAATGAAATTGGTAATCTTGCAGCTCAGACAACTGCAACAGTCAGCAACATCGAAACTATCATCAGTGAAGTAAACACCGCCGTATCTGACCTTACACAATGTTTACAGGAAAGTACTGATTTTCTTAACGGAACAGTTTTAAATGACTACAAAGACTTTACCACTGTTGCCAAACAGTACAATAGCGATGCCTCTGTTTTTGACGACAGCATGACAGCCATAAACGACCAGATAGATATACTTTTAAATTCCATTGTCAATATTGCCGATTCGGTAAATACGGTAAATATAACAGTATCAGAAACGGCGGAGGGCATTAATGATATTGCCGAAAAAACATCAGAACTCTCCACAGTAGTTGACGACAATGAATCACTTGTAAATACTAACAAAGAAAATACCGATAAATTAGACAGCGTATTATCTATGTTCAAACATTGATATTTAATATATATTCTTTTAATGGAGGTTGATATTGAATGGGTAAAATATACACTATACTAATATACTTAATGATAATCCCAATATTGGTCTGTATAAAAAATATTAAAAAATTTCACAACGACATTTCATCTTCCATTACAAGATGTCTTGTCTTTGCCATTTTTACCATCCTGGGAAATGGCTTATTTACATTGAATATAAACGAAACCATATCGTATCTTGCAATGGCATTATATCTTTTTGCATATGATCTAATGCTTATTTACATACTACAATACTCACAGCAATATACTAATGTTTTCAGTGAAGTCAGACCTTTTAGATCCGGATGCTTTATTCTTGCTTTTGCAGATGGTATATCTTTGTTTTTAAATGCTTTTTTTCATCATGTCTTTACATTAAAACTTACAACTTACGGCAATCTTTTAATCTATCGCATTGATAAAAGATATGCTGCATATTATCTGCATTATATCTTTGCTTATTTTATCGTGCTGATGTTTATCGCAGCACTGATAGTTAAGATTGCCGAAATACCACATTTCTACCGCAAGAAGTACTACCCTATCATATTGGTCATGAGTGTCATCATAATATTAAACCTTATATACACAATATCAGGTTTTCCTATAGACTTGTCACTCCCGTTTTTTCTATTAGCAGCATTTCTTATATGTTATTTTACATTTTACCATACACCAAATGAGCTGATAGACAAAACGCTTTCCATAGTAGTCACTGAAATTAACAACTCCGTAATCTGTTTTGACATTGACAGCAAATGTGTTTACGCAAACGACAGTGCACGCAGACTCTTTAATTTAAATTCGGATGACGGTTCAAACGAAAATATAAGCAAATATGCACAAAAACTACTTGAAGAAAACATAATAGACAACAAAGATTATTTCACCTGGAGTGAAAAAAGAATGTTAGGTGACGAGGAACATCATTTCGATGCCGAATTCAGAAAGCTCCATGATTCACACAAAAATTATATTGGTTTCTTTATCAGCCTTATAGATGTAACCGAAAAGTATATAGCATACAACAAAGAGCGTTACCTTGCAACTCATGACAGACTTACCGGAATATACAACAGCTCATATTTCAGCGAGAAAGTATCAGAACTTCTCAAGCGTGATCCTGATACTCCCCGCCTTATTCTTTGTTCAAACATCAAAGATTTTAAGCTGGTAAATGACTTATTCGGACTTGAAAAGGGTAATGAAGTCTTAAAAATGCTTGCAGAGCTTCTTAAAACAGCTTGCAGCAATGGCACTCTTTACGGAAGAACAGGCGGTGATAAATTTGCAATATGTATCCCTAAAGACCGTTTTAAAGAGGAAGATTTGCTCAATGCAATACACACACTGAGCAAATCTTTTAACAACACGCTTTATCACCTGCACATATATGTCGGTGTATATGAAATAACAGATTGTAACGAAGATGTCTCTATTATGTGTGACAAAGCAAATATTGCCATAAAAACACTTCACGAAACATATGATAAATGTATTGCTTATTACAACGACAGTATATTTAACGACACTCTGCTTGAAAAACGCCTTGTGGGAGAATTTGATACTGCACTTGCTGAAAAACAATTCTGTATGTACCTGCAGCCGCAGATGACACCTGAAGGACGAATGCTTGGTGCCGAAGCTCTTGTACGCTGGCAGCATCCGAACAGAGGACTTATATTCCCTGGAGATTTTATTAATGTCTTTGAACGAACGGGACTTATATACCGCCTCGACAAATATGTCTGGGAACTCGCCGTACAAAAACTTTCAGAATGGCAGAAACAAGGGAAAAATGAACTTTATATTTCAGTAAATATTTCTGCAAAAGATTTTTATTACATGGATGTTTACAAAACCATAACAACACTTGTTGAAAAATATGGCATCATACCTAAAACACTTAAACTTGAAATTACTGAAACCGCCATAATGACCGGTATATCAGGTGAACTTGAAATCCTTGAACAATTCAGAAACTATGGTTTCCAAGTCGAAATTGATGATTTCGGAAGCGGTTATTCATCTTTAAATACCTTAAAAGATATGGATGTCGATGTACTTAAAATAGACATGGGATTTTTAAGAACAACAAAACCTGACAGAATAAAACGAAGTATGTCAATACTAAACAACATTATAGACCTTTCAAAAACACTTGGTCTTTCAGTTATTACAGAAGGTGTGGAAACTAAAGAACAGGTCACGGTACTTACCAAAATGGGCTGTCGCATTTATCAGGGATATTATTTTTCAAAACCTATTCCTATTGAAGATTTTGAAAATACCTATTTAAAGTAAAAAAGTCTGGACTATTACTCATATGATTTTTTACTCAAAAAGAAAGAGTCAGTAAATCTGCTGACTCTTTCTTTATTGTAACTATACTTCCTACATTCCGGTAAACTTACTCATAATCCTTTACATTTGAGCTGTCTACCTTTTCAAATGGCACCCATACATATTTCTTATCCTTTGTAACCCCCTTAAATCCTGATAAATCTCCGCCATTCGCAAGATCTATGGCAGCCTTTACAGCCATTTCTCCCTGACCGGTAGCGGACTGATATACCGTAAATGCCATATCACCTGACTCAATAGCCTTACAGCCATCAGATGTTGCATCAATTCCTAAAATCTTTATATCGCTAATCCCCTCATCCTTGCACACCTGTATAATACCTGTCGCCATTGTGTCATTGTTGCAGGCAACAGCATCACATTTCTGACCTGTTTTCAAAAACAGCTTAAACATATCTTCAGCCTTGACATTATCCCATTCTGCCGTGTCCTCAAACACAAAGTTTACTGTTTTTCCCGATGCCCTCAAAGCATTTTTCAAAGCCTCTGTTCTCGGTTTTGTTGCCGCATGGGAAAGTGCACCTTTAAATATTGCCACATTTATTTCATCTGATGACTTAAATTCATTAAGTATATATTCAGCCTGATATTTTCCTGCGTCTTCTTCATTTGAACCCACATAAACATATTTTCCTGCATCAAGCTTGTCGTCCTCAGGACAAGTATTGAAAAATACAATAGGAATATCCCCCGCAAGTGCTTCAACCTCAAACGCCGTATCTATATCAACAAGACCACATATTATCGCGTCATACTTCTCAGATACAGCCTTCTTTATGTCACTTACCTGAGTTTCAATGGAATTCTTTTCATCCACAACTTCAACCTGTGCACCACTTTTTTCTGCTAATTCTTTAGCCTTCTGTGCAAATGCTCCTCTAAAATCATCTGCCTGTGATACAGATATAAAAATCTTCATTCCATCTGCATTTATATCACCGCTTTTTGAATCGTTTTTACATCCGCTCAAGCAACATATCATTAATGAAATACATATAGCCAAACTTACAATCTTCTTCATGAGTTATACCTCCTTTACCTATATCCGAAACTGTTGAACCTGATTTTCAAGCTGTACTGCAGACATGGCAAGATTTTCTGCCTCATCTTCAACCGCTTCACTATTCTTTGAAATGTTCTTAGCCTGCTGAAGCATTGATTCTGAAGTTGCAAGTATTTCGTCTGAACTTGCCGCCTGTTCTTCTGAGATTGCCGCAACATTTGTTGCAACCTCATCTACCTCATTTATCTTGCCTGCCATTTCGCTTATCAATGCACCGGTATCCTGTATATTTTTAAATATAACATCAAATGTATCAACTGCCGTATGTATAAGACCTGCACTGCCTGATATATCCTCTGCACTGCCTGATGCCTGTCTTACCGCATCTCCAACAAGATTATTAATCTCTGTTATAAGTGCCGTAATATTTGCAACCGATTCTGTACTGTTATTTGCCAGCTTTCCTATCTCAGATGCAACAACCGCAAAGCCTTTTCCTGCTTCGCCTGCTCGTGCCGCTTCTATAGAGGCATTTAGCGATAACAGATTTGTCTCATCCGCAATCTCACCAATAAGATTAATAATCTGCACAATTTCACCTGATGCATTTCCAACCTTATTTACAGCAGCTTCAAGATTATGTATCGACTCCTCTATACTCTCAAGAGCACTGCTTACACGCTCCATATCCTGTCTGCCTTTTTCAGATATTGCTACAGTTTCATTCATCTTTTGTTTAACCAAGCTACTGTCCTCTTTTGTATCAGATGCAACTCCTGCAAGCTGTGTTGCATTTTCCGCAATCTCATTTACAGAGAGAGAAAGCTGGTCAACCGTTGTGTTCAGCTCACCCATGGATTGTGACTGTATTGATGCCGCCGAATTCATCTCACTTGAAACTTCTTTGCTGGAATCCGCCTGTTCTTTAAGTTTTCCGGAAATGCTTCCCATTTCTTTTATCATCTGTTTCATATTTTCTATAAATTTCTTTACACTGTATCCCATAACAGCAATCTCATCATTGCCCTTTACATCCATTGTTACAGTGAAATCTCCTGATGACATCTGAGTAATAATCTTTGTCATCTTCTTTACCGGCTTGATAACAATGTGTGTCACACGCTCAATAAGCACGCATAACAGAAGTATGCACACAACGCTTATAACTATCATTACCATACGAAGATGAGCAATATCTGACATTATAACACTCTTTGGTATATAAGAAACAAGCAGCCAGTCCGTTCCGTCAACCTCTTTAAAAACAGTCATATTTCCGTCAAGCGTTGTAGAATCATATTTTTTTGCCGTCACCTTCTTGGCAAGTTGTTTATAATAGTCACTCTGTTTTCCATCACCAATTTTCTGTGATATAAGCTCACTGTCTCTGTTAGCTATTATTACCCCGGTATTCTTGTCAACAAGTACCGCTTCTGCGTGTTTCATCTCTATAAATGAATTAACGATAATCGCAACACGGTCAAGTGTCATATCGGCAGAAATAACACTCACATTTCCAGCTCCATCATTTATCATAGCCGATGCACTGATAACATTTTCTCCCTTAGAATTTTTGTATGCTGAACCCACCTTAGGATTAACCCTTGTAAGTCCTTCTTTGTACCACACGCTTCCTGTTACATCACTCTCAGACTTATCCGACTCAGAAGCCTTCATCAGCTTCCCGTTTGAATCAGCTATATATATTCCACCCGGATAATTCTCATCAAATCCATAATAACCATCAAGAATATTCTGCATTTCCTCATTATCAGGTTTCAACTGTTCAATAGTCTTCTTTGCCGACTTAATACCTGCAATATTTTTATTAAGCCATGACTCAATTTCATTTGCCTGATTATCTACCGAAGATTCCAAAAGATTCTCTGAATAATTTCCAATTATCCCTGATGACATCTCATAGGCAACAAGTACCAGCACAACTACAATCGCAACCATAACCGGAATTATTATCCCAAGTAGTTTTGCCTTAATTGACATATTTCTTTTTTTCTTCATAACAATCCTCCATTCCTTTATAAATGTACTCTCGGTATGTTCTTAACAAAAAATTCCGAGAGTACATCACATAATCTTCAATCAAATCAATCAAATTTGACAAAATATATTTAATTTATACCAATTATAACATTTTTTACATAATATTTATATCTGTTTTTTAACGCTTTTTACATAATATTTATATCTGTTTTTTAACGCTTTTTAATAAAACACACACACTTGTTCCTGTATTCCAAATATCCCGCTGCAATTCATTACTGCGTTTTGAATATTGAAAATTTTTCTGCTATATTTAACTGAAAATCATTGATACATTGCGGGCATTTTCTATACATATAAAAATCCCAGACCTGAACAGTCCGGGATTTTTAATCTATTTAATATTTCAAACTCAAATACTTACTTTAAATATCATAAAGCCTTTTTGACAGCCGCCATAAGCTCATCATATGTATCAAATGCTTCAAGGTCAGGATTTTCTGCCTTAATGCTGTCAGGACTCTTGAAAAGAAATCCTGCTTTACTTGCACGAATCATACCGAGGTCATTGTGACTGTCACCGCTTGCGATAGTCTCATAACCGATAGACTGAAGTGCCTTAACTGTTGTAAGTTTCGACTGCTCACAACGCATCTTAAATCCTGTAATCTCTCCGTCATCCGCAACCTCAAGTGAATTACAGAAAATTGTAGGCCAGCCGAGTTTCTTCATAAGCGGGCTTGCAAACTGTGTAAATGTATCACTGATGATGATAACCTGTGTGATAGAACGAAGCTCATCCAAAAACTCTTTTGCTCCAGGTATAGGATCAATCTTTGCAATAGTGTTCTGAATTTCTTTAAGACCAAGACCATGCTCTTTTAAAATCCCGAGTCTGTAGTTCATGAGCTTGTCATAATCAGGCTCGTCTCTTGTTGTTCTCTTAAGCTCCGGAATCCCAGTCTCCTCAGCAAATGCTATCCAGATTTCCGGTACAAGAACTCCCTCTAAGTCTAAACATACAATATTCATCTCAACCATCCTCTTTTCTCTTTATATCTGTTCTTTAAGTAACTGGACCGGCGGGATTCGAACCCGCGGGATGCAGGAGTCAAAGTCCTGTGCCTTACCGCTTGGCGACGGCCCATCATATATGCCATTTACATTTGTTATGCAAACCACAGTTTATCATAAACTATATAAAAAGTCTCCGCAAATTATTCTTAAATATTGCAACTCTCCTATATAGTAAAAAATCCTTGTAAACTACAAGGAAATCAAAGGTGGATAGAGGGATTCGAACCCTCGGCCTCCAGAGCCACAATCTGGCGCGCTAACCAACTGCGCTATACCCACCATATAAAATTAAAACGTGCCAGGAGGGATTCGAACCCCCGACCCACGGCTTAGAAGGCCGTTGCTCTATCCAA